>Ga0334900_1000010_pt1 | contig 386089 bp, 370 predicted proteins | sample GraSluR3_MG_2_FD_207231 | JGI IMG/M metagenome (GOLD analysis project Ga0334900, IMG submission 207231) | Sludge microbial communities from methane-producing bioreactor in Wageningen University, Netherlands - Granular Sludge_31_08-R3 | ecosystem: Engineered > Bioreactor > Anaerobic >... | reverse complement strand
AAAATTCTTAAATAGAAGCCATAAAGGCTTCCAACAAGTGACGGATACATTAGCTTCAATGTTTACTGAGTAACCCATTATTTTGCAGAAGGACGAGTTATTTACACAAAATTATTGACGCTCCCATAATTTTTGTTTGAAGAGATGTTGAAAGATTTTTTTAATAGAGAATACACTCTATCAATACTGTTATCGTATTCATAATTACACCTGCAAACGCTTTATATAGCGGCTGTTTTAAATGATTTGGATTGTAATGAAATTATTTTATGGAAAACGAGTTATTTTTTTAACAAAATGCTTTTCAAAGATTAGAAATATGTTATTATTATATTAGAAAAAATTAGTGATTTATATGAGTTTTTGCCTAGCTTTTGGTTTAGTAGAAATTTTCTGTGAAGGATTATTGAATAGAGAAAGGAAACTGGTATGGTTGAAGAAAAACAAGCAATTGGTGTTCTAGCAGCAGAAGAACGATTTTTAACAGGTGAAAATTTTTACAGCCAGCATCTCTTAGGTGCCCATCAAGTATCAGATGGGAATTTTGTTTTCCGGGTATGGGCCCCTAACGCACAACAAGTGTGGTTAGTAGGTGATTTTAACGAATGGGATGATTCACTTCCATTAGTAAAAAGGGACTCTGGTATTTGGGAAGTGACAACAACACGGCCAAATGAAGGAGACCTTTACAAATTTAAAGTACGACAAGCAAATGGCCGTGAAATTTTTAAAATTGACCCATTTGCGATTCGTTTTGAAAAACGTCCAGGAAGCGCAGCAGTTTTGCATACAACGTCTGAAAAGAAATGGAAAGACGGATTATGGCAAGGCCGCAAAAAACGGACTAATCATTTTAGACGACCATTAAATATCTATGAAGTCCATGCCAGTTCTTGGAAACATCACGAGGACAACACTCCTTATACCTTTTCAGACCTAAAAGAAGAACTCATACCTTACGTTAAGCAGATGGGTTATACCCATATTGAATTCATGCCTTTAATGGAACATCCTCTAGGCAAATCTTGGGGTTATCAACTCGTGGGTTATTTTGCAGTAAGTTCTTACTATGGCACACCAGAAGAATTTCAAGACTTTGTGGAATCTTGTCATAAAGAAAATATTGGCGTTTTAGTCGATTGGGTTCCCGGACATTTTTGTATTAATGAAGATACTCTACCCTATTACGATGGGACCCCCACTTTTGAATATGAAGATTGCGATCGTGCGAAGAATGTTCGTTGGGGAGCGATTAATTTTGACTTGGGCAAACCACAAGTCCAAAGCTTTTTAATTTCCAGTGCACTTTTTTGGTTGGAATTTTATCATTTGGATGGTATCCGGGTGGATGCTGTGTCGAATATGATTTACCGCGATTACGATGAAGGTCCTTGGACTCCTAATCATGAAGGCGGCAACCGCAACTTTGAGGGTTATTACTTTTTACAAAAGTTAAATGCTGTTGTGAAGTTAGCACATCCAGAAGCAATTATGGTAGCTGAAGAAAGTTCTTCTGATACAAAAATTACTGGTATGATCGAAAGTGGAGCGTTGGGTTTTGATTACAAATGGAACATGGGATGGATGAATGACGTCTTGCGTTTTTATGAGATGGACCCTATTTATCGCGGCCATAACTTTAATCTTTTAACGTTTTCGTTTATGTACATGATGAGTGAAAACTATATTCTACCCCTTTCTCATGATGAAGTTGTTCACGGTAAAAAGAGTTTGATGCATAAAATGTGGGGAGATCGCTATAAACAATTTTCCCAACTCCGCAATCTATACACTTATATGATGACCCATCCAGGTAAAAAATTGCTCTTTATGGGAAGTGAGTGGGGTCAATTTTTAGAATGGAAATATGACCAGGGGCTAGAATGGATCGATTTGAATGATGAGATGAATCGAAACATGCAACATTTTACGAAGACATTAAATGGACTTTATAAAGAAGAAAAAGCATTGTGGGAATTAGAAGGAAATTATGACACGATTGAAATCATCGATGCGGATAATAAAGATGAGACAGTGTTGAGTTTTATCCGCCGAGGAAAAACAAAAAAAGATTTTGTCATAGTTGTGTTGAATTTAACTCCTGTGGAGCGGAAAAATTTTGCGATAGGCGTGCCTTATCCCGGAACTTATAAAGAGATTTTGAACACAGAAATGAAAGAATTCGGTGGAACATGGACTAAGACTAATCCAATAAAAGAATCGTCTGCAATTCCGTTTAAAGATTATCATTATCAGATTGAAACAATTGTTCCGGCTTTAGGGGCTTTGTTGATTAAACCAGAGGACATTAATACGCGGGCAAAACCAAAAAATAGAAATAAAAGTAAAAAAGCAAAAGCTGAAAATTAAAAGGGGGGAATGGTGAAATTTCACCGCAAAAATGAAAACAGAAATGTTAGCAATGATCTTAGCCGGCGGTCAAGGAACGCGACTAGGAAAATTAACCAAGAATATTGCCAAACCGGCAGTTCCGTTTGGCGGACGGTACCGAATTATTGATTTTACTTTGAGCAATTGTGCCAATTCAGGAATTCGAAACGTTGGCGTAGTCACACAATATCAACCATTAGCATTAAATCATCACATTGGAAATGGGGCTAGTTGGGGATTAGATGGTATCAATTCTAGCGTGACGATTTTACAACCGTTTTCAAGTTCTGAAGGAAGTAAATGGTTTGAAGGAACAGCCCATGCGATTTATCAAAACATTGCCTACATTGATCAAATGGATCCGCAATATGTGCTTGTTTTATCGGGCGATCACATTTATAAAATGGATTACGAAGAAATGTTGGAAACCCACAAAGCAAATAATGCTTCATTATCTGTAGCAGTTATCGAAGTGCCAATAAAAGAAGCTTCACGTTTTGGAATTATGAATACTGATGAGAATGATCGCATCATTGAATTTGAAGAAAAACCAGCAGAACCTAAAAATAACTTAGCCTCAATGGGTATCTATATCTTTAACTGGGGTCGCTTGCGTAACGTCTTAATGAATAGTTGCTCCAAAGACGGTCAAATGATTGACTTTGGAAAGCATGTAATTCCAAACTATCTTGAATCAGGCGAAAACGTTTTTGCCTATCGTTTTTCTGGTTATTGGAAAGATGTGGGAACAATTGATTCATTGTGGGAAGCCAATATGGAATTTATCGAACCTGAGATGGAGTTAGCCATTCGAAAAAAATCTTGGCGCGTATTTTCTAAAAATACCATTTCTCCACCTCATTTTCTAACGCGGACAGCTTCTGTCAAAAATTCTTTAATTGTGGATGGTTGTTATATTTCTGGGGAAATTAATCATTCCATTTTATCAGATGATGTTCAGGTAAAAGAAGGCACGGTTATTACCGATAGCGTTGTAATGCCTGGGGCCACCATTGGTAAAAATGTTAAAATTAACCGTGCAATTATCGGTGAAAATGCGATTGTCGGCGATGATGCAGTTATCGATGGCAGTGATGAAATTGCTGTAGTCGGCTATTCTGAAGTGATTGGAGTGACCCTTGATGAGAACTAATAAAATGTGTGCAATTTTAGGTAACTTACATCGTTATAACGAGTTGTTGCCCTTAACGGAAAGCCGTCCCTTGGCGACACTGCCTTTTGATTGCAAATATCGTTTAATTGATTTTAATTTATCTAGTATTGTCAATGCGAATATCAGTACTGTTTTCATGGTATTTAATGAAGGCGAAACACAGTCTGTTTTTGATCATATCGGCGGTGGAAAAGAATGGAATTTAGACAGTGTCCGCAATCGCTTTTTCATTCACGTTTACCAAGATTTCCTAAAACAAAAAGCTGAAAATAAGCATTATTATGATACTGTAATTGATTATTTGCGCAAATCAAAATCAGAATATACTGTTTTTATGGGAAGTAAAATGCTATGCAATATTGACTTAAGAGCTGTTTTGAAAATTCATCAAATGCAAAAAAATGATATGACTGTGGTTTACAAACGGATGCCCAAATCACAAGTTTATCCAACAGATATCATTTTAAATTTGGAAGAAAATGGAAAAATCGTAGGAGCGCCACAAGCTAAAGAAAGTCATCTAGCTGATTTGGTTAATCTTTGTGCTGATATTTATATTGTCCAAACGGACCGATTAATTGAAGCACTATCACAAGGGCAAAATGAAGGGATTTCTGTCAATTTAGAAAGTTTCTTACGTTCAAAAATTACCGATGTAAAAAGCTCTGCTTATGAATATACTGGTTATTTGAATAATATTTTTGACATTCATTCTTACTACCAAGCGAATATGGATATGTTGGATCCACAAAAGTTCAGTTCTTTACTATATTCCAGTAAAAAAATCTACACCAAACTAAAAAATGAAGTACCTACTTATTATGCGCCAACTTCAGAAGTAGAAAATTCTCAGTTTGCTACAGGCTCTATTATTGAAGGGACTGTGAAAAACTCTTTAGTTTCTCGTCATACTTTAATCAGTGAAGACGCAGTTGTAGAAGGCTCAATTATTATGGCCAACAATAAGATTGGTGCAGGTGCCCAAGTGAAATACGCTATTTTAGACAAAGAAGTGCAAGTAGCGCCTGGTGTTAAAATTATTGGTACAAAAGAAGAGCCAATCGTTATTAAAAAACAAAGTCATATCATTTCAAATGTCTACGGAGGCGAATAAGATGAAAGTGTTATTTGCTGCCGCTGAGTGTGCCCCTTTTTTTAAAACGGGTGGATTAGGCGATGTTGCTGGTGCTTTACCAAAGGAATTAGTGAAAAAGGGAATGGACTGTCGCGTAGTATTGCCTTATTTTGCTAAAAAAATACCTGCTGAATATGCAAATCAGTGTGAAGACTTGTTTTCATTTTATGTAAACGTTGGCTGGCGTCGTCAATATTGTGGGGTAAAGCAGTTAGTCTTAAATAATGTTACTTACTATTTTTTAGATAATCTCTATTATTTTGGAGGTCGCGATGCCTTATATGGTTATTACGATGACGGAGAGCGCTTTGCCTTTTTCCAATTGGCTTTGATTGAAATGTTAGAGCGCATTGGCTTTATACCAGATGTTTTGCATGCCAATGACTATCATACTGCGATGCTTCCTTTCTTGTTAAAGGAAAAATATCATTGGATTAAAGCCTATAATCCTATCAAGACTGTTTTAACTATCCATAATATTGAGTTTCAGGGCCAATATGACGGAAGTGTATTGCCAGATTTATTCGGTGTTGGGATGGAACGTTATGAAGATGGTACTGTTCGCATGAACGATTGTTTAAATTTCATGAAAGCCGGAATTTTATACGCTGATCGTGTAAATACGGTGAGTCCTTCTTATGCGGAAGAAATAAAAACAGCACAGTTTGGTTCTGGTTTAGATGTCATTTTGCGAATGGAAGCTGGCAAATTAAGTGGCATCTTAAACGGAATTGACTATGATTTAAACAATCCTAAAACTGATCCTGCGTTGCGCTATCACTATAGCAATACAGATCTTACCGGTAAACTACAAAATAAAGCGGACTTACAAGAAAAAATGGGTCTACCTGTTCGCGCAGATGTACCGCTTTTTGCAGTGGTTAGCCGCTTAACCTACCAAAAAGGTTTTAATCTTTTACTTGATGAATTACACAATCTTTTGCAAAATGATGTACAGCTTGTGCTATTGGGTACAGGGGATAAAGACTTTGAAAATGGGTTCCGCTATTTTGCAGCGACTTATCCAGATAAATGCTCTGTTAGTATTTCCTTTGATGTGAAGTTGGCACAACAAATGTATGCGGCAGCCGATGCATTTTTAATGCCGTCTGCTTTTGAACCTTGTGGCTTGTCCCAAATGATTTCCATGCGTTATGGCACATTACCGATCGTTCATGAGATTGGTGGATTAAAAGATACTGTAACACCTTATAATATTGTGACAGGTGAAGGCACAGGATTTGGTTTTGCTGAGTTTAGTTCTTATCAACTTCTCAAAGCAATTGAAAAGGCAATTACTTTGTACGTTGAGGATAATAAGAACTGGCAAAACTTAATGCAACAAGCAATGACAAAAGATTTTAGCTGGAAAACTTCTTCAAAACAATATGTAGCGTTATACGAAACGCTGCTTTAAAAAGTAAGGCAGAAGAAACCGAAAAAATAGCTAATTAGCTGACTGTTTTTCGGTTTCTTGTCTCTATTGGTTCAAAAAGAAATAGGATAAAACGTGAAGCTGAAGAAGGATCCTTCTTCAACTTTTTAGTATCTGGGAGGAAAAGAGATGAAAATTACCAAAAAGGTTTTTAAAGAAGAAATGATTCAGCGTCTAAAAGAAAAATATGCGATGGATATCAGTGATGCGACACCCCAAGAACTTTTTCATGTTGTAGGCAGTGTTGTCAAAACTTATTATGCCGATGATTGGGTCCAGACATGGAAAGATTACTTAATTGAAGAAACAAAACAAGTCTACTATTTTTCCATTGAATTTTTACCGGGAAAAATGTTAAAAAGTAATTTACTCAATTTAGGTATTTTAGATACGGTTCGGGAAGGTTTAACCGAATTAGGATTTTCTTTAGAGGATATCGTGGAACAAGAAAAAGATATGGCTTTAGGTAATGGTGGCTTAGGGCGTTTGGCTTCTTGTTTTATGGATTCAATTGCTTCTTGTGGTTTACCAGGCAATGGCAACGGTATTCGTTATGATTATGGGTTATTTAAGCAACGTTTTGTTGAAGGTTATCAAGTAGAGCTGCCGGATGAATGGTTAAACAACGGAAATGTATGGGAAGTGCGCAAGGAAAGTAAAGCCGTGGATGTCCGTTTTGGTGGGAACGTTTATATGATGCCCTTGACTGATGGCCGCTTAAAACCGATCTACGAAAATAGTCATCTGATTAAAGCTGTTCCTTATGATACAGCGATGGTAGGTTATCAAAATGACGTTGTCAATACATTGCGATTATGGTCAGTTGAAATTCCAGCTTCAGAGGAAAGTAAATACCGCAGCCTAGAAGAACGACGTGAATTAGAAGATTTAACTGCTGTTTTATACCCCGATGATTCCAATGAAAGAGGTCGCAGAATTCGACTTTTACAAGAATATTTCTTTGTTTCAGCCGGCGTTCAAAGTATTGTGCGCTATTTTAAAAAGCTTAATAAACCGTTGGTAACTATGAGTGAACATATCGCCATTCATATTAATGATACACATCCGGCATTATGCGTGCCTGAAATGATGCGAATTTTATTGGATGAGTGTGATTTAACGTGGGAACAGGCGTGGGAAGTAACTGTCAAAGTGATGAGTTATACCAATCATACGATTATGGCTGAAGCTTTGGAAAAATGGCCAATTGAATTGATGGAAGAAATGTTACCTCGTTTATATCAAATTATTGCTGAAATTGATCACCGCTTTGTCAAGCAATATTGCCAATATTATGATACAGATTTGGTAAAACGTACCCGGATTATTCAAAATGGACAAGTCCATATGGCCAACCTGTCGATTATTGGTAGTCACAGCACCAACGGCGTGGCGAAATTGCATACTGACTTACTAAAAAATGTTGTGTTGCACGATTTTTACGTTATATTCCCAGAGCGTTTTAACAACAAAACCAATGGTATTGCCCAAAGACGTTGGTTGCAACTTTCAAATGAGCCCTTAGCAAAGCTCCTTGATGAAACAATTAAAACTTCTTGGCGTAAAAAGCCAAATGATTTGCATTTACTCCAAAATTATCGCGAAGATGATGCGGTTTTATCAGCTTTAGCAGAGGCAAAACATACTAATAAAATGGCTTTGGCCCAATACATTGAAGAGACAACGGGTATCACGGTTTCTGCTGATGCAATTTTTGACGTCCAAATAAAAAGGCTGCATGCATATAAACGGCAATTATTAAATCTTTTACACATTTTGAAATTATATTTTGATATTAAAGAGCAACCTGATTTGAAAATGGCACCGCGAGTATTTATTTTTGGCGCGAAAGCTGCACCGAGTTATACCTATGCAAAAGCAATCATTAAAGCAATCAACGAAACAGCACATTTAATTAATAATGATCCAGTGGTTAAGGACAGAATTAAAATTGTCTTTTTAGAAAATTATAATGTGACATTAGCTGAACGTATTATTCCAGCTGCAGATGTAAGTGAACAAATTTCTTTGGCCTCAAAAGAAGCTTCAGGTACGAGTAATATGAAGCTGATGTTAAATGGCGCGGTAACCATTGCCACTTTAGATGGGGCAAATATTGAAATTCGCGATGCTGTGGGTAAGGACAATATTATTATTTTTGGTTTAACTGAAGAAGAAGTGTATGAATACTATCACGCACAAAATTATAATGCTTGGCACATTTATGAGGATTCTCCCATCTTACAGCGTGTTTTAAATGCTTTTATTGATGGTACAATTCCAAATATTCATTTGGAAGGGCAGGAAATTTTTGATTCATTAATTAAATATAATGATGAATTTTTTGTATTAAAAGATTTTGATTCTTATTGTAGAGCGCAAAAACGCATTGAAGAGCTTTATCAAGATAAAAGACAATGGCAGCAAATTAGTTTAAGTAATATTGCGAACGCGGGTCAATTTTCTGCTGATCATACGGTGGAACGTTATGCAGAAGATATCTGGCAAATTGAACCGGTTTTTGCCCATAAAGAAGCAATGAGGTAGGTTCGATGACAGCAGTATATTTTAATTCGTGGCTAGAAGAGTATAAAACGCCTTTTGGTGCCATCTTAGTTAATGATTTTGTATCTTTTAAAATTAAAGTAGAAGATGACTATGTCACTGGGGTAACGTTAGTAGTAGCAAATGATGCTGGCCTGCGGCACACCATTCCAATGGAAAATTATGGGACGAATATCTACGCTTTTGATTATTTTTTTAATGAAGGTAAAGGTGTTTACTTTTATTATTTTGAACTCCATTATTTGGATGCTAATAATGCCCAATACAAACGCTACTATGGTGCCATAACTGGGGGTGGCGCAGGGCGGTTGGTTGATCACATCGATGAAATCCAGACTTATCAAATCACCTGCTATGAAAAAGCAGAAGTGACACCAAATTGGTATCGTGAAGGTGTTTTTTATCAAATTTTTCCTGATCGCTTTTATAATGGCAATGAAACAAATGTAGTGAATAATCCCAAGCCCAATACTTTTATCTATGGCAATCAACACGATAACCCAATGTACATTAAAGATGAAAATGGTGATATTAGTCGTTGGGATTTTTTTGGTGGGAATTTTAAAGGAATTAAAGAAAAAATTCCTTATTTAAAAGAATTGGGAATTACGGGTATTTATTTCAATCCGATTTTTGAAGCACGAAGTAATCATCGCTATGATACCAGTGACTACTTAACCATCGATCCGATTTTAGGAACAGAACAAGAATTTGCTGCGCTTTTGCAGGAACTTCATCAACACGATATTCATGTCATTTTAGATGGTGTATTTAGTCACGTTGGTCGCAATAGTATTTATTTTAACTATGATGGGGCTTATGGAAAAACAAATGGGGCGTATCGCAATATTCATAGTCGCTATTATCCTTGGTTTACTTTTACCCGTTATCCAGAGGAATACCGTTCATGGTGGGGTGTAAAAGACTTGCCTGAAATTAACAAAGATAATTCCGAATTCCAACAGTTTATTTATGGCAACACTGGGGTCTTGCAAAAATGGAATACTTTTGGTGTGGATGGCTGGCGTTTAGATGTGGCAGATGAGTTGCCAGATGAATTCATTGCCGGCATTCGGCAGAATTTAGATCAGTTTGAAGATAAAGTTTTACTGGGAGAAGTCTGGGAAGATGCTTCTAATAAAATCTCCTATGGGAAAAGGCGGCAATATATTTTAGGTAATCATTTACACGGAGTCATGAATTACCCTTTGCGGGAACAGGCATTAGCATTTTTGACTGCTGGCTGTTTACCAGAAGTAATTGCGAGACACTTTACTACCTTGCAGGAAAATTATCCCCGCGATATTTTTTATAATAGTTTTAATAATATTGGCACCCATGACACAGAACGGATTTTAACTCAATTAAATGGCGATACGCGAAAATTGGCATTGGCTTTTGGCTTGTTGCATCTTTTTCCTGGGGTACCTTGTATTTATTATGGTGATGAAGCAGGGTTAACAGGAGGAAAAGATCCTGAAAATCGCAAATTCTTTCCTTGGGATGAAATAGATCAAAATTGCTACGAAGCTTGTCATAAATGGATTACTTTACGAAAAGATAACCCCGTGATTGCAAAAGGAGAATTTTTACTTTTATATACACAACGGGTGCTGGGGGTTTTGCGTTATGACGCAGAAGATTTTGTTTTGGTCTTTTTTAATCCTAGTAATGGTATTCAAGTTATCACGATAGAAGAGATTCAGACTTTACGGCCCCTACCTATAACCAAAGAACAATTGAAAGCAATTATTGGGCGCAGCAATACGATTCAAGAATCAGGGACTTTAACTTTTAGTGGTAAACTATTTGATTAAATTAGCCTATTAACCAATAAAATATCTGAACCAAATATTAGCGCTTAAAAATGGAGGCCATCCTTTTTTGAGATAGCGATTTGGTTTGGGTATTTTATTTTTTAAATTTCTGACTAGCTAGCGTAAATTTCAGTAGATTTATCTGCTTTATGGTATGATAAAACAAAGTGGATAAAGGATGAATTATAAATGGGAAAATACACAGATGTGAAACGAAAACATTACCGTTTTCCAGCTTACGACGATAATGAAGCTGTTAAAGTTCAAAAAGAAAAACGTAATTTGTTTGCCAAAGATCGCAGTTGGCTTTTGACAGAAGAATCAGATGACAAAAGTACTTCTTTTTATACACCACCAAAAAAGAGTGATATAAAAAGTGATCAAATGCAGCAAGAACGGGCTTTACGTCGTTCACGTAAGGCGACAGCTGCCAAACAAGGACATACTTTGGCTCAACAAGAAGAACTAAAAAAACATCGGGCAAATTTACCTGACTACAGTAAAAAGATTAAACCGGAAACGGATTTGGCTGGTCGCAAGTCGCTTTTTGGTAAAGAATACAAGCGATCTACTTATAAAGTACAAAATAAAGCGCAAACTCCATCAGAAGAAAATACGATGAAACGTTATGCAGGCGGACGTTCTTATTTTGTCCCCAAATATATTCCTGCCTCTCTCATTCCAGATGAAAAAAAGGCAGAGGTGGATGAAACTGCACTGTTAGATTCTTTGCATAAAAGCAAAGAACAATATTTATTATTTGATCAAAAACCGGCTGCTTTTCAAGAAAAAAAGTCAGATGATCCAACGGTGGAAAAATTTCATCATGAAGCAAATCCCTTAGCAGCGGAAAAAAGTGCGGCAAAGTCAGAAGTAAAACCGGAAAAAAAAGGTAAAGTATTGGAACGTGATTTAAAGGGCTTAATTGAAGATGGTAAGTCTGAAGGGCGACATTCTGGTTATTTTGAAGATTAAGAGGTTAGAAAATAGAATGGAAACATATGATATTCAATTAGAAAAGTTGAAAACTGGTGAAATTGAAAAAATTGAAGTGAATCGTGAAAACTTTTTTCTTTTTCGAAATGCATGGGTAAATCGAGCAGATAAAAAATATTTTGTCGGCGAAGCCCATCACAATGGCGATATTACTTATCGCTATGATCCAACTGTTCTGTAAAAAAGCAAAAATCGCCTTAATCATTGTAGATTAGGGCGATTTTTAATACGCAGATATACAGTTGGCTGTATGAAATTTATATCTGATCTAAAAATAACAGAAAAAACAAAATGCAGAAGACGGGACTCGAACCCGCACGAGCTTGCGCCCACAAGACCCTCAATCTTGCTTGTCTGCCAATTCCAACACTTCTGCTAAACAACAACTTATGATACCTTAGAAAAAATTCCTTTGTCAAGTTGAATAATAGAAAAACAGGTGAGTTATGGAAAAATCTAATGGCACTTTTATTTTACCAGCTACTTTGTTTGGCCTTTTAGTAGGCCTAATGGGGGATAATGTTTTATTAGGCTTATTTTTGGGAATCACTGCAAGTGTTGCAATAGATATCGCTCTTAATTTTTGGCAAGAAAAAAACTAAAACTTTTGCGAAAAATTCGAGGAAAGATTGCTTTTTAAAGGAGAAAAAAGTAAAGTAATTACAAGAATCCATTAAAAAGGGGCGATGATGATGAAACACTTTGAGAAATCAAATAAATTAGAAGGTGTCAGCTATGACGTGCGCGGTCCGGTGTTAGAAGAGGCCGATCGGATGCAAGAAGAAGGCGTTAGCATTTTAAAGTTAAATACAGGTAATCCTGCACCTTTTGGCTTTGAAGCCCCAGACGAAATTGTCAGAGATTTGATTATGAATGTCCGCTCTTCAGAAGGTTACTCTGATTCTAAGGGGATTTTCTCTGCACGAAAAGCGATTGAACAGTATTGTCAATTAAAGGGATTTCCCAATGTAACAATTAATGATATTTATACCGGTAACGGTGTTAGTGAATTAATTACAATGTGTATGCAAGGTTTATGTAATGATGGGGATGAGGTCTTGGTTCCTTCACCAGACTATCCTTTGTGGACTGCTTCTGTTTCTTTGGCAGGGGGCAAACCAGTTCATTACATTTGTGATGAAGAAAGCGAATGGTATCCAGATCTTAATGATATGCGTTCTAAAATCACTAGCAAAACCAAAGCCATTGTAGTCATTAATCCCAATAATCCCACTGGTGCACTTTACCCTCAAGAAATATTAGAAGGGATTGTTGATTTAGCGCGGGAATTTGACTTAATTATTTTTTCTGATGAAATTTACGATCGCTTGGTTATGGATGGACTAGTTCATATTCCGATTGCCACTTTAGCACCAGACCGTTTTGTAGTGACATTAAACGGACTATCAAAGTCACATCGCGTAGCGGGATTTCGCGTTGGCTGGATGGTTTTGAGTGGGGATAAAAGAGGCGTGAAAGATTATATTGAGGGATTAAATATGTTATCTTCTATGCGCTTATGTTCCAATGTATTATCCCAACAAATAATCCAAACTGCTTTAGGGGGGTATCAAAGTAGTGATGAACTTTTACTACCCGGCGGGCGGATTTACGAGCAACGGGAATACATTTATAATGCATTAAATGATATTCCAGGACTTTCAGCAGTCAAACCAAAAGCTGCTTTTTACATTTTTCCTAAAATTGACAGTAAACGATTTAATATTACCAACGATGAGCAGTTTGTCTTAGATTTCTTACATGAACACAAGATTCTACTGGTTCATGGTGGTGGTTTTAATTGGCAAGCTCCTGACCATTTTCGGATTGTTTATTTACCAAAATTGGATGATTTGAAATTTACCGCTGAGAAATTACGAGAATTTTTAGCGACTTACCAACAAAAATAGTTAAAAAGGCACTGACGTTTTATAGTGGTTGCCAAAAGTTAGATTTTTAGATTAACTTTTGGCAGTTACTTCATTGCGTCAGTGTCTTTTTTCAAGTGATAAACCGTCACACATGTAAACTAAGAAAACGTGAAGGTAAGTTTGGAGTGTTTATGTAAATCCAATTAAAATAGAAGAAAAAGTGGTAGCTTAAGGAAATTTGGCAGCAATCAATTTTCTAATAGTAATATGTAAAATATTTTTATTCTTTTTATTAGAGGCGTTCACAGGCTTTTTTACTGATAATAATTCGTTTGGCATATTTGGTTTCCAACTCTTCGTTGGGGTCTGTGACATTGATTAAAAATGAATTTTGATATTCTTTTTCAATCCAACCGTAAAAACTTTCATTTTGCCATTTAAAAATAACGTTTGAAGCTTCTGCCATCTCAAATACCTCCTTATTTTTTTCAATTATTGAGAAAAAGTTGTTCTTTTTAGGTAACACCTTTGCGGATATTATGTGATAAAATGAACAAAAAGGGTAATGCTAATTCGCATAATTGGAGGCAAGAAAATGGCAACGGAAAATGTTTCATTTGGTCACGTTTTAAAACAGATTCGTAAAGATCGCAAATTAACCCAAAAAATGTTGTCCCAAAATATTTGTTCTCAAAGTGTTTTAAGTCGCATTGAAAATGATGAAGAGTTACCTAACGTGTTGGTAATGCAAAACTTATGTGAACGACTTGGAGTAACCATTGATCAAGTGATGACTTTACATTCCGAAGAAATTCAAAAAGTGAATCAATTACTCAATCAGATGGCCTATCATTTTTTTCATAAAGAATATACAAAGCTAGATGCTTTATTAAAACAACCGGCTATTTTAGATCAATTGTATTTAGATACAGATTTGCAGTTATATTATTATTATTTGGGCAGTTGTGAATTCTTTTTAGGACGTAATCAAGAATTGTCACTCCAGCATTTAAAACAAGGCCTCTCCTATACTTTTCAGACTGATAAACATTATATCTCTTCCAATGAGATTCAACTGATTTCTTGCATTGGTCGGGTACAGACTGATTTGGGACAAAAAAAAGAAGGTGAGTTCAATCTTGTTTATAGTATGGAACTCTTTTATACATTACCCAAAGAACGAATTGATTGCCGCTTAGCAAAAGTTTTTTATAATTTTGGCCTATTTTTATATCGGGAAAAACGCTATGACGAAGCACTAGCGGTTGTGAAAAGCGGAACGGAAATGGTACGAAACCAAAAAAGTTATTACTATCTAGAAGAGCTATTCCGCTTAAAGGGTTTGATTTATGATGCCCAAGGAAAAAAAGAGCGGGGAGAAAAATATTTTAAAATATCCAGCTCAGTGCAACGCATTACAAATCTTTAAAATGGTTTAGACCTTTCTTGACTTCTGAGAAAAGAAGGAGTAATTTTAAGTTAGTAAATCAAAGGAGCGATTTAAATGCGAACATTTATTTATGCTGACAAATTTTTCTTAAACTCTGATACCAAACCCGCCGGCTACTTAGAAGTTGTTGACGGAAAATTTGGTAATTACTATGCTACATTACCTGAAAAAGATGCCAATGTGGTGGACCATAGCGGTCAATGGATTGCCCCAGGTCTAGTGGATACCCACATTCATGGCTATAAAAATCAAGATGTAATGGATAATAATGCTGAAGGCTTGAAAATTATGTCCGAAGGCTTGTTGGAATGTGGGGTAACTTCTTATTTACCAACTACGTTAACTTCGACTAAAGAATTGTTAAAAGATGTGGCCAAAACAATTGGCGATACGTATCAAGATGTTAAGGGTGCGAAAATACAAGGAATTTATTTTGAAGGACCTTTCTTTACTGAAGAACACAAAGGTGCCCAAAATCCTTCTTACTTTGGCGATCCAGATATTGATACCTTCCATGAATGGCAAGAAGCTTCTGGTGGTTTAATTAAAAAAATTGCTTTAGCACCTGAACGCAAAGGTGTAAAAGAATTCGTTAACCAAGTAACGCAAGAAGGTGTGGTTGTGGCTTTAGGTCACAGTAATGCTACGTTAGAAGAAGCAACAGAAGCAGTCGAAGCTGGAGCGAGCGTATTTGTACATGCTTATAATGGGATGCGCGGCTTAAATCACCGTGAACCTGGGATGGTAGGCGCACTTCTTAGCTTGCAACACGTATTTTCTGAATTGATTTGTGATGGTCATCATGTTCATCCGCAAGCAGCAGAAATTTTAATGGAAAAAGCTGGTCATGATCATGTGGCTTTAATTACTGACTGTATGATGGCTGGTGGGATGCCAGATGGAAATTATATTTTAGGAGAATTTCCCGTTGTTGTAAAAGAAGGTACTGCACGAATGAAAGAAGGCAACTTGGCTGGGAGTATTTTAAAACTAAAAGAAGCAATTAAAAACGTTGTCGACTGGGAAATTGCAACGCCTGAAGAAGCAATTATGATGGCTACTTGGGTTCCGGCTGTCAGCTGTAAAATTGATGATAAGTGTGGCTTGATTCGAAAAGGTCGCGATGCAGACTTTATCGTCTTGAATCCTGACATGACTTTAGCTGCTACTTATTTAGACGGTGAAAAACGTTACGAAGCATAAAATTTAATGACTAAATTTTGACGACAGACTTATTTTTAGTTTGTCGTCTTTTTGTATCCTCAGCAACTTGTTGTGCAAACTTTAAAAATACAAAGACATTTCTTATTCTGCAATTTTCTTCAAAAATATCGTTATTTTACACTAGAATTTTTGTTAAAAAATTATCTTATGGTAAACTTAAATTAACGAGAATTTTTAAAGGGAGCTAATTTTATGAGCTATATTGAAGTCTTTAATGAGGTGAAAAAATATCAGATGGGCGACACGGAAATTATTGCCAATGACAATATTACTTTCAGTGTTGAAAAAGGTGAGGTTGCTGTTATTTTAGGTCCCAGTGGTGCGGGAAAATCAACCGTTCTAAATATTTTAGGTGGGATGGATACCTGTGATAGTGGGCAGGTGACTGTGGATGGCATAGATATTGCTCGCTTTAACAGTAAGCAATTAACGGGCTATAGACGCAATGATGTCGGATTTGTCTTTCAGTTTTATAATTTGGTTCCCAATTTGACGGCAAAAGAAAACGTTGAATTGGCTTCTCAAATCGTTGCAGATGCGATGGATGCTGAAGAAGTCTTATTAAAGGTTGGCTTAGGGAAACGAATGAACAATTTTCCCTCCCAATTATCCGGCGGGGAGCAGCAACGAGTAACGATTGCTCGTGCACTGGCAAAAAAACCAAAAATTTTGCTATGCGATGAACCAACGGGGGCGTTGGATTATGAAACCGGCAAACAAATTTTAGAAATTTTAAAAGATACAGCCAACGAGTTTGGTACAACGGTAATTATTATTACCCATAATTCTGCTATTGCCCCAATGGCGGATCGGGTCATTAAAATAAACGATGCTAAGGTTAGAAGTATCACTTTAAATGAAAATCCCCTTGCTGTTGAAGAGATTGCGTGGTGATGAAAAGGTGAAAAAAGTGTTATTAAAAACCAGTATCCGGGAAATTCGAAATTCACCGGCTCGATTTTTATCAATTTTGGGCATTATCTTTTTAGGAACGGCTTTTTTTGTGGGAATTGGTGCAACCGGACCTGACATGGTTACTTCTGGCGATGACTATTATGATAGTCAACACTTGGCAGATGCTACAGTTATGTCGACGTTAGGATTGTCCAACTCGGACTTAGACTTAATAAAAGAAGATAGTCAAGTCGCAAAAGCTGAACCAGAATATTCATTAGATCTAAATCTAAGTGATAAAAATCAAGTATTGCGTTTTTTAGGTTATAAGAGGGATCAAAAATTAAACCAATACCATGTAGTAAAAGGACGCTTACCAGAAAATAGTGGCGAAATTGCTTTGGATGATTTGGCCGATTATAACAAAGACTATCGGATTGGCGACAAATTCACAATCGCAGTTGATGATGATAAAAAGCAACAGTTAAAAAAACGGGAATTTAAAGTGGTTGGTTTTGTCAACAGTCCGGAATATATTGAAAATATCAAAAGAGGCAATACCAATGTTGGCAGCGGAACAATTGATTATTTTGCGGTTATCAATGAAACGGATTTAAATTTATCTGCTTATAGCCGTATTTTAGTACAATTTAAGGATACTAAAGCCCAGACAGCTTATTCTAATTCTTATGAAGCAACGGCAGCAAAAGGAATCAAAAGCTTACGGGCAAAATTAGCCAATCGTCCTCAGTTGCGGCTGCAGGAAGTAAAAGAAGAGGCACAAACACAGTTAAAAAAAGTTCAAAATGAAATTACAAATGGGGAAAAAAGTTTAGATAATGGCGAAGCGAAGCTAAAAGAAGCCCAAGAAAAAATTAAAGAAGCTAAAGATACATTAGCGACTCAAAAAACAACGGGTGAAATAGAAGCGGAAAACAAGAAAAATGCCTTAGCACAACAAGAAGAAGAACTAAAGCAAGCTGAAATAAAATACAATCAAGAAGTAGATGCACTGACAAAAGCACAAACAGAAGTAGCTGCCCAAAGAAAAGAAGCAACAACACCCGTCAACACCGACACAGAAGAAAAAATCCAGCAAACAGAAGAAAAAATTACCAATGGAAATACATTGCAACAACACTTTGAAGACTTAATGATTGATGAAGACGAGCTGGGAACGCTCATTAGCGAACAAAAAGCTACATTGCTACAATTAGCAGAAAAATTTGACGATAACGCCCTTGTCGAAACAGTAAAAAACTGGAATGAAGAAGATACTACCAGTGAAGAAGTGGCAGCCGCATTAAAAGACTTAACTCGTAGAATAAGTGATCTAAAGACGCAATTGGACCAGTTAAAAACAAGTGAAACAACGTCAAACTTTGATTTTAGTGAAATTGTTGCCAAAGAACGTTCTTTGGCAACCACACAAATCCAATTGGATCAAACAAAACAAACGCTGGAAGAAAAAGCTGCCGAATTACAAGCAGCAAAAGAAAAGTTAGCAGAAGAAAGTGAAAAGGCTGCCGCAGCACTAAAAAAAGCGGAAACAGAAATTGCCGCAAATGAACAAGAATACAAAACACAATTAGCTGCTTTTCAAGAAGAGACCAGCGCCAATATGCCCAAGCTTTTAGATGCCGAATTACAATTGAAAAATGAGCAAAAACGTTTAGCTGATTTAAAACCGGCGGAATATATTTTTAGCGATCGCGATGATAATCCTGGTTATACTGAATATAAGCAAAATGCCGATCGCATTACGTCGTTAGCAACTGTTTTTCCACTTATTTTCTACTTAATTGCAGCTTTAGTGAGCTTAACTACCATGACGCGAATGGTAGAGGAAAAAAGAGGTGAAATCGGTACCTTTAAAGCATTAGGGTATCGCAACCATGAAATTGCTTTAAAATTCTTCATATATGCTTTATTGGCAGGCGTAATCGGCTCTTTATTAGGTTTGTTTGTCGGCTTTAAGCTATTTCCAAGTATCATTATTGAAGCTTATGGACAACTGTATAATTTACCTTCTTTTGTCACACCGTGGTATTTAAACTATACAATTATCGGGATTGTGGTTGGCTTAATTTGTACTGTTGGTGTTGCGATGTTGACTGTACGCTTTGATTTGATTGCACCACCAGCGACATTATTACGCCCTAAAGCACCGAAAGTGGGGAAACGCGTATGGTTAGAAAATATCAAACCGCTTTGGCGTCGGCTTAACTTTAACCAAAAAGTGACCCTTAGAAATTTATTTCGATATAAATTACGGATGCTCATGACAGTAATTGGTATTGCTGGCTGTACTGCGATGATAGTGACAGGATTTGGTCTACGGGATTCCATTACAGATATTATTCCATTGCAATTTGAAAAATTATGGCATTACCAAGCAGTTGTTTCTTTTAGTGATGAGGATAAAACTGCACAGACACGTTATGAAGAAGAAGTCCAAAAGTTAAATCGTTACAAAGATAGCATGCCAATTGCAATGGAGACTTTAACGCTTTCCGGTCATGATAAAACGCCCCAAGATGTCAGCATCTATGTGCCTAAAAATCCCAAGAATTTGGAGAAGTTTGTTCTTTTAAACAACCGGCAAAGTAAGCGGGAATATTCTCTACAAAATAGCGGTGCAGTAATTAATGAAAAATTAGCACAGCTTTTTGATGTGAAGATTGGTGATACGATTAATTTAAAAGATAACGACAAACAAAGTTATCCCGTCAAAGTTACCGGGATTGCAGAAAATTATACCGGTCATTTTGCTTATCTGTCTCCGTCGTATTATCAGCAGGTATTCCATCAAGCACCAAGCTATAATGCAGCTTTTCTACTCTTTAAAAAAGATCTAAGCACCAGTCAGGAAAAAGATGTCGCAGAAAAATTAATGGAAAATCCTGGGATTATCAATGTCACTTTTTTATCTGATTCTTTACATGCTTTGGATGATACAACGCAAGCTTTAACAATTGTGGTGTGGGTGCTGATTATTTCTGCAGGCTTATTAGCATTTATTGTGTTGTATAATTTGAATAATATCAATATTTCAGAACGTATTCGTGAATTATCTACCATTAAAGTATTGGGTTTTTACGATAATGAATTAACGATGTATATTTATCGGGAAAATATTATTTTGACCATTTTAGGAATTGGGGCAGGACTCATTTTAGGTAAAATTGAACACGACTTTGTGTTGAAAACAGTAGAATTGGACATGGTGATGTTTTCTCCTACAATTCAACCGCTGAGTTATCTGTATGCGAGTCTGATTACAATTTTCTTTACAATTATTGTGGGGATATTTGTCTACATTAAATTGAAAAATGTGGATATGATTGAAGCGTTGAAATCAAATGAATAAATAAAAAAGTCAAACCACTAGTATGATTAAAGTTAAGAAAATGCTAGTCGGTTTGATTTTTTAGTAAATTTTGTATCCGTTTTCGTTTTGTCTTGATCGCACGTTTTGTTACAATTAAAGTAAGAATTAAATGAAGGAGGATGAAGATGTCATTAGCAGAAGCAGGAATGATTACGGTTGTATCGATGCTGTTTGTTTTTTTTATCTTGGCAGCATTATGGGGAGCATTACTTTTATTCAAAAAAATTTTTAAGGAGATGAAAGATGACTGAGATTATTCAAAATATGTTAGAAACATCCGGTTTTGCCGGTATGACAGGGAAACATTTGATTATGATTTTAATTGCGATTATTTTTTTATATTTAGCTATTTTTAAAGAGTATGAACCTTATTTGTTACTGCCCATTTCTTTTGGTATTTTACTGGTGAATTTACCTCTAACCGGTATTTTTGCCAGTCCTACTAAGACAGAACCAGGAGGACTTTTATATTATTTATATCAGGGAACCAATTTAGGAATCTATCCACCTTTGATTTTTTTGTGTTTAGGTGCATCGACTGACTTTGGACCTTTAATTGCGAACCCTAAAACATTACTTTTAGGTGCAGCGGCTCAATTTGGCATTTTTGCAGCCTTTTTTGGTGCGATCCTTTTAGGTATGACTGGTCCTGAAGCTGCGGCGACGGGAATAATTGGTGGGGCAGATGGTCCAACTGCAATTTATCTAACTACGCGATTGGCACCGCACTTATTGTCAGTAATTGCGATTGCTGCGTATTCTTATATGGCGCTAGTGCCCCTTATTCAACCACCGATTATTAATGCATTGACCACTGAAAAAGAACGTAAAATTAAAATGCAGATGCAGCGGACAGTAACAAAAAAAGAACGTATTATCTTTCCTATTTTTACCACGATTTTTGTTGCATTAGTAGTACCGGCGGCAACTACTTTAATTGGTTGTTTAATGTTAGGCAATTTGATTCGGGAATCACAAGTGGTTCCCAAATTAACAGAGACGCTCCAAAATGCGATGATGTATATTATTACCATATTATTGGGTCTAACAGTAGGAGCAAAAGCAGAAGCTGATATCTTTTTATCAGTGGAAACCATAAAAATTATTATTTTAGGCTTATTTGCTTTTGCCATTGGAACAACAGCAGGTGTTTTATTTGGTAAGTTAATGTGTAAATTGACAAAAGGGCAAGTCAATCCCATGATTGGTGCTGCTGGCGTTTCAGCTGTGCCGATGGCAGCTCGCGTCGTGCATAAAGAAGGGTTAAAAAATGACCCTACCAATTATTTATTAATGCATGCAATGGGACCAAATGTAGCTGGAATCATTGGGTCTGCAGTAGCAGCGGGAACTTTACTGGCATACTTTGGTTAAGGTATTAAAAAAGGAGAGGGCTGTTACAAGCCATCTCCTTCTTCATTTTTACGTTTAATTTCATTTTGGACTTCTGCTAACATAAAATGAAGTTTCTCTTCTTTTTTCTTTAATTCCTCGAGATCTTCTGCGATTTCTTTTTCTTTTTCAATAGTAGGCGGGCGTAAGACAAAGTTAATCGCTAAGGCAATAAAGGTACCGATAAAGGTATCTAAAACACGATCAATAGCAAAATAAACTGATTGACTTTCGGTCACACTTAATGTAATCAAAAGCATCGTCGCAATCGCCGAAATAATTCCAGAATTATTATTAATTCCATCAGAAATAATAATCACCAACGCCACAAAAATGGGTAAAGCAATTAGCTCCACCATAAAATCATGGTGAAAATATTGTTTAATAAAGAAGTATAAAATAGCGGCGATGCCCCCAATTGAATTACCCAAAACACGAGACTTGCCAAAAGATACGGTAGTTGTTAAGTCCTGACGTAGCGAAAAAACAGCAGCTAATGCTGCGATCAACGGCTGACCTCGATTGATAAAATGAAAAAGGAGAATACAGATCATGACGGCAAGTGCCGTTTTCATGGTTCGCATTCCAATTCGAAAACGTCCTAATTGCATCCTTTAACTCCTATTCTAATTTTTTGGCTAAAGTTACATTGTTTCATATATAATTGTACTTTGCTTCTATAAATATGATAACTAAAATCCTTTAAGATTGCCAGTTTGCCGCGAAATCAGTAAACTAAAAACAAGGAGGTCCTTATGAAAATTGGCTTACGTACTATTAAAACCGTGATAGCTGCTAGTTTGGCAATGTTTTTTGCGCAATTATTAAATTTATTGTACGCGCCAGCTGCGGGGATTATTGCTGTTTTAAGTGTCGGCAACACAAAAAAAGCTACACTACTAACCGCGTTTTATCGCGTGATATCATTAATTATTGCCACGATAATATCCTTTTTCTGTTTTAACTTATTGGGGTTTAACCCTTTTGCATTTGGTGTTTTTTTATTACTTTTTATTCCGGTATCCGTCTACTTTAACTTAGAGGATGGAATTGTTGTAAACTCTGTTTTAGTAACCCATTATCTATCAGAAAATTCTTTTGCGTGGCAAATTATAACAAATGAATTTTTGTTAATGAGTCTTGGCGTTGGCTTAGCGCTGCTGGCTAATTTGTATATGCCAGACATTGGTAAAACCTTAAAAGAGGAGCAAGTAATTGTTGAAGTGATGTTTAAAAAATTATTAGGACAATTAGCAAATGGGCTTAATCTGCCTAGTGCTGCTAAAAAAGCCTGGGAAACTTGTGGTCAATTAGGAGACTATTTAGCGCAAGCGCAAATTAAAGCTAACCGACATCAGCAAAACTATTGGTTTCAAGAAGATTCATCTTTTGTCACTTACTTTACCATGCGTCGGGGTCAAGTGTTAATTTTAAGAGATATGATTAGATTGTTGGATCAAATTGAAGTGGAAGAAGAATATGTAGCAGATATGCGGTACTTATTACAAACGACTGCAAAAACGTTTGGCTATGACAATGATGGCAGAGAACTTTTGCAATTGATTGCCGCAATTAGCCGAAATTATGAAGCAAGTCCGTTACCAAAAAATCGCTTGGAATTTGAAAATCGTGCGCGCCTATTTCAGTTTTTACAGTTGTTTACCAGTTTTATTGAAACAAAAGCTGAATTTAGCCGCAGTCTAGAGCATTGAAAATGCGGTGAATACGTCTAAAAAAGATTTTCACCGCATGTGATAATGCTGTTCGTTTACCAAATATAGTTATTAGTAAAACGTTAAGCCCATGTATTTTGCATTTGATCTAGGATACGTATAACATCGTGAGTTAAAAAGAGAGATTTATTCGGCTGACCTTCAATTGTTTCAGTGAAATTGTCAATTTCATACTGAAAAGCAGCAGCGCTTGCTCCGCTAATAATCGTTTCGATACTGCCATCTGTGTAGGTTAGTTTTGCCTGTTCAGCTCGCGGATAATCTGCAATTTCGAGATAACCATTTTCAAAGGCTACAATTCCAACTTTGGGCATTTTGGCTTGAAAAGACAGACTGACAGTTGCCAATTCATTTTCTTTTGTTCGTAAAATCGTTACTGACTGTTCATCAACACCAGTTTCAAAAGGAACCATCGTAGAAGCGATAACATTTGGTGAGCTGGATAAAAAGTAACGGGCAAAAGATACAGCATAGGTGCCGATATCTAACAAAGCGCCCCCGGCTAATTCTGGATTAAAGAAACGATTTTTAGGATCGGGGTCTTTATAGCTGCCAAATGGTGCTTGAATCATTTTTAATTTCCCTAATTTATTTTGATCCATTAAGCGCGTCAGTTCGTCGTACAAGGGCATATTAAAAATCGTCATTGCCTCTTGTAAAATCAAGTTTTTTTCTGTGGCAATTTTCATGACTTCTTCGAGTTCGGCTAAGTTCATGGTAATGGCTTTTTCACACAAGACATGTTTGCCCGCTTGTAACGCTTTTTTTATATAAGTATGGTGAGCAGCGTTTGGGACGGCGATATAAACAATATCAATATCACTCGCTAACATGTCTTCAAAGTTACCGTAACTTTCAGAAATATGATAGCTGTTTGCAAATTCTGCTGCTTTTTCACTGCTACGGGAAGCAACAGCTGTTAAAGTACTTTGTTTGCCGTTAAAATTTGCTGCAAATTCATGGGCAATGCCGCCAGTTCCAGCGATACCCCATTTGTAATTTTTCACTATTATCAGCTCCTTTATGTTTAGTTTAGCAATCTTTTAAAAAATAGGAAAGTTAGTGGCTTAGAACTATTATATCTGCATAATTTAAGTAAAATAAATAAGAGGAGGATTATTATGCACGAAGTATATATTGCAATTTTACTACAAACGATTAAAGAACAATACACCTCAGAAAAAACATTCTATGAAAATGTTTTGAATAGTGATGAAATAACTTGGGAACAATGGAAAAGTGGTAGTGGGACGTTGTTGCCAGAACAGAATCAAAAAATTAAAAATCTTTTCAGTGATTATGAATGGATGTTAATGCAAAAAGTACTACGGCAAACCATCATTTTTCCCGAAAAAAGAACACAAGCTGTTAGTGAATATCGCCGGTTAAAAACCAAGATTGCTCAAAAATGGCTACAAAAGAAATTAGCGGATGTGGAAGTAGTTCAACATGCTGAAGCGGATCGTAATAATCAGTTGCTTGATTTACGCGTGTTTATTACGTATGATGAATGGGGTTTTGATGATATCTTAAGTTTTCGGCTACCCGCTCGGATTCAGCAGCAATTACAACAAGAAAAAGTAGGTTTGCTGGCTTGGGTCAGTGAAAATTTAGAAGAAACCTATAATCAATAGTTATTAAAGGAGCGTTTTAGACTTTTGAATAAAATAATCGGAGCAGGTGCATTTTTAATTGTAGCTGCTGCCACTTTTTTTGTCTTTTTCAATCATTATCAAAAAAATTATGCAAGTCGGACAGTAGAATCAACAACGGTGAGTACTCAAAAAGAAGTTACCGTCACTGCTTCTACCCGTCCAAAAGATTTACCCCAAATAAAAACAGAAGATTGGCAGCTAGTGTTAGTTAGTCCAGATCATAAAATTGCTAAAGAAGTGCCTGAAAGTCAACTTGTTACCTTACCTGACGGTCATATGGTGGACAAAAGGATTGCGAAAAGTTATGAAGCACTGACTGCGGCGGCTAAAAAAGATAATTTTCAGTTGCATTTGATATCTTCTTTTCGCTCAGTTGCCTATCAAAAACAAGTTTTTAATGAGCGTGTCAGTCAATTAGAAAATCAGGATCAAATAACCAAAGAAGCTGCAATCAAAAAAGCAAAACTGACGATGACTGAACCTGGCTATAGTGAACACCACACAGGTTTAGCGGTGGATGTGGTAGACGAAAAATGGTTAGCTTCAAATCCGAATATGATTTTGGACGAAAGCTATAGTAAACAACCAGGTGCTCAGTGGTTACAAAAAAATGCGAGTCGGTTTGGTTTTATTGTGCGTTATCCCGATGGAAAAGAAAATATAACGAAAATTACTTATGAACCGTGGCATTTGCGCTATGTCGGAGTGGAAAGTGCAGAATATATTACAAAGCATCAATTAACGTTAGAAGAATATATAAGCCAGTTAGAGAAGTGGGAGGGGCAAGAGCATTAAAAGAAAATATCGTAAACGTAAAAAAGCTGGTTTCCCTGCTATTTTAGTTGGACTATTGCTTATTTTAGCGGCCTTTGTTTTTTCTATTCGGCAGTTAAGTCAACCTGCTACTTCAACTCAGGTAGCACAAGTTACAGATGAAGATACTCTTCGCAAAGAATTTATAAAACAACTGGTTCCCCATGCGAAAGAACTCCAAAAAGGTTATGGTGTCTTGCCAAGTATTATCTTAGGTCAGGCTGCTTTAGAATCAAATTTTGGTCAAAGTCAATTGGCCAGTGAATATAAAAATTTGTTTGGAATCAAAGCCTATGGTGATGTTCCCAAAGTAAGCTTAGATACTCAAGAATTTGTTAATGAACAATATATTACCATACAAGGGGATTTTAGAGTTTATGATTCCTGGCAAGCTTCAATGGATGACCACACGATGCTTTTTGTTAATGGCGTGAATTGGGACCCTAAAAAATATGAAAAAGTTCTATTGGCCGTGAATTATAAAGAAGCTGCCAAAGCGTTACAAGAGGCAGGATATGCGACAGATCCACAATATGCTGATAAAATTATACACATGATAGAAGAATACAATTTAATGCAATATGATTAATCATTTTCACAAAGAGAGGAGTGTTTTCATGGAGCAAAAAATGCCGAAAATTTCGACTGAATTGCGTAAAGATATTGTCCGAGTGCCCAAAATAATCCGAGAATCAACCGGTATTCAAATTTTTGGTCGGCGGGTGCGATCTATTATCTTTACGACTGATATTGCGATTATACGTAATACGGATGCAGATGCTGTTATTGCTGTTTATCCCTTCACGCCCCATCCAGCAATTACCAAATCGATTATTGAAGCAGCCGATATTCCAGTTTTTTCCGGTGTCGGAGGCGGGTTAACGCAAGGTGAGCGTTCAACGTATATGTCGATGTTTGCGGAAGCACAAGGTTCTATTGGAGTTGTTTTAAATGCCCCAACTTCTGTAGATACGGTCCAAATGGTTTGTCGGGTAGTAGATATCCCGGTGGTTAGTACGGTTACTTCTAAATGGACACCAATTGATGAAAAGCTCGCAGTTGGGGTAAAAATAATTAATATTAGTGCTGGAAAAGATACAGCCGCAACGGTTCGACATTTCCGTGAAAACTATCCGGATTTACCAATTATGGCTACCGGGGGCCCAACTGAAGAAAGTATTTTAGAAACAATTGAAGCGGGTGCAAATGCCATTACTTATACCCCGCCGTCTAATGGGGAATTATTTAGTAGAAAAATGGAACATTATCGACAAATGGAATTAGAAAAAGAATAGAAAGCAGCAGCTCCGTTTTAATTTCATAAAATAAAACGGAGCTGCTGTATTTTTTATTGGTTAAGAAATTATATGATTTTTACAAGAAATCAAGGCGGTATATCATATCAAGGATGTGGAGAGATAAATAAGTCCATTCAGCTTTTCTTATTGCATTTTTTACTTGTAAAAGACCATCGTTTTACGATAAAAATGCAATCCCTCATTTAGAAAAAACTCTGTGGTTTAGGAAGCTAAAGCCTAAATCTGGCGAAGCTTAACCTTGAAATGAACCCGATTCATTTGGTTGTTATAAAATTTAAGTGAGGTGTATTGCTTATAAAATAATTTTTTCGCCATTTTCTTTAATACCATACACGGGCTGCTTTTTACCATTTTTCCAATAATAAAGTTCACGACTTTTATTTGTCATTAGTAAAACCAGCGTATCTTTTAAAGATAGTGGCGGCTGCTCTTTTTCAGCGATAAAAATAAAGTGGCCCACAGCATCCACTTTCAAATTTGTGACTGGCTGATTATCCAAAAAAAGACCAGTATAATGTACTTGCGGGGGGATAGTAGCCAAGATAGTGACTAATTCTTTTGCTTGCATCAGGTTCTCCTTCACATTCTTTAGCGTATAGTAGCACAATTTTGGTAAAAATTGTATCTAACTCTAATGATCAGCTGCATAAATAATAGTAAAGAAAAAGTGTCTTCAACAAAAAATTGAATTCTGAAAAAACATTACCAAAATTATCATACTTTCAAGAAAATTGGTTGCCAGTTTTCAATGGAGGTGTTATACTCCATTACATAATTTATTGCGCATGCCGCAGTAAAATACATACCTGCTTATATATCGTCGTAATCTGGTCGACAGTCTCTACCCAGTACCGTAAATACTGGACTATAAGCAAAAAACGTGCGTAAGGCGCTTTTTTTGCTTAGACTGGCAAAAATGCGTCTTTTTTTGCTAGTTTGGCAGTAAAGATGAAAATTTAAGAAGGAGCAGTGTAATTATGAAAGAATTAGTAGCAAGAATCAAAGAAGATGGACGTGTGTTAGGTGACGGTGTTTTAAAAGTGGATAGTTTTGTAACGCACCAAGTTGATCCCGTCTTAATGGAGGCGATTGGTAAACGTTTTGCACAAGTATTCCAAGCTGCCAACATCACAAAAGTCGTTACGATTGAAGCTTCTGGCATTGCTCCTGCGCTTTATACTGCGCAAGAATTAGGGGTTCCTCTAGTTTTTGCCAGAAAGTCCAAAAGTTTAACGATGAATGAAGAACTTTTGACTGCGCAAGTTTATTCTTTTACTAAACAGGTGACGAGTACTGTTTCGATTTCTAAGAAATTTTTGACTGAAAACGACAATGTATTGTTAATTGATGACTTTTTAGCGAATGGTCAAGCGGCTAAGGGCTTGATTGAACTTTGTCAACAAGCTGGAGCCCATGTAGAAGGAATCGGGATTGTGATTGAAAAATCATTTCAAGATGGCCGAGAACTTTTAGAAGATATGGGGATTAAAGTTGTTTCTTTAGCACGAATTGCATCATTAAAAGCAGGTGAAGTAGAATTTATCGAGGAGGATGCTTAATTGGATAAGCAGACACAAAACGGAAAAGCAGCTGTTTTAGGGTTGCAACACTTACTTGCGATGTACGCCGGTGCAGTAGCAGTACCACTTTTAATTGGGACTGGTTTAGGTTTTAATGAAACACAAATGACTTATTTAATTTCTATTGATATTTTTATGTGTGGGATTGCCACATTATTACAGTTAACTGTAACAAAATTTTTTGGTATTGGTTTGCCAGTCGTTTTAGGTTGTGCGATTCAAGCCGTTGCGCCCTTAATTTTAATCGGGAGTAAATCTGGTGTTGGTGCAATTTATGGCTCAATTATTGCTTCTGGGATTTTTGTTGTTTTAATCGCCGGCTTTTTTTCCAAGATTAAAAAGCTATTTCCGTCACTCGTTACAGGAACGGTGATTACGGTTATTGGTTTAACTTTAATTCCAGTTGCTATCACCAAAATGGGTGGTGGCGATGCGACAGCGCAAAGTTTTGGCGCTCCTAATCAATTGATTCTAGCTTTTGTGACTATTCTATTGATTATTGGCATCCAAGTTTTTGCCAAAGGATTTCTACGTTCAATTTCTGTTTTAGTAGGACTTGTTGGGGGTACTCTTTTAGCTTACTTCATGGGAATGGTTGATTTTGCTGCCATTGGTCATGCACCCGTTTTTCATATTCCGCAACCATTTTATTTTGGTAAACCTACTTTTGATGTGTGGTCTATTTTGCTGATGATTATCATTTCAATTGTTAGTATGGTTGAATCAACTGGGGTTTATTTTGCTCTTGGGGATATTACCGGACAAACAATTAATGAAGATGACTTAAAACGCGGTTATCGGGCAGAAGGATTAGCTGTTATTTTAGGTGGAATTTTTAATACTTTTCCTTATACCGGTTTTTCTCAAAATGTTGGTTTGGTACAATTATCAGGAATTAAAACAAAAAAACCAATTTACTTTTCAGCTATCTTTTTAATTATTTTAGGTTTATTTCCCAAAATTGGTGCTATTGCCCAAATTATTCCTGAACCGGTTTTAGGGGGCGGGATGTTAGTGATGTTTGGTATGGTAGCAGTTCAGGGTATGAAGATGTTAACAAAAGTTGATTTTAATAATGATAAGAATTTATTGATTATTGCAGTTTCCATTAGTTTTGGTTTAGGCTTTAACTTAATGCCGCAATTATTTAGTCAATTACCTGAAACAATTCAGATGTTTACTGGTAACGGTATTGTGATGAGTAGCTTAACGGCGATTTTGTTAAATCTTATTTTTAATGGTTTAAAAGATGAAAAGAAAACGAAAATAACAAAAGTGGTTAGTGAAACCAAATAATTAATTTGCAAATGACATCTTTTTGTCATTTGCATTTTTTTGTAAGTAAAGGATTAGATGATTCTCACAATGGAAATCTATCCGATAATAAGCTGAACTTTTAAGAAATTCGCCACGCATTTTATTAATAGTTCGTCTTATCACTTGCGCGCTGAATGAATTTATCCACCTCTTCTTTTTCAATAAAACACGAACGTATTTATAATATGATGTAATAATATTCGAGTAATTGTTTACAGTCAAAAGTTAACTTGTTACAATAAATACAAGTTAAATGTAAAGGAGCAAAACATGAAAGCACAAGTTGCAGTTATTATGGGAAGCGTATCAGATTGGGAGACAATGAAATGTGCTTGCGAACAGCTGGATGAGCTCGAAATCAGCTATGTAAAGCAAGTTGTCTCTGCTCACAGAACACCAGATTTAATGTTTGATTTTGCCGAGAATGCCCGTGCAAATGGGTTAAAAGTAATTATTGCCGGCGCTGGTGGTGCAGCTCATTTACCGGGGATGATAGCAGCAAAAACAACATTACCTGTTATTGGTGTTCCCGTTAAATCACGAACATTGAACGGTTTAGACTCTTTACTCTCAATCGTGCAAATGCCAGGGGGGGTTCCAGTGGCGACAACGGCAATTGGGCAAGCTGGTGCCACAAATGCCGGACTACTTGCGGCTCAGATGCTTTCCATGTATGATTTAGACATAGCGCAAAAATTAGCTGAGAAGCGAGAAAAAATGCGTGATATTGTGATGGAAAGTAGTGATCGACTTGGTTAAGCCTTTATTACCAGGAGCTGTAATTGGCATTGTCGGCGGCGGACAATTAGGCCGTATGATGACCATTAGTGCAAAAGAAATGGGTTTTCGCGTGGGAGTATTAGATCCAGCTGTAGATTGTCCGACTGCACAAGTGGCAGATTGGCATATTGTCGCGGCGTATGATGATGTATTTGCTTTAGAAGAAATGGCACGACGCTGTGATGTAATTACGTATGAATTTGAAAATGTAAGTGTCGATGCCTTGAATGCGATTATTTATAACGCCAACGTCCCGCAAGGAACAGATCTTTTGGCAATTACCCAAGACCGCTTGATGGAAAAAGCTTTCTTGGAAGAAAATAATATTGTTATTGCCCCTTATGAAACAATTATTAGTCCAACTGATATTCAAGATGCTATTGATAGTATCGGTTATCCCTGTGTATTAAAAACCACCCGTGGCGGCTATGACGGTAAAGGGCAATACGTTTTGTACAGTACTGCAGACTTAGCGCCCTCTATGAATTTGCTGCGGTCTGGTACTTGTGAATTGGAAGCATGGATTCCTTTTGAAAAAGAAATTTCTGTGATGGTAGCAGGAAATGGTAGTGGAGAATTTATGGTTTTTCCCGTCGTGGAAAATATTCATCGTCACAATATTCTACATGAAACCATTGCGCCAGCTCGCGTCGCACCAGAAGTGGTAGAAGAAGCGCAACGTATTGCTAAAGTAATTGCCAAAGCACTTGATTTACGCGGTGTATTGGCGATTGAAATGTTTTTGACCAAGACTGGCAGTATCTATGTCAACGAACTAGCGCCACGTCCGCATAATTCAGGACATTATTCTATTGAAGCATGTAATGAAAGTCAATTTGATGCGCATATTCGTGGTATTTGCGGCTGGCCTTTAGGAGAGGTCAAATTATTAAGTGATGCGGTAATGGTGAATATTTTGGGAGATGAATTGCTAGAAACATATGATTTAATCGCAAGAAAACCAGACTGGCAATTTCATTATTATGGTAAAGCCCAAGCAAAGCCTGGCCGTAAAATGGGTCATATCACGATTACAACAGAAGATATTTATGGAACATTAGAAGAAATTTATCAAACCAATATTTGGGATTAGGTTTATAACTTTTTAGTACACTAAGATAAAAAATTCAGTTTTGAAGACGAGACAAGTGAGGAGCTATTGCATGTTAGAACGTTATACACGCCCAGAAATGGGAGCAATTTGGACAGATAAAAATCGTTACCAAGCATGGTTGGAAGTTGAAATTTTAGCTGATGAGGCATGGGCGGAATTAGGTGAAATTCCTAAAAAAGATGTTGAGAAAATTCGTGCGAATGCAACATTTGATATTACACGTATTTTAGAAATTGAAGAACAAACACGTCACGATGTAGTAGCCTTTACGAGAGCTGTTTCAGAGAGTTTAGGAAAAGAACGCAAGTGGGTACATTATGGATTAACCAGTACCGATGTGGTAGATACGGCATATGGTTATTTATTAAAACAAGCCAATGATATTTTACGTAAGGATTTGCAAAATTTCTTGGAAATCATTGGAAATAAAGCCAAAGAACACAAAAATACAGTTTGCATGGGACGTACTCATGGCGTCCATGCAGAACCGACTACTTTTGGATTGAAATTAGCTACTTGGTACTCGGAAATGAAACGCAATATTGAGCGATTTGAACACGCTGCCAAGGGAGTAGAAGCTGGGAAAATTTCAGGGGCAGTAGGAACTTTTGCAAATATTCCACCTTTTATTGAAGAATTTGTGTGTGATAATTTGGGAATTCGTCCCCAAGAGATTTCTACACAAGTTTTGCCACGGGACTTACATGCGGAATACTTCGCTTCAATGGGATTGATTGCAACAAGTATTGAACGGTTTGCTACTGAAATTCGGAGTTTGCAAAAATCAGAAACAAGAGAAGTAGAAGAATATTTTGCCAAAGGACAAAAAGGCTCGTCGGCAATGCCTCATAAACGTAATCCGATTGGTTCGGAAAATATGTGTGGGTTAGCACGTGTGATTCGTGGCCATATGTTGACCGCTTATGAAGATGTACCTTTATGGCATGAGCGCGATATTTCCCACTCTTCTGCTGAACGCATTATTGTACCAGATACTACTATTTTATTAAATTACATGTTAAATCGCTTTGGAAATATTGTTAAAAATTTGACCGTTTTTCCCGAAAATATGAAGCGAAATATGGATGCAACTTTTGGTTTAATCTACAGTCAACGTGTGATGTTAAAATTAATCGATAAAGGAATGACACGTGAAGAAGCTTATGATTTGGTCCAGCCAAAAACAGCATTTGCATGGGATCACCAAACAAGTTTCCGACCTTTACTGGAAGAAGACGATAAAATTACGTCTATTTTAAGTAAAGCCGAATTAGATGATGCCTTTGATTATCACTATCATCTTAAAAATGTTGATTTAATTTTTAAACGGGTTGGTTTAGAATAAAAAATGAAAAGGCGAACTCGATATGAGTTCGTCTTTTTTGTTGCAAAGTAGATTAGTGAGGATGTAATCGACTAAAAAACGGAAGGACTTTCTCAGCTTTTTAGTAATAAGCTGGAATTTTAATGAATTGCGCTTCAAATTTCTTGAAATTTTTACTTGTTGTAGTAGAAGTTCATTTGTCAAATGAGACAACAACATCCTTGTTACATCGACTTTACTCCTTGTAAAAATTATATAATCCGTTTACCTATAAAAAAAGACGCCGATTTAATCGGCGTCTTTTAAATAAGAGCTACTCTTGGTTGGATATAGTGGCGCATTCTTTCATCACGAAGAATAGCAAGTAATGTTTCGACTAAAGAAAAACTATACTCTTCTAGATTGAGAAAGACTTTAAAAGTGTAATGGTTTTTAAAAAATCGTTGTTCATGAATTTGTTCGATAATCAATTCCTCGTTGTGACTATTTTGGTAGCGAAAGATTCGCTTACGGCAGTCAACATGTCGTTTTGATGCTTGTTTTACTTTACGAAAAGTATAAAACGAGGTGTTCTTATTCATTTGATAAACTTCTTCAACTGCTAATAAGTCGTTAAACAAACGACGTCTATCATCAAAAGCAAGAGAATCTAAAAAATTGGCAATTACCTGACTTTGACTTTCCATGCATAGGCCTCCTAAAAAAACTCCTATCAATGAATCTAAACGTACTATATCATTTTTTTATTTCGTTGTAAACGCTTCATTAAAATCTACTGCAAATGTACAATTTTAATAAAATCTTATTTATATCATCTTCATTTAAAAATGAAAAAAGATAAATGCATTTTTGGGGTTAAACACGAACAATATTTGGTTTTTACATACTAAATATCCTTGATTATGTTGACCTAAAGTTGCTCTCTTGTTAAACTTGACACAAGTTAAATACGAACGATTTTAACTGTAGTTAATTTAATGTCAATAAAATGAGGTGCAAAATGGAAAAAAAGGAATTACGTTACGCTGGTAAAGCTAAAAAACTTTATACGACTGACAACCCCAGTGTTTTTTGGGTGGAATATCTCGATCAAGCTACTGCTTTGAACGGGATTAAAAAAGATGAAGTAACTGGAAAAGGTGCTTTAAATAATCAGATTACTAGCCTGATTTTTCATCTGTTAAAAAACGAAGGAATTTCTTCACATTTTGTTGAGATGTTATCAAAAACCGAACAATTAGTTGAGTGTGTTGAAATTATTCCATTAGAAGTTGTAGTTCGTAACGTAGCGGCGGGTAGTTTTTCAAAAAGACTACAAATTGAAGAAGGTACCCCTTTAGATTTTCCGATAGTAGAATTTTATTACAAAGAAGATGCATTAGATGATCCTTTTATTAATGATGATCATGTGAAATTATTGCGACTTGCAACAGGCAAAGAGATTAACGACATGAAGCATTTGGCACGAGAAGTAAATGAAGCATTACAACGGATTTTTGTTCAAATTGGAATTAAATTAATTGACTTTAAAATTGAAATTGGTCGTACAAATACAGGACAGCTGCTTTTAGCTGATGAAATCTCACCAGATACGTGCCGCTTGTGGGATTTGGCAACAAATGAGCATTTAGATAAAGATATTTATCGTCGCGATTTAGGCGATTTAGTTCCAGTTTATGAAGAAGTTTTAACGCGTTTAGAAATTCAATTTTTAGTAGAGGAGCAATAGCATGTATTTCGTAAAAGTTTATGTAACATATAAAGAATCTGTTTTGGACCCACAAGGTGAAGCGGTTAAGGGTGCTGTTCATCGAATGGGGTATGAAGAAATTGATGAAATTCGCATTGGAAAATATTTTGAAATCAAAGTAGCCAAAAGTGATCATCCCATTGAAGAGATGATTGAAAAAATTTGTGACAAATTATTAGCCAATGTCAATATGGAAACTTATCGTTACGAAATCACTGCAATGGAGGAAGTATAATATGAAATTCGCCGTAATCGTATTTCCCGGCTCTAATTGCGACATGGATATGCTTTGGGCGATTAAAGATGTAATGGGGGCAGAAGCTGAATACGTGCGTCATGATGTGAGTTCATTAGCAGGTTTTGATGGGGTATTGCTACCTGGGGGATTTTCATATGGAGATTACCTGCGGTGTGGCGCCATTGCCCGTTTTTCACCCATCATGACCGAAGTAAAGCGTTTTGCTGAAGAAGGAAAACCCGTCTTTGGTACGTGTAATGGTTTTCAAGTGTTAACAGAAGCTGGCTTATTACCAGGAGCGTTAATCCGCAATAAATCGTTACATTTTATTTGCAAGACTACTGCTTTAAAAGTCAATAATCAAACAAAATTTACTTCTGAATATGAAGCAGATGAAGTTATTCATGTTCCAGTTGCCCATGGGGAAGGCAATTATATTTGCGATGAAAAAACTTTAGAACAATTAAAAGCGAATAATCAAATTGTATTTACTTATGAAGAAGATGTAAATGGCAGTCTGGAAAATATTGCCGGTATTTGTAATGAAGCTGGCAATGTAGTAGGGATGATGCCTCATCCAGAGCGTGCGATGGAATCATTGCTCGGTTCAACAGATGGTCGTCGTTTTTTTGCCTCAATTTTGAAAAATTTCGGAAAGGTGTCCGTTAAATAATGATAAAAATAAGTGAACCAACACCACAAGAGATTAAAGAACGCAAAATTTATGCCGAGTGGGGCTTAACGGATGAAGAATACCGTATGATTGCAGAAGATATTTTGGGTCGGATGCCTAATTATACTGAAACAGGACTTTTTTCTGTTATGTGGAGTGAACATTGCTCATATAAAAATTCGAAACCCGTTTTACGTAAGTTTCCAACAAGTGGACCACAAGTTTTACAAGGTCCTGGTGAAGGTGCAGGGATTGTAGACATTGGCGATGGTCAGGCGGTAGTCTTTAAAGCAGAAAGTCATAATCATCCTTCTGCAGTTGAACCTTATGAAGGTGCAGCAACGGGTGTTGGCGGCATTATTCGCGATATTTTCAGTATGGGTGCACGTCCGATCGCTATTTTAGATTCATTGCGTTTTGGTGAGTTGGACAATTCCCGGACCAAATACTTATTGGAAGAAGTAGTAGCGGGTATTTCTGGTTATGGCAATTGTATTGGCATTCCAACAGTTGGTGGAGAAGTAGCTTTTGATCCTTGTTATGAGGGTAATCCATTAGTTAATGCAATGTGTGTGGGTCTAATTGAACACAAAGATATTCAAAAAGGACAAGCCAAAGGTGTCGGCAATGCCATTATGTATGTGGGGGCAAAAACGGGGCGCGATGGGATTCACGGTGCGACATTTGCTTCAGAAGAATTTGTGGAAGGTGAAGAACAGCAACGTTCTGCCGTTCAAGTTGGTGATCCTTTCATGGAAAAATTATTATTAGAAGCTTGTTTAGAATTAATTTTAGAGCATCAAGATATTTTGGTCGGAATTCAAGATATGGGTGCGGCTGGTTTAGTGTCTTCTAGTGCAGAAATGGCGTCAAAAGCCGGATCGGGTTTGAAATTATATCTAGATGATGTCCCTCAAAGAGAAACTGGAATGACACCTTATGAATTGATGTTATCTGAGTCACAAGAGCGAATGCTAATTTGTGTCAAAAAAGGATCTGAAAAAGAGGTTGAAGAACTCTTTGCCCAATATGATTTAGATGCGGTCACAATTGGCGAAGTGACAGATGATGGCCTCTATCGTTTATATCATCATGGAGTGGAAGTGGCAAATTTACCCGTCGATGCGCTTGCAGAAGATGCGCCCACATATCATAAAGAGTATACAGAACCTGCCCGCATCAAAATATTTGCTGAGATGGAGGATTTTGCGCCAGTAGTAGAAGATGCAACCGCGACACTACTACAACTATTACAACAGCCAACTATTGCCTCTAAAAAAATGATTTATGAAACTTATGATTCCCAAGTTCGGACCAATACCGTCGTGGCACCTGGAAGTGATGCAGCAGTATTACGCGTGCGGGGAACAAAAAAAGCTCTCGCAATGACAACAGATTGTAATGCACGTTATTTGTATTTGAATCCAGAAATTGGAGGGCAAATCGCTGTAGCAGAAGCGGCGCGCAATATTGTAGCTAGTGGCGGCAAACCCTTGGCCATAACGGACTGCTTAAATTATGGTTCTCCTGATAAATCAGAAGGCTTCTGGGAATTATGGACCTCTGCCGATGGGATAAGTGAAGCATGTCGGACTTTAGACACGCCGGTAATTTCTGGGAATGTTTCGTTATATAACGAAACAAATGGCAAAGCAATTTATCCGACACCGATGATTGGAATGGTGGGCTTAATTACAGATACGAAAGATATTACGACCCAGGATTTTAAAGAAGCAGGCGATCTTATTTATGTTATCGGTGAAACAGCTGCTGATTTCAACGGTACAGAGATTCAAAAAATGCAAAGAGGTTTAATTGAAGGCAAACTAATGGATTTTGATTTGGCAACAGAAAAAGTTAATCAAGATTTGGTGTTAAAAGCAATTCAAACTGGACTTGTCACAAGCGCCCACGATTGCGCAGAAGGCGGTCTAGCGGTAGCTTTAGCAGAATGTACCTTTAAAAATGGTTTTGGAGTTGCAGTCGATGTGAAAATGCCAAAAGAAAATTTATTTGCTGAAACACAATCTCGTTTTGTTTTGTCGGTGAAAAAAGATGCCCAAACTGCTTTTGAGAAACTGGCAGAAGATAAAGCAACATTGATTGGCAAAGTGACAGATGATGGAGAATTGAAGATTCAAGCCTTGGATGACAATATCACAGTTGCCACACATACTGCCAAGGAACTTTGGGAGGATGCCATTGCATGTCTTATGAAGTGAAAAGTTTAAACGAAGAGTGTGGCATTTTTGGCGTCTGGGGTCACCCAGACGCTGCGCGTGTCACTTATTTTGGTCTCCACAGTTTGCAACATCGGGGGCAAGAAGGCGCAGGAATTGTTTCAAATGATAATGGCAAGCTGTATGGTTACCGTGAGTTGGGTTTATTATCAGAAGTCTTTAAAGACGACCGTCAATTGACACAATTAAAGGGAAGTGCTGCAATCGGACACGTTCGTTATGCTACAGCCGGCAACGGCAGCGTGGATAATATTCAACCTTTCTTATTTAAGTTTTATGATTGTTCAGTTGGATTGGCTCATAACGGAAATTTAACCAATGCATGTAGCTTACGGACTGAATTGGAAAGAGATGGCGCTATTTTTCACTCCAACTCGGATACCGAAATTTTAATGCATTTGATTCGACGAAGTAAAAAATCAAATTGGTTGGATCAATTAAAAGAGGCTTTAAACCAAGTAAAAGGCGGATTTGCTTACATTTTAATGCGGCAAGACTGTATGATAGCTGCGCTTGATCCTAATGGCTTTCGTCCTTTAGCGATTGGTAAAATGAAAAACGGTGCTTACGTGGTGGCTTCTGAAACCTGTGCATTAGAAGTAAGTGGTGCTGAGTTTGTTCGCGATGTTCAACCGGGCGAAATTATCATCATTAACGATGAGGGCGTTAAAATTGAACATTTTACCAAAGACACGCAACATGCGATTTGCTCGATGGAATATGTCTATTTTGCCCGACCGGATTCCAATATTGCCGGTGTAAATGTTCATACTGCTAGAAAAAATATGGGGCGTAATTTAGCCAAAGAAGCCCCCGTGGAGGCAGATATGGTTATTGGCGTGCCCAATTCTTCTCTATCTGCTGCCAGTGGTTACGCAGAAGCCTCTGGTATTCCATATGAATTGGGCTTAGTAAAAAATCAATATGTCGCCCGTACCTTTATTCAACCGACACAAGAGTTAAGAGAACAAGGCGTTCGCATGAAATTATCCGCTGTTCGGGGTGTAGTTGCGGGCAAAAAAGTTATTATGGTAGATGATTCCATTGTGCGGGGAACAACGAGCCGCAGGATTGTGGATTTGCTAAAAGAAGCTGGGGCAAAAGAGGTCCATGTCAGAATTGCTTCTCCACCGTTAAAATATCCGTGTTTTTATGGAATTGATATTCAAACACGCAAGGAATTAATCGCGGCTAATCATTCGATTGAAGAAATTCGCCAAGTTATTGGGGCTGACTCTTTAAGTTATTTGAGTGAGGATGGTTTGATTGATGCGATTGGGTTAAACTTTGATGCACCATACGGGGGCTTGTGTATGGCTTATTTTAACGGCGATTATCCCACCCCTTTATACGATTACGAAGAAAAGTATCAAGCTTCATTGAAAGAACAAACTTCATTTTTTTAAATAAAAGGAGCGAAAATAGTGGCGAATACGTATGCAAAAGCTGGCGTTGATGTGAATGCTGGTTATGAGGTAGTAGAGCGAATCAAAAAGCATGTGAAAAGAACCGAACGTTTAGGCGTCATGGGCGCTTTAGGAGGTTTTGGTGGTTGTTTTGATTTAAGCAGTTTAAATGTTAAAGTACCGGTGCTGATTTCTGGTACTGATGGTGTAGGGACCAAGTTGATGGTGGCTTTTAAAGAAAACAAGCACGATACTATCGGCATTGACTGTGTGGCAATGTGTGTCAATGATATTGTGGCTCAAGGGGCGGAACCGTTGTACTTCTTAGATTATTTGGCAACCGGCAAAAATGAACCAGCCCGCTTGGAACAAGTAGTGGCAGGGGTCGCTGAAGGGTGTTTGCAAGCAGGAGCTGCTTTAATTGGTGGCGAAACAGCTGAAATGCCTGGAATGTATGATGCCAACGAGTACGATCTTGCTGGATTTGCTGTTGGGGTGGCGGAAAAAAGTCAATTAGTAACTGGTGAAAACATTCAAGCAGGCGATGTATTATTAGGGCTGCCTTCCACTGGAATTCATTCTAATGGTTTTTCTTTGGTGCGAAAAATTTTCTTTACAGAACATAATTTAACGGGAAGCGCCAAAATTGAAGCGCTAGGAGATAAAACTTTAGGTGAAGCTCTTTTAACGCCGACTAAAATATATGTGAAAGCCTTGATGCCTTTAGTAAAAGAAAACTTAGTCAATGGAATTGCTCATATTACAGGGGGCGGTTTTGTGGAAAATATTCCGCGGATGTTACCTGGGAATGTTGCCGCTGAAATTACCGATAAATCTTGGCCGTCTCTACCAATTTTTGAGGTTTTGGAAGCATACGGCAACATTCATCATGAGGAAATGTTTGAAATTTTTAACATGGGTATTGGTATGGTTTTAGCAGTAAGTAAAGAAAAAGTCGAGCGCGTCAAAAAGGTTTTAGCTGATTTAAATGAACCATGTTATGAGATTGGTCAAGTTGTTGCAGCCAAAAACAATATGGCACCAATCACTGTGAATGAGGCGGAAAAATGAGAATTGCCGTTTTAGCTTCTGGAAATGGAAGCAATTTTGAAGCTATTGCTGATTTTTTTCAAAGAGAACACGTTCCCGCTGAAATTGCCTTCGTATTTAGTGACAAAAAAAATGCGTTTGTCTTAAAGCGGGCCGAAAAATTTGCTATTCCAACTTTTCACTTTTCCCCCAAAGACTTTGCAAATAAAGCAGCTTATGAAGCAGCATTACTGACGTTGTTCCAACAAGAAAAAATCGATTTAATTGTTTTAGCTGGCTATATGCGCATTATTGGTGGAACCTTATTAAGTGCTTTTCCTAAAAAAATCATCAATATTCATCCATCCTTATTGCCGGCTTTTCCTGGACTTCACGGGATTAAAGATGCCTATGATTATGGCGTCAAAGTGACCGGTGTAACTATTCATTATATTGATGCAGGAGTAGATACTGGTCCGATTATTGCACAAGTACCTGTCTGCATTGCACCAGAAGATAGCTTGGAGAGTTTAGAGATGAAAATTCATCAAGCCGAACATCGATTGTATCCAAAAGTTCTAAAAGAAATTGCCCTGTCTCAAGAAATTGACTTAGGTAATCACTGGCATTGAATGTTTTCCCACCTTATTAAAAATCAAATCAGAGGAGATAAAGAAATGAAGCGAGCTCTAATTAGTGTTTCAGATAAAACAGGTATTGTTGAATTGGCAGCAGGTTTACTTGATGCTGGCTGGGAAATTATTTCGACTGGAGGTACCCAAACCGCACTTGATAACGCCGGTATAAAGACAATTGGAATCGAAGATGTTACACATTTTCCTGAAATGATGGACGGGCGAGTTAAAACGTTACATCCTCTTATTCACGGAGGACTCTTGAGTCGGCGCGATAATGCCGAACACGTTAAAGCGATGACAGCGCACCACATTCAACCGATTGATCTCGTGGTCGTTAATCTTTATCCCTTCAAAGAGACTATTTTAAAAGCCGATGTGACGACAAAAGATGCTATTGAAAATATCGATATTGGTGGACCAAGCATGTTGCGCTCAGCGGCTAAAAATCATGAATTTGTAACAGTGCTTGTGGATCCGAAAGATTATGTCACTGTCTTAGCAGAAATCAAAAATAAAGGGGAAACAACATTTGCCACCCGACAAAAATTAGCGGCAAAAGTTTTTCGTCACACTGCGGCTTATGATGCATTAATTGCTGGTTTTATGACAGATTTGGTAAAGGAAAAAGAGCCAGAAAAATTAACCTTAACATATGATTTAAAACAAGACTTACGGTATGGCGAAAATTCTCATCAAGAAGCTTCTTTTTATAGTGATGCTTTACCTATTAATTATTCCATTGCACAAGCCAGACAATTACACGGCAAAGCACTTTCTTATAACAATATTAAAGATGCTGATGCGGCTATTCGGATTGCCAGAGAGTTTACTGAACCGACTGTTGTTGCATTAAAACATATGAATCCTTGCGGTATTGGGACAGCAGCAACGATTGAAAAAGCGTATGATTTTGCTTATGAAGCTGATCCTGTCTCGATTTTTGGCGGTATTATCGTTCTTAATCGTGAAGTTGACTTTGCCATAGCGCAAAAAATGCACCAATTATTCTTAGAAATTATCATTGCGCCAAGCTTTGCTCCGGCTGCATTAGAATTATTAAGCGGCAAAAAAAATATTCGTTTAATGACATTGGATTTTCATGATGCGCTTACCACGGGATTACCTGAAAAAGTTTCTGTGTTAGGAGGACTCTTAGTGCAAGAACAAGATGTGATTCAAGAAGATCCAACCGCTTGGAAAGTTGCAACTAAGCGGCAACCAAGTCAAGAGGAATTAGATGCTTTAGCTTTTGCTTGGAAAGCCGTGAAACACGTCAAATCAAATGCAATTGTTCTGGCTAATCAACACCAAACCGTAGGCATCGGAGCTGGACAAATGAATCGCGTTGGTTCAGTCAAGATCGCTATTGACCAAGCTGAAACAGCTGGCAAAATGGATGGAGCAGTTTTAGCGAGTGATGCATATTTTCCAATGGGAGATTCCGTGGAACTTGCTGCCCAACACGGTATTAAAGCCATCATCCAACCAGGTGGCAGTATTCGCGATCAAGAGTCCATTGATATGGCAGACAAATATGATATTGCGATGGTATTTACAGATATTCGTCATTTCCGTCATTAAGAAAGGAAGCAAATATGAAATTATTGGTTATTGGTGGTGGCGGTCGGGAACACGCCATTGCTAAAAAATTATTAGCAGATAAAGAAGTAACAACTGTTTTCTGCGCACCCGGTAACCCTGGCATGAAACAAGATGGCATTAAGACTGTTTCAATTGCAGAAGGAGATCACGACAAGCTAATTGATTTTGCTAAGGCAGAAAATGTTGCATGGACTTTTGTGGGGCCGGAAGCACCTTTACAAAGGGGAATAGTAGACGATTTTCAAAAAGCGGGGTTGCTTGTTTTTGGTCCGAATCAAAAAGCTGCTCAAATTGAAAGCTCAAAAGATTTTGCCAAACAAATTATGCGAATTAATCAAATTCCCACAGCCGACTATAAGACGTTTTCTGATTACCACAATGCTGCTGCTTACGTAAAAGAAAAGGGTGCTCCCATTGTGATTAAGGCCGATGGTTTGGCTGCGGGTAAAGGGGTTGTTGTGGCCGAAACTGTTCCGCAGGCGTTAACTGCTTTATCTGATATGTTAGAAGACAATCGTTTTGGCGAAAGTGGTGCCAAAGTTGTGGTGGAAGACTTTTTAGCTGGAGAAGAATTTTCATTATTGGCTTTTGTGAAAGATGAGGCTGTTTATCCAATGGTCATTGCGCAAGATCATAAGCGGGCTTATGATGGCGATAAAGGGCCAAATACTGGTGGGATGGGTGCTTATTCGCCAGTGCCTCAAATTAGTGATGAAATGGTTGAAAAAGCGGTGAAAGAAATTTTGGAACCCGCTGCCAGTGGTATGGTTAGAAACGGAACGCCTTTTACTGGTATTTTATACGCAGGTTTAATTGCTACAAATGAAGGGGCAAAAGTCATTGAATTTAACGCTCGTTTCGGTGATCCCGAAACACAAGTTGTCTTACCGCGGTTAAAATCAAGTTTAGTTGCTATTATTACAGCACTCCTGACAGATGAAAAACCCGAAGTAACCTGGCATGATAATGCTGCTTTTGGCGTTGTTGTAGCTGCTGAAGGTTATCCTGGTAAGTATCAAAAAGGTATGGTATTACCACAAAAGACTATGGGCAGTACAGAACTTTATTTTGCAGGTACAGCAGAAAAAAATGGAGAACTACTTGCCAATGGCGGTCGTATTTTCTTAGTCGCAGCACAAGCTGCCAATTTAGAAAAGGCACGGAATGAAGTGTATGATGCTTTAAAGCAAATGTCGTTACCAGAGATGTTTTATCGGCATGATATTGGTGCAAAAGCGCTAAAATAATAAAACAGCAGCCTTAACAGGCTGCTGTTTTATTATTTATAAGAGAAAGCAAAGGTTCGTAAAATTTTTCAACTAAAATTTGTTAGCGTTTTCTCTTAGATGTGTTAAAATTTAACAGTAAACAATGTTTAGAATTGGATTATTAATTTGGAGGCGACAAAATGAAACAAGTCAATTTTGGACCAAATGAGTTGGGTGTTTCCAGCGTAGTTTTAGGCTGTATGCGGATTACTGAGGCCAAAGATCCTGTAGCTGTCATACAAACTGCAGTAGAAAACGGCATCAACTTTTTTGATCATGCGGATATTTATGGTCAAGGCAAATGCGAAGAAATTTTTGCAGATGCTTTTGCTAAAACGAGTTATAAAAGAGAAGATATGTTTATTCAAAGTAAGTGCGGCATTGTTCCTGGAGAAATGTATGATTTTTCCAAAGAGCATATTATTTCTTCAGTAGAAAAAAGTTTGAAACGTCTAAATGTCGATTATTTGGACGCCTTATTGTTGCATCGTCCCGATACTCTGATGGAACCAGAAGAAGTAGCGGCAGCTTTTGACCAATTGGAATCAGACGGAAAAGTAAAATATTTTGGGGTGAGCAATCAGTATTCTCGTCAAATTGAATTACTACAAAAATATGTACGCCAGCCCCTTGTTGCCAATCAATTACAGTTTGGTGTCATGCATACGGGCATGATTGACTTTGGTTTGCATGTTAATATGACAGATCCTCGTAGTGTTGACCACGATGATGGAATTTTGGAATTTTCTCGTTTAAATGATATGACGATACAAGCTTGGTCACCTTATCAATACGGCTTTTTTGAAGGTGTCTTTATTGGAAATGAAAAATTTCCTGAATTAAATAAAAAATTAGCTGAAATGGCAGAAAAATATCACACAACGCCAACAGGCATTGCTTCTGCGTGGATTTTACGTCATCCGGCGAACATGCAAGTTATTATTGGTACAATGAATTTGCAACGAATTGAAGAAATTGCAAAAGCGAGTGATATCGTTTTATCAAAAGAAGATTGGTATGGTATTTATTTAGCGGCTGGCAACGATTTACCATAATTGATTTTCTAATAATAATTTAAGTGAAAGTGAAAATCGTTCGGAAATACCGAACGATTTTTGTGTTTTGTTGCTATTTATAGGTTTCTTTTATTGCTTTTCTGATTTAGATGAGCTAAATTACATAGGGCGCAAAAAATGTGACCCAATAAACAAATGGAGGCTATTCATTATGTTTGATATGAAAGTTTTTGATTATGAAGATGTCCAATTAATTCCCAATAAATGTATCGTAAGTTCCCGTTCGGAATGTGATACGACGGTAACTTTAGGGAAACATTCCTTTAAAATGCCAGTAGTTCCAGCCAATATGCAGACAATTATCGATGAGAATATTGCTGAATTTTTAGCTGAAAATGGCTACTTTTACATTATGCATCGCTTTAATGAAGATGCTCGCATTCCTTTTGTAAAAAAAATGCAAAGTAGAAATTTAATTACCTCCATCAGTGTTGGCGTAAAGCCACACGAATACACTTTTGTTGAAGAATTAGCAGCTGAAAACTTAGTGCCAGATTACATTACCATTGATATTGCCCATGGTCATGCCAATGCGGTGATTGAAATGATTCAACATATTAAACGTCTCTTACCTGAAACTTTTGTTATTGCGGGGAATGTTGGCACACCAGAAGCTGTGCGGGAATTGGAAAATGCAGGGGCAGATGCAACAAAGGTCGGAATTGGACCTGGTAAAGTTTGTATCACCAAAATTAAAACCGGTTTTGGTACAGGTGGTTGGCAATTAGCAGCAGTCCGTTGGTGTGCCAAGGCAGCTCGCAAACCAATTATTGCCGATGGTGGAATTCGGACCCATGGTGATATTGCTAAATCCGTTCGTTTTGGCGCAACGATGGTGATGATTGGTTCATTATTTGCAGGGCACGAAGAATCTCCTGGCGAAACCAAAGTACAAGACGGTGTTGTTTTAAAAGAGTACTTCGGTAGTGCTTCTGAGTTCCAAAAAGGAGAAAAGAAGAACGTCGAAGGAAAGAAAATTTGGATTCCTTACAAAGGAAAACTAGCGGATACACTTGTGGAAATGCAACAAGATTTACAATCTTCTATCTCTTATGCTGGAGGCAAAGACTTAGAAGCCATTCGCAAAGTAGATTACGTAATTGTAAAAAATTCTATCTTCAACGGTGATACAATTTAAATGTTTTTTTACCACGACTGTTTTTGGGTCGTGGTTTTTTTATCTTCTGGCCGGTTATGCTAAAATGTGATTGATGTGGAGATGATATTTTCAATAGAATAGTCATTTCATTTTGAAAAGAGGAGATAAGCATGACGATTAAAGTAATGTCGATTTTTGGCACAAGACCCGAAGCGATTAAAATGGCGCCTTTGGTTAAAGCCTTGGAAAAAGACGCCCGGTTTGAATCGCTTGTGACAGTAACGGCACAACACCGTGAGATGTTGGATCAAGTTATGAAAATTTTTGAATTAAGAGCAGATTTTGATTTGGATATTATGAGTCAAGGTCAGACGTTAACAGATATTACAACGAAAGTATTATTAGAATTGCAACCGGTTTTAAAACAAATGAAGCCTGATATTGTTTTAGTTCACGGGGATACTTCCACGACTTTTGCTGCAGCGACGGCCGCTTTTTATCAGCAGATACCCATTGGTCACGTTGAAGCGGGCTTAAGGACGTATAATAAGTATTCGCCTTATCCAGAAGAAGCGAATCGCCAATTAACAGATGTTTTAAGCGATCTTTATTTTGCTCCCACCAAAACCAGTGCTGCTAATTTAAAACAAGAACATCATTTATCTGACCACATTTATATAACAGGAAATACGGCAATTGATGCCATGCAATATACGGTGCAAAAGGATTATCATCATTCGGCTCTTTTAGCGGATAAAAAACAAATTCTAGTAACGATGCACCGTCGGGAAAATTTAGGAGAAAAGATGGCGACAGTTTTCCTTGCTTTGCGCCGCTTAGCGCAAGAGTTTCCGGAAATTTCAATTGTCTTTCCGATGCACAAAAATCCATTGGTGCGGGAAAATGCCAAAAAAAATCTGGGCGACCTAGCAAATGTTGCGTTAATTGAACCATTAGACGTCATAGACTTTCATAATTTGGCAGCTAGAAGTTATTTAATTATGACAGACTCAGGTGGCGTTCAAGAAGAAGCACCTTCATTAGGTGTGCCTGTTTTAGTCCTGCGGGATACAACGGAGCGACCTGAAGGCATTGAAGCGGGGACATTATGCTTAGTAGGGACAGATGAAAAACAAGTTTATGATGCTGCTAAGAAATTATTAACTGATCCTGCAGCGTATGAAAAAATGGCACAAGCAAAAAATCCTTATGGAGATGGCCGAGCCAGCGAACGGATTTTAGATGCTATTGCAGATTACTTTGATAAAAATTAGTAACCCATCCACTCGTAAAATCGGGTGGATGGGTTACTTAAATTTCATTATCTTTTGCCAGACGTCTTTCCATTACTCTTTGTAACGCTGTCTCGATTTTTAAAAAGTCATAAAAGTCGGGGGTAGCTTTAATTGTGACGACCGGTAAATGAGCAAACATTTCCTGAGGAGAAAAAGTGGAGATAATTAAATCGTATGCTTCCAGTTGTTCGTGAACAGCATTAGGTTGACTATTGATACTTTCAATAATTTCAAATTTTGTTTCGGTAGGGAAATGCTGCAGTAAAACCTGATGAAGATATTTTGGGTGAATCGTAGAAATATCCGATAAAATCAATGTCCGTGTGGTTATCTGCCAATGGGTTAAAATTTGCGGTAATAGTGTAATAATAAGATATAACTGTTGATAAACTTGATCACTTGTGATGTGAATCTGATATTTGTTATGGTAGTTGTTAATAAATTTTTTTAAGCCCGTTATGACATTAGGAAATTTCTTTTCATAATTCAAAACAAATTCTCGCCGACAATTGGATAAAATGGCAATAAAGTCACAGTTTCTTAGATGAATATAATTTTCATTACAAAAGTGCCAAATCAGCTCTTCTTTTTCAAGACTAGCTATATTTTGCTTGGTGCTCGATAAGAGGGCATCGAGGTAATGGTTTGTTCGCTGAGCTAATCTTTTAATTCTTGGATTTCTCTTTTGGGCTTGTTGAAAATGGGCAAAAGATAATAATACATAGTCGTGGCATACTGTCCAAAAAGTTTCCAAAAAGTTAAAATGCCAATTGATACTCATAAGCGTTTCTTTTAACTGAACAACAGCATTCGTGGTGGAAGAACTTTCAGCTTTCAAAAAGCCGCTTTTTTCTATTTCTTGGGGCAATAAATGGCCGTTGTTCTGTCGCCAAATAGATACCGCACCGGAAAAATAAAGTTGTTCGTGTTGGCGATAATTTTGCGGTAGCTTGTTTTCTTTTAAAAGTGCAGTAACCAAAGTGCTCAAGGCGTTATCGCTTTGACTATCAGGCAAGAGATAAGCCGCGCCGTGTCGCTTTTCGCAAAAATAAAGAGTATACAATGTCCGAATGAAAATTTCATTTCCTTCAATTCGAAAAGGGCGATTGCGTATTTTAACGTCATAAGGTGACAATAAATTTTGAAATTTTTTGCATAAGCGGTGAAAACCTGCGTTACTTAAAAAAAGTGCATTGGCACAATCCGAATAGGTAAAACAATCTTCAAATAAGAGATGTTCTAAAAGTTTCATTTCGCTAGTTTCTTGCATGAGATAATCATAAAAGCGATCCAGTCCTAAGTTGAAAGGCGCTTGCCAGTAATAGCGGTTGCGGTAAGCCATAATTTTGAAAGCAGGAAATTGTATCTGAAGTTCGCCAATGATACTGCGAATGGTTTTATCACCAGCGCCGGTTAATTTCCGTAACTCTTCTGAAGTAATACCGCTAGGGTGTTGGTAGAGGGCTTCAACGACTTCAAGCTGTCGTTGTTCACGCCAAGATAAAAAATCACGTAAATTCATAATCTTCTCCTGTAATTATTATCAAAAAAGAATAATTTTAGATATTGTTTATAATATTAAAGGAAAAAAATAAGATGTGCAATCAGAATAAGGGCTTTTTGAGGAAAAATAGAAAATTTTGACCGATAACGTCTGTTCGTTATTTTTATCGACAAAAAAGTTTTTTTATAGTTGACAAAATTCTGGTTCTTCATTAGGATATAAGTGAAAAGAGATTGAAATTTTCATAATCAAATATTTGTTAGGTGAGGCTCCTATATGGACATAAGCTGCTGCCGCGAAAGAATCGAGAGACTCTTAGTTGGTAGAACAGGGATGATCGTGAAGGTCATCCATAATGCAGCTGATAGCATCTGCTATCTACGCCCTATAGTGCTAAAGCTCAACATGAACATACGCTTATTAGACGCGCGCTCATTGTTGAGTACGCGTTTTTTTATAGCTTATTTTTATGAAATAATTTATTAAATTCAACGAATATTTGAATATAAAATAATTTCTTGAGGTTTTCAATTTTTCCTATGAAAATTTGAAATAAAGTTTAGAAAGGTTGATTGACATGGAACACCCCAGTCCCTCGCGACAGAAACTAAATAAAAATAGCTAAGAGGGAGAAGGGTCTCTCTTAGCAAAAGGAGAGAGAACATGTTATTTACAAAAAATACGAAAGAACAAGAATTAAAAAAATTAGCTTTTTTATCAGAACGAGAACTATTTATGGAGCTGCGTACTTCTATTAATGGTTTATCTTCTGAAGATGCTAAGGAACGTTTAGAAGAATACGGCGAAAATAGAGTAGATGCTCAAAAACCAACTCCGGCTTGGTTATTATTCATTGAAGGTTTTAAAGATCCTTTTGTATTGGTTTTAGCGGCTTTAGCGATAGTTTCATTTGTCACTAGTGATTACGAGGCAGCCATTGTCATGTTGGTGATGATTTTAGCGAGTGTTATCATTACTTTTGTGCAAGAATATCGTTCACAAAAAGCCAGTTTAGCGCTAAAAGAATTAATTGAAAATACTTGTGCCGTGACACGAGATGGGCGCACCAAAGAAATTCCAATGGATGAAGTGGTGCCTGGTGATATTGTAACTTTAGCAACGGGCGATATGATTCCAGCCGATGCCGTTTTAATTTGGACAAAAGATTTGTTTGTCAATCAATCTTCTTTGACAGGAGAATCTATGCCGGTGGAAAAATTCGTTGAGGCCGGAGTTAAAAAAGATGAAGATATCTCGGCTTTGGATTTAGACGATTTGGTTTTTATGGGAACCGATGTTTTAAGTGGTCAAGGAAGAGCTATTATTTTAAAAACTGGCCAAGAAACTTTTTTTGGTGATATTGCTCGCAATGCCACCAGTAAACGAGGCAAAACGGCTTTTGATGTAGGCTTAACCCGGGTTAGTAAATTATTATTGCGGATGGTAATGGTATTATTTCCAGTAGTTTTCTTGATTAATGGCTTAACAAAAAGTGATTGGACATCGGCATTCTTTTTTGCGATTGCCGTGGCGGTTGGTTTAACCCCTGAGATGTTACCGATGATTGTGACGAGTAATTTGGCTAAAGGGGCGTTAGCGTTATCTAAACAAAAAGTTATTGTAAAAGAGCTTCCTTCTATTCAAAATCTCGGCAGTATGGATGTGTTGTGTACTGATAAAACGGGGACAATTACAGAAGATCGCGTCGTGTTGGTAAAACATTTAAATCCTCTGGGTAAAGAAAATCAAGCAGTTTTAGCGATGACGTATTTAAACTCGCATTACCAAACTGGATGGAAAAATTTAATGGATATTGCCGTGTTGAATTATTTTGAAGAAAACAACGGCAGGCTACCATTTAACGATGTTGTCAAAATCGATGAAATTCCTTTTGATTTTTCCAGACGTCGCCTGACGGTTGTTGTCAAAGCAGATCATCATCAAATAATGGTGACAAAAGGCGCTGTCGAAGAGATGGAAAAAGTATGTAAATATGCAGAAATTGATGGTAAAACTGTTCTTTTAGACGATGCGTTAAAAGAAAAAATGCGCAACGTCAATATGAAAATGAACGAACAGGGGATGCGCGTCTTAACGGTAGCAGTAAAAAAAGATGCGCACAGTGATGCTACGTATTCTGTCGCAGATGAAAAAGATATGACGCTAATTGGTTTTATGGGCTTTTTGGATCCAGCGAAAGAATCCGCTATTTCAGCGATTAAATCCTTACATGAGCATGGTGTGACAGTAAAAGTTTTGACAGGAGATAATGCGATTGTTGCTAAAAAAGTTTGTCAAGATGTCGGAATTGGCGTAACAAATGTTTTGTTGGGAACGGATATTGAGGTCTTATCTGATGAGGAACTGATGGGACAAGTGGATGAAACCAATTTATTTGCCAAACTTAATCCGATGCAAAAATCCCGCTTAATTGAAGTAATTCAAAAAAAGGGCCATACCGTTGGTTTTATGGGCGACGGCATCAACGATGCTCCGGCTTTGAGAAAAGCCGATGTGGGGATATCAGTTGATACAGCAGCTGATATCACCAAAGACGCTAGTTCCATCATTTTATTAGAGAAAAGTCTCAATGTATTAGAAACAGGAGTAATTGAAGGACGACGTGTTTTTTCTAATATGATGAAATATATCAAGTTCACTATCAGTTCAAACTTTGGCAATGTTTTTTCCATTTTAGTAGCGAGTGCTTTCTTACCATTTTTGCCAATGCTCTCAATCCAACTATTGGTACAAAATTTGATTTATGATATGGCACAATTGACGATTCCTTGGGATAATGTTGATGAAGAAGAATTGGTAAAACCTGTTCGTTGGGAGATTGGTGATTTGTTCAAATTCACTATTTCCATCGGACCTGTGTCAAGTATCTTTGATATTTTAACATTTTTAGTAATGTGGTTTGTGCTAGGGGCTAATACAGTAGCACAACAGAGTCTTTTTCAAACAGGATGGTTTTTAGTAGGATTAACAACCCAAACATTGGTGGTTCACATGGTTCGTACGAGAAAGTTACCATTTGTGGAAAGCCGTGCTTCTTGGCCGGTTATCCTCACAAGTCTTTTAGCGATTGTAACAGGTTTTGTTTTAGTGTTATCTCCATTACGGACGGTTTTTGACTTTACTGTTCTGCCTCCGCAATATTGGATGTGGTTTGTTTTAATCATTGTAGGTTATTTGATTACAATTGAAATCGCTAAACGCGTTTACATTAAATTCACTTCTGAATGGGTATGATAAAATACGACAGCTATTGAATAGCTGTCGTATTTTTATTGACTTGCTGTACTAGCAAATTTCCATTTTTTCTATTAATTAGAGCCCTAAATTTTTAAAGCGCTTTACAAATGTGATGGAATTCACAAAAATAAATTGATATCAAGCTGTTTCAATCGATTTTTATTTCGTGATTTAGTGAGCGTCTTAGTTGTATTTATTTCCGATAAATGATAGCTTAATGATGTAAGTTTTACGAAATACCTAATACAGAATATTATGCTGTTATACTTAGGGTCATTTATTTAAGAGAGGAATGGGTAATAAAATGGCGAAGAATGTAATCGATTTCCAAAAGATTTTGGATGAGATCAATGCTGATTTTCCAACGTATCAGGCATTAGACAAGGATGGTAAGGTGGTTAACAAAGATTTAATCCCTGACTTAAGTGACGATGAATTAGTCGAATTGATGACACAAATGGTGTGGTCTCGGGTATTAGATCAACGTTCAACAGCTTTAAACCGTCAAGGTCGTCTTGGCTTTTATGCACCTACAGCAGGACAAGAAGCAAGTCAATTAGCAAGTCATTTTGCATTTGAAAAAGAAGATCGTCTATTTCCTGGCTACCGTGATGTGCCACAACTGGTTCAACACGGTCTACCACTAAAAGAAGCGTTTTTATGGTCTCGTGGCCATGTTGCTGGGAACTTGTACCCAGAAGATTTACACGCAATGCCACCACAAATCATTATTGGCGCACAATATGTTCAAGCAGCTGGTGTTGCTTTAGGACTAAAAAAACGCAATAGTAAAAATGTTACCTTTGTCTATACTGGTGATGGCGGTTCATCACAAGGGGACTTTTATGAAGCTATGAACTTTGCGGGTGCTTATCACGCCAATGCTGTTTTTTATATTCAAAATAATGGTTTTGCTATTTCAACACCACGAGAAAAACAAACTGCTGCTAAAACGTTAGCCCAAAAAGCAGCTGCCGCTGGGATTCCGGGGATTCAAGTTGACGGCATGGATGCTCTTGCTGTTTACACTGTTTCAAAAGCTGCCAGAGAATGGGCCGCAGCCGGCAATGGTCCTGTTTTAATTGAAACATTAACTTATCGTTATGGTCCACATACACTTTCAGGAGACGATCCAACCCGCTACCGTTCAAAAGATTTAGACAATGAATGGCAACAAAAAGATCCATTGATTCGCATGCGGAACTATCTAACTGAAAAGGGGCTTTGGTCAGAAGAAAAAGAAGAAGCAGTTATTGAAAAAACAAAAGAAGAAATCAAAACAGCAATTGCAGAAGCTGATCGTGTACCAAAGCAAAAAGTTTCTGATTTCTTAAAAAATATGTATGAAGTACAACCACAAAGTATTAAAGAACAAATTGCATTTTATGAAGCGAAGGAGTCGAAATAGTCATGGCGCAAAAAACAATGATCCAAGCGATCACCGACGCATTGAGTTTGGAATTAGGTGCTGACGAAAATGTCTTAGTTTTTGGTGAAGACGTAGGTAAAAACGGCGGAGTGTTCCGGGCAACAGAAGGTTTACAAGACAAGTACGGGGAAGATCGTGTTTTTGATACCCCATTAGCAGAATCAGGTATTGGCGGTTTAGCTTTTGGCTTAGCACTTGAAGGTTTTCGTCCTGTCCCTGAAATCCAATTTTTTGGCTTTGTTTTTGAAGTAATGGACGAAGTTGTAGGACAAATGGCACGTACGCGTTATCGCATGGGGGGGACACGTAATTTACCGATTACAATCCGTTCGCCATTTGGTGGTGGCGTGCATACTCCAGAACTTCATTCTGATAATTTAGAAGGTTTAATGGCACAATCTCCAGGTTTGCGGGTCGTTATTCCATCTAATCCTTATGATGCCAAAGGTTTATTAATTTCTTCTATTCGTAGCAATGATCCTGTTGTCTTTTTGGAGCATATGAAATTGTATCGCTCATTTCGTGATGAAGTACCAGATGAAGCCTATGAAGTTCCATTAGATAAAGCTGCTGTAACGCGGGAAGGTAAAGATGTTTCAATTATTACTTATGGTGCAATGGTTCGTGAAGCAATTAAAGCTGCGGATAATTTAGCCAAAGAAAATATTGAAGCTGAAATTATTGATCTTCGCACAATTGCACCGCTAGACGTTGAAACAATTATTGCTTCAGTTGAAAAAACTGGTCGTGTCGTTGTCGTCCAAGAAGCGCAAAAACAAGCGGGTGTCGGAGCACAAGTTGTTTCTGAAATTTCTGAACGTGCTGTTTTATCACTTGAAGCGCCTGTTGGCCGTGTTTCTGCGCCAGATACAGTTTTCCCATTTGGTCAAGCTGAAAATATTTGGCTTCCAAATGCCGCGGATATCGAAGCTAAAGTAAAAGAAATCGTCAACTTTTAATGAGACGTAAGGAAATGAATTTTATTTTCAGGAAGGAAAGATTATAAATGGCTTTTCAATTTAAATTACCGGATATCGGCGAAGGGATTGCTGAAGGTGAAATCGTAAAATGGTTTGTAAAACCCGGCGATACAATTAATGAAGATGATACTTTACTAGAAGTACAAAATGATAAATCAGTAGAAGAAATTCCATCACCTGTTACAGGGACAGTCAAAAATATTATTGTTTCTGAAGGTACGGTAGCAAATGTTGGGGATGTATTAGTTGAAATCGATGCTCCTGGACATGAAGACAATGAAGGAGACAGTGGTGTAGCTGCAACTGAACAAACACCAGCACAACCCGCTGCCATCCCTACTACTGAAGCCCCTGCTGCAAATGGCGGTGGCGTTTATCAGTTTAAATTACCAGATATTGGTGAAGGGATTGCTGAAGGCGAAATCGTAAAATGGTTCGTTAAAGCTGGCGATACAATTAATGAAGATGATACTTTACTAGAAGTACAAAATGATAAATCAGTAGAAGAAATTCCATCACCTGTTACAGGGACAGTCAAAAATATTATTGCTTCTGAAGGCACAGTAGCAAATGTCGGAGATGTATTAGTTGAAATTGACGCTCCTGGACATAATAATGCAGCTGCAGATACTTCAACGCAATCTGCTCCAACAACTTCAGCTCCTGTATCAGCTTCTACAAGTAGTGTAGTTGAAGCATCAGATCCAAATAAACGTGTATTGGCAATGCCTTCTGTACGTCAATATGCTCGTGAAAAAGATGTTGATATTACCCAAGTAACAGCTACTGGTAAAGGTGGTCGGGTAACTAAAAATGATATTGATGGTTTCTTGAGTGGTGGCAGTGCGCCTGCAACTGCTGAAGCAAAAACAACGGAACAAACTTCTACTGTTGAAACTAATGCTCCAGCTAAAGCTACACCAAAAGCCTTCACTTCAAACATGGGAGATATGGAAGAACGCGTGGCCTTGACACCAACACGTAAAGCGATTGCTAAAGCAATGGTGACAAGCAAACAAACTGCCCCTCATGTCACATTACATGATGAAGTAGAAGTTTCGGCTCTTTGGGACCACCGCAAGAAATTTAAAGAAGTTGCTGCTGAAAATGGCACAAAATTAACTTTCTTACCATATGTTGTAAAAGCCTTAACTGCTACGGTGAAGAAATTCCCAGTATTAAATGCCTCTATTGACGATGTAAAACAAGAAATTGTTTATAAACATTATTACAATGTGGGGATTGCAACGGATACCGATCATGGTTTATATGTACCAAATGTAAAAAATGCCGATCAAAAAGGTATGTTTACAATTGCTGACGAAATTAATAATAAAGCACAATTAGCTCATGATGGCAAACTTGCCGCTGATGATATGCGCAACGGGACAATCACAATTAGCAATATTGGTTCTGTTGGCGGTGGCTTCTTTACGCCAGTTATCAATTATCCTGAAGTTGCTATCTTAGGTGTCGGAACAATTTCACAACAACCTGTAGTAAGTGCAGAAGGTGAAATCGTAGTGGGCCGTGTTATGAAACTTTCTTTAAGTTTTGATCACCGTATCGTGGATGGCGCGACTGCTCAAAAAGCAATGAATAATATTAAACGCTTGTTAGCTAACCCAGAGCTAATGTTAATGGAAGGATGATAGACTCATGGTAGTTGGAGATTTCGCTATCGAATTAGATACAGTTGTAATCGGAGCTGGACCTGGTGGCTATGTAGCTGCCATCCGCGCTGCCGAAATGGGACAAAAAGTTGCCATTGTCGAAAAAGAATACATTGGCGGTGTCTGCTTGAATGTTGGATGTATTCCTTCAAAAGCCTTGATTTCTGCTGGACATCATTATCAAGAATCCCTAGACTCTAAGTTGTTTGGCGTTTCTAGTGAAAATGTTAAATTGGACTTTGCTGCAACACAAGAATGGAAACAAAATGGTGTTGTTAACAAATTAACCAGTGGCGTGGGCTTCTTATTAAAAAAACATAAGGTAGAAGTTTTAGAAGGAGAAGCTTATTTTGTCGATGATCATACATTGCGTGTAATTCATCCTGATTCTGCGCAAACCTATTCTTTCAACAATGCCATTGTTGCGACTGGTTCCCGTCCAATTGAAATTCCTGGTTTCAAATTTGGCGGGCGTGTATTAGACTCAACTGGCGGTTTAGCCTTAAAAGAAGTACCGAAAAACTTCGTCATTATTGGTGGCGGTGTAATCGGTGCAGAACTTGGTGGAGCTTACGCTAACCTAGGAGCCAATGTGACAATTTTGGAAGGTTCACCACAAATTTTGCCAACTTATGAAAAAGATATGGTCAAAATTGTTGAAGATGAATTTAAGAAAAAAGGGATGACTGTTATTACCAATGCAATGGCTAAAGAAGCTGTTGATAATGGTGATAGTGTTACTATCAAATATGCAGTTGATGGCAAAGAAGAAAGCATTGCAGCGGATTATGTAATGGTGACAGTTGGTCGTCGTCCTAACACAGACGAGTTGGGCTTAGAACAAGCTGGTGTTGAAATCGGCGAACGTGGTTTAATTACTGTCGATAAACAAGGTCGTACGAATGTTTCTAATATTTTTGCAATTGGCGATATTGTTCCAGGGGCTGCTTTAGCACACAAAGCAAGTTATGAAGCAAAAATTGCTGCTGAAGCTATTAGTGGTAAAAAAGTTGCTGTTGATTACAAAGCTATGCCTGCTGTAGCCTTTACTGATCCAGAACTTGCCTCTGTTGGGATGACAATTGCAGAAGCAAAAGAAGCTGGTTTGGAAGCGAAAGCTTTCAAATTCCCATTCTCAGGTAATGGTCGTGCACTTTCATTAGGTAAAACAGAAGGCTTTATTCGATTGGTAACAACTGTAGAAGACAATGTTTTAATCGGTGCGCAATTAGCTGGTGTTGGTGCAAGCGATATGGTTTCAGAATTAGCCTTAGCTATTGAATCTGGTATGAACGCCGAAGATATCGCACTAACGATTCATCCACACCCATCATTAGGAGAAATCGTGATGGATGCTTCTGAACTTGCTTTAGGTATGCCAATTCATATTTAAATAACTTGAAATGGTTATTTGAGCTGCGCCAAATGGTGCAGCTCTTTCTTTTGTATCCTTTAGACCTATGCTAAACTAGCATTTGAGGTGAAATATATGCGAGAATATCAATATCCCTTGGATTTATCATGGTCCACTGAAGAAATGGTTATTGTAATGAAAATGTGGGAAGTGCTCGAAGCGGCTAACGAAACAGGGGTGCAGGCTGAAATGTTTTTGAAAGCCTACGGAAATTTCAAAAAAGTTGTCCCAAGTATTGGGGAAGAACGCAGCCTAGGAAGAGAATTTGAAAATTTATCAGGTTATTCTTTATACCATACTTTGAAATTAGCAAAAGAAAATCCAACTGGAAAGTTGAAGGTGAAGGGTTAATATGGAAGAAATGATTCATGAGATTAAAAGCTGGATTTATGAAGCAGGCGAAGTGATTAAGAAAAGTTTTCAAGCAGATGATTTAGTGGTTGATACAAAAAGTGGTAGAACCGATTTAGTGACAAATTTGGATAAGGCCACACAAGATTTTTTGACGGAACGGATTATGAACTTTGATCCTAATGCCAAAATTTTAGGTGAAGAAAACGGGAAAGACCACCTCGAAGATTTTAGTGGCCGCGTCTTTATAATTGATCCCATTGACGGAACCATGAATTTTGTTTTAGAACATGAAAATTTTTGTATTATGGTTGCCGTTTATGAAGAAGGCGTGGGTAAGCTGGGTTTTGTTTATGACGTGATGAAAGATGAATTTTTATGGGGCGGTCGTAATATTGGTGTTTATTGTAATGATAAAAAAATTAATCCGCCAAAAGATATTGCCTTATCAGAAGGATTAGTCGGATTAAATCATGTGATGTATCAAAAAGATAGCTGGCATGTGCAAAAAATGGGAGAAGTTGCCTTAGGTGTGCGGATGACAGGCTGTGCGGGTTATGAATTAATTAGTTTAGCGATGGGAAGAAGAGCTGCCTATATTTCACGACTTGCCCCATGGGACTATGCTGCAGGCGGCGTTCTAATTGAAGAGCTGGGTTTACGGATGTCAAACATTAACGGGGAACCTTTAAAATTGGCTGGACGTGAATTGTTTGTAGCCGCAACTCCTAAAGCTTATGAAAATATTATGGAAATAAAAAATTAGTAATCCCTTAGTAGTGGGATTTAAGGGAGATTGGTAAAAGTTATGACAAGGAATGTATCTTTTTGAAAGTTTTCACTATATTTCAGAAAGATAATCTGTTATAATGAGCCGTCAGATTATACACAAGATTAAAGGAGCCAGATAAATTGAAATTAAGAAATGATATTCGCAATGTGGCAATTATCGCCCACGTTGACCATGGTAAAACGACACTCGTAGATGAATTATTGAAACAATCAGATACATTAGACAGCCACACTCGCTTAGAAGAGCGGGCCATGGACTCCAATGCATTGGAAAAAGAACGTGGTATCACGATTTTGGCAAAAAATACAGCTGTCGAATATCAAGGTACTAAAATCAACATCATGGACACACCAGGACACGCGGACTTCGGTGGTGAAGTAGAGCGAATCATGAAAATGGTTGACGGTGTAGTTTTAGTTGTTGATGCCTATGAAGGAACAATGCCACAAACCCGCTTTGTATTAAAAAAAGCGTTAGAACAACATTTAACACCAATCGTAGTAGTAAATAAAATTGACAAAGATTCAGCTCGTCCGGCTGAGGTTGTCGATGAAGTTTTAGAATTATTTATTGAATTAGGTGCCGATGAAGACCAATTAGAATTCCCAGTTATTTACGCTTCTGCAGTCAATGGAACTTCTAGCTTGTCAGATGATCCAAGCAAACAAGAACATACAATGGCCCCTGTTTTTGATACAATTATTGAACACATTCCAGCTCCAGTTGATAACAGCGATGAACCATTGCAATTCCAAGTTTCATTACTTGATTACAATGACTACGTTGGTCGTATCGGTATTGGTCGGGTTTTCCGTGGTAAAATTGCGGTAGGGGATCAAGTTTCTTTAATCAAATTAGATGGCACGATTAAAAATTTCCGTGTTACGAAATTGTTTGGTTTCTTTGGGTTAAAACGTTTGGAAATCACCGAAGCAAAAGCCGGAGATTTAATTGCAGTTTCTGGGATGGAAGATATCTTTGTTGGTGAAACAGTCACACCCGTAGAACATCAAGATGCATTACCAATCTTACACATTGACGAACCAACTTTACAAATGACTTTCCTAGTGAACAACTCGCCATTTGCGGGTCGTGAAGGAAAATGGGTTACTGCTCGTAAAATTGAAGAACGTTTAATGTCACAATTACAAACTGACGTTTCGTTACGGGTTGAATCTATTGCCCCTGATGCTTGGACTGTTTCCGGTCGTGGCGAATTACATTTGTCAATTTTAATTGAAAATATGCGTCGTGAAGGATATGAATTACAAGTTTCTCGTCCAGAAGTTATTGAACGAATGGTAGATGGTGTGAAATGTGAACCTTTTGAACGGGTTCAAATCGATACACCCGAGGAATATATGGGCTCGGTTATTGAAGCTTTAGGGCAACGTAAAGCAGAAATGCAAGACATGATTCATGTGGGTAACGGTCAGATCCGTCTTGTCTTTTTGGCACCAGCTCGTGGTCTAATTGGTTTTACTACTGAGTTTTTATCGATGACACGTGGTTATGGGATTATGAACCATACTTTTGATCAATACTTGCCAATGATTCAAGGCGTGATTGGTGGTCGTCACCATGGTGCACTAGTTTCAATGGAAAATGGTAAAGCGACAACTTATTCCATTATGTCTGTTGAAGAACGTGGTACTGTCTTTGTTGAACCTGGTACAGAAGTTTATGAAGGAATGATCGTCGGCGAAAGCTCTCGTGATAAAGATCTAGCAGTAAACATCGTAAAAGCAAAACAAATGACAAATGTGCGTTCTGCTAACAAAGACCAAACTTCAGTTATCAAACGTCCGCGTATTTTAACGTTAGAAGAATCACTAGAATTCTTAAATGACGATGAATACTGTGAAGTAACACCTGAAAGCATCCGTTTACGTAAACAAATTTTAAATAAGAGTGAGCGGGAAAAAGCTGCTAAAAAGAAAAAATAATTACTTAAACCAATCTTCAGTATGAAGATTGGTTTTTTTTTGTGGAAAAGTTTTTCTGCTAAAAAGTTGTTTTAATGGTGTTTTGCGTATATTAATCTAACCTTATGATTTATGCAGCGAGAATTTGTTTCACATTTATATATGTTTCACATGACTAAAGATAAGAAACAACTTTTCTGTTTTTTTGATAAATGTTCGGATTTTTGCTGTGATTCATGAAAGTTTTAAGAAGCTTTCCAGTATTTTGTCCCACTCAATTGGGGATTATGCTATAATAATGAAACTAAGAAAGAAAGGTTGGATTAGAGATGGATTCAATTTCTCATGAATTTGCTTTGGAATTATTGATGCAAGATGCCGACCGCATTAAAAAATTAATTCGCAATCAAAAAAATAGTTTATGTATTTCTCAATGTAAAGCCTTTGAAGAAGTTGTAGATACCCAAATGTATGGCTTGTCTCGTCAAGTGACCTTTGCGGTGCGTTTAGGCATCATTAAAAACGACGAAGGTCATCAGTTGTTGAGTGATTTAGAAAGAGAATTGAATCGCTTATACACTGAGGTTTATGAAGATCAAAAGACGAACAAGGAGGCGTAAGCCTTGCCACAAAAGATAAAAAAGAGACACCTTTTGGATTATAGTATCTTAATTCCTTACTTGATTTTATGTGTTCTAGGTCTGGTAATGGTATTTAGTTCAACTTCTTATCTATTAGTTGAACAAGGACAAAATTTTATGAGTTCAGTCATCAATCAAGCTGTTTTCTGGCTGATTAGTTTGGTGGCTATCAGTTTTATTTACAAGATGAAAACTGACGTCATTCGTAATAAGGCTTTTGCTTCGATGGCGATGATTATTGTCATTGCTTTATTATTAGTTGTTTTGGTAATTGGTAAAGAGGTTAATGGTGCCAAAGGTTGGTTATCTTTTGGTCCCGTTAATATTCAACCAGCAGAATTTTTCAAAATTACCACGATTTGGTTTTTAGCTTTAAAATTATCAACCCGCCAAAAAACGATTCAAGGGCACACATTTTTTAATACAGTTTTCCGTCCATTAGTCTATGTGATTGTAGGATTATGTTTAATTGCTTTATTACCAGACTTTGGGAATGCCGCAGTAATTACTTTAATTGCTTTTTCTGTAATTATGGCAAGTGGCATCAATTATTTATATACCCTTGTTCTAGGCATTGTTGGGGTAATAGGATCTTTTGGTCTAATTCAGTTGATTAATTTGACCAAAGGAAAATTAATCCCAGCCCATGTTTATAGTCGTTTTGCGATTTTTCAAAATCCTTTTAAAGATGAATTTAATCTGGGACACCAGATGGTTAATGGGTATTACGCTATCTACAACGGTGGACTTTTTGGCCGTGGTTTAGGAAATAGTATTCAAAAAAAAGGCTTTTTAAAATTTGCGCATACCGATTATATTTTTGCAATTGTAATTGAAGAATTAGGCTTGATTGTAGCGTTGTTGGTTTTAGCGTTGTTGTTTTACATGATTGCGCGAATTTTTCTAGTGGGAATTCGTTCTACCGATCCGTTTAATTCCATGATGTGTATTGGAATTGGATCATTATTTTTGATTCAGGTTTTTGTTAACTTAGGAGGAATCACCGGTATTATTCCTTTGACTGGGATTACATTTCCTTTCTTAAGCCAAGGGGGATCTTCTCTTTTAATGCTTTCCATTTGTGTCGGATTTGCCTTAAACATCAGTGCTGATGAAAAGAAAAAACAATATGGGATTTCCACTACTAATAGACGCGTTCAAAAAAGAGCGATTGTATCGGCAAATGCACCAGCCAAAAAATGAGTTAAGCTATTTTTAGCTAACAATAGATTAAATCTCAAGGAGTGGTTTGATGAAAAAAATTCTCGTTGCTAACCGTGGTGAAATTGCCATTCGTGTTTTCCGTGCCTGCTCAGAATTACAAATAGGGACGGTGGGTATTTATGCTGCCGAAGATGAATACTCAGTTCATCGATTTAAAGCCGATGAAGCTTATTTAGTTGGCAAAGGGAAAAAACCAATCGATGCGTATTTAGATATTGAAGATATTATCCGCATTGCAAAAGAGTCTGGCGCAGAAGGAATTCACCCTGGTTATGGTTTTCTTTCTGAAAATTTGGCATTTGCCAAACGTTGTGCTGAAGCAGGATTGGTATTCATTGGGCCTACTATTCACCATCTCGATATTTTTGGGGACAAAATTAAAGCCAAAGAAGCCGCAATCGCAGCTGGTATTCAATCGATTCCTGGTACAGATGGGCCAGTGGCATCCATTGATGAAGTGTTAGCATTTGCTAATACTCATAGTTATCCGATTATGATTAAAGCGGCACTTGGTGGTGGCGGTCGTGGTATGCGGGTAGCACATGATGAAAAAGAAGCAAGAGATGGCTATGAACGCGCAAAAAGTGAAGCAAAAGCTGCTTTTGGCAGTGACGAAGTTTATGTTGAAAAATATATTGGCAATCCCAAACACATTGAAGTTCAAATTTTAGGGGACAGTCATGGTAATATTGTTCATCTATTTGAACGAGATTGTTCAGTACAACGGCGTCATCAAAAAGTAGTTGAGGTCGCTCCTTGCGTTTCAATAAATCCTGAACAAAGAGAAAAAATTTGTCAAGCTGCCGTACAACTTATGAAACATGTAGGCTATATCAATGCTGGTACAGTGGAATTCTTAGTTGAAGAAGATAAATTCTACTTTATCGAAGTCAACCCTCGCGTCCAAGTAGAACATACAATTACTGAAATGATTACGGATATCGATATTGTTACTTCTCAGATTTTAATTGCAGAAGGCAAAAACCTCCATACTGATATTGGGATTCCACAACAAGCGGATATTAAATATAAAGGAGCGGCAATCCAGTGTCGTATTACTACAGAAGATCCGGTTAACAATTTTATGCCAGATACTGGTAAAATTGATACTTATCGTTCTCCAGGCGGCTTTGGTGTACGTTTGGATGTAGGAAATGCTTATGCTGGTGCCGTTGTGACGCCTTACTTTGATTCTTTGTTAGTAAAAGTTTGTACCCATGGTAGTACTTTTGAGCAAGCAATTCAAAAAATGCAACGGTGCTTACGCGAATTTCGGATTCGGGGTGTTAAGACCAACATTCCTTTTATGACAAACGTGATTAACCATCCGGAATTTCAAAGTGGCGCTGCGAAAACTACTTTTATTGATAATACTTCTACGTTATTTGTCTTCCCGTCAACGCGGGATCGTGGGAATAAAACAATGAAATATATCAGTGAAATTACCATCAATGGTTTTCCAGGTATCGAAAAAAATAAAAAGAAATATTATGGTGAAGCGAGACTTCCTCATAAGTTGATTAAACCAGAGCAAGAGCTTATAACAGCCAAAAATATTTTAGACAGTCAAGGCGCAGATGCTGTAGTGGCTTGGGTCAAAGAACAGAAAAAATTACTTTTGACGGATACTACTTTCCGAGATGCCCACCAAAGCTTATTGGCTACACGGGTAAGAACCCATGATTTTGAAAAAATTGCGGCGAAAACCGAAATTGCTTTGCCTCAATTATTTTCAGCAGAAATGTGGGGAGGCGCTACTTTTGATGTCGCCTATCGTTTCTTGAATGAAGATCCTTGGGTTCGTTTAAGAACTTTGCGTAAATTAATGCCGAATACATTATTCCAAATGTTGTTCCGCGGTTCTAATGCAGTCGGCTATTCAAATTATCCCGATAATGTAATTGCTGAATTCATCAAAGAGTCAGCAGCACAAGGGATTGATGTCTTTCGTATTTTTGACAGTTTAAACTGGTTGCCTCAAATGGAAAAAAGTATTCAAGCAGTGCGAGATACAGGTAAAATTGCTGAAGCAGCTATTTGTTATACCGGCGATTTGAATGACCCAAGCCGTGCAAAATACAATGTAGACTATTACAAAAATATGGCGAAAGAATTGGAACAAGCCGGTGCGCATATTATTGCCATTAAAGATATGGCGGGCTTACTGAAACCACGAGCTGCTTATCGCTTAGTGAGTGAATTAAAGGATACCGTGGCATTACCAATTCATCTCCACACGCATGATACCAGCGGAAATGGGATTATCACATATTCTGCTGCGACCCAAGCTGGTGTGGATATTGTCGACGTTGCTACAAGTGCCATGAGTTCTTCTACTAGTCAGCCAAGTATGAACAGTTTATACTTTGCTTTAGATCAAGATGAAAGACAACCGCAGATTAATATCGCTAATGCGCAGCAATTAAATCATTATTGGGAAGATGTGCGCATGTTTTATAAGCCCTTTGAAAATGGGTTAAATGCGCCGCAAACGGAAGTCTACAAACATGAAATGCCAGGGGGACAATATTCTAATTTACAACAACAGGCCAAAGCAGTTGGTTTAGAAGAACGTTGGGATGAAATTAAAGAGATGTATCAAACGGTCAATTTGATGTTTGGTGATATTGTCAAAGTAACCCCATCTTCAAAAGTTGTCGGAGATATGGCGTTGTTCATGGTTCAAAATAATTTGACCGAAGATGATATATATAGTCGAGGTGATGATTACAATTTCCCTGAATCTGTAATCACATTCTTTCAAGGGGAACTTGGCCAACCTGTGGGCGGTTTTCCAGTAGATTTGCAAAAAATTATTTTGAAAGGTCGTCCGGCGTTTACAGTACGTCCAGGATCATTAGCTGAACCTGTTAATTTTGAAAAAGTCAAAGTAGAATTAGCAGAAAAAATTGGTTATGAACCAAAACCCGAAGAAGTTTTAAGCTATTTGATGTATCCCCAAGTTTTCTTGGATTACCAGACAGCCTATAAGAAATTTGCCGATATTACGGTTTTAGATACGCCAACTTTCTTCCAAGGAATGCGATTAGGGGAAACAATTAATGTTGAAATTGAAAAAGGTAAGATTTTAATTATTCGTCTCGATGAAATTGGTGAGCCAGACATTGAAGGCAATCGTGTTTTATTCTTTAACTTGAACGGCCAACGTCGTGAAGTTGTGGTAAAAGATACGTCTATTATCAGTTCAGTTCAAACAAAACAAAAAGCTGAGCCGACTAACAAAGAACAAATTGGTGCAACAATGCCGGGCTCTGTGTTAGAAGTCTTAGTGAAAAAAGGAGATTCGGTCAAGCAAGGAGATACGCTATTAATTACCGAAGCTATGAAAATGGAGACGGCCATTGAAGCTCGCTTTGATGGTATAGTCAAACATATTTATGTGTCCAGTGGCGAACCAATCGCTCAAGACGATCTATTAATTGAAATTACTGAAAGTTAGAAAGTAGGTCTTGATGTGAAACGTAGACTCATTTTTTGGTTATTGTTATTCGTAGCAATAGCTGTGGTCTATTTGCAACCGGTCTTCTTTCCGCGGCAGGCACCTGCCTATGATACTCAGACAAACAAAGATGTTAGTCAGACAAGCTTGAAATATAAACCGATTAAAGTTTCCGGCTATGCCGAATTCATTGGGAAAAGTTCAAGTGAATTAACGAATATTTTGGGCAAGCCACTGGTTAGTTATGACAGTGGCTTTGGCTATCGTGTGAATACGTACCAGTCTGAGGATAAGACCAATTACATTGCCGCTAATATCCGTAATGGGAAAATTGCCGCAGTAAAAGTTGCCGGTAATGATGATCAACATACGGCACCTTTTAAGTCTAAAATGACTATGAATGACTTAACAAATGTGACGATGTTGTATCCGAATTTTTCATTGGATTACAATGGGGAGAAGATTCAGTTTGAATTGATGGAAGAGGATATGAATTATCGCCCATTGGTGGCATTTACTAACGATACTTTTGCGATTCTCTTTTTTAATCAAAAAAAATCCCAGCTAGTGGGGATTACTTATCTTGATAAACAGATGTTGTTAGAGTTAGCACCTTATACTTCCATTGAAGGTCAGCTGCCCCAAGTGCGTAAAACACAGTTAACCGATTGGGATGAAGTCAATCGGTTAAAGGAAACTTCAAGTTTTGATTTGTTAAATGTTTTACGAAAATTAGAAAATCGGGAGGCCTATACAACTAACTTTACTTTACAAGGTAGAGCGGATGATATTAATGCCGACTTTTTAAAAGAGCCCAAAAAATATCTGAATGAAGAACGATTCAAACAATTTGAACGGATGAAAGATGTTGCCAACCCTCAGCCGTTTCTAATTGTGAGTGATGAATTTGATCAAATGTTAAAAACAATGAAAATACCCGCTGTTTCTGGTTTTTATTATCGTCCTATGGTTGACACAATGTTTCAAATTATGTCATTTTATAGTGACCCATATTTGCATACTCGTTTTTTAAGTGAGGGACAACAAAAAGTAGGTGTTGGCATTGATGAGGACAATATGGTAATCTTGATAGAGGATACTGAAGAAACTGAGGATAGTGAATAACGTGATTTACGATGAAGAGACGTTGTATTTAGCTCAACTATGTGAGAATTTAAGCCGTAAAATTTGTGATAGTCTTATCTTTCAACAATATGAAAACACTCGGACTAAGATGAGTCAGGATGATACAGCCATTGCGATGAAGGCTAATTTTAAAAAAGAAAAAGAAATTTATGAAGACTTAAGCCGTTTTGGAGAATACGTTCCGGGAATTAAAGAACAGCGAAAAGCTCTGTATCAAAAAAAACGGCAGCTGGATTTGTGTAAAACAGTGGCAGATTTTCGACAAGCAGAAACCCAGTTGCAAGAACTGCTTGACGGTGTCTGTCAGCAAGTTGCTCAAAGCTTTTCTGAAGATGTGAAAGTGAATTACGGGAATCCGTTTTTTACAACAACTAAGTCTGATTGTGGAGGAAATTGTCATGCAAGTTGATACAACAATTGAATTTAAACCAAAACAAAGACGGGGATTGATCGTCTGGGTTTATAGCTTGCGTCAATTAAAAAATTTGAAACGTTATGGTTTGGTGCATTACGTTTCTCGCAAACTTAAATATGTCGTATTGTATTTAGATGAAGCGGGTTTTGAAGAAGCAATGTCAAAAATTGAACATTTGCATTTTGTACGTAACGTTGAACCTTCATACCGCCCAGATGTTGAAATGAATTTTGCTGATAAAATTGGGACAAAAGCTGCCTATCAAGTAACTGATGATGACGGGTTTGATGTAGAAGAATTAAATACTACAATTCGTTTAGCGGAAAATGTCTAAAAAGATTGATATCCTTTTGAAAAGGATATCAATCTTTTTTTAGAGATGAATGAGCCCATGATACTTCTCATATAGCATACAAAAATACAAGCATACATTGAGTCATAAAAAAGTTTTACATGACTGACCCAATTTTTATATAAGAGTAACCAACATGAAACTTTTCCATTTCGTGACATACTTCTAGAGGTCAATGCGCCTAAGTTATGGTAAAATATTGTGGATATGATGGATGAGGTGAAATAAATTGAGAGTCGTAGCAGGAGAATATGGTGGTCGTAAGTTAAAAAGTCTGTCGGGAGATAATACCCGTCCTACCACTGATAAAGTAAAAGGTGCCATTTTTAATATGATTGGTCCTTTTTTTGATGGTGGAGTGTGTTTAGATTTATATAGTGGTAGTGGCGGTCTAGCAATCGAAGCTGTTTCAAGAGGGATGGCGCATGCTTACTGTGTAGAACGTAATTTTAAAGCCATGCAAATTATTAAAGAAAATGTCGCGATTACCAAAGAACCCGAAAAATTTACACTATTAAAAAAAGATGCCAAACTTGCTTTAGCAGCTTTTATTGCAGAAGAAAAAAAGTTTGATTTAGTTCTGCTGGATCCCCCTTATGCGAAACAACAACTAATTGCAGAACTTGAGGCAATGGCTGGAAATAATTTATTTGCCAATCAAGCAGTTGTTGTTTGCGAGACGGCAAAAGAAGTTGTTTTACCTTCTGAGATTGCGACATTAAATCAAATTAGGCAACAAAATTATGGTATCACCAGTATCACAATTTATAGAAATGAGGCGGCTTATGCGTAAAATAGCATTATTTCCTGGCAGCTTTGATCCATTTACCAACGGACACCTGGATACAATTGAGCGGGGATCTGATTTATTTGATGAAATTATTGTGGGTGTTTTTGTAAATACCAATAAAAAAAGCTTGTTTAGTCCCCAAGAGAGAAAAGGCTTGGTTGAAGCCTCTGTAGCCCATCTTCCTAATGTACGGGTAATCGAACAAGATAGTGAATTGACTGTAACGAGTGCTAAAAAATTGGGGGCCAATTTTTTATTACGAGGAATTCGTAGTGTCAAAGATTATGAATATGAAAAAGAAATCATGACGATGAATCATCATTTAGATGCAAAAATTGAAACGATCTTTTTGTTGGCGCGCCCTGAATATACTCATATTAGTTCCAGCATTCTAAAAGAAGTTATTGCATTTGGTGGGGATGTTAAAGAATACTTACCGCGACCGGTTTTTGAGGCTTTAGTGAAGAAGAGTGATCATTATGAAGCGTAAAGTCCCAATTAAACGTCTCTTACTTTTATTATTTGCTCTAATTTTAATGGCCTGTGTGGCATTGCCGATTCCTTATTATATTGAAGCCCCGGGTTCTACCATTAAGCTGGATACTTTGGTTAAAGTGAATGACAAAAAAGATAAGTTTAGTGGCTCTTTTTCTTTGACTTCTGTTGGGATTCGACAAGCAACTGTCGCAACAGCACTATTTGCCAAAACGCAAGCTTTCTCTGATTTGGTAACAAAAGAAGCGTTGATGGGAACTGCCAGCGACGATGATTATAATCGTATTCAAAATTTTTATATGGAAACTTCACAAAATAACGCCATTACAGCTGCCCTGACTTTAGCGGATCAACCGTTTAAAATGGACTATCTCGGTGTTTATGTCTTGGGGATTGAAAAAAACTCTGCATTTTATGGCAAAATTAAAATTGGTGATACTGTGGTGAAAGTAGATTCGCAGGTTTTTAAAAGTAGTAATGACTTTATGAAATATGTTCAAAGTAAAAAAGTAGATGATAAAGTTACCATAACTTATCTGCAAGATGGTAAAGAAAAAGAAGCGAGCGGTTCTTTAATTAAATTACCAAGTAATGGTAAAGCGGGAATCGGAATTACCCTAACCGACCATACGCAAGTAAACAGTCAGGAAAAAGTCCAGTTTGATGTGGATAATATTGGTGGTCCATCGGCAGGATTGATGTTTACTTTAGAAATATACCAACAGTTAATTAAACAAGATTTACGCAATGGTCATGAAATTGCTGGTACAGGAACTATTGACAGTCAAGGAAATGTGGGCCAAATTGGCGGAATTGATAAAAAAATTGTCAGTGCTTCTGAAAGCGGAGCCGAAATTTTCTTTGCGCCGGCAGATTTAGAAAAAGGGGATACCAATTATCAAGACGCTAAAAAAGCAGCTAAAAAAATTAATACCAAGATGAAAGTCATACCGGTCAAGACGGCACAAGAAGCTGTAAAATATTTGAAAGAACATGTGGCAAAATAATTTTTTCAATTCTCGGATAACTAAAGAAATTCGGTGAAAAACGTAAATAAAAATTGCCTGCGTTATACTAAATGCCTACAAGAGGAGGAACAGTAGTGGAAATCAAACGTCAAAAACCAGTGGTAGCTGCTTATCACTATGATCAACCTAATGCTGAACAAAATGTTGAAACACAATTACAAGTAGGTTTTACGCCTTTAAATACAGATGATCAAACCTATCCAAAAGAAAATTCAATTATTCGGTGTATTTTGGATTTTCGTTTAGTTTTTGAAGAATATGTTATTTCTGGTCGTGTTAGTCAAATTAACCATGTGATTAATCGGAAAATAGAAAGTCAAGTTGACGTGACAGAAGAAGAGGTTAATGAGATTGTAGCGCCCTTATTTGATATTGTGAAACGAATGACGTATGAAGTTACCGAAATTGCAACTGATGAACCCGGGTTGACCCTTAATTTTCAAACAGAAGCTTAGGAGAAGAAAATGTTTACAGAAGATATTCAAATTATGTTATATGTAGATGATGTCAAAAAAGCTGTGGCCTTTTGGCAAGCTTTAGATTTTATTGTTATCGAAGAACAAAAAGTTGATGGTACCAGTGTAGTGGAGCTTGCGGCGACAAAAGAGGCAAAGGCTCATTTTGTGTTATATGATCGTGAATTTATTGAAAGTAATTCACCGGAAGTTGCTACTAACTCACCATCATTAATGTTTTTTAGTCAAGATATTTTCAGTTTGTATAAAAAAATTGAGAAATTGGCTGTACCGTTAGGTGAAATGATTTCTCTTGGTGAGCGTGAAGTGTTCAATTTTGCTGATCCTGATGGCAATTATTTCGCGGTTTCTAGTATAAAATAAAACAAAAAAGTCGAAGATAAGCGTGTTTGACACACGTTGCTTATCTTCGGCTTTTTTGTTATGTGCGGACTTGTCTATATTTAAAATTCAGCCATTATCGCGGGCAATCGCACCCGTATCCATTGCCTCTTTCAAATCTTTTATGAATTGATGGATAAATTTTGTTAATTTATTCATATCGTAAGGCCTCGATTGGATCTAGACGAGCAGCTTTGCGAGCAGGGTATACGCCAAAAAATATACCGATGGCACTAGAAAATAGTAGCACAAAAGCAATGGACCCCAACGTAAAGTGGGCGGTTATATTTAAGGCGTTGGCAACGATTAAAGCCAGAGATGCACCTAAGAGTAAACCAATCAAACCACCAATCAAGCACAAAATAACAGATTCCGTTAGAAATTGGAATAAAATATTATTATTTGTCGCTCCTAATGCTTTTCTCGTTCCAATTTCACGGGTTCGTTCAGTCACAGAAACTAACATAATATTCATTACGCCAATACCACCTACTAATAATGCAATGGCGGCTACGGCAGCGATGAAGTTAATGAACAAGCCTAAAACATTATTGACTTCATCTAAGGCTTGTAAGAAATTGGTTGCCGTATAAACTTTATCGCCTACAGTATCATGTCGTACGGATAAAATATTAACAATTTGTTTTGAGACAGTATCAATATCATCTTTTGACTTGGCAATCACCGTTAGTTCGCTCATTTTTGTAGCATCTGGTTGCAAAGTAACAGCTGTCGTAAGTGGTATTGCCAAATAGCCGGGCATTTTATCAGTATCAAAAGATCCCATCATGTTTTCCATAGTACCTTTGGTCACGCCGAGAATCCGTAGCGTAACTTGCCCATTTTGATTTTTGACTGTAATTTTTTCGCCAACTACATTTTCACGCCCATTAAAGAAGTAACGGGCAGTATCTGCACTGATAATGGTTACTTTCGCATTTTCTTCATATTCAGTCTGGTTAAAATAGCGGCCATAAAGAAGGTCTTTATCCATCATTTGATTCGTGTATTGCAAATCGGGCATACCAGCTAACGCTATTCCAAATTTACTTTTATCATTTGCTGTTAAGTTTCCTTGGATGTTGGTAACAGGTGAAATATGATCGATATTTGGAATACTACGTTTTAGTGCTAACACATCTTGTGAAGTAATTTTTTGACTGTCACTAGCGTCTTGACTAGTTGAAACAGAGATGGTAGAAGCGCCTAAGTCACTAAAAGTACCGTTAATCTCTTTAGTTGCCCCGTTTCCGACTGCTAAAATCGCAATCACGGCGCTAATTCCAATAATAATGCCCAACATGGTCAAAAATGACCGCATTTTATTGGCTAAAATACTATCTAGTGCCATCTTAAAACTTTCGCTTATTCCCATTTTTGACCCTCCTTATAATTTTTTTCGTTCAGGCACCGAATTATCGGCAATAATTTCACCGTCTTTAAATGAAACGATACGTTTGGTGTACTGCGCAACGTCAGGTTCATGGGTAACCATTACAACAGTTGTTCCATTATCATTTAAATCTTGAAAAATTTTCATGATTTCCATTGTAGTTTTGGAATCCAAATTTCCAGTAGGTTCATCTGCCATCAAAACAACTGGGTCATTTACAATTGCGCGGGCGATTGCAACCCGTTGTTTTTGTCCACCAGATATTGCGTTAGGACGATGGTGTACCCGATCGGCTAAGCCGACTTGTTCCAATGCTTTTAAGGCTCTTTTTTTTCGCTCAGATTTTGAGACACCGGCATAGACTAAAGGAAGTGCAACATTTTCTAACAATGTCATTCGCGGCATTAAATTAAACGATTGAAAGACAAAACCAATTTCTTGATTGCGGACCTTAGCACTTTCAATATCTGTTAGATGCGTCACATCTTTTCCATTTAAAAGATAGGTGCCGTCATCAAAGCGATCCAACAAACCCAAAATATTCATCATGGTTGATTTACCAGAGCCACTAGGACCCATGATTGAGGTAAATTCACCTTCTGCGATATGGAGGTCTACATGTTTTAGCGCCATCAATTCTTCACCGCCAGTACGGTAAATTTTCACGACATTTTTCAAATCAATCATTTTATCACCTACTCTTTAGTGACGGAACTGCCGTCTTTAAGATTGGATGCAGGAGACAAGATAACGCGGTCACCGTCAGTAATGCCATTTTTAATAACAATAAACTGATCAGATTGAATACCGGTTTCTACTTTAGTAATTTTAGCTTTTTCATCTTTTACTTCGTAGACAATGGGTTCATTTTTATCGTTGTAAGTGAGAGCTTCAATTGGAATCGCTAATGCATCTTTTTCAGTGGCGATTGTAATGGTTACATCGGCCGCAAAACCGGCATACAATTCTTTTGGTTTATCGTCAAAGGTTACCACTGCACCTAATGTCGCTGCGCCATTGGTCCCTTGAGATATTGTAGCAGTCGGATCTTTTTCGGTGACTTTGCCAGTATAATCTTGACCACCAGAAGAAATGTTGGTTTTTTGATCAACCTTTACTTGGCGTGCTTCAGAATTAGATAGTGCTAATTGTACTTTTAAATTAGCTAAATCAGAAATTACAATGGAAGCTTTGCCTTGTTGGGCAGCAGTGTCGGGTTGTCCAGTTTTAATATTTACTTCGGTGACGGTGCCGGCAATGCCTGCTTTAAGCGTTAAGCCGCTGTCATATGTGGCTAAAACTTGATCCTTTTCGACGGTATCGCCTACTTTAACGTTTAAGTCCGTGACATTGCCAGTGCCAACCAAATTCTCTGTTTCATTGGGAATTAGAGTCCCTGTAGTGCTTAAGGTTTCAGTAACATCCATTTTTTTTGCAGTTGCACTGCGCACGGTGATTGTCTTACTTTTGTTGCTTTCGCCATTAAATAAAGCAAAGCCGATTGCTCCGACGATAACGACGCCTGCTAATAGAATACCAATAGTTTTTTTCTGCATTATTTTCACTCTTTTCCCCATAGATTATGACATGGTGTCGTTCTCATTCTAAAGGTTTTTCTACCTGGTGTCCAAATATAGTATTTGAAAGTTTTGTGAAGTTTTTTGGTATAATTAATGTGAGGTGAAGATGATGAAAAAATATGTGTATGCGATTGGCGATATTCACGGCGAGTATGAGTTGTTTAAAAAACTTTTAGCGTATTTTGATTCCACCCAACATCAGTTAGTATTAATCGGGGATTTAAACGATCGAGGCAAACGCAGCAAAGAGTGTCTTTTGTTAGGGAAAAATTTGGCAGAAGAATTCGGTGCTATTTATCTGCGGGGCAACCATGAAGAGTATCTTTTACAGTTTTTAACGCATCCCGAAGATTGGTTTTCTTCTTATTTGCATAATGGGGGCAAAGAGACGATTGAAAGTCTTTTGCATACCGGCGCTTGTGAGGAGTATTCTCCAACTGAAATTGCATTAATGATTCGCAGTCGCTATCGGGATTTAATTGATTTTTTAACGAAGCGGCCTTTATATTACGAATGGGAAGATTATCTTTTTGTTCATGCCGGTGTTGACTTAGCCAAAAAAGACTGGCATGATACGGCTTCTGCTGATTTTATTTGGATTCGGGAACCTTTTCATAAAGGAAAAAATAGAACAGGAAAAAAGATTGTGTTTGGTCACACCATTACCCCGATGCTCCATGGCGATATGACGACTACGGATCTGTGGCTTTCAGATAATAAAATTGGTATCGACGGGGGCGGGGTCTTTGGCGGTTCTATTCATGGCGTAATTTTTGATAAAAATGGAATTCGACAAGATATTGAATATCAAAATTTACACGGACCTTGGCAACCCGAGTTTTGAGAAATGATTTAAATCGACAGACTTGAAGTGACTTTTATCAGTCACTTCTTTTTTGCCCTAATTGATGAACCTATTCTATGGTAAAATAAATGAGTTCAAAAGAAAGGTGAGATGATATGACAGTAGTCAATCAAGATTTATTAGCTTTATTGCAGGGAGAACTTGCAAGTTATACGAAAAAACAATTACAACAAGTTTTAAGCTTGTTATTAGATGGTAACACTGTACCTTTTATTGCCCGCTATCGAAAAGAAGCAACCGGCAATTTAGATGAAGTGCAAATTCGTGAAATCGAAGAACGTTACCAATATTTAGAAAACCTTGAAAAACGTAAAAGTGAAGTATTGCGTCTAATTGAAGAGCAAGAAAAATTAACCCCTGATCTTGCTGCTAGTATTCAATCTGCCAGCAAAATGCAACAGGTAGAAGACTTGTATCGTCCTTATAAACAAAAGCGACGTACTAAAGCGACCATTGCCAAAGAACAAGGATTGGAACCATTGGCCAAATGGCTGCTGTCTTTTCCTAATGAATCCGTGTTAGAAAAAGCGACAACTTTTATGACAGAGGAAGTTCTGGATGCGAATGCAGCAATAGCCGGTGCCCATGAAATTTTAGCAGAAACATTTGCCGATTCTGCTAAGTTTAGAACATGGATTAGACAAAAAACGTTTGAGCAGGGACTTTACACAAGTACAGCAAAAAAAGTAGAACAAGATGAAAAAGGTGTATATGAAATGTATTACACTTTTGAAGAACCGGTTAAAAAAATGGTCTCCCACCGCATTTTAGCCACAAACCGGGGTGAAAAAGAGGATATTTTAAAAGTTGCTGTTGTAGCTCCGGAAGCAGAAATCTTAAATTATTTAAATCGCCAAATCATTAAAGGAGAAGGTGAAGCGGTAATTTATGTGACGGAAGCGTATGAAGATGCATATAAACGCTTTATCGCACCGGCAATTGAACGGGAAATTCGCAATGAATTGACAGAAAAAGCTGATGAACAAGCGATTGCTGTTTTTGGTGAAAATTTACGAAATTTATTATTGCAACCACCGTTGAAAGGAAAAGTAGTATTAGGCTTTGATCCCGCTTATCGAACGGGGTGCAAATTAGCCGTTTTAGATGAAACCGGCAAAGTTTTAGATATTGCAGTTATTTATCCCCATAAACCAGCACCGCAAAATAAACGTCAAGCGGCTGGTCCGTTTTTCAAAGAATTAATCACAAAATATGGCGTTCAAATGATCGCCATTGGCAATGGGACGGCAAGTCGCGAGTCAGAACAATTCGTGGCGGAGCAAATTCGTGATTTAAAACAAGAAGTCTACTATGTGATTGTAAATGAAGCAGGGGCTTCTGTATATTCTGCCAGCGCGATTGCCAGAGGCGAGTTTCCAAATTTGCAAGTCGAAGAAAGAAGTGCCATCAGTATCGGACGGCGCTTGCAAGACCCATTAGCAGAATTAGTAAAAATCGATCCTAAAGCAGTTGGTGTAGGGCAATATCAGCACGATGTTTCCCAAAAACGTTTGGCAGAACAATTGGATTTTGTAGTTGAAACGGTGACCAACCAAGTCGGGGTAGATGTTAATACTGCTAGTCCACAACTTTTACAACATATTGCGGGATTAAATAAAACGACAGCGCAAAATATTTTTAACTACCGGGAAGAAAATGGAGCCTTTATTAAACGAAATCAATTAAAAAAAGTTCCCCGCCTTGGACCAAAAGCTTATGAACAGGCAATTGGTTTTCTCCGTATCCCTGGCGGCAGCGATATTTTAGACAATACCAGCATTCACCCGGAAAGCTATAGTTTAGCTAAAGAAATTTTAAAACGTGCGACGATCAAATTAACTGAGCTTGGCACAAAGGATGCGACAGTGCGGCTGGAAAGTTTGAATGCTGAAAAAATCGCCGCAGAGTTAGATGCTGGTACGGCTACTGTAACGGATATTTTACAAGCATTAGTGCGACCTGGACGTGATATGCGCGATGAAATGCCAGCACCTCTTTTACGAAAAGATGTCTTGACTATGAGTGATTTAAAACCAGGCATGGAATTAAAAGGTACAGTTCGCAATGTGATTGATTTTGGCGCTTTTGTAGATATTGGTGTTAAACAAGATGGACTTGTCCATATTTCAAAACTCAGTCGCCGTTTTGTAAAACAACCAAAAGATGTTGTGGCGGTTGGCGATGTGGTGACGGTTTGGGTAGAGCAAGTGGATGAACAAAAAGGACGCATTAGCTTGACCATGTTAAATCCTACAGGCGAATAAAATGACAGAAGCACAGTTACAAAAATTAGTAGAAGAAATATCGCTAAAATTTTTTAGGCGTCCTTTTAGGCATCGCGCTATTTTCAATAAACGATTAAAAACTACAGGTGGAAGGTATCATTTGTCTGATCATCATCTTGATTTTAATCCGACACTATTTGCCGGAATATCCCGACAAGAACAGATTGGGATTATTAAGCATGAATTATGCCATTACCATTTGCATCTATTAAACAAAGGTTATCGCCACCAAAATCGCGATTTTAAAGTTTTATTAGCTACAGTTGGTGGAAGTCGATTTGCCCCGCGCTTGCCCCAAGGAAAAGAAAGTAAAGCAAAAAAACAAGTAACCTATTGCTGTAGTGGCTGTGGACAGATTTATATCCGCCAAAGAAAAATTAATACCCAGCGCTTTGTCTGTGGAAAATGTGGACAAAAACTGCACTTTTTAAAAATTGTTAGCTGATTTTTGAAAAAAGAGTTGCTAAAATCGCTGTTAGCGGCTTTTTAAATAAAACTCATTGAATTTTTATCGTTTTTGTTAGATAATGAAGCTCGTGCAAATTATTAGCTCGTTTTTTAGAAGATAAAGATAGAATTTTATCTGAAAAAAATGACAGATTGGTTTGAAAAAGCAAACAAAAAACAAAAGAGTTTTTACGCGATTGATAGAATGGAAGAAAAGAGGCTAAATTAGGATGAATGACAAAGATAAGCTTTATCATTTTGTCGGAATCAAGGGTTCTGGCATGAGTTCACTAGCATTAGTATTACATGAAAAAGGATACAACGTACAAGGTTCTGACGTTGAAAAATATTTCTTTACTCAACGGGATTTGGAAAAAGCTGGGATTACGATTTTACCCTTTAGTGCTGACAATATTAAACCTGATATGATTGTCATTGCAGGGAATGCTTTTGACGATACCCATGAAGAAATTGTACGCGCCAAAGAATTAGGGTGTGAAGTCATTCGTTATCATGACTTTATTGGCCGCTTTATTAATGATTATACGAGTATTGCAGTTACTGGTTCTCACGGTAAAACCAGCACTACTGGCTTATTGGCTCACGTTTTTAGTGGTGTTTCCCCAACTAGTTATTTGATTGGCGATGGCACAGGCCATGGAGTACCCGATGCAGACTTTTTTGCTTTTGAGGCATGCGAATACCGCCGTCACTTTTTAGCATATGCTCCTGATTATGCTATTATGACAAATATTGATTTTGATCATCCTGATTACTATAAGAGTATTGAAGATGTTTTTAATGCATTCCAATCAATGGCTCATCAAGTGAAAAAAGGTATTTTTGCTTATGGTGATGACGCTTATTTACGTAAATTAGAATCAGAAGCACCTATTTATTACTATGGGTTAAATGATGATGATGATATTCAAGCAAAAAATATTAAACGAACAACAAAAGGTTCTGAATTTGATGTTTTTGTAAAAGGTAAAGAAATTGGTCATTTCAGCCTGCCTGCTTTTGGTAAACATAATATTTTAAATGCATTAGGTGTAATTGGAATTGCCTATTTAGAAGGTATCGACATGACAGAAGTGGCAGAAGAAATGCAAACTTTTGCCGGTGTGAAACGCCGCTTTAGTGAGAAAAAAGTAGCGGATATGACGATTGTCGATGACTACGCCCATCATCCAGCTGAAATTAAAGCGACTATTGACGCTGCACGTCAAAAATACCCGGATAAAGAAATTATTGCCGTTTTCCAACCCCATACATTTACTCGGACAATCGCTTTAATGGATGATTTTGCCCAAGCGTTAGATTTAGCGGATAAAGTATTTTTGTGTGATATTTTTGGATCAGCTAGAGAAGCCAAAGGCGACGTTAAGATTGAAGATTTGGGCGCTAAGATTAAAAAAGGTGGCCAAGTCATTAAAGAAGAAAATGTTTCCCCGTTACTTGATTTTGAAAATGCGGTGATGATTTTTATGGGCGCAGGCGATGTACAAAAATTTGAAGCGGCCTATGAAAAACTTTTGAGCAATACTACGCGTAATCGTTCTTAAATATAAAAAACTGGTGCAGGTGAATGCACCAGTTTTTTATATCTTTTCTTTAAAAACGTGTAGTATCAGCGTTAGATTGAAAACTTGCACTTTTAAAGGGTTCTGATACAATAATGATAAAATCTACCAAATGATATTAAAACATGGAGGAATCAAGTTTGCAGATTAATCGTGTCAAAAAAGTGGGTAAGACCATCGAAGAAATTGAGGAAGGCGATTCGTTATCTTTAACCGAATCGATTGAAGATAATCAACTGCTGTTATATTTAGGATTAACAAATGATGCAAATCCCCTTTATATTCAGCATGATTATGCACAACAAACCGCATATCAACGGCCAATTGTCCCATCTGTCATGTTAATGGGAATTATTACCAGTGCAATTTCAAAACACCTGCCGGGGCCTGGATCGCATGTGGTGAATTTTTCGGTGAATTTTATCGAACCTATCTATCATTATGAAACATTAACATTTGCCTTTGAAGTGATTAAAGTGGATAAAATGAAAGATGTGGTGACGATTTCTGTGGAAGCAACCAACGCAGAAGAAGACCGTGTGTTAGATGCTGTTGTAATGGTGCAACCTCCGATAATTGAAACAGAAAGTGTAGGGGATATTCATGAATAACTATCAAACACCTGTGGTGGAAAAAGATACATTAAATCGGTTTTACGCTAAAGTTTATGCCTTTTTTGCGGTAGGACTAGGAATTAGCGGAATTGTTTCTTATCTATGTGCGACGACATTTTTGCCACAAACTATTAATTTTATTAATGGTTTTCCTTTAGGCTATTTAGGCCTTTGGATTGTGCAATTAATTTTAGTTTTGGTATTGGCTGCTAAAGCAAAGAAAAATCCTGCAATGACAATCGCAGGTTTTCTGGTTTACTCACTATTAAATGGTCTAACCTTAACTGCGACTCTTTTGTATTATGATATTAATACAATTTATGTGGCATTTGGTGCTGCTACGGCAACCTTTGCGGCTACTGCGCTCTTTGGTGTTTTCACTAAAAAAGATTTGTCTATTGTGGGACGAATTGCTTTTATTGGTTTAATCGGGATTATCATTACGATGTTGATTAATGGATTATTACTTCATAGTGGTCCGATGGAATATTTATTATCTATCGTGACTGTCTTTGTCTTTGCTGGGTTGACTGCTTATGATCATCAAATGATTAAAAAGTATTACGAACAAAGCCGTGGAACAGAAAATACCGGGATTGCCGTCTTTGTAGCTTTACAACTTTATTTAGACTTTATTAACTTATTGTTAGCTTTCTTACGAATTTTTGGTCGCGACTAATTTTATAAATAGATAGAAATAGAAAAGGAGAATTTGCGGTGTAAACCACAAGTTCTCCTTTTTTGTTAAAAGGTTGATGAAGGAAATCAAAACCCTTTTTTGTCCGCCGAAATTTTGACAGACTAGTCAATAATCATCGCTAGTTTACTAGAACTTTGTTAGAATAAAGAAGAACTTTTGTGGAGTTGCAGCAAAATGTTGCAAGAAAACAACGAGATAAGGAGAATTTCCATGACGAAGAAAAAACTTTTATTGGTGGATGGCAATAGCGTCGCATATCGTGCTTTTTTTGCTTTACACAATTCGCTGGAGCGTTTTAAAAATAAGAATGGTTTGCATACCAATGCAATTTATGCTTTTAATACGATGTTTGATAATGTAATGACAAAAGAAAAACCCACCCATGTCTTGGTGGCTTTCGATGCAGGAAAGACCACTTTTCGAACGGAAATGTATCAAGACTATAAAGCGGGCCGTGCGAAAACGCCAGGTGAATTTCGGGAACAACTTCCGTATATTCGCGAATTAATTACTGCTCTTGGTGTAAAGTATTATGAATTAGACAATTATGAAGCTGACGATATTATCGGAACGTTAGCAACGCAAGTAGATAAAAATGAATTTGAAGTTGTCGTGTTATCAGGAGATCGTGATTTAACTCAGTTAGCCAGTGATGATGTGACGGTGGATATTACAGTCAAAGGTGTCAGTGAAATTGAGGCTTATACGCCTGCGCATATCGCAGAAAAATACGATGGCCTAACGCCAAATCAAATTATAGATATGAAAGGTCTGGCAGGCGATGCATCCGACAATATTCCGGGCGTTACAAAAGTTGGCGAAAAAACAGCCATTAAGTTATTAAAAGAATATGGTTCAGTTGAAGGCATATATGAAAATATCGATCAGTTGAAAAAAAGCAAAATGAAAGAAAATTTGATTAATGATCGCCAACAAGCTTTCTTATCAAAACAACTCGCTACGATTAATACACAGGCCCCTGTCACAGTTAAAATAGAAGATTTAGCCTATGAGGGCAAAGATTTAGACAAACTCGTGCCATTTTATAAAGAAATGGATTTCAAACAATTTTTAAGCAAATTGAATATTATAGAAGATCCAGCTGACCTTGCCGAAATTATGTTTGAAGTAGTCGATGAATTTACCCCTGAAATGTTCCAAGCAGATATGGCTTTATACCCTGAAATGTTATCTGATAATTATCATATTGCAGATATTGTTGGCGTTGCTTGGGGAAATGACCAAAAAATTTATGTAACCGATAATTTAGCAGTATTTGAAAATCAAGACTTTTGCAATTGGTTAAGCAAACAAAATAATAAGAAAGTCTATGATGCCAAACGAACTTATGTTGCTTTAAAACGTTATGCGACAAGACCGGAAGGCATTACTTTTGATGTTTTATTAGCAGCCTATTTACTAGATACAAATGACAGTAATAACGATATTGCTGGTGTGGCGGAGCATTACGGTTTTACCGATATTCAAACCGATGAAGCAGTTTACGGCAAGGGCGTAAAAAAAGGTCTACCAGAAAATATGGAAGATTTTTATGCCCACTTAGCTCGTAAAGTTAAAGCAATTTTGTTTTTAAGTAATAAACTAGACGAGGATTTGAAAGAAAAAGATCAAAGTGACCTGTTTTATCAAATGGAACTCCCTTTATCACAAATTTTAGCCGAAATGGAAATCGCAGGGATCACGGTTGACAGTAAACGACTGCTTGATATGAAAGGGGAGTTTGCGGCTCGTCTTCATGAAATTGAAGAAAAAATTTATGCCGAAGCCGGCGAAGAATTTAATTTGAACTCTCCCAAACAATTAGGCGTGATTCTCTTTGAAAAAATGGGATTACCTGTAATCAAAAAGACCAAAACAGGTTACTCCACCGCAGTCGATGTTTTAGAGCAGTTGCAAGAGCAAGCACCGATTGTTGCCGACATTTTAACCTATCGTCAAATTGCAAAAATTCAATCGACTTATGTCGAAGGGTTGTTAAAAGTAGTTCAACCCGACCACAAAATCCATACCCGTTATGTTCAAACATTAACTCAAACAGGGCGCTTAAGTTCAGTAGATCCAAATTTGCAAAATATTCCCATTCGTTTAGAAGAAGGGCGAAAAATTCGGCAGGCTTTTATTCCACGAGCAAAAGATTGGGTCATCTACTCTTCTGACTATTCGCAAATTGAATTGCGGGTGTTGGCTCATATTTCAAATGATGAACATTTAAAAGAAGCATTTTTAGAAGGTCAAGATATCCATGCCAGCACAGCAATGCGGGTTTTTGGCATTCAAAAGCCTGAGGATGTGACACCAAATATGCGGCGCCAAGCGAAAGCCGTGAATTTTGGAATTGTTTATGGCATTTCAGATTATGGCTTATCGCAGAATTTGGGGATTTCTCGAAAAGACGCCCAACAATATATTGATACTTACTTTGAAAAATATCCCGGTGTTAAGCAATATATGGAATCAATTGTGCGGGATGCTAAAGATAAAGGCTATGTTGAAACCCTTTATCACCGTCGTCGTTATTTACCAGATATTAATGCGCGTAATTTTAACGTACGTTCCTTCGCTGAAAGAACGGCAATTAATACACCAATTCAAGGAAGTGCCGCTGATATTTTGAAGATTGCGATGATTGAACTTGCAAAACGCTTAAAAGAAGAACAGCTTGATGCAGTTATGTTATTACAAGTACACGATGAATTGGTTTTTGAAGTGCCGGAAACAGAACTTGAAAAACTAGACAATTTAGTCAAAGATGTCATGGAAAATGCCGTGAATTTAAGCGTACCTCTTGTCACTGATAGCAGTTGGGGCAAGACGTGGTATGATGCCAAATAAGAAGGTGGAAGAATGCCAGAATTACCAGAAGTGGAAACCGTCCGCAAAGGGCTAATACAACTTGTTTTAAATAAAGAAATTGCAAGTGTTGATGTGTTTTGGTCTAAGATTATTGCACTACCAGAAGTGGAAACCTTTAAACGCGAATTGGTAGGGCAAAAAATTGAAGCCATCAAGCGACGGGGAAAATATTTAATTTTTGAACTTTCTAACTATGAACTTATTTCTCATTTGCGCATGGAAGGAAAATACGAATTTTTTGCCGCAGGAGATAAAGCAATTGTCACAAAACACACGCATGTCATTTTTCATTTTAGCGATGGCAGTCAGTTGCAATATCGCGATGTGCGTAAATTTGGTCGCATGGAACTGGTTATAAAAGGACAGGCACATAACTTTCCAAGTATCGCGCAATTAGGACCAGAACCGACACCTGAGGCTTTTACATTGCCGCAATTCAAAGCGGACTTAGCCAAAACCAAGCGGGAAATTAAGCCAGCGTTACTGGATCAAAAGATGGTGACAGGGTTAGGTAATATTTATGTTGATGAAGCATTATGGCAGGCTAAAATTCATCCGATGCAACCTTGTGATACATTAACCGATCTAAAAATTAAACAGCTGCGCTTGGCAATCATTGATGTTTTACAAAGAGCTGTAGCTGCTGGCGGAACGACTGTGCGAACATACTTAAATGCACTGGGAGAAGCCGGAAAATTTCAACTGTCGTTAAATGTATATGGAAAAACGGGACAACCTTGCCCTCGTTGTCAAACTCCGATTGAAAAAATTAAAGTGGCACAACGCGGCACACATTTATGCCCCCATTGTCAAAAATTAGTCATGAGGTGAGAATCTTGAGCTTTATTTTAGGGATTACCGGTGGCATTGCAAGTGGGAAAAGTACGGTTGTTAATGTTTTTAAAGCAAAAGGATTTCCAATTGTGGATGGCGATATTGTGGCACGAAAAATCGTAGAGCCTGGAAAGCCGGCACTTTTGGCAATCAAAGAAGCTTTTGGTCCGGAAGTGATAACACCCACTGGTGAACTAGATCGCAAAAAATTAGGTGACATTGTGTTTGAAGATAGTGCTAAACGTCAACAACTTAATCGTATAATGAATCCATACTTGCGTCAGCAGATTAAAGAAGAGATGGCTTTGGCAAAAAAGCAAAGTCCTTTAGTGATTGCAGATATTCCGTTAATGTATGAAGGACATTATGATCATTATATGGATGAGGTTGCTGTGGTGTATGTCGATTTTTTGCAGCAAAAAAAACGGCTGATGGCGCGGGATAACATTGATGAAAAAACGGCTGAAGCTAAAATTAATAGTCAAATGCCATTAGCTAAAAAAAGAGAGTTAGCAGATACCGTTTTTAACAATAACGGCAGTAAGGAAGAAACGAGCCAACAGGTGTTGAATTGGTTAGAGAATCACTTTAGAATAGAGAAATAAATAAAAAAGCTTTGGTATTGTGATGCCAAAGCTTTTTTATCAAATAGAGGAGTAGGACCCAGCGAAGTAGCGGATTAATACTAGCTGTTTCCTTATTTTTAGTGAAGAACAACGCAAAGGAAAGTAAAATTTTTTTATACTGAAAACAAAAAGTAGAATGCTAAAGTTTTTTAGTTTATTCAAAAAAGTTTTTTAAATTAATCTTCAAAAAGCAGATAAATCCAGTCTTTTCTTGGGTACGGGACAATACAACACAATTTTTTTCTGTTATAATATAAGCAAAATTCCAAGAAATTAAATGAGGTGAGAAGATGCGTTGTCCAAAATGTCACCATAATAGTTCACGAGTTGTAGATAGCCGTCAGACTGATGATGGCCGTACAATCAGAAGAAGAAGAGAATGCGAAAATTGTGGCTTCCGATTTACCACTTTTGAAAAAATAGAAGCGGCACCTTTATTAGTCATTAAAAAAAATGGTGAACGTGAAGAATTTAATCGAGAGAAGATTTTGCGCGGCCTGATTCGTTCAGCCGAAAAGCGACCAGTTGCCATGGAACAGATGGAACAAATTGTCGATCACGTTGAAAATCGGGTCCGTTCTTTAGGTGAAAATGAAGTATCCACGACTTTAATTGGAGAATATGTTATGGAGGATTTAGTGGATGTTGATGAAATCGCCTATATTCGTTTTGCGAGTGTTTATCGCCAGTTTAAGGATATGTCGGTTTTCTTAAAAGAATTACAAGATATTGTTGCAAAAGCTAATGGTAAAGAAGAAACACAATAAAATTGGAGGCTGCATTTTTTGGAATATGCTTATGAAGCCAACTTACAACCCAAAACCCTTTATGAAGTAAAAAAAAGTGTCCCATTAACTAGCGAAGGACAAAAGTCTCTAGTCAATTTGTATCAACCCATTATTGGCGCGGATGCATTAGCATTGTATTTTTGTTTGATCCAAGATTTTGAAGACACACAGGAAAAATATACCCATTTGGAACTGCTTAATGCATTGGATATGGGAATGACCACCATGAAGAAGGCCAAAAAACGGTTAGAGGGGATTGGACTATTAAAAACTTATTACAAAGAACAACCGGAAGTTCGTTTTTTGTATGTTTTGACTGAGCCTTTAACACCCCAAGAATTTTTAAAGGATGAATTAATGGCATTTTTGCTGGTGGTAAAAGTCGGTCAAAACAAATTTCGCCAGTTAAATCGTCGCTTTAAACCTGTTGCTATTCAAACAGAGGGCTATCAAGAAGTAAGCACAAAATTTGGGTCGGTATATACTTTTTCTCAAAGTGAATATCAAGCCAATCAAAGTGTGGTCGAAGCCGCTACTAGTAATTTACAAAGTGATAAGACGACCCTTCCTCTAGATGACAAACAACTAAATTGGCCTTTATTACGCGATTTAGCGACAAAAAAATTTATCAATCCCGCACAATTGACGGATACATTAAAAAAGAGCTTGATTTTATACCATGAGATGTTTGGCTATGATGAATTGCAATTGACGAATTTAATGGCTGAAGCCGTAGCTTTAACAGATGGTACGATTGACGAACGAAAATTGAAAAATGTTGTTTATAAGGAAAGTCAAAATCTTTTGCCGACAAAAAAACAAACAACACCAAATTATCAAGATGATGAACAAATCAGACGGAAAAACACATTATTGGCTCAAGGCTTCACAGAAGCCGATTGGCAGACAATCCGCGAGAGTGAAAGATTAGCACCCATGGAATATTTGACGGCTTTAAAAGCGGCTAAAGGGGGCTATGTAACCAAAAATGAAGAGTGGTTGTTAACGGATTTAGTCAGTAAATCACCATTACCAATTGCTGTTATCAATATTTTATTGAATTATTTACTGGTGGTCCAAAATAAAGCACAATTGCCTCAAGCTTTAACCAATCAAATTGCCAATGATTGGTCACAAAATAAATTCACGACCCCAGAAGAAGCAATTTTATACGTTCGTACAACCGTTAAAGAAAAACAAGTAGCAAAAGAACAGCGTAAAAAAACCAATGGACGCCCTCAAAATATTGTAAAAAAAGAGGATTTACCTGATTGGTCAAAAAATCAAGCCAGTAGCGATCCTAGTCGTAAAGCTGAAATTGATAAGATGATGGAAGAGTATTTTAATGATGAAGAAGGTGAAAAATAATGGAAGATGTCGGTAAAGGGGTCAACGAATTGTTTGAACGTCGCAATTTTCAACAAAAATATGACGCCATGATGCAGCAAGTCTTGGCAGATACAGATGTCAAAAAATTTTTGGCAGAAAACAAAGAAAAGCTAACCGAAGCAGAAGTAAAAAAAAGTTATCCCAAACTGTATGAATTCGTTCAAGAAAAACGCAAATATGAACTAAACGATCCCACTATGATGGCACCAGGGTATGAGCCCCGTTTAGTCTTGAATTTTCATTATGTTGATGTCGCCTACGTACCGACAGAAGATTTACTGGCGCGGCGTAAACAAGAAGAAATTAAAAATCGCGTGAGTACCATTGATATTCCCAAAGATATCCGCAATGCTACGATGAAAAATTTTGATAAGACGGATCAACGGGAAGAGGCATTGTTTGAAACGATGAAGTTTATTAAAAATTATGCTGAAAACCCCAAAACGTTTCACAAAGGATTATATTTAGCTGGTGATTTTGGCGTAGGGAAAACTTATTTATTGGGTGCTATGGCCAATGAATTAGCAAAAAGAGGCTATACGTCTATGATGGTGCATATGCCAACCTTTACTTCCATGATCAAAAGTTCGGTAGCCGATAATACTGTCGCCGAAAAATTAGAGCAGGTAAAAAAACCGAAAATATTAATCTTAGATGATGTCGGAGCGGATGCTTTAACCGCTTGGACGCGCGATGAGATTTTTGGCGTTATTTTACAGTATCGGATGCAAGAACAATTGCCAACTTTTTTTACTTCTAATTTCACAATGGACGGTTTGGAAAACCATTTACGGTTAACCAAGACTGCCGATGAACCATTAAAAGCGAAGCGAATCATGGAGCGTATTCGTTACTTAGCCAAAGAGATTATTATGTCTGGCCCTAATCGTCGTAATGAATAACTGCAATTGGCACAAATTTTCTTTTCGGAAATTTTGTGTCAATTTTTGCGAAATAAGAATGCGAAATAAACATGTGTTAACTTTTTAAAGGAGTGCAGAAGATGAATGAACAAGAACTGTCGCAACGTCTGACTGTCGTGGGTGATGCGGTACCTAAAGGGGCACGCTTAGCTGATATCGGCTCAGACCACGCCTATTTACCTGTTGCCTTAATGTTGGTAGAAAAAATTTCTTATGCTGTTTGTGGAGAAGTGGTGGCAGGCCCATTTCATTCAGCGCAAAAACAAGTCGCTAAAAGCGGACTGACAGAAAAAATTGTCGTGCGCTTAGCAGATGGTTTAGAGGCGATTAAACGGACAGATGAAATTAATGCAATTACAATTGCAGGTATGGGCGGTACTTTAATAGCCAATATTTTAGAAAATGGTAAAACACAAGGCCAGTTAACGGGAAAAGAACGTTTGATTTTGCAACCCAATGTCGGCGAGGCTAATGTGCGCCTTTGGTTACAAAAAGAAGGCTATCAAATTGTAGGAGAAAATATTTTAGCAGAAAATGATAAAATCTATGAAGTGATAGTGGCGGAAAAAACAGAACAACAGCAGGAATTATCAGAAAAAGAAGTTTTCTTTGGTCCTTATTTGCTAGCGGAAAAAAATAATGTCTTTTTGAAAAAATGGCGACAAGAACAACAGGCTTTAAAAAAAGTCTTAGCACAATTACAAAAAGCAAAAGTAATACCTGAAGAAAAAGTAGCGGAAATACAAAAAGAATTAAGCTGGATTGAGGAGGTCGTATCTTGTTAGGAACAGATTTTATCAGACGCTTTGAAGCTTATTGCCCTTTATGGCTCGCAGAAGAAGGGGATCCGGTTGGTCTACATATCGGTACACTGGACAAACCAATCAAACGGGTTATGATGACGTTAGATGTACGTCCGGAAGTAGTCAAAGAAGCTATTGAAAAGAAAATTAATTTAATTGTGTCGAAACATCCGCCTATTTTTCGACCGATTAAACGCTTAACTGAAACAGATCCTCAAACCAAAATGTATTTGGATTTGGTTAAACACGATATTGCAGTGTATGCTGCTCATACAAATATGGACATTATTGCCGATGGGTTAAATGATTGGTTTTGCGAAATGTTAGGTATTAAAGTTGAAGATTTTATGACGCAAACCCATCAAGTAAGTTTTAAAAAATTAATTGTTTATGTACCAGTTGAAGCTGCAGCCAGCATGCGAGAAGCACTGGGAAAAGCTGGGGCCGGCCAGCAAGGCAATTATCAATTTACCAGTTTTCAAACGGTTGGTATGGGCCGCTTTACTCCGGTGGCAAATGCGAATCCAACTATTGGACGCATTGGTCAGGCCCAAAGCGTTCAAGAAGCTAAAATAGAAGTGTTGTTACCCGAAACGATTGAAGCAGAAGTTTTAACCGCAATGCATGCCGCACATCCTTATGACGAACCTGCTTTTGATTTGTTCACTTTAGACAATGAACCTATCACCTATGGTATTGGGCGCGTGGGGTATTTACCTCAGCCGATGACAATTGAAGATTTTACTGCTAAAGTAAAAAAAGTCTTCGAATTGGATGGCTTACGCTTAGTGGAACCAATGGAAAATGCCAAAAAAATGGTGCAGAAAGTCGCCATTTGTGGTGGATCTGGCGGAAATTTTTATCCAGATGCCGTTAAAAAAAATGTTGACGTGTATATAACCGGGGACGTTTATTATCATACGGCTCACGATATGCAGGCAAATGGATTGACGGTAATTGATCCAGGGCATAACATAGAACGTGTCTGTATTCCCCGCTTTATTGAAAAAATGAATGAGTGGAAAAAAGAGGAAAATTGGGAAGTAGAATTTATTCCTTCTACGACGAATACAAATCCTTTTCAATATCGTTAAAATAAAATTGTGAATACCAATATTTGGGAGGAATTATCATGTACGAAAACTTATTACCGCGTTTTTTACGCTATGTTAAAACGGAAACGCGCTCAGATGCAACCAGCAAGACAACACCTTCGACAAAAACACAAGTGGCTTTTGCCCATGTGTTAAAAAAAGAATTAGAAGATTTAGGCTTAGCTGATGTCATTTACAATGAAACAAATGGTTATGTGATTGCGACATTACCAAGTAATACCGATAAACCAGTTAAAACAATTGGCTTTATCGCTCATATGGATACGGCTGATTTCAACGCAGAAAATGTCAATCCACAAGTTATTGAAAATTATGATGGCGAATCGACAATTAATTTGGACAAAGATGGCAAATATACACTTAATAGCAATGATTTTCCAAATTTGAAAAATTATGCCGGTCAAACATTAATTACAACCGATGGTACGACTCTTTTAGGAGCTGACGATAAAGCCGGAATTGCGGAAATCATGACAGCTTTAGAAATCTTAATTAAAAATCCTGAAATTAAACACGGCACAATTAAAGTTGGCTTTGGTCCAGATGAAGAAATTGGGGTTGGGGCAGATAAATTTGACGTTGCGCAATTTGGTGCTGACTTTGCTTATACAATGGATGGTGGCCCGGTAGGCGAATTGCAATACGAAACCTTTAATGCCGCAGCAGCAGAAATTACAATTCATGGAAAAAATGTGCATCCGGGTACTGCCAAAGATACAATGATTAATGCGTTGCGCTTAGCCATTGAATTTAACAATCAATTACCACAAAATGAAATTCCAGAAAAAACAGCCGGATATGAAGGTTTCTTTCATTTGATGGCATTAAATGGCAACGAAGAAGAAGCCAAAATAAGCTATATTATTCGCGACCATGATCGGGATAAATTTGAAGCTAGAAAAGCCTTAATCACAGCGATTGCGGATAAAATGAACAGTCAATTTGATGAAAAACGGATTGATGTCAATATGTATGATCAGTATTATAATATGAAAGAAATTATTGAAAAAGACTTAAACATCGTTGAAATTGCCAAAAATGCGATGTTAGCCTTAGATATTAAGCCAATTATTGAACCGGTTCGTGGTGGTACTGACGGCTCTAAGATTTCACAATTAGGGACGCCAACACCTAATATTTTTGCCGGTGGTGAAAATATGCACGGTCGTTTTGAATTTGTTTCCTTACAAGCAATGGAAAAAGCAACTGATGTTATTGTGAAAATTGCGGAATTAAATGTGGCAAACGCATAATTTATTCAAAATTTTCAAATATACTTGTTATAATGAAGCGAGAGACCTACGCTTGGCGTAAGTGATCTCGCTTTTGTTTATCGTAAGAGAATCGTTTACCTATATAAAGGAGTTTTGTCATTGTTTAGTGAAAATCCATTGTGGTTTTATTTGGTCTTAGTAAATCTCTATGTCTTTTTCTTGATGTATTATGATAAGCGTCAAGCGGTAAAAAAAGGGCAGCGGATTTCAGAAAAGAATCTCTTGTTTATGGGAATTGTCGGCGGTGGATTTGGTGGTTTATTAGCGCAAAGATTGTTTCATCATAAAACCCGTAAGAAAAAATTTTATCTCTGTTTTTTAATTGGGGTTGCGGTTGATCTGTTACTAATTATTTACTATCACTAGTAGTCTAAAGGAGTTTTTATGAAAATTAGTTCAAAAACAAAGTTACTCTTAAATATTTTACTATTAGTTGTAATTTTAGGTATTATGTTTTATTTACTCCAAAATTCATTTGGGGAAATTTTAGCCGAACTAAAAAGTACTTCCATTTATGCCTTAATCACTGTTTTTGTTTGTGGGACCCTTTATTTAATAGTAGAAGGGCTAAATATCAAAACGTTGGCAGAACCTTTTACCCATGATTTTAAAGCACAAGATGGTTTTTTTGCAGTTTGTTACTATACTTTTTATCGGGTTGTTACTTTTGGTGCGGGAACGTTGATTTCTGAGGTGAATTATTATCGTCGTAAAGGCTTGCGCCTTTCAGATGGCGTCGGGGTGACAGCATTGCATATGGTGATGTATAAATTGGCACTTCTTTTTTACGCTTTATTGGGTCTAATTATCCAGTTTTCTTTGTTTTATGACAAAGCACCAAATATGATTCCTCTTATTTTAGCGGGTATGGTCGTAACTTTTTTAATTATTGCGGTCTTGTTATTACTTTCGTTAAGCTTAAATTTGCAAGTTTTTTTCGTCAAGGTAACCAACAAACTTTTTAAGTCACAACGATTGCGAAACATAGTAGATAAAGTAAATTTACAAGTTTATTCACTACGAATTGCAGTAAACGGCATTTTAAAAGAACGTCCGCGAATCTTTAAAATCTTTTTGTTGAATTTAGCAAAAATGGCCATTTGGTATGTGCTACCTTATTTTGTGCTGGTAGAAAACCATCCATCTTTAGACTTTCTTTTGGTCTTTTCGTTAATAAGTTTTACAGTTATTTTAGCAGGCGTTATTCCCACACCTGCAGGAATCGGTTCATTTGAATTTGTCTATTTATTATTGTTTAAACCTTTAGTTGGAACTGTCGATTCCGTATCCTCGATGTTGCTGTATCGGTTTGCTACCTATCTGTGGCCATTTCTTTTGGGCTTTATATATGTTTTATGGGATAAAAGAAAAACGATTAAAGGTGAGCTTAAAGAATTGAAAGATTGAAATTCAAATAAAAATAATGAAAGTTCGATTTTCAGTAGAGTGGCGCGAGCCGCTCTTTTTTTATAGGTAAAGGAATTATAAGAATTTACATAAAATAAATAGCAAAATAGCTGACTTGCTTATTTTAAAAGAGATATAAGAATTAATCTTCACAATCTATAAGATGAAATAAATAAAATCTGGAGGCCATAATTTACATAGGAATAATATTTTTTACTCATAATTATCTGTTAAAGTATTTCTATTTAATCATTTATTTGTCTTTGATGAGAAAAATATGAGGGTGTAAAAATATAAATGATTCTGCTGAAAATCTTTTTTGTTTAAAGTGAAAAGTACGATAACAATGTAAGAAAGCAGTTTTTAGACGTTTTTCTCAGTCAACTTTAACAGAAATATTTTGCCTTTTTAGCGAGAATGATTGCTTCAATTAATTTTATAAATAAGAGATCGATAAGAATATGCTAATAGCAAGGGAAAAGAGCCAATAAATAACACTCATTTGTTGTTCTTCTTGTAGCAGGAGCAATTTGTAACTTTTTGAACAAAAAAAATAAGGTTGTTACAATTGGAGTATGGAATAGAGCGTGTCAGTTTCTAAAAAGGGGGGAGAATAAAGATGAAGAAGAAGTATAAAATATTGGCTGTCTTTGCTATTTTAGCTATTTTACTACCACTTTTTGAAGGAGTGTTTTCCATTTCATCAATTTGGCGGACGTCAGCCAATGAACCAGTTGCCGAAAATATTATTAGTGAAGACTTCTTGCAAGTTTCACAATCTCACAAAGTAACCGAAGAAGACGTGGTTTGGAATATCCAATATGAAATCAATGTGGAAGATACAAGTAACGATAAAGGAACTACGATAGAAAAAGCTGGAAAGTTAAAATTTATGTTGCCAGCTACACTTAAGCCTAATTTACCCGAAAATAAATTTGTCAAAGAGAACAACTGGTATATTTTAAAAGATTTTGAAAAACAAACGAAGGGTGAAATAGAAGTTACAGCGAAAAAAGATACGAAATTTACGATGCAATTTCAATTTGATGAGCAAATGCTTACGCCAGTTGAAGTAGCAAGTACAAATGAAGTAGATGAGTCTGAAGAAAAAGCTAGTGTTTCAGACACTCAAATAGTCGAAACAATTAATGAAAATATTTTAGGTGCAAATAATGAACCCGTTCAATATGAATTTGATTATAGTAAGTACGATACAAATGTAAATGAAGAAAACGAGAATGATGATAAAGATACCACTATTCAAAAAGAGAACCAAAACACAGTTGAAATAAAAGAGGCTGATAAAGCTGATAATAACACTAAAAATGATCAGCCAAAGACTATTAAAAAGGCAGCCATCTTAAATGAAGAAGATCCATTTGAAAAATTTGGTGTAGAAACAAGAAAAAGTGCGCAACTTTCTACAACTGAAAATGCTTGGAATGATCGTTTGTATGATATTTTACTAGAAGTTTCTTCAACAAGTGTTCCAGGAGAGTTATCAGGTGATTTAATTATTTACCTTGACGCGAGTAGTTCTCAAAATGGAGGGGATGATCGTCGTGAGCAAGTTTTTAAACAATTAGAAGTAATTTACAATGAAATAAAGGGGCAAGGAAATTTTAGAGTGGCGGTTGTTCCTTGCATCCAAGTGCAAGGTTGGCCAGCCAGTAATTCGGATCTTTACAATTATATGCAATATTATACTTTAGACGAATTGTTTGGAACTAGAGAAGATGGAACTACTTTAGCAAAAGAAATACGTGAATGCTATAACAAAAATACCGGTAATAATTCGCTATACCCTGTTATGGAGATAATTAGTGGCGCAGATAAGTATCCAAATACAAAAACAATCAATCTTATTAGTAACCCTCCTGATGGAAAACTACCGTTAGGATTAGTAATTGGTGGGAACAATTTAAATGATCAAAATGATGCTTCTAATAAAATTGTACCAAAGAAAAAGACGATGCATAGTGATATGATAATAGCACTCACGGATAATGATAAAAGCATTCACGATAATAGTATGAGTAACTACAAGGCAATCGTTGAAAAGCCAGAATATTTTTTCAACAAAAAAAAGGGTAGCGATGCAGGAAAAATCATTCAAGAAGCCTTTGAAAAAATTCGTGAAATGATGAAAATTGAGTCTTTAAAGGTCGTGGATACAATACCTGATTACTTTGAAATCGTTTCTCCAACGGGTAAAGAAGAAGGTATCACGGTTGAGAAGAACACCGTTACCTTTGATAGTCAGACAATGACAAAAAATGAAAATACCGGACGTTACGAATGGAGTCAAACAATTCAGGTTAAAGCAAAAGATGATTTTATTGGCGGAAATGTAGTCGCTACAAATGAAGGATCGGCACAAGTTTTTGTTGATGGAAGCAATAAAGGAAAAAACTTCGATATTTATGGTGATGTAAAATATGACAATCTTACAACTCCTTACGTGAATGTCAAAGTTCCCAATGGTGAGATTGAAACGAGTCAGACAATTTTATTAGGAGAAACAGGACTTTCTGAGGAAGAAATTAAAGAAAATTGGCAGAAAGACGTTTACGATTATTATCGTAACGAAGACGGCAGTTTTAAATATGGTGCGCAGCCGACTATAAAATTTGATAAAGCGCTTGATCCTAAGTATGCCCAATTGCCAACGAAGGCAAAAGAAGCTGAGTATAAAACTACAGGTGAATTAATTCCAAATAAATTTGAAGCAAAAGATGATGCTTTAGAATATGTCAATAAATATGGGACAGTGGCAGGAAATAATGTACCCACAACAGTAGAACACAAAGGAGAAATTAGTGCCAAGCATAAACTAACTGTTTTAGATACAACACTTGAAATTGAAAAGCAGTTAAATGGCAAAACTGGTTTGCCAGAATGGTTTGAAGCTAATTTTAAAATTGCTTTAGCGCCAGAAAAAACAGGGTATTTTAGCACTGAAAATGAAAATTTTAATGTTGATGAGAAAAAAACAACTGGGACATTTACAGGGTTGGGTTTAGGCGAATATACAATTACTGAAACACTTAGTAATGAAGAAACGGCTAATCGAGTGAAGCAACCTGCACCTTTAAGCCTGATCATTACAAAAGGAGGCACTTCAGAAAAACCAAAATTTGTTTTAAAAATTAAGGATACAACTGTAGTGGATAATAAATATATTGTCAACAATCTATTAAAAGATATTACCTTAAATATTCATAAGGTGGATGGCAATACGAAACATAACTTAGAAGGTGTAAGCTTTGGACTATATGAACTAGATGGTAGTATACCATCTACTACCAATCTTTTTGGAGAAGAAAATGTAACCCTTGCAGAAGGAATATTGACTCTGCCAACAGATGTCTACCTACAACCAGGTAAAAGTTATCAGTTAAAAGAGATTCAAGGATTAGAAGAATATATTCCCCATAAATTAACTTATACACTGACTGTGGATGAATTAGGTACTATTACAGTTTCGGCCGATGGTACAGTATTCGAAGAGGTGGAAATATCTTATCCAATCGATAAAGAAATGATTGAACTTTCTGTTACTGTGAAAAATTATCAAAAAGGTGCATTGCCGGCAACCGGTGGTGAAGGAATAAAACGCTTTATAACAATCTCATTCGTTATGTTGGTTCTTGTTGGAGGATTAGGCGCCTTTTATGTTTATCGAAATAAGAAAGGGGGCGCTTAAGATGAAAAAATTTATCACAAGCATACTTGCACTATTGATGCTGTTACCATTATTAATGGCACTGAATATTGGAGAAGAAAAAGTCGTAGAGGCCGCCGATAATCCTGATGAAGTGACGATTTATCTACACAAACGAATTTTCCGTGATTTACGTTGGAAAGATAATAAAGAATTAGAAGATTGGGAGTATCAAAATGATGGTTTGCAGATTGTCGGAGAACAGTTAACGGAACAAGATAATATTTTGTTAGAAAATTCTTTACCTCTAAATGGTGCAATGTTTGATGTTTATGATGCCACTCCTTGGTACAAAGATGTACAAGAAAAAGGCCAGCTACCAAACGGTACAAAAGTTACATCAACAAAAGATTTTGTGGATTATATCGCAACATTAGCTCGAAAAGAAGCCATCAAAATGGCGAATGAATCAAAATTAACCAAAGTATATGATCAGGCGACTGTTTCGAAAAAAACTGAAATGCCAGACGGACGGACTTTGGAAGGCATCGCCACTTTTCCTGGTTTGGCAGTCAAAGATGGCAACCAAGAAAAAGCTTATTTGATTCTTGAAACGGGTATAACTGAGAAAAAAAATTTAAATGTGGATATGGAGAAATTAGGGCGACCTATTTTAGTCACTTTGCCGGTAATTGTGAATGGTGAAAATTTATCCCAGATTCACCTTTACCCTAAAAATGTTGGCTATGTCCGTGATCCGTATTTCTTCAAGTTTGGTAAAGAAGCCGATGGTAGTGATTTAGGACCGGTTGCAGGTGCAAAATTTGCCATTTATCGTATCGAAAATGGTAAAAAACTGTATTTGGATATGAGTGATGTCAATGATCTTAAAAATAAATGGGTAGAGTCAGAAGATCCGCTATATGACGATCGGGTAAATATCTTTGAATCAGATAAAGACGGTTTGGTTAATACGGGCGCACGTTTCTTACCATCGGGAACATTTTATTTTGAAGAGTTGGAAAGTGCACCGGGATTTGTGATTGGTAACGATGAAAAACGAATTAAAATTGAGGTGCCAGAGTCTTGGTATGATGAAGACGGAAAGTATTTACCAGTTTTAATTGATGGACAACCAATGCTAGAAAATCCCGATGGAGAAGTACCGCAAAAAGCAATGGAAGAAAAGACTCCTCGTGTATATAATACACGAGAAACCACAACAAATTCTTCTACCACGCCACCAACAGAAGAAGGGACTGTTACACCGACGCCTCAAACACCAAGTACCCGTGGTCGTTTACCTCAAACACTTGGTCAATTGATCGATACAGTGGCGACAACAGCACGACGTATGTTGCCAAAAACAAATGAAGGAAAAGCAGCATTTTCTTTATTAGGCATTATTGTAGCTGGTGGAGCAGTCTTCTTATGGAAGAAAAAAAATGATGAAGACGATAAATAGTATTTTGTATCAAAAGTCGGAGAAATTTTTCTCCGGCTTTTTTATAGGTAAAGGAATCCTATCTTTTCACAAGAAATAAGGCTGAGATACTAAGGTCATTGGGGTCTAGTTTGACAAACGAATTCTAGATGGTAATAAACTAAAATTTCAAGAAATTTGAGAGCGAAACGAGTCATTTTAGCTTTCCTTCCGTTATTAAAAATTTTGACATTCCTTCCCTTTTTTTCGTTGTTATAATAAGAAGAGAGGAGAATAATATGTATCTTGTGGTGAGTCCCAATCAATTAAGCTATTTTAAACCAGAGACAACGGCGCAGCGTTTAAAAAATTTTTTACAAAAGACTCAGGATGAAAAAAGGTTTTTAACGTATTTGTATTTTATCGAAATTTGTAGCAAATTATTTGTGAAAGTGGCACCTTTACAGCCAAAATTATACCAAGATGAGGTTATTACAATTTTTCATAAAGAGAGTTGGGAGCCTTTCTTAGGGGAATATTTAATATTTTTCCGACCATTTTTCAAAGATGAATTATGGGTGTATATGTTGCGCAAATTACGCCACTTTCAGCATCTATTTTTACTTATGGCGTTAAAAATGAGTTTGGTACATAATTCGAAGAAATTACTTAGCGTAAATAATTCAGCTGTAAACAGAGTTTTATCCCTGCAACTAAATTCCAGTTAATTAAGTTGTCTTTATTTTGCTAAAAATCCATAAAAAAGATGTGAAATTTGCGTATATTATTTTTGACCATTATTGACCAAAGGTGTATAATATTTTTGTGAGTAAAAAAATTTTGCTGCGCTGTTTATGCCAAAATAGCAGGATAGTAGTATGATAGAAGTAATAAAACTCACTTCAATGTTAACTTTAGGGGGAATGGTAAATGAATATTGAAAAAATGACGACAACGCTGCAAGAAGCAATCGCCGAAGCACAACAGATTGCAGTTACGCGCCATCATCAAGAAATTGACATTGCTCATTTATGGAAAATTTTCTTACAACCCAATCATTTTGGGCGTAATTTTTACACAGACGCGGGTGTTGATGTGGCAGACTTTGAAAGAGAAGTTGATAAAGCCCTTGATGAGTATCCAAGTGTAGCAGGAAGTAACGTGGCTTATGGTCAAAGCATGAGTCAAAACTTATTTAACTTGTTAAATGAAGCCGATCAATTACGGAAAAGTTTCGGTGATGAATTTTTAGCAACTGAAATAGTAATTTTGGCCTTAATGAAATTAAAAAATTACCGTTTGACGAAGTATTTGGTGCATCAAGGTGTGACTGAAAAGGAATTGCGTCAAAATATTGAATCAATGCGAGGAGGGGAAAAAGTGACCTCAAAAAATCAAGAAGAGCAATATAAAGCACTGGAAAAATACGGTGTCGATTTAGTCCAGCAAGTAAAAGCTGGCAAAATGGATCCTATTATTGGCCGTGATGAAGAGATTCGCGATGTTATCCGGATTTTATCTCGAAAAACAAAGAATAATCCTGTTCTTATTGGTGAACCTGGTGTTGGGAAAACAGCAATTGTCGAAGGTTTGGCCCAACGTATTGTCCGCAAAGATGTACCTGAAAATCTAAAAGACAAAACGATTTTCTCTTTAGATATGGGTTCATTAATTGCGGGAGCGAAATTCCGAGGTGAATTTGAAGAGCGATTAAAAGCTGTGTTAAAAGAAGTGAAAAAAGCTGATGGTCGCATTATTTTATTTATCGATGAAATTCATAATATTGTTGGTGCTGGTAAAACAGAAGGTAGTATGGATGCCGGCAACTTATTAAAACCAATGTTGGCACGAGGAGAATTGCATATGATTGGCGCTACTACCTTAGATGAGTACCGTCAATATATGGAAAAAGATAAAGCATTAGAACGTCGTTTCCAAAAAGTATTGGTAGCAGAACCTACAGTCGAAGATACAATTTCCATTTTACGTGGTCTAAAAGAACGTTTTGAGATTCATCATAGTGTCAATATCCATGATAATGCACTAGTGGCGGCAGCAACTCTATCTGATCGCTATATTACGGATCGTTTTTTACCAGATAAAGCAATTGACTTGGTAGATGAAGCGAGTGCCACGATTCGAGTGGAAATGAATTCAATGCCAACTGAATTGGATCAAGTGACGAGACGTTTGATGCAATTGGAAATTGAAGAAGCCGCTTTGAAAAAAGAAAGCGATGATGCTTCTAAGAAACGACTCGAAATATTGCAAGCAGAATTGGCAGAATTACGTGAAGAAGCCAATGCAATGAAGATGCAGTGGGAAACAGAAAAAGAAGAAGTAAATAAAATTACGACGAAACGTTCTGAAATTGACAAAGCTAAACATGAACTAGAAGATGCTGAGAATAATTATGATTTGGAACGGGCAGCTGTTTTACGTCATGGAACAATTCCACAACTGGAAAAAGAATTGGCGACCTTAGAAGCAAATGTGGGGGATGATCACGTACGTTTAGTCCAAGAATCCGTCACAGAAGAAGAAATTGCGACCGTTGTTGGACGGATGACGGGGATTCCTGTAACCAAGTTAGTGGAAGGGGAACGGGAAAAATTAATGAAGTTAAATGAAACACTTCATAATCGTGTCATCGGACAAGATGAAGCTGTAAATGCGGTCAGTGATGCGGTGATTCGCTCACGAGCTGGTTTGCAAGATCCCAACCGCCCATTAGGTTCTTTCTTATTCTTAGGGCCAACCGGAGTAGGGAAAACAGAATTAGCTAAAGCCTTAGCGGAAAATCTATTTGACTCAGAAGACCACATGGTACGAATCGATATGAGTGAATATATGGAAAAACATTCCGTTTCTCGTTTAGTAGGAGCACCTCCAGGTTATGTGGGTTATGAAGAAGGGGGTCAATTAACTGAAGCAGTACGTCGTAATCCATATACCATTGTTCTGTTAGATGAAATTGAAAAAGCCCATCCGGATGTCTTTAATATTTTACTGCAAGTGTTAGATGATGGTCGTTTAACTGATTCAAAAGGACGGGTAGTAGATTTTAAGAATACTGTTATGATCATGACCAGTAATATTGGTTCTCAACTTCTTTTAGAGGGTGTAACAGGTGATGGCACGATTCCAGAAGAAGTCAAAGATCAAGTGATGAATTTATTGCGGGGACACTTCAAACCAGAGTTTTTAAATCGTATCGATGATACTATTTTATTCACACCATTAAGCTTGGAAGATGTAACTGGCATCGTGGATAAAATCATTGTACAATTATCAAAACGTTTGGCTGATCAAGAAATTGTCTTAGATATTACCGCTGATGCTAAAGCTTGGGTGGCAGAAAATGCCTATGAACCCGCTTATGGTGCGCGACCATTGCGTCGTTTTATCACACGGGAAGTAGAAACACCCCTGGCAAAAGAAATTGTTTCAGGACGTGTCTTACCTAAGACGAAAGTTACAATTAGTCTTTTAAACGACCAATTGGTTTTTCAAAATGAAGCCATAACTGAAAATTAATTTAAAGGAATCAGTTCCCTGAACTGATTCCTTTTTATAGGTAAAGATACTTTATAATTTTTCTCTAATGCCAAAGAGTTGAATGCATTTATTTCACTTTTCTTGATGTTTAGCAACAGCAACGAACTCTCTATGATAATAAGCTAAAATTTCAAGAAATTTGAAGAGTAAGGTATTAAAAATTTGCTCATTGCGGGGGCATTAAATCTCTTTATTTCGCCTTATTACTAGAGAACTGCGGGATTCCGGCTAGCTTTTGTGGTGACAAAATATTAGGTTAACAAAACGAACTCGACTATAATTAAAAGAAAGAAAATAAAGGAGCGGGTCAAAATGGAAATAAAAACACAAACAATACCCGAGATGCTGGTATTAGAAAAAGAAGAGGAAATAGCGGCAGATGATTTTGGTGCGGCTTTAGGAAAAGCTTATGAGGAAATGGCTACTGCACTGATTGCTGCTGATGTAGGAATTAAAGGGGAACCATTTATCCATTATTTAGAAGTGAGTGATGAAGGAGAAATTCATACCAATCCTTTAAAAGTTGGTTTTTGCTTACCAATTGCAAAAGACTTTTTAGCGCCTGAATCATTAAAAATTCGTCTTCGTCCTACTTTTAAAGCTGCAGTAGCGACATTTATCGAAGATGATAATGATAGTGAACTTATCTATCGCTTACTTTTGGAAGAAATTCAAAAAGAACAAGGAACATTTCAGCAGGAAAGTTATGAGTATTATGAAGAAGTTGAGGGAAAGGCAGAGACTATTATTCAATTGCCATATCAATAGGCGTCCAATGAGATTTGAGTAGCTAGTGAAAAATTAAAATATTTGGCGTCAAAAAAAGCGCTGAGTTAACTCGCTAGATAAGGAGTTACTCAGCGCTTTTTTTAGAAATAGTCACTAAAGTAGGCTTCCATATCTGGAATAATTTGTTCCAAAATATGGATAGTTTTTCTATCAGTTACATGCAAGCGTTCAATGCGATAAAGGTAAGATGCCCGTCGATAATTCATTAAAAGACAGCTTAAAGTTTGAATATCAATTTTAACAGCAGGACCTAATGTAGTTCCTTTTTCAATCGTAATTTTTTCATCGTCGCCAATAATGGAAAAAGTAGTATTATTCCAATCGGCCAGTGAATCACGGACAACAAAATGAAAAGCACCTTTAAAAGACTCAAAAGGGAATTTTTTTAGAAATTGTTCGACATCGACAATTCTTGCCATATAGTAAGGTTCAATTGTTTCTCTAATTTGACTATCTTCTAATAGAAATGCCAACGGCTCGTTTTTATAGATATTTCCTTTCACCCAGTAGACCATTGAAAAATGAGCAGAAATGAAATTCCATAAACCATTGCGTGCTTCCTGATTCAAATAAAACATTTCTTTAACATGAAAAACTTCTTCAGCTACCCAATAGAATAAAACGCCAGTAGGATTGCCCTTACTATCATAATAAATCGCGGCAGTCCGCTCTTCTTCATTTTCATAACGCCAGTATTCTTCCCAATGAAAATAACTTCGTTTTAAGGCACCATGATTTTGAGTAGCAAAAGTATCGTACACTGTAAAAACATCTGGATGGTCGACATTTTGGCGTTCCACCATACCCGGCACATCAACTTGTTTTGGCAGTTGTGTATCACGGATTTTAAAGGTTAATTTATCCGACATGATTTCCCAACCTTTACGCCGATAGTAAGGAATATTATAGGGATACAGGTACGAAATCCACTGTTGATCAGCACGCATGGTTTCTAACGCTTTTTTTACCAAATCTTGCATTAACCCATGACCTGCATATTCAGGGTAAGTACCAACACCTGTAATGCCCCCCATTTTATATTCCGCACCATGAATATTGACCTCGCAAGGGTAAATAGCAATTTGCGAAATTAACTGATCTTTGTGGAACCAACCAAATACTTTTGATAACTCCAAAATTGGTTTTTTTGATTTAATCATCTCTTTTTTACTATCAAAGCCACTTTCTTCAATATCAGATTCGGTGATTTGAAAAACATAACTTAATAGTTCGTTAAATTGATCGACATCTTTTTCTTCCACTGGTAGAATTTGTAATTCGTCGCGAAAGTGTTCTTCCATAATTTCAACTCCAATTTTTGTTCTTAATTTTAGTATAACAAAGATTGCCAAATTTGTTGTTTACAAGCTAGGGAAAACTCTTTAAATATCTAAGTTTCGTTGGTATAATGAAAAGGCTGAAGTTAGCAGACCGCAGGGATTTTGTCGCGGTAATAAAGAAATGAGGGTATATATGAATCTAGCAGATATGAAAAAAAGACAGGAAATGATTCGGAACTTCTCCATCATTGCCCATATTGACCACGGAAAATCTACCTTGGCAGACCGTATCTTAGAGCAAACACACACGGTGACGAGTCGAGAAATGCAAGATCAATTGCTAGACTCAATGGATTTGGAACGGGAACGCGGCATTACCATTAAATTAAATGCTGTTGAATTAAACTACACCGCTAAAGATGGTCAAACATACATTTTTCATTTAATTGATACGCCAGGACACGTCGATTTCACGTATGAAGTTTCCCGTAGTTTGGCTGCTTGCGAAGGGGCTGTATTAGTAGTTGATGCAGCACAAGGAATTGAAGCACAAACCTTAGCCAATGTCTATTTGGCACTAGATAATGATTTAGAAATTTTACCGGTTATCAATAAAATCGATTTACCAGCAGCTGACCCTGAACGGGTACGTCAAGAAATTGAAGATGTGATTGGAATTGATGCCAGTGAGGCAGTATTAGCTTCTGCTAAAGCAGGGATTGGGATTGAAGAAATCTTAGAACAAGTTGTGGAATACGTTCCAGCTCCAAGTGGCGATTTAGATGCGCCTTTAAAAGCGTTAATCTTTGACTCAGTCTATGACTCTTATCGCGGCGTTGTTTTAAATGTGCGCGTAATGGATGGGGTAGTGAAACCTGGCGATAAGATCCAATTAATGAGTAATGGTAAAACTTTTGACGTAACTGAAGTGGGTGTCTTTTCACCCAAGGCAATCGCCCGTGATTATTTAATGGTAGGTGACGTTGGGTATATTACCGCTGCAATTAAAACAGTTCAAGATACACAAGTAGGGGATACCGTTACACTGGCCAATAATCCAGCATTAGAAGCATTGGATGGTTACCGAAAAATGAATCCAATGGTGTTTTGTGGGTTGTACCCAATTGATACTTCTCGTTATAACGATTTACGTGAAGCGTTGGAAAAATTACAATTAAATGACGCTGCTTTACAATTTGAACCAGAAACTTCACAAGCATTAGGTTTTGGATTTCGTTGTGGTTTCTTAGGTTTACTTCATATGGATGTTATTCAAGAGCGTTTGGAAAGAGAATTCAATTTAGAATTAATCACCACGGCGCCTTCGGTTATTTATCATGTTAACAAAACTGATGGCAGCCAAGTTATTGTGGACAATCCCGCTGATTTTCCTGATCCTGTCGCCATTCAAAATGTAGAAGAACCTTATGTGAAAGCACAAATTATGGTGCCAAACGACTATGTTGGTGCTGTGATGGAATTGTCTCAGCGTAAACGTGGAGACTTTGTCACGATGGATTACTTAGATGATTATCGTGTGAATGTTGTTTATGAAATTCCGTTGTCTGAGATTGTCTTTGACTTTTTTGACAAATTGAAATCAAGCACCAAAGGCTATGCTTCTTTAGACTATGAAATGTCTGGGTACCGCACCAGTAAGCTTGTGAAGATGGATATTTTATTAAATGGTGAAAAAGTCGATGCTCTAAGCTTTATCGTGCACCGCGATTTTGCTTTTGAACGCGGAAAAGCAATTGTTGAAAAGTTGAAAAAATTAATTCCCCGTCAACAGTTTGAAGTTCCCGTCCAAGCGGCGATTGGGCAAAAAATTGTTGCCCGTTCTGATATTAAAGCACTGCGTAAAAATGTTTTGGCCAAGTGTTATGGCGGGGACGTTTCCCGTAAACGTAAACTGTTGGAAAAACAAAAAGAAGGTAAAAAACGCATGAAACAAATTGGTTCAGTCGAAGTCCCACAGGAAGCCTTCATGGCCGTTCTGAAAATGGACGACGATGATGAACCTAAGAAATAGCAAGGGATTCTTGAAAACAAGTGAAAGGAATAGGCCGTTTTCATCAAGACTTCCGCCCAATCACCGCCCAGAAAAAAATTAGGGCGGAGATTTTTTATGAAAACATCATTTCTAAATGACCTGTATTTTTCTGATTTGCCTACGATTTGCCGACGTAAAAATTCATGATTTGGCAAATAAATTTTCGTAATAGTTGGGCAAAAAAAGTAAAAAATTCCATTATCAAATAAGTAAGCCCCCTAAAACTTGCCAATGGTAGTTAGTTTTAGGGGTCTTTTTCATTTTGAGACATATTATTTGAAAGCAAAAGATTCAAATAGGAGATTTTTATTAAATATTTTTGAGCAGAACACATGAAATAAAAAAACATAAGTATTATGCTATTAATGTATGGTAAAGGAAGCTAGTTTTACCATTAAAAGGAAGGGGAGAACAATATGAGTAAAAGCAAGGTTATTATCGTAGGTGCTTCACACGGTGGACACCAATCCATCCTTGAATTATTGTCAAGATATGAAGACGATGTCGAAATTACATTATTTGAAGCAGGTGATTATATCTCATTTATGTCATGTGGGATGGAATTGTATTTAGAAAACCAGGTTACTGACGTCAATGATGTGCGTAACTTTAGACCTGAAAATTTCCCAGAATCTAATGTGCATATTTTAAATAATCAACTTGTTCAATCCATTAATGCCGATAATAAAACAGTAACAGTTAAAAATAAATTAGACGATACCACAGCAGACTATGAATATGATAAATTGATTTTAAGTTCAGGGGTTACACCAAATTCACTTCCTGTCCCTGGTACAGAATTAGAAAATGTCTATTTAATGCGGGGATATGATTGGGCGACAAAAATTAAAGACAAGTTAACCAACCCTGAAATAAAGAAAGTAGCCGTGATCGGTGCGGGTTATATTGGGATTGAAGCTGCCGAAGCTTTTCAAAAAGCAGGTAAAGAAGTCATTTTGTTAGATATGATTGATCGGCCTTTAGGAACTTACCTTGATAAAGAAATGACCGATATATTAGCCACCCACCTGACCGAAAATGGGATTAAAGTAATGACTGGGGCAAAGATTGAAGCGTTTTTAGGGGATCAAAAAGTTTCAGCTATTCAAGTAAACAACGAAGAAATTTCGGTGGATTTAATTATCCAAGCAGCAGGGGTGAAACCTAATACAGAATGGCTAAAAGGCACTGTCGATTTGGATGACCGCGGCTGGATTATGACCAATGAATATTTACAAACCAATTTACCAGATGTTTATGCAGTCGGGGATGCAACTTTGGCTTATTCTGTTCCTGCTAATGCCAAAATGCCGATTGCGCTAGCGACAGTGGCTAGAAGAGAAGCGAGATATGTTGTGAAACATCTATTTGAAAAAGTACCAAGTAAACCATTTGGTGGCGTTGTAGGTTCTTCTGCATTGAGTGTCTTTGATTATCATTTTGCGGCTAGTGGCTTAAATAGTTTTACAGCGCAAAAAGCAGGTAAAAACCTTTACACTTCTTATTACGAAGATACGTTACGACCTAAATATGTGCCAGAAAAATTTGGCAATAAAAAAGTTTCAGTCCAACTCTTCTTTGATCCAATCACGCATCAAATCTTAGGGGGAGCAGTTTTATCTACCTATGATATTACTGCCCAAGGAAATGTTTTAGCATTGGCGATTCAAAATAAAATGACCATTGAAGACTTGGCAGAAGCTGATTTCTTCTTCCAACCAGGCTTTGACCGTCAATGGAGCTTGTTAAACTTAGCGGCACAACATGCATTGGGCGAAAAAGAATTTATTGAATAGCCACTAAAAATGATTTTTTAGAGTAAACTAATTTTTAAAGGGAATTTTTGTAATGCAATTCAGACGCGTATATTGTTAGCAGAATTTTAAAAATGATTAGCAGTGTTAGGCGTGCATTTTTGAAGATTGCAATGAATAATTAAAAAGAGAATCTGGTTTACAGGTAGACGAATTATATAGTCACCTGTAAGCCTTTTTTATTTGCCTAAAAGCCAAAAAGGCCTTAAAAAGCTGGTACCGATGAATGAGTGAGCGCTAACGATGATGTTAGTTTCTTTAGTAAGAATCCAGTAAGAAAACAACTTACCATATTCTTACGTTACTTGCTTTAAAGATTATCTTTGCTATGGTGGAGAAGTAGTTGTTCCTTTATTTGGGATTAGAGGAGGTGATAGTCTTGCAAGATGAAAGTACGACGGTGGGCTATTGCCGTCTTAACAAAATAATCAAATATTAAGGAGCAAAACAAAATGTACATGATTTACGGAAAACAACGGAAAATTACTCAAGTTTGGACGCATATTAAGCGGCAACATACCGGAGAAAAAATTGTAGTGGTGGGATTTCCTAAAAAGCTACCAGAAAATTATTTACGTAATAAACAAATCATTTTTTATGAAAGTTTGACAATTAAAGATAAATGGCTCGCGCAAGCAAATCAGTTTTTAGCAAAATTTGAAGACGAATACGATGGTATCATCTTTTATGTTGATTGTACCTCAGAAGAAGCAAATGAAATGAAAAAAATTGCTGCAAAATATCGTAGTCTCGTCACACTAACAGTAGCCAGTGACTCGCCAATTTCTATTGAACATCATCCTTTAAAGCAGGTGGCATAAGTGTGGCGTCCTGTTATTTCCGAAAAAGTAATTAAAAGTGGTATCTTAATCAGCGGGTTGCGTTTAATGCAAAATCCAGCTTGGCGCTCTAACAAAGAAAAAAGGGAATTAATGATTTTAGGAAATCAAATTTCTGATATTATGGCTTTGCACATGATTTCAGACGAATTAATTGTGGGGGTTCCATTAAACCGAGTGGAAGTGAAGCTTTTAGAAGTGCCACGCTATGAAAATGATCAAGGGTTTCATGTTTTAAGCCAAATTAGTGAATCAATTGAAGGCTATTTTATTCGTATTGAAAAAATTGCTTAGATAGTCAAAATTTTAACTTTTTTATTTGTACGTCAGGTGGAAATGTTATAAGCGGCAAAAATCACTTTTTTTGCGGTTAATGGTTTGAGTGGTTAGAAAAATAATGACGTTATATTCTAAATCATTTAAATTAGATACGAAAAAAGTTACTAAAAGAGAGTTGTGGACACAACTCTCTTTTGGTTTGTTTTATGGAATTTAAAAATAAAGTTTTTGCCTTAACTTGTAATTCCTGCAAAGTATTAGTTACGATCAAATGGATGATTTATTGGCAGTAAGCCAAAGTTGAAGCAGGAACTTTTCCTAATCGCTTCGTTTATTTTTCCAATTCTTTAATTAAAGTTTTCATTTCGTCAATTTCTTTTTCCTGGGCTTCAATAATACTTTCTGCTAGCTTTTTAACTTCTGGATCGGTCAAATCTGCTCTTTTACTCGTTAAAATTGCAATAGAATGATGGGGAATCATCGCCTTCATCCATGCAACATCATCAACTGCGGTTTGGCTACGGACCATAAAGAGAGAGCCCAAAAACAGACAAATACTCGTAATTAAGATTGCTATATTTATTTTTTTATTGGTATACATTTTCCACATAAACAGCAACATTACAATAGCCATCGCTGCCCCCATCATAATAGCCATGAAAACTCGGGTTTGGCTAAAGAAAATATGGTCGATTTTATATACATTCAAATACATCATACCAAACATCAAAATTGTAGAGACCCCGATCATCACTAAAAATTTTACATACTTTTTCATTCTTACTACCCCTTTCTTTTATCAGATGTCAAATAACGTAAAAATTTTCTTATATAATTAGTATAACGAAAAAGGTAAATTACGAACAATTTTATAACTTTCCAACGGAGAAGAATATTTTTATTACTTAAAAAAGAAGATTAAATCCCTATTTAAAAAGCTGCTCAAAATAGAAAATCCCCATTTTTGCAAGTCTAAGAGATTAGAAATCTTTCCCTGTTAAAGATGTATTTTGGTATAAGGAGAGGGTTCAAATTTGCACTGACGCTGATTATTCTTTACTCTAAGATTAAGAATGTTCTTTTTGAAAATTTCGATGGCGATTTTAAAGAGGGCTGGAAATCTTTTTTACTAGAAAAGATATAAGGAGAAAGACGATGAAAAAAATTGCGATTATTGGCGCAGGACCATTTGGATTAATTGCACTAGCCAGTTTAGTTAAAAAAGCTAGGAATGTTAATGAAGAAACAGAGATTCTAATCTTTGATCCTTATGGGCCGGGAGGAAGTGTATGGCGGAGTAATCAAAGCGGCGATGTGATAATGAATACGGTTTTGCAACATGTGACTTTGTTTTCAGAAGATGAAGGACCAAATCTAGCAGAGTGGAGTCAAAATCATGCTTTAGCTTTTTTAAATTCACTACCGATAGAGGAGCAAAAAAAGTTTATCGCAGAAACGAAGTTAGTAAGAAACGACTATTGTTCCCGTCGATATTATGGTGTTTATCAACGATGGTTTTTTAATGAAATTGCAAAAAACTTACCTAAAAAAATCCATTTACAACTTATTCGAGAAAAAGTGACTGATTTAACTTACGAAAATGAAAAAATTATGGTGAGAGCTTCAAAAGAATATTTCGTCACCGACGTTATTTTAGCTACCGGCCACTCACAAAATGAAGCGAGCGAGGTAGAAAAAGAGAATGGGGCTTTTGCAAAAAAGAATCATTTATTTTATCAACGTCCCAGTAACCCCGCAGATGCTCCCCTGGAAAAATTAGTGGAAGGACCAATTATTATTCGCGGATTGGGTTTGAGTTTTTATGACTATCTACCATTGTTAATTAATCAATGGGGCGGAAAATTTCTGCAAAAAGAGGAAGAAATGATTTACATACCGTCAGGAAAAGAAGAAAAAATCATTGTGGGTTCGGGAAGAGGATTACCCTATCATGCGCGCCCAACCAATCAAAAAATGCCAGGTGAAGACGCCCAGCCACAAATTTTGACCAAAAAATTTATGACCCAATTTCAAGGATCTGTTAAAGAACTCGTTGCGTTATTAAAAAAAGAAGCAGAATTAGTTTATTATCAAATTGCTTTAGCGAATGTTAATTTGAATTTGTCGGCTTTTTTGGCAGAGTATCGTGAAAAAGATGCCAATAGTGTATTGGAAAAATATCATATTCCTAAAGCTGTTCAACTTGATTGGAACAAACTTTTAAAGCCAGCTCAAAATGTTTTGGCAACAGATTTTCCTACTTTCATTTCTGATTATCTGAAAGAAGATATTGCGCAAGCAAAATTAGGAAATAAAAAGGGTGCAATCGCAGCGGCAATTGATACATTTAAAGAGCTGCAGGCACCTTTTGATTATATGTTGGATCAGGAAAAATTTTCACCTAAAGAATACTACCAAGATTTTTGGGGTGATTTTAACCGGAGCTATAGTTTTTTAACAATTGGGGCTCCTGTAATTCGACAAAAACAACTATTAGCCCTCTTTAAAGCTGGATTTGTAACGTTTTTAGCACCAGATATGGTGGTAGAGCAAAAAAATAATGAGTTTATAGCCTATAGTAAGCAAGATAAACAGCGAATTTTTAAAGGAAAGAATTTAATTGAAGCACGGCTACCAGGAACAAATTTGTCTAAAACGAAAAATCCCCTCCTGCGTCAAATGAAAAACAAGGGCTATTTGACACCACATACAGTGACATTTGAAGGAGAAAAACATGAAACCGGTGCGCTACTGGTGAATCGCAAAACCCATCAGGTGATAGACAGTAGGGAAAACCTTCAGTCTCATCTCTTTTGTTATGGGATTCCCCTAGAAGGCTTAGACTGGCTTAATGCAGCCTCCCCACGGCCTAAAAGTGATGACCGCGTCTTTTATTTGGCCAATCAAATCAGTGAAACTATTTACAAAAAAAATCCATAAGTTGCTGCTTTTTTGAAATACTAAACAGCTATCTATATAGGTTGGATACAAAAAAACGCCTAAACGTGTTTAGGCGGATAAAGACTGCTTTCAAATTCTATTACAATTTGTGGTTTTCCCAGCACGCTATATTTTTTTACAACAAATTGTTTGCGTGTATTGTAGCCCCCAGCGAGACTAACAGTACTGCCGATTGTAACATCCGCTAAAAATTTTAAAGCATGGTTAGCAATTAAACAATGAACATTATCCAAACGGAAGTAGACAAGAGGATGTTCGGATAGATGGACAACTTTGATTTTTTGAATGGTTCCTTTTAAATTCATCATTGTTACTCCTCCAATGCAGACCATTTTGCAATATTAATGCATGCAACATGGCGAATTTCATCGTAATCAATTTTTTGATTATCAACATATATACCGCGAGAATCGTAGCCTTGGATTTTGCCTACAATATCAGGCGAGTATTGTCCCTCTTCGTTTACTTCTTCTTTTTGGATAGCGATATTGTAGTCTTTTAAACGCGCTTCATATAAAATTCGCTCAATCTCATCGTAATCCATAGCAATTTTGGCGGGCCAGACATAAGCTTTTTCTGCTTTCTTCGCGTTCATTTGGCGGGTATGTTCGGATAAATAAAAACCTTTCCACTTTAATAATTTACGATCTTGATAAGGTGGTGGGGTACGCATATCATCACTTCCAACTTTTTGATAATTCTATTATACGAACGTATGTTTGTTTTGTAAAGAGAGAAGTGAGAATTTGGTGTAAAATGGACAATAGCCCTCTCTATTACTAGAGAAGGCTATCTGACTAATCAATATTATTATTTAAGGTTGGATCAAGACTATTACTAAAATTCATGTTATTTCTCGTTTAAACAATGTATTCCCTAACCTCTAATACATCTCTGTAACTCTGTAGTTACGCCAAATGGATTAAATTCAACGAAATAAATCAATCTATCGCATAACAATATTTTTCGCGTAGCATTAAGTATAACAGATAGATGACCATAAAGACGGATAAAATATCAACTTATCAAAAACTTAATTTTTATCAAAAAGAGGAAAAAATCAAATTATTGGCACCTATAAAGTTTAAAAGATAAAGAAAAAAGACAATTGCATTCATAAAAAAAGAAAAAAGGATAATCGCAAAATGGATAGTAAGATAAGAATAACCTTTAGGTCGATAGTTGGAATAACGCTTGCCGTGATAAACAATGACTAATAATAATAGACAAATCGTCAGGATACCTTGCAAGATTAATCCAATAAAACGCCAAGTATGATTATCAGTATGTAACTGTAAAAAATAGGCTCCAAAAGTCAAAGCATCAATTAAAATCGCGATAAATGGCATAAAAGTCTCCTTACGGGTGGGTTTACTACTAGCGAGAACGCTTCTTCCAAGTGTATAAAAACAAGTTATCCTTTTCATTGTAAAATGCGGAGTAAGGGATTTGAACCCTCACGTCCGTAATGGACATATGCGCCTGAAGCATACGTGTCTGCCGTTCCACCAACTCCGCTTAAAAAGAAACCACGATTTATTCTAAGCCAAGGTTATTTTTATTTCAAGAAAAAGGACTGATGAAAAGAGAATTGGTGTCAGATGAAAGGCTACATAAATGTTTCTGCTTGTTTTCAAGACGACCATTTGCTAGGGTATAAGGTGAAATAAATTTACAGAAAAGAAGGAAATAGATGGATACTGTTTTAATATTAGGTGGTTTATTGGGCGTAATTATTGGGATTATTACCTTGATACAAGCCACTACTAAGCAACGTAAAAAAAAGCCTAGTTTCGTGTTAATTGTCGCCTCGATAATGGCCTTATTATCTGGAAGCGGCGTAATCAATACTCAAAATCAGCAGACAATATCAAAGAAGCGGCAAACTACCACAAGTTTTAGTAGTCAATCTGAAGCTTCTGAAAAGAATATGGAGGAGAACAAAACAGGTAGTGGCAGCCTTCAGCAGAGTCCTAAAAAATTGCAAGCTTTGAAAAATGAGTTGGCCCAACTAAATTATGCTGGAAAACAAACAATTGAAATTAATCATGGCCAACCTACTTTTTCAAAATCTGAGCTGAGTACTAAAAGTGGCGCATGGGAAAAATATTACCCATTGGATACATTAAATCGGGCTACTGGCGCTGAAGCTTTGCTAAACCAGAGTTTGATGCCTACAGAAAAACGGGGTAGTATTTCAAAAGTGACTCCTACTGGCTGGCGTAATAAAAAAATCGGAGGCAGCTATTTATACAATCGTTCCCATTTGATTGGTTTTGCATTAGCTGGGGAAAATGCTAACTGGCAAAATTTAATCACAGGTACCCGCCAATTGAATAATCCAGAGATGTTACGTTTTGAAATGGATATTAAATATTATTTGGAGCAGGATAAAAAACATTTTGTTCGCTATGAAGTGACGCCCATATTTCGTAGTGATGAACTTTTGGCTCGGGGGGTCCACCTGATGGCCCAATCGATTGGTAGTAATGCGATAAAAATGAATGTATATATCTTTAATGTACAAGATGGTGTGAAGTTAAACTATGCAGATGGTACGAGTCAAATCCTAAATACTAAAAATTCAACTTCAAAATAAACAACGATTAAAAAATACCCAAACTATCAGACTTCTGACTGCCTATTATTCAGTCAGTAAAAGATAGCTTGGGTATTTTTAGTTTAAAGCGAGTAAATTATTTGCTTTTTGATAGTGATTTAATTGCTTATCGACCTTATCCAAACGGCGAGTGATGCGTTGCAGTAATTCTTTTGGTGCATGATTTTTTTCCTGTGCTCTTTTGGCTAGGAGTAAAATACACCGTTCTTTATCTAAGCGACTTTGTGTGCGATATAATGTAGCGACACGTTCAATATACTCATAGCGCTGGTAACTGGTTACTTCACAAAGATAAATGAATAAATCTTCAGCTTGATCATATCTTTTTAAATAAAAGTAATTTAATGCTTCTCGATAAAGTTTTAATTCAAAATCTTCTTTTGTATCGTTAAAAGGATGGTTTTCTAGCCACTCTTTGACAGAAACTTTTCGTAAAACGTGGCCACTATCATCTTTAACAATAATCACGGGTTGTTGTTTTTGTTGGCTTTTTTCTATTGGCATATTTTCACCTCCTAATTCCTGGATAACAAAGGTATTATAAAGGAAAAAAATTAGAAAAAGCGCCCAAATTTTTTAAAAAGATTGTCATAATTGAAACTTTAAACATTTCTTAAACGGAAGAAATCCATTAGACGAGAGATACCCAAAATTACCAACAGTCCGCCAAAAATTTGAAAAACAAGTAATACGCTGCGGAATGGGTTAAATAATAATAAAGCCCCAGCAATAATTAATAAGATGCTAAAAACAAACCAGCCAGTCCGCGCTGCGTTTTCTTTTTTCAATTGCAATTCTTGCACCAATTGGGTAATGCCACTAATTAAAATAAAGACACCTAAGAAAATTGGGATAATAGAGACAAGAGCTTTTGCAAAAATCAAAATTAGAAAAGCAGCTACTAAAAGTAAAATACCAGTTGTTAACTGTGAACCAGAATACCCACGTTTTTGTGCGCGATAATTGTTAATCAAATTAATCACACCCATGATCCCAAAGAAAGCTGCAAAAATGTAGACAATCACATTGAAAAAGGGTTCAGGTTTAATTAAAATTAAAATCCCTAAAATGCCATAAGCGATACCACTTAATAATAAATTTTCACGAAATGTTTTAAAAAAGTTATCCATAATAAAAACTCCTCTATTTTTTTCTATCTTCTTTTTTATTGTAACGAAAATTGACGAATAAAGAAAATAGTAGGTTCATTTTTGTAGATAAGGTAAAGATACTGGCAATTTGGCTGATAGCGTTTTTATGGTAAGATAAAAAAGAGAGGGGGAGAACATTTGACACCATTTACTGTCTTAATGTTGATTTTTGTCATTGTATTATTTGCATATTTATTGCTAATCGAAAGAGAGCTTATTTTTAAATCTCGCCGTAAGTCGACCAGCTTTTATCTTATTTTGTTTTTGGGATTGGGCACAATTGGCATGGTTTTAATAAATCCAACTACTTTAGATGAAAATGTTCGGGGGGTATTAGCGGGTATGATTATCTTAAGTTTTCTAATGGATGCCAAAGGGTTTACGGAAAGTCATATTAGTGTTAATGCAATGGATAAAAAAGGAATTCCTTATGGTGAAGTTGATCGCATTGTTTTGTTAAAAACGAAAAACCAAGTAAAGGTCAATTTTTTTCGGCGGGGAATGCGAGGGCCATTGTTTGTTTTAAATGAACCTCTAGAAGAAATCGTGGAATTTTTGGCGAATCATTTAAAAGAAGGTACTCCAATTGATATTTTGTTAGATGAAAAAAAATAGACTAGTACTAAACAGAATGTTTAGATGCTAGTCTATTTTTGTTTACAAATTATTTAAAAGTTAGGAAACGTTCGTCATCGCTTAAGAAGTCTTTTTCACCAGCTTCAGCTTCTTTAGAACCAAATACTAATTGTGAGCGTAATTGCCAGTTGGCAGGAATATTCCATTCTTTGGCAACAGCTTCATCAATAACTGGATTGTAGTGTTGTAAGTTAGCGCCAAGTCCAGCTTCTTCTAAAGCAGTCCAGGCATTCGCAGTGGCAATACCGTTTGATTGTTCTGCCCAATCAGGGAAGTTGTCAGCATACAATGCAAATTCTTCTTGTAAGTTTTTAACTGTATCTGTGTTTTTAAAGAACAAAACAGTACCAAGGCCGGCTTTAAACCCAGCTAATTTGGCTTGTGTATTTGGAAATGCTTCTGCAGGAGTTAAAGGTTTTAATGCTTCTTCAGTCATTTCCCATAATTTTTCATGAGCTTGTCCAAATAAGATGACAACCCGAGGTGATTGTGCGTTAAAAGCTGTTGGGCTATATTTAACTGCTTCTTTAATAATTTCTTCAATTTCTGTTTCCTTAAGGTTAACGTTACGTCCTAAAGCATAGATTGAACGACGATTTTTGATTGTTTCTAAAAAGTTTGACATATAATAACCACCTTTGTTTAATTAAGTAACAACGTTAGTATACATACTTACATTTAGTTAGTAAACTAATATGCTCACTTAAGTTTTTCTTATTAATAGTCGTAATAGTCGCAAATTTTGGTGAAAAAAAGACTCTATGGTAAAATTAAAGTACGAAAATTGAGGAAGAAGGATAAGACGCTTGAAAAATAAGAATTATGAATGGCTGAAGTCGGCATTGTTTTTAATCGGCTTAGTGGTCATTTTAGTAGCGGTACGATTATTTATTTTTACCCCAGTAGTGGTAAAAGGTGATTCAATGGATCCCACTTTACAAGATGGCGAACGGGTCATTGCATTATTAAATACCAAGGTAAAACGTTTTGATATCGTTACTTTTCCGGCTCCTGATGAACCAGATAAGTACTATATTAAACGGGTCATTGGTTTGCCAGGAGACGAGGTAAGCTACCAAAACGACCAACTTTTCATTAATGGTAAAAAAGTAGCGGAACCCTATTTGGCGGAATATAAAAAGCAATTAAACGATGGTATGCCATTGACTTTGAGCCCCAATCAAGAACCAAACTTTAATTTTGAAAAAGTACCAGCAGGTAAAATTTTAGTTCTAGGGGATAACCGTCGTATTTCAAAAGATACCCGTTCGATTGGTTTTATTGATGAAAATACCGTTTCGGGCGATGTGAAGTTTATTTTTTGGCCTTTAAAAGAAATTGGATTTATTAACAAATAAGTAAAGTGATGAAAGCAAAATAAAAGTTGACTATTGAACGTACTCGTTCAAATTGTCGACTTTTTTTTGTTATACTATGCTAGTAACACGATAACTTCAAATGCTTTAGGCAAGAAAGGGAGTTTGATATGACTTTACAATTTTTAATTGGCAATGGTGCTTTAGATCATCGCCAAACTTATATAAAAAAAGCGCAGGAATGGCTTAATCAAGATGAAGAAAATAACGTTTTTTTTCTTGTGCCTAACTATAATAAATTTGAACAAGAGCAAGAAATTTTAAAAGCATTAAAACCTGCGGAGACAGTTTCTTTTTCGACTATTCGCGCGCAAGTTTTTAGTTTTTACCGCTTGGCGTGGTTTTATCTGCAAAAAACTGGGCAACTGGCCAATCAAACATTGTCTGAGGCAGGGAGACTCATGCTTTTACAAAAAGTATTGGAAGAAAGCCAGTCAGAACTATTACTGTATCGCGGCGAAGTTGAAAAAAAAGGATTTTCTGCCAAATTATTGGGGCTGTACCAAGAGCTAAAAGTTGGTAATCTCGCCCCAGAAGATTTAGTCGCTACGTTATCTGAACCAGGAGCAAATGCAGATCAAAGTTTAAAATTTGCGGAATTAAGCTTAGTTTTAAGCCGTTATGAGCAGGAATTAATGAAACGCCAATTACAAGTAGTCGACCCTTTAGCTTTATTGACGAGCTATTTAAAAGGAGAAAACACTGGCAGTCTGTTTGCGCCGCCTAATTTAAGTAAGACCTTATTTATCGCAACTGATTTTCAAGAACTATACGCCCAAGAACGCTGTTTATTAACCACTTTAGCCCAAAAAGGTCATGTATTGCTGGATTTGGTTTTGGATAAAGCTTATGTAGAAAATCCTCCTGAAGCACTAGACCTCTTCCATGATACTGGTAAAATTTATTACCAACTGTTACAAAGTGCGCGGGAAAATGGTACGAAAATTTTAGTAGATGTAAAAGCTGCTCCTTTGACAAAAGCTCCTTTGCAAGAAGCGGTTGAAAGCTTTTGGCGCCACACACAAAATGATAACAGTAAAACACTTCCTGCTTTGCCAAAAGAAAGTATTCATCTTTGGCAAGCTTTAAAGCCTACTGATGAAGTCAATCGACTGGCCTTTGAAATCCGTAAATTGGTAGCCTCAGGTCACTATCGTTACCAAGATATTCAAATTCTGACGAATGATCTGGAAACATATGGGCACTTAATTCCACCAGTGTTTCATGAATTAGAGATTCCTTTTTATTTGGATCAGCAAGTTTCAATGGCTCAGCATCCGCTGGTTGAATTTTTGCAAGCTCTATTTGCACTCGGAGAATATCACTATCGGTTAAATGATATTATGCGATTATTGAAAACGGAGCTATTTATTCCGGATTACTTTTTTGAAAATACGCAAACAGGGTTACAAGATTACCGTGATGTAGTCGATCAGACAGAGAATGTAGCTTTAAAATTTAATTTTCAAGGCCATTTTTGGACACGCTCAGAAGACTGGCAAATTGTTCAATATGATTTTGAAAATGAGTCCCAAGAAGACGCGGATGAATTAACTAAAAATAGCAATCGCTTGCGGCAAGCTTTTGCCAAACAGATTGCAGAATTTTTGCAGCGGCTGCAAAAAAGTAGAACAGCTAAAGAAGCCGTGGCACGCTTATATCAGTTTCTAATGGCTATTAAAGCCGATGAGCGTATTAAAGAATGGCGGGAAAAAGATATTGCAGCAGGTGACTTGGAATTAGCCCGTAATCACGAACAAACGTGGTCAGCATTAATGGCGCTAATGGATGATTATGTTGAAATTTATGGCGAAGATACTTTCAATTTGACCAATTTTAGCCTGCTTTTTACAACGGGATTAGACAGCACATTTTATGGTAAAGTGCCTTCTGCCATTGATCAAGTTCAGTTAAATCAATTGGGATTAGCACGAATTGGTCAAGCCAAAATTACTTTTGCTATCGGTTTAAATGATAAAAATTTTCCCGCGCCGGTTTCTGATGATAGCTTGTTAACAATTGAAGATAGGGAAGTTTTAAATACAGCGTTAAATGATGAAAAACAGTTACGGGACTTAAGAACAGAAAGTGTGGCAAAAGCGCCGTTTATAGCCTATAAAGTCTTTTTATCCGCTTGTGATGAACTGTTTTTGAGCTACGCTGCCAATCATGATACCGAGCAAAACTTAAGGATTTCACCGTACTTACAACGCTTTGTTAGTCGCGGTTCGATAAAAATGGTGTTATTAGAGGAATTATCTCTCACTAGTGAACCCGATAATTTTGTAACAACTTATCGTAATCTAGTCGGCCAATTAAATTTATTGTACCGTCAAGCAAAAGACGAAAAGTTACACTTAAACGCAAAATGGCGTACCTTAGAAAATCTGCTGTTGGAATCTTCTTATCGCAATTTGGCGCAACGCGCTTTTGAAAGCCGTGATTATGTAAATACGCCAGTAACACTACCAAAAGAAGTGGCAGAAAAACTATATGGAAAAGACTTATATTCTTCTATTTCCCAGATGGAGAGCTTTTATCAGTGCGGCTATCGCTATTTTGCCAATTATGGGTTGCGCCTAAAGGAAAGAGAACTGTTTGGTTTAGATTCACTAACAACTGGGACACTTTTTCATGATGCTCTGGATCAATTTTTACAGGCTGTTTTTGCCAAACAAAAATTATTAGTAGAATTGGATGAACATGAGGCACAACAGCTTATTGATACGGTTTTACAACAAATATTTGCAGAACCTCGTTTTATGATTTTACAAAGTTCAGCGCGGATGCATTATTTACGTTATCGTTTAGGGAAGACGATTAAAAAAGTAATTTGGGCGTTACACAAACAAAGTCAACGCACGAAAATGACACCACTGGCAACTGAAATTGTCTTTGGACAACTAGCTGGTACAAAGGGTATCAAAGGAATTGAAGCTCCCTTGTCAACAGGGGGCAAACTAGCCGTGCGGGGTAAAATCGATCGTTTGGATATAGGGTATACCAATGCGCATACTTGGCTAGGCGTAGTAGATTATAAATCTGGCGCAAAAGACTTCAATTTGCCTGATGCGTACTTTGGGCTTGCGATGCAGTTATTAACTTATTTAGATGTGGCGTTAGTCAATGCGGCCGAGTTAGTAGGAAATACTGATGTTAAAGCAGCCGGGGCATACTACATGCGAATTCAAGATCCAGTGTTAAAAGCAGAAGAAGCCAGTTTAGCTGAAGTTTTAAAAGCTTATAAATATAAGGGTATCTTTACTGAAGACAGTGAATTATATCCATTGTTGGATGATACATTAGAGGTAAAAGAACGCTCGGTTATTTATCCGGTATTAAGCAATAAAGACGGCTTGTTAAACAAAGAAAGTAATTCAAAGTCTTTTTACAAAGAAGATGAGTTGGAGCTATTGCGCCGTCATAATCGCAATTTAATGAAAAATGCAGCTGAAAATATTGTTACCGGCAATATTACGTTGAATCCTTATAAAAAAAGCAGTGGTGAAAAAGCTTGTACATTTTGCCCATTTCGTAGCTTATGCACTTTTGATGTCATGCTAGCGCAAAATGAGTATCACGAGATTCCGACGCTATCCAAAGAAGAAATTTTAAATGAAATCAAGGAGGAAAACAGCGATGTCTAAAACTCACCCAGTTATTCCGATTAGACCAGAAAATGAACGCTTCACAGATCGTCAGTGGCAAGCTGTTTTTGATGGCGGCGAGAACTTATTAGTGTCAGCTTCAGCCGGTTCAGGTAAAACCACTGTTTTAGTGAGACGTGTGATTGAAAAACTAAAAAGTGGCAGTGATATTGATCGTTTACTTATCGTAACGTTTACCGAAGCGGCGGCTAGTGAAATGAAAGAGCGGATTGAAAAAGCGCTACGCCAAAGTATCAATGAAGAAGGCAATAGTAATTTGCGTGCGCACTATCTTAAACAACTTGTCCTTTTGCCGCAAGCCAATATTTCTACGCTGCATGCTTTTTGCATGACCGTTATTAAACGTTTTTATTATTTGATTGACTTAGACCCCGTCTTTCGGCTTTTAAGTGATGAAACAGAAAAACTGTTATTACAAGAAGAGGTGTGGACGCAGTTAAGAGAAGAATACTATGCCAGTGATGATGAAGTATTTTTTAAATTAACGGAAAATTTTGGGAATGATCGTTCTGATGAAGGACTGACCGATTTAGTCATGCGTTTGTATCAATTTGCGTGTGCCGCCCCTAATCCTACTGAATGGCTCGAAAAATTGTCGGAAAATTATCAAGCAAACGAAGGTTTTCAAAATACCACGTTGTATCAAGAAGGAATTAAACCTGCTGTATTGGCAGAGCTGGAATTGGCATTGGAAAACTACGCTAAAGCAGTCGCTCTTAGTCAAAATGAAGCCAAGTTTGTAAAAGATGTGGAACTGTTGACAGGACAGTTAAATCAAGTGAAGCGGCTCCAAGAAGCAATTTTAAAAGATGACATGGCAATGCTTTTTGCTCAGATCGAAGGATTGGACTTAAAAACGAACGTTCGCAAAAAAAGAGGGGAATTAGCCGACCTGTCTGCCAGTATTAAGGAATTTCAAAGCACTGCAAAAGAAAGTGTCGCACAAGTCGCCACCTATTTTCCTTATTCAGAAGCTACGATGAATGATTTGCTAACGCAGTCGTATGAATTAGTAGAAAAAATGAGCGAAGTGACTAAAGCTTTTAGTCTGGCTTATACGCAAAAAAAATTAGCCAAAGGGGTATTAGACTTTAATGATTTGGAACATTATACTTTGGCAATTTTAACAGCTCCAGAAAGCCCGGCGGCAAACTATTACCAAGAGAAGTTTACAGAAGTAATGGTCGATGAATATCAAGATATCAATCGCTTACAAGAAGCAATTTTGCGTTATGTCAGAGACAATACAGAAGATGCAGGTAATATGTTTATGGTTGGCGATGTGAAGCAGTCTATTTATGCTTTTCGTTTAGCAGATCCAACTTTATTTATTGAAAAATACAATGACTACCAACTTAAAAAAAATGGCCGAAGAATTGTTTTAGCAGAAAATTTCCGTTCCCGTAAAGAAGTCCTCGATTTCACCAATTTGGTTTTTGAGCAATTGATGGATGAACGTGTAGGCCAAATTAATTATGATGAGGCGGCTACTTTAATAGCGGGTTTTCCTAATTTTCCTGCCAGTGATTCTTTTCAAACAGAATTACTTTTATTTGAAAAAGGTGGCAAAGAAGATGTCAAACATTTTGAAACGCGTCAAGCTGGTGAAATTCAGTTAACAGCTTTGAAAATAAAAGAATTAATCACCCAATCTTTTGAAATTTATGATAAAGAAAAACAAATGATGCGCCCACTTCAATATGGCGACATTGTTTTATTAACGCCAACTAAAGGCAATAACCAAATTATTGTAGATACTTTTTATGACCTCGGGATTCCACTGGAAATCACAGATGCAGAAAGCTATTTTCAAACTACCGAAATTCAAACGATAATTAGCTTATTGAAAATTATCGATAATCCTTATAACGATATTCCCTTAGCTTCTGTTTTGCGTTCTCCTATTGTTGGGTTATTAGAAGATGAGCTAGCACAAATTCGTTTGCAAGATAAAAATAGTTTTTATTTTGAAGCTTTACGAGATTATGGCGTTTACGGTTCAGACGAACAATTAAAAGAAAAAATACAAATTTTTTTAAGACAGCTGGAAAGCTGGCGCGCTTTTTCAAAGCGAAATGCTTTGCCCAATTTAATTTGGCGACTTTATGAGGAAACGGCGTATTTGGATTATTGTTTAGGATTACCCAATGGCATTCAGCGCCATGCTAATCTAATCGCATTGGTTGAACGGGCAAAAAATTATGAAAAGAGTAATTTTCGCGGATTGTATCAATTTATTCGTCTAATTGAAAAAATGCAGGAAAAAGATTTAGACTTAGCCGAACCAGCTACAAAATCGGTAGAAAATGCGGTACGGGTCATGACAATCCATGGGAGTAAAGGGTTGGAATTTCCTATTGTCTTTTTGTTAGATATGGCACGCGATATTAATCGTCTTGATTTTAATCGCAATTATATTTTTGAAGAACATTTAGGTGCGGGTATTAAATATATTGATCAAACCCGACAAGTAAGTTATGAAACGATGCCTTACCAAGGAATAAAACAAGTGCGCCTCAATAAAGCTTTTTCAGAAGAAATGCGTAAACTATATGTGGCCTTAACGCGAGCAGAACAAAAGTTATATTTAGTGGGATCTTATGAAAGTAAGGAGAAAGCACTGCAAGCATGGCAAGTTGCCCTAACACAAGAAAAGAAAATCTTGAACTCAGCCCTGCGCTTAAAGGGTAGCCATGTGCTACTCAATTGGGTAGGAATGACACTAATGCGTCATCCCGATATGGAAGCTGTTTTTAGTGAAGCAAAAGATCGTAGTTATACCGTGGCAAGTCCGGCTCATTTTGCAATTCAGTGGTTCAACCAAGAAAAAGTAAAAAATTGGCGGGAGAGTTATATCAGTCTGGCAACGGATGAGGCAGTAGTAGAGACACAAGTAAATAATCAGCCGGATTTAATGCGCGTAAAGGAGCGTTTAGATTTTGTTTATCCGTACGAAAAAGCGACAATGACCACCAGTTATCAATCTGTCACAGAAATCAAACGGGTATTTGAAGATCCAGATAATACGCAAGAAAACCGGTTAGATTGGCAAAGTAGCTTGGAAAAACAGCAGACAGTTAATCGTTATACAAATGAAAATCTAGCAACACCTAAATTTATTGCTGAAACAAAATTAGATGCGGCAAGTGTTGGAACGGCTACTCATATGGTGTTACAATTATTACCGCTAAAAAAAGCACCCACTGAAGCAGAATTGGAGCAGTTTATTGCGCAACTTGTCGCAGAAGGAAGTTTAACAACAGAATTGGCAGGAGAAGTCTCTATTCCCGATATTCTTTGGTTTTTTGCGACAGCATTAGGGCAACAATTGATTGTACAACAGGAGAAAGTACATCGGGAAGAACCATTTGCCATGTTGCAAAAAACAACAAGTATTTTTAATGATTATGATAATGAATCAGATGAATTGCTTATTCACGGAATTATCGATGGCTACGTATTAGATGATGAAATTTTACTTTATGATTTTAAAACGGACCATCTGTGGGAAGGTAATGAAAATGAATTGATAAAACGTTATCAAGGACAAATTAATCTTTATCGTCAGGCGCTGACAGAAACTTATAACCGTCCTGTTACACAGAGTTATCTGGTTTTTTTAAAGGGGCGTAAAATAATTTCGCTTTTGTAATCTTTTGTGCTTACAAAATGTAAGAAGCGTGCTATAATGTGTCAAAAGAGGTGACCGAAAGTGGAACAAGTTGTAGAAACTGAATTTTGTTTGTGTCCGAAATTTGAAAAAGCTTTTTCAATTTTGGGAAAAAAATGGAACGGTTTGATTCTCGATGTATTATTAGAAGACGGGGCCCAACGCTTTGTCGATTTAGCTAATAAAATTCCGGAAGTAAGCGATCGGGTATTAGTGGAACGCTTACGAGAACTAGGTGCTGAGGGTATCGTGGAAAAAGAAGATAACCTATATCAGTTGACCAAAAAAGGACAAGATTTGGAAGCAAGCCTGATTGCTGTCAAAGATTGGGGTAATAAATGGATTGATGCTTCAGAATGCAGTTGATTTTCAGACAAAAGTTTTGTACACTAGATACAATTGAATAAGAAGCAATGATGGAAACGAGTAATTTGGTTGATGCGAAAAAAGGGAGTCCTGTCACAGACTGAAAGCAGGGATCGTCATCGAAAAATGAAATTCACTTCCTAGCTTGCTTAGTGAAAACTAAGCCGGTTGTCTAGCAATCGTTATTAAAATTAAGTGCGTTGATTTTTAACGAATTAGGATGGTATCGCGAGACCTCGTTCCTTTAAGGACGAGGTCTCTTTTTTATTTGCTAAAGTCAAGATACAACCTCACTTTTTTGGATGAAGAGGCTAAATTCATGTGAGAGAATATCTTTAATTAAGGAGGAACAAAGATGTCGTTACAAGCCAAATTGGAATCGTTGAAAAATGAAACCATGGAAAAAATTGACAACGTCAGTGATTTACAGGCGTTAAATCAAATTCGAGTGGAAATATTAGGAAAAAAAGGTCCTATTACAGAAGTTTTGCGCGGTATGAAAGATTTATCAGCAGAAGAGCGTCCTAAAGTTGGGAGTTTTGCCAATGAAATTCGCGATGAATTGACAAAAGCTATTGAAGCGCGTAAACAAATATTAGAAGAGGCTGCTTTAACGGCTGCTCTAGCAGAAGAAAGTATTGATGTAACATTACCCGGACAACAAATAAATAAAGGAAATCGCCATGTTTTAACCCAAATTATGGAAGAAATTGAAGATATCTTTGTCGGTATGGGCTACCAAGTTGTCGAAGGCTATGAAGTTGAAAGTGACCATTACAACTTTGAACGGATGAATTTACCAAAAGATCACCCGGCTAGAGATATGCAAGATACTTTTTACATTTCAGAAGATATCTTAATCAGAACTCACACTTCACCTGTTCAAGCTCGGACCATGGAAAAACACGATTTTTCTAAGGGGCCATTACGGATGATCTCACCAGGAAAAGTTTTTCGTCGCGATACAGATGATGCAACCCATAGTCATCAATTCCATCAAATTGAAGGTCTAGTTGTCGATAAACACGTCACGATGGGGGACTTAAAGGGAACTTTAGAAGTAATGATGCAAAAAATGTTTGGGGAAGATCGCAAAATTCGCTTACGTCCAAGTTATTTTCCTTTTACCGAACCATCTGTTGAAGTGGATGTGAGCTGCTTCAAATGTGGTGGTGCTGGTTGTAATGTTTGTAAATATACCGGTTGGATTGAAATACTAGGCGCAGGAATGGTTCATCCAAACGTTTTAGCAATGTCTGGGATAAATCCAGAAGAATACGCTGGTTTTGCTTTTGGGATTGGACCAGATCGGGTTGCGATGTTGCGCTATGGTGTTAACGATATTCGTAACTTCTATCAAAATGACCTGCGCTTTTTAAGTCAATTCAAAGGAGAGTAAAAATTTATGTTAGTTTCTTATAAATGGTTAAATGAATATTTAGACCTTACTCAAATTTCTCCGCAAGAATTAGGAGATAAAATGTCTGTCACAGGCATTGAGGTAGAAGGTATTGAAGTCCCAGCAGAAGGGCTAAAGAAAATTGTCGTAGGAAAAGTTGAAAAATGTGTACCTCATCCAAATTCTGATCACTTATCGATTTGCCAAGTCGATATCGGAGCAGAAGAATTATCCCAAATCGTCTGTGGTGCCCCTAATGTTAAAGAAGGAATTAAAGTGATTGTAGCCTTGCCAGGTGCACGCATTGCCGATAACGTAAAAATTAAAAAAGGCAAAATGCGTGGCGAAGTTTCAAACGGTATGATTTGCTCTTTACAAGAACTAGGTATTTCCGAAAATGTTGTACCAAAAGAATTTGCCGATGGTATTTATTATTTGCCACAAGATGCCGTTGCAGGAGAATCTGTTTTTCCTTATTTAGATTTAGATGATAGTATTATTGAATTATCTATCACACCCAATCGCGCGGATGCATTATCCATGCGAGGCGCGGCCTATGAAGTCGGTGCGATTTACAATCAAAAGCCTCATTTTAAAGATGAAAAACTAGTTGAAAGTGATGAAGTAGCTCGTGATAAAATTAAAGTCAGCGTAGCAGATGAAAAAGATGTGCCATCTTATCAAATTCGCATTATTGAAAACGTGAAAATTGCCCCTTCACCACAATGGTTGCAAAATCGCTTAATGAACGAAGGAATTCGTCCAATCAATAATGTAGTCGATATCACCAATTATATTTTATTATTATTTGGGCAACCATTACATGCTTTTGATTACGCTAAATTAGGTAGTCAAGAAATTTTAGTTCGTCGTGCGAATGCAGGGGAAACTCTTATTACCTTAGATGATGAAAAAAGAAATTTAACTCCAGAAAATATTGTGATTACTAACGGAGATAAACCGGTAGCTTTAGCCGGTGTAATGGGTGGCTTGGATTCTGAAATTACTCCTGCGACAACAACAGTAGCTTTAGAAGCCGCCTTGTTTGACCCATTGTCTATTCGTTTAACCTCAAAGCAATTCAATTTGCGAAGTGAATCATCGGCGCGTTTTGAAAAAGGCATCAACAAAGGTGCAATTAATCAAGCCTGCGAAGTAGCTGCGGCTATGATTGCAAAACTTGCTGGCGGTACAGTTTTAAAAGGTGCGGTAGTGGGCTCTGCTGTTGAAGTTAAAAATGAAGAGGTTAGTATTACTTTAGCTAAAATCAATCGTTCTCTTGGAACAAATCTTTCTGTAGCAGAAGTAGGTGAAGTTTTTGAAGCTTTGCAATTTTCGTATACAGAAAGTGATGGATACTTTACTGTGACGATTCCACCTCGTCGTTGGGATATTCACATTGAAGCAGATATCATTGAAGAAGTGGCTCGTATTTACGGCTATGATAAAATTCCAAGTACTTTACCTAGCGGAGAAACTGTTGCGGGTTCTTTGACAAATGAACAATTAAAAACTCGTGAAGTTCGTAGCGCTTTAGAAGGTGCAGGCGTAACAGAAGCGATTAGTTATGCTTTAACCACAGAAGAAAAATCTCGTCAATTTATGATGCACAAAAGTAATGTAACCCGCTTGGATTGGCCGATGACAGAAGAGCGTGCTGTTTTACGTATGAATCTGGTTAGTGGTTTATTAGATGATGTGGCGTATAATGTTGCACGCAAAAATGAGGCGATCGCACTTTATGAAATTGGTCGTGTCTTTTACCAAGATGCCGATCCATTGAAAAATTTGCCATTAGAAGAAACCCATGTCGCTTTTGCTTTATCGGGTTTATGGCAAACAAAAGATTGGCAGCAATCCGGTAAAAAAGTTGACTTTTTCTTAGCTAAAGGAATTGTTGAAACACTTTTAACAACTCTAGGTGCAAAAGACATTTCTTATATCAAAACGACAGAAATGAAAGAAATGCATCCGGGACAAACTGCTGAAATTTACTTAGGTAGTGAAAAAATTGGTTTTGTGGGTCAAGTACATCCGACAGTAACTAAAGCTTATGATATCGGTGCAACTTTTGTGGCTGAATTAAACTTAGCCGCATTATTGACAGCTCAAAAAACACCTTTAGTTTATCAAGCTGTTTCTAAATTCCCAGCTGTAAGTCGTGATATTGCGATGCTAGTTAAAGAAGATGTTGCCAATCAAGAGATTGTGGCCGTAATCAAAGAAGCAGCTGGAAAATTCTTAAATAAAGTTAGTTTGTTTGATGTGTATCAAGGAGCTAATATTGAAAATGGCTATAAGTCACTTGCCTACAGCTTGACCTTTGTAAATCCAGAAGCTACATTAACCGATGAAGAAATCAATAAAGCAATGGAAAAAGTAACAAAAAATCTAACTGAAAAATTAACCGCAGAAATTCGGTAGTTAAAAAAGCTTTTATCAGCGTGATTGTAACGCTGATAAAAGCTTTTTAATGTTTTTCTTTAATGAAATGAAGAATGAACAAAGGAATTAGTAAGATGACAGCAGAAAGAATAATTGTGGCAAACCCTAAAACGTTTGCGAATAAACTATTTAGGGTAGCGCCACAGACAAAACTAAAAATGATAATGGCCGTATCTTTGAACTTCGCGCTAGCTTTTTGATCGTGATGAATAAAAGCATCCCAAGTTGTTTCACCTAGTGTCCGTAAATTTCCAGTCATCATTAAAGAAGTAAAAGGACCCGCGTGAAGCTTGCGAAACTCTTGCAATTGGGCAGCCGCCGCTAACGACAGAAGAGCACTCGCTAATTTATCAGAAATATAAGGCGAGAGAAGCGCCACGACGACCATCAAGCTAATTTCTAGTATTAAAACAATTTTCTGACGGTTTCTTTGACTGGTATCATCTGCTAATTGATGTTGCAGAAAACGTGTTGCCGCACTCCCAATGAAAAAGGCTGTGATTGGCACAAGATAGCGTAAAATAGCCGCAAAATCACCTTGTCCTAAATTTAATCCTAATAAAATGAAGTTCCCCGTTTGCAAACCAGCAAATACTTCGCCGTGAAAAAGATAAGTATACGCATCTAAACCGCCAGCTGCAGCGGCTAAAAATACACCAATAATTAGCCTTTCATGTAGAGGATATTCTTTATCTTTCAATATTTTCACCTCACCAACTTTTCTTACTTTTAATCTAGCCGTAAGAAAAGATTTTGACAACTATTTTGTCTTTGTAAAAAAACGTGATTTAAGGAAACATTATCCTTAAATCACGCTTGGGTATAGGAATTACACTAAAAAAGTGGGCGAATTAGTTAAAATAGGCAATTCCCATAGCAGATTTTACTTCCACTAGGGTTTTAGCAGCAACTTCTTCTGCTTCTTTGGAGCCTTTTTGCAAGATTGCCATAACGGCAGCTGGATCTTTTGCTAACTCTTCACGACGAGCACGAATAGGCGCAAATTCAGCTTCTAACACGTCGATTAAATAGCGCTTGATTTTAACATCTCCTAAACCACCACGACGATAATGATCTTTTAACTCCGCGATGTATTCTTTATCGGTTCCAAAAACATCCAAATAAGTGAAAACCATATTGCCTTCTACTTGTCCAGGATCCTCGACGTGAATATGATTGGGATCGGTATACATACTCATAACTTTCTTTTTAACAATATCAGCAGAATCTGCAATATAAATACCATTTCCTAAAGATTTGCTCATTTTGCCGTTACCATCAATTCCAGGTAAGCGGCCCATACCTTTAGGCGGCAGCACAGCTTTTGGTTCAACCAACACAGGACTGTAAGTATTATTAAAACTATGCACGATTTCTTGAGTCTGTTCTAGCATTGGTTTTTGATCTTCGCCGACAGGCACAAGGTTTGCCTTGAAGGCAGTGATATCCGCAGCTTGAGAAACTGGATAGATAAAAAAGCCAGTTGGTACGCCTTCACCAAAGTTTTTTTGTTCGATTTCACTTTTTACGGTCGGATTGCGACGTACGCGTCCAACGGAAACTAAATTTAAAAAGTACATGGTTAATTCAGCCAGTTGGGGAATTTGAGATTGGATGAATAATGTCGATTTGCTTGGATCAAGGCCGACAGCTAGATAATCTAAAGCGACTTCTAACACATTTGAAGAAACTTTTTCAGGATTTTTAGCATTGTCAGTTAATGCTTGCATATCTGCAATCATAATATAAAGTTTGTTGTTGGGATCAGCTTGCATTTCCACCCGTTTTTTTAAAGAGCCGACATAGTGTCCTAAGTGCAGTCGGCCAGTGGGGCGATCCCCTGTTAAAATGGTATTTTTCAAGAGTTTTCACCTTTTCTAATTTCTATTCTCACATATGTCAGTGTACCTTTTTTTAAACTTTCCGGCAACTGCCAAAAAGGCAAATAACTGGAAAATAAGATAAGAAACTGGGAAAATAAGTTACTGTCAAAAAAGCAAAGAATTATTTGTGTAAACGAATACAAGTGACATTATGATGTTAAGAAAGCTATCAAAAAAACGCGTTATTATTGTCAGAAAAGTTCGTCAATTTTGATCTTTTTTTACGAAAAAACTTTACAAACGTTTTTTAATTTGCTTATAATACTACTTAAACCAAACATCAATAGAATTTAAATTTAAAACAGGAGTGACGCCAATGTCTATGATCGAATTTCAAAACGTGGAAAAATACTATGGTAAATTTCACGCGCTAAAAAATATTAATTTAAATTTTGAAAAAGGGGAAGTAGTCGTAGTTATTGGACCTTCCGGCTCAGGAAAAAGTACCATGTTGCGTTGTATCAACGGTTTAGAGCGGATTTCTTCAGGACATTTATTAATTAATGACCAAGATCTTTATAGTAAAAACGTTAAATTAACCGAGATGCGTAAGAACATCGGGATGGTCTTTCAACACTTTAATTTATATCCCAACAAAACAGTGTTAGAAAACATTACATTAGCGCCAATTAAAGTTTTAAAACAAAATGAACAAGAAGCTATTGCTTTAGCGGAACGTTTGTTAGATCGGGTTGGAATGCTGGATAAAAAAGATTCTTATCCTTCGATGCTTTCAGGCGGACAACAACAACGGGTAGCTATTGCCCGCGGATTAGCAATGCAACCACAAATGCTATTATTTGACGAACCCACTTCTGCTTTAGACCCAGAAATGATTGGAGACGTTTTAAATGTTATGAAAAAAATTGCCAAAGATGGAATGTCGATGATTGTGGTGACACATGAAATGGGTTTTGCTAAAGAAGTAGCCGATCGCGTTGTCTTTATGGCTGATGGTGAAGTAGTGGAAGAAAGTCGCGATGTCGAAAATTTCTTCAATAATCCTAAAACTGATCGCGCGAAACAATTTATTAGTAAAGTAATTAATCACTAAGATGACAGTCAGTTGTTTGGCGCAATAAAAGTGATTGGAGGAAAGTTGATGAAAAAAGTCTTTTCAGCGGTTTTTGCATTTGCAGCCGGACTGCTCTTAATGAGTGGTTGCGGTAAAAGTGTTGCAGATCAAGATATCGCCAAAGTGAGTAAAGAAAATAATCAAATTATTTGGGGAGTAAAATACGATACCCGTTTATTTGGGATGATGGATGTTACAACCAACGAAGTGAAAGGTTTTGATATTGATATTGCCCGCGGTATTACTGAAAAAATCTTAGGTAGAGATGGCAATGCCATTTTTGTGGAAGTTACTTCCAAAACACGAATTCCATTGCTAAAAAATGGGAATATCGATGCTATTATCGCTACGATGACTATTACAGAAGAACGTAAAAAGCAAGTTAATTTCTCGCAAGTTTACTTTGATGCTGGCCAGTCATTACTTGTGCCAAAAGACAGTAAAATTACTGGCGTAGATAGTTTAACCGCGGATGATACTGTTCTAGCAGTTAAAGGTTCCACTTCTGCGGTGAATATTCGTAAACATGCACCGGATGCTAAAATCTTAGAACTGGAAAATTATGCAGAAGCCTTTACCGCTTTACAGTCAGGACAAGGGGATGCTATGACGACTGATAATGCTATCTTGTTGGGAATGGCTTCGGAAAATAAGAACTATAAACTAACGGGTAAAGCATTTACAGAAGAGCCATATGGTATTGCTATCAATAAAGGCCAAGATAATTTCTTAAAAGAAGTCAACAAAGCTTTAGATGAAATGCATGCAGATGGTACTTATGATGAGATTTATAACAAGTGGTTCCCAGATGACAATACTGGGAAAGTAAAATAAAGGAGGCCAGTTATGCTGACACTATTTCAAGAATACAGTGGTATGTTTTTTGAAGGGTTTAAATTTACAATATATTCCAGTATAATTGCCCTTTTCTTTAGTTTGATTATCGGAACATTAATGGCAATTTTACAACTTTCTAGTAATCGGGTTATCAAGTTTTTAGCCCAAGCTTATGTGGAATTTTTCCGTAATATCCCCTTATTGATTATCGCGATGTTCTTTTTTGTCGTTGTGCCCTTATACTGGGTTCAAATCGACGGATTTCAAGCTGGAACGATTGGCTTAGTCATTTATACTTCGGCCTTTATTGCCGAAACAGTGCGCTCGGGGATTCAGACAGTACCAAAAGGACAGACCGAAGCCGGACTTTCTCAAGGGTTAACTTATAGTCAAACCATGCGCTACATTATTTTACCTCAGGCGTTCAAAATTGTTGTGCCACCATTAGGCAATCAATTTATCAATTTAGTTAAAAATTCATCTGTACTAGCCATGGTGGCAGGCCTTGATTTAATGTATCAAGGAGATTTAATTGCAAGTACAACCTTTAATACTTTTGATACGTATATTATCGTCGCTTTGTTTTACTTAGTTTTAACATTGCCACTTTCTTATTTAATGAATCATTTAGAGAAAAAATGGGCCGTAACTGGCTAGAAAGGAGCGGATTAAATGAATTTCTTTGATGCATTTTCTTTTGTCAACTTGCGATTTTTAGTTGATGGCCTGCGGGTAACAGTGGAAGTATCCGTTCTGTCTATTATTTTTAGTTTTATTATTGGTGGTTTCGTGGGCGTGATTCGCTTTAGTAATATTCCTTTTTTATCAAAGATTTTAGGAATTGTGATCGATGTTATCCGTAACTTACCATTACTATTAATCATTTTCTTCACTTATTTTGCTTTACCACAAATCGGGATCCGCTTTGATATTTTCTGGTCTGCTGTGGTGGCATTAACAATTTTTGAATCGGCAATGTTATCAGAAGTCTTTCGGGCGGGGTTAAATGCTGTGCCAAAAGGTCAGATGGAAGCAGGTCTTTCAACTGGTTTGACATATGCGGAAACAATGCGTTCGATTGTCATTCCACAGGCTTTTAAATCGATGATTCCAGCAATTGTTAGCCAATTAATTTCTTTAATTAAGGACACTTCATTGGCTGTAATTATCTCGTTGCCGGAACTAACCCATAATGCAAAAATTATTTATGGTCAAAATGAAAATTATGTATTGCCGATGTTTTTAGCAATGACAGTTGCTTACTTTATCGTTTGCTATGCCTTATCTTTAGTCTCAAAATATTTAGAAACAAAACAATACAACTATTAAGCAATAACAGCAATCTTTTGCAGTGTGACAGTTTGACACCTAAAAAGATTGCTGTCTTTTTTATTGTAAATGAAACCTTTAGCCAATTTAGCTATCAAAGCAGGATTGGTCTAAAGATAGTCAGCAAGACTTGAAAAAAAAGGAAAAAAAGGCGAAAATAGAGACATTAGTGGAATAAATTCGCTTTAATGTTACATTAAAGCTTCAAAGGATGAAGTATATGGGAAATAAGCACGCAATCGGTTTAATCGATTCGGGTGTGGGCGGATTGACCGTTTTAAAAGAAGCACTAAAACAACTACCAAATGAAAATCTAATTTATTTAGGTGATACAGCCCGGTGTCCCTATGGTCCAAGACCCGCTGAACAAGTAATTGAATTTACCCGTCAAATGACGCATTTCTTAATTCAAAAAGAAATTAAGCTCTTGGTGATTGCTTGCAATACCGCAACAGCAGTCGCGCTGGATGTGATTCGACAAGAAATTGACATTCCTGTTGTAGGCGTTATTTTACCGGGTACACGTGCTGCGGTTAAGGCAACCAATAATCATAAAGTTGGTGTGATTGGAACACAAGGAACGATCAAAAGTGCATCTTATCAAAAAGCACTACAAGAAAAGACACCAAATATGCAAGTGTTCAGTTTGGCTTGTCCTAAATTTGTTCCATTGGTGGAAAGTAATCAATTTTTATCGCCCGTAGCCAAGAAAACTGTAGCAGAAACATTGGTACCTCTGCAATATAGTGGCATGGATACTTTGATTTTGGGATGTACGCATTATCCGTTATTGCGACCGATTATTCAAAACGTAGTGGGTAGCCAAGTGCAACTCATTGATTCTGGCGCGGAAACGGTCGGAGAAGTAAGTGTATTGTTGGATTATTTTGAAATTGCAAATAGCAGTGAAAATAAAAAACCGCGTTATGAATTTTATACAACAGGATCAACAAAAATGTTTAATGAAATTGCTAATGAATGGCTGAATAATATCTCAGTTTGGTCTAAACACGTAAACTTAGAAGGGAATTAGAAAAATGAGACATGATGGCCGCGCCGTACAGCAGATTCGTCCGGTGACAATTAAGACAAATGTTTTTAAGCATCCAGAAGGATCAGTAATGATTTCTTTTGGGGATACACAAGTAGTATGTTCGGCTACAATTGAAAATCGCGTCCCCCGTTTTTTAAAAGACAGTGGTAAAGGATGGGTGAGCGCGGAATATAGCATGCTCCCCCGGGCGACTAGTTCTCGTAACCAAAGAGAAAGCACCAAAGGAAAATTATCGGGACGAACAATGGAGATTCAACGTTTGATTGCACGGTCTTTACGAGCTGTGGTCGATTTGGAAAAATTGGGAGAAAAAAGCATCATCGTAGACTGTGATGTTTTACAAGCTGATGGTGGAACCAGAACGGCAAGTATTACAGGAGCTTTTGTCGCATTGCGTTTGGCTGTTAATAAGTTATTACAACAAAACGAATTAGCCAAAGACCCTATTAAAGAGCATTTAGCGGCAATTAGTGTGGGCATTTTACCCGATGGAACTTGTGTAACGGATTTGGATTATACCGAAGACTTTTCCGCTTCAGTAGATATGAATGTAGTTATGACAGAAAGTGGTCAGTTTGTGGAATTACAAGGGACAGGAGAAGAAAGTACATTTAGTGGAGAAGAGTTAAACGAGATGTTGATCTACGCTAAACATGCCGTTAATGACTTAGTGGCTTTTCAAAAAGAAGCGCTTTTAGGTAAAGAGGAGCTGGATAATGAAATAGAAGCGGATGCGCAAACAATCGTCATCGCAACTAAAAATCCTGGTAAAGCCAAAGAGTTTGCCGAGATGTTCGGCCAAGCGGGTTATCGAATTAAAACATTATTAGATTACCCAACAATTCCCGAAGTGGAAGAAACCGGGCACACATTTGAAGAAAATGCGCGACTAAAGGCAGAAACGATCGCCCAAATATTACAGCGCCCGGTTTTAGCAGATGATTCTGGCCTTGCCGTAGATGTTTTAAATGGGATGCCTGGTGTTTATTCTGCCCGCTTTGCTGGAGAAGCAAAAAGTGATGCCGCCAACAACGCCAAATTACTTCACGAGTTAACGAATATTCCGGATGAAGATCGTACTGCCCATTTTCATTGTACATTGGTATTTGCGGCACCTTCAAAAGAAAGTTTAGTTGTTTCAGCAGATTGGCCGGGAAGAATTGGGCGTATTCCACGCGGTGATTACGGTTTTGGCTATGATCCTTTATTTATTCCGACGGGCATGGAAAAGTCTGCAGCAGAATTATCCGGTTCTGAAAAAAATGCCATCAGTCATCGTGGTCAAGCATTGCAAAAACTACAGAAGAGTTGGCAAACTTGGTTAGAGGGATAAGACAATTTTTTTATGAAATGAGATAGGTAAAGGAGCAAATTATGAAGTATTTAGTAGTTAGTGATAACCATGGTGATCGTGAAATCCTTGTCGATATACTAAATCGTCGTCAAAATGAAGTTGATTACTTTTTCCACTGTGGGGATTCAGAATTAGCTAGTAATGATACGTTATTTCAAAGCTACAATGTTGTAGGGGGTAATTGCGATTTTGATCCGGGATTTAAAAATCGTTTGGTCATAAAGACAAAAGAAGATACTATTTATATGACTCATGGCCATTTGTCAAATGTTCGTTTTGGTTTAACCCAAATTTCTTTAGAGGCAAAAGAAGAGAATGCGACTATTTGCCTATTTGGGCATACGCATCAAATTGGGTGTGAAGCCGTAAAAGGATGTTTATATTTAAATCCTGGGAGTATTTCCCAACCAAGAGGCCCGATTCAAATTCAAAGCTATGCTATCATTGAAAGCACGGAAAATAATTGGGATGTGCAATACTATGATCGGATGCATACGGCAGTAACGGACTTGCATTTCACTTATAAAAAATAAACTGTAAGTTTTTTATAAGGCTTGCAAGTCAAGATGTTTCCCCTTACAATTTTTTGTACAATAAGGTTGTATGTTGGGTGGAAATGGAGGCAATCAATTTGATAGGAACCACTGTCCAAGAACTTTTATTAGAAGATCAAGATAATTTTTTAGTACCCGCAGAAAACGTTGCATCTTTAATGTATTCCAATCCATTAGATCATGCGTTGTTAGTTTTATCAAAAGTCGGATATTCTAAAATTCCGGTATTAGATAAAGATGATCGTTTTGTAGGATTGATCGGTTTAAATGACATCGTAGGAAAGATGATTGATTTAAGAAAAATTGATACCGATAATTTAGCGGGGTTAACTGTTGCCGATGTGATGGAAATTGGTGTTGACTATGCTAAAGAAGATGCGCAGTTAGAGGATATTTTACACCTATTAGTTAATAATGCTTTTTTACCTATTGTTAATAGCGAGCGTATTTTTTTAGGGATTATTACCAGAAAAGAAGTACTAAAAGCTACCAATCATTTGGTACATGAAATGGAAAAGCGCTATGAACTGGTTGAAAAAGCAGAAAAAAAGAAAGATAAGCTATTTGTTATTTAAGTAGTTAAAGATAAGTAGCATATGAAGGTTTAAAAATAAAAAACGAGCAGTATTCCTATTGAAAGGCAATACTGCTCGTTTTTTCGTATCCATTTAATCTTTTGCTACTTTTTAGGTGGTTGGTAATATCGGTGTTGAAGGAATCGATAAATTTGCTTTATTTAATTCGGTAATGGAGGCTGCTAATAAATCTTCTTTAATTTTGAATTGTTGGCCATTTAAAACATAAAATGTAGTACGAATTGCATAATTGCTATTGCCCAAGTCAACAAGCCCAAAAATAGTTGGATCAGTTTGGACTTCATCTTTGTAGCTTGAAGCAATCTGGTCATTTGCGGTTTTGATAGCGGCTTTTATTTTATCTAAACCTTCATTTGGATTAATTCTCACGTCTACGATTACTTGCATATTAGAACGTGAATTATTGCTAATCGTCGTAATATTGCGATTGGGAATAAAATGGACAGTACCATTTGCCGAGCGTAATTCAAGGGTTCTGATGCCGACAGAAGTGACGGTGCCTTCGATGGTAAGATTGTTTAAAATCACATAATCTCCGACATCGATTTGTTGTTCCATAATAATAAAGAAGCCTGTGATAATATCATTCATAAAACCCTGCGCCCCAAGACCAATGGCCAAGCCGGCAATTCCTGCTCCAGCTAACAGTGAACCAACTGGAACACCCAAAGTTGAAAGAAGAGAATAGATGAAAAAGAAACCTAACGTGTAGTGGATGACATTGCGAATCAAAGTATTTAATGTATTCATCCGACTTTCGCTGAATTTTTGTCTTTTTTGGTAAGACTGATAACTGCGTTCTACTAAAAAATCACAAACACGTAATAAAACGCTAAATAGAAAAATCAGAAAAAGAATCATTAAACCCTTGGAAATTAACAGGCCTGTGACTTTTTCCCAATCAATTGTGTCCCACCAGCGTTGGAAAGCGTTTAATTGGCGTACAGCCGGTTCTGTAAAGGCAGAACCGGTCGAATCTGTTGTTTGTGCTGCAATGTGTAACATGAAAGTCCTCCCTTATACTCAATAATTTTGTTTAAGATAGTGTTAATAGATTTCCAATATTTATCTTAACAAAAAGAGTAAAAAAAAACTGCCAAATTGTTGGCAGTTTTTACTTTTTTTAAATTAGTCATTCAATTGCTGAGGATATGCCGCTGGTGTTTTAAAGCCATAGACATTTCCTAAGATATATTTGGCAATGTGAAGAGTACGATCACTACTACGCTCCAAATTTGAGCTGATATCAATAAATAAGACGCTGTCAGCAGCACGGCCGTCACCTTTACTCATGAGACGGAAATATTTTCGTCTCAGTAAGTCCACCAGTTCATTGACTTCTTTTTCCCGTGAAAGAATTTTTGTGGCCAAATCATGATCATCTGTCTCTAAAATAGATAAAGCATCACGAATGTTTTTTATTACCTTATCAAATAGCAAAACTAAATCATCATCATATAAAAGTAAGGTGGTACGTCCCTGATTTGAATTATTCCCATTACGTTTTTCTTTGTTGCGTTGTTTTTGTTCTAATTCACAGGCTTCTTCCACGAAACCGACGATATTTTTACAATGATCCCCAATTCTTTCAAAATCTTTGGTAAACTCCAACAACATCGCTTGTTCTTGACTTTCGGTTTGTGATAATTCAACTGTAGCGATTTTTGCCAGATATTCCGTCAATTCCACATCAAAGCGATTGATGGCTTCTTCATATTGGAAAACATCATCTTTTGTATCTTCGGCGGGTTTGGCGTAGAAATCTTTTGTGGCAGAAAGAGTGCGCAACGCATAATTTCCCATTTGGATAACTTCATTTGAAGCCTGACGCAATGCAATACTTGGTGAAGTATAAAGAAAATCTTCATTTAATTCAACCGTGCGGATGTCCAAAGATTTTTCTGTGCCGGGAATGATTTTTTTGACCAATGTTTCAATTTGTGGAATAAACCAAAATTGAATGGCCAAGTTTGAGATATTAAAAAGACCATGAGCAAAGGCAATTTGCATACTTGGGTTCAAATGAAAAACGTCGGTCATTGCTATCACAATATGAGTAAATGGCGTTAATAACAATGTAAAAATAATGGCACCGACTAAGTTAAAAATAACGTGTGCTCCAGCGGTTCTCTTTGCTGCCACGCTAGCTCCTAAAGCAGCAATTACCGCTGTAATCGTCGTTCCTATATTATCACCAAATAAAATCGGCAATGCAGCACCTAGAGCAAGGCTATTTTGTGTATATAATTGTTGTAAGATTCCGATTGTAGCGCTGGAGCTTTGTAAAACCATGGTGAGCATGGTTCCAATTCCAACTCCTAAAACGGGATGATGGGAAACACTAATCATTAAATCGTTAAATTGCGGTAAATCTTTTAGTGGTTCCATACTAGTACCCATCAACTTTAAGCCAAAAAATAAACAACCAAAGCCAAATAAGATTTGTCCGCTATTTTGAAATAGTTTTCGCTTGGTGAAAAATAAAAGAATAGCCCCTACGCCAATAATCGGTAAGGCATAAGCACTTAAATTAAACCCAATAATAAATGCTGTAACTGTTGTTCCGACATTTGCTCCCATAATGACGCCAATCGCTTGACGTAAAGACATGAAACCAGCACTGACCAATCCAACTGTCAGCACAGTTGTACCCGAACTGCTTTGAATGAGTCCGGTCACAATAATCCCTGCTAATACAGCGCGTAATGGGGTAGAGGTGAATTTATTTAATACTTCTCGTAGGCGATCACCCGCAGCTTTTTGCAAACCATCTCCCATATATTTAATACCAAATAAGAAAATTCCTAGACCACCTAAAAAGCTAAAAAACATATCTTGATACGACATAAAACTTCCTCCAGCCATAAATTTAACCAATTACTGCTAATATAGCGAAAAGAGAGGCAGTTGTAAACGTTTTTTGAAAAAAGCTTCTTTCTTATAGCCATAGAAGTGCATATATTCTAAATTATTACGCTGAAACTCTAAAATAATCTCTCTGTTTATTTTTAAAATTTGGCATAGATAAAAAAGACTGCATCTATGCGCAGTCTTTTTTTTATAGGTAAAGAGATTATATGATTTTCATAAAGAATAGGGCTCATATATAAAGATTATTGCTGTCTGGCAACACGAACGAACTTTCGATGGCAAAAAAATCAAAATCTTAAGAAAGTGAAAGCAATTCATCAAAATTTGGTCTTATTGCTTGAAAGTTGCACGAGTTTATTCAGATTTTTTATTAATAATTTTGGTTAAGATAAATGAACACCTTTGTCAACAAAGATGACTTCGCCAATAATTCCACTAGAGGCAGGACTAATCAGAAAGGCACAGGTATTGCCAACTTCTTCAATAGTTACCCCGACATGGTCTGGTGTTCTTTCTTCTGAAAGTTGAATTAATTTTTGATAATCTTTCACGCCGGTTACCGCTAATGTTTTGATGGCACCCGCGGAGATACCATTTACCCGAATTCCTGTTGGTAATAATTCTGCTGCTAAGTAACGAACTTCAGCTTCTAAGGCAGCTTTAGCAATTCCCATCATGTTATAATTTGGCACGGCTCTTTGTGAACCTAAGTAACTCATAGTCACGATGCCACTATTTTTGGCTAAATATTTTTTAGCATACCGGGTGACTGCGATTAATGAATAAGCACTAATCTCTTGAGCCAATGCAAAACCATCACGAGTAATATCTACAACACTACCAGCTAAATCTTCTTTATTTGCATATGCAACTGCATGAACGACACCATGAATTTCTCCCGCATAAGTGCCGATTTTTGCAAAACATTCTTTAATACTTTCATCACTAGCAACATCGCATTCTACTTTGAAGGCATCACTACCGATTAATTTTTCCAATTGTTTTGCCATACGGTCATTTTGGTAGGTATAAATAACTTCTGCACCTTGATCACTTAATGCTTTGGCACAGCCCCAGGCAATTGAACGTTTATTTGCAACGCCCATAACGACAATTTTTTTTCCAGTTAATAAACTCATGTGTACACTCCTTGAATAATTAAAATAAATAAATGCAATGTTTTATCTGTATGATTTCTTATTATTAGATAAAATTGTTTGATTGTCAAACTATTTTTTTCGCTAAGATGAGATATTTGCATGAAATTTGTGGTTGTGATACTTTGATAATCAAAATAGATTATTTCAATTGCTATTTTGATAAGTAAAAACAAGGAGGGGTTCATATGAGCCAAACACTAACAGTTGCACAAGTGAAGGAGTTGATTCCCAATCGCTTTCCAATTTTATATATTGATAAAGTAACTTCTCTAGAATTCGGTCAAGAGATTATTGCGCAAAAGCAAATTACCTATAACGAAGATTTCTGCCAGAGTCAGCCTGAAAATCCACATATGCCAGGTACACTTGTGTTAGAAACATTGGCCCAGGCTGGTTCGATTTTAATTTTGAAAACGCCGGAATTTTTAGGGAAAACTGCTTATATCGGCGGGATTAACGACGCGCATTTTTATGAATTTGTCCGCCCGGGGGATACTTTAGAATTGCGTTTTTCAATCACAAAGATGAAAGGCAACGTAGGAACTGCAGATGCAGTAGCTACTGTAGGTGAAAAAAAAGTTGCAGATTGCGTCTTTACTTTTATTGTAGGGGCCAAATAAAAGCAAAACAGACTTGCTGTCATTTAGCAGCAAGTCTGTTTTGTTGTTATGATTTAGCTTCTTGTAAAATTTTGATTGTTTTGATTTTTACTGGGGTTTCGGGTTTGTCATTGGTGTCGGTTTTAACAGCTGCAATTTTATCTACGACATCCATACCTTCAATCACTTGACCAAAGACAGTGTAACTGCCATCCAAAGAAGGATAGCCGCCCTTTTTATAAGCGTCAATGATTTTATCTGGGACCCAGCCTTTTAAAAGGCCGTCACTCATATCGTCTTTATTTTGTACGATATAAAATTGACTGCCAATACTATTAGGTTGTTGGGATTGTGCCATGGCTAATGCACCACGAATATGATAAAGCTGGTTTGAAGGTTCAGCTGCAAACCCTTCGCCCCAAATACTTTCACCACCTGTTCCATCTCCTTTCGGATCACCACCTTGAATCATAAAATCGTTAATAACGCGGTGGAATGTCAAACCATCATAATACCCTTTTTTAGCGTGGGTTATAAAATTTTCGACCGCTTTTGGAGCGATATCAGGAAAGAGTTTCATTTTGATATTGCCTTTATCAGTTTGAAGTTCTACTAAATCTTCGTTTGCTTTAATCTCTGGATCTAATTGGGGTAAATCCAGTTTGTTAACGTCAACTTTTGCAGAAGTTTCGGTTGTTTTTTTTGTGCTGGAAGAAGTAGTGGAAGTTGTATTTGCATTACAGCCGGCAATAAAAAGCGCAACTGAAAATAAAAGTGCAACTCCTAAAATACGTTTTTTGATCATTCCTGTATCTCCTTTATTTAAGATAGTTCAAGAATAACAAATATAAAAAAATTTGACTAGTCATGAAAAAGATAAGATTTCCTTTTAATAAGGTAAAGGTGTAGACCAATTAAAGCGCTTTTGCTATAATGAAAGAGCATTCAAAGTTAGAATCTACGAGGAGGAAATTAGTAATGGGAAAATTAGGTATTTCAGTCTATCCAGAACGTTCGACTTTTGAAAAGGATAAAGCATATTTGGATTTAGCACATAAATATGGTTTTAAACGTGTTTTTACGAGTCTCTTAGAAATTGATGGTGATAAAGACCAAGTTTTATCAGGTTTTAAAAAAGTCGTCGATTACGCTAATAGTCTCGATATGGAAGTTATGGTAGATATTAATCCAGGTCTTTTTGAACAACTGGGTATTTCTTATGAGGATCTTTCTTTTTTTGATGAAATGGGGGCTTATGGGGTCCGTTTAGACCTAGGATTTACTGGGGCAGAAGAAGCGAAGATGACGCGTAATCCATATGGTATTAAAATTGAGATTAACATGAGTCAAGGAACTAACTATGTCGATAATATTATGAGCTATTCCCCAAATACAAATAACTTACTGGGTTCTCATAATTTCTACCCCCATCGTTATTCTGGTCTAAGTTATGATCACTTTGTTTTTTGTTCAAAAAAATTCCGCAAGTATAATTTAAACACCATGGCTTTTGTGAATTCCCATGCAGCAACATTTGGACCTTGGCCTACCCAAGACGGTTTGTGTACATTAGAAGATCATCGTGATTTGGAAATTGCTACACAAGTCAAACATTTCATGCTAACTGGGTTGATTGATGATATCTCAGTTGGCAATGCTTACGCTTCAGAAGCTGAGTTAAAAGCAACGGCAGTAGCGTTCTTTGCTGAATATCCAAGTTTGAAGGTAGATCCTGCGGCTGACATCACAGAAGATGAACGTATCTGTTTGTTTGATAATTTACACAGTTATCGGGGGGATCGCTCCGAATATATTTTACGCTCAACAATGACACGGGTCTATTATAAAGACAAGCCATTCCCTGCACATAACACAAAAGATATGAAGCATGGCGATGTCTTGATTGATAATGTTGGTTACGGCCAATATAAAGGGGAAACCCAAATCGCTTTAAAGGAAATGAAAAATGATGGTCGAGTGAATGTCGTCGGACGGATTAGTGATGACGAGCTATTCTTACTAGATTTTTTGAAACCGTGGTCAAGTTTTAAACTAATTGAAAATAAATAATTTGTAATTTCTCTTTTAAAATGTTAATTAGAAGTACTCAAATAAAACAAGGTGTGGTTTATTGGTTTTTTCAGGATATTTATTTTGACAAAAAACCATAATCTTGTTTTATTTGAGTCTTTTTTTATTCTTTTTGATTTTGTTGTCCCTTTATTTTTTTGTATAATGATAAAGTTGGAGGTGTAAAGATGAAAAAAAATCTCGCTCTTTTGTTAAATGAATTACAAGGGATAGGTCAGTCGGGAAAAAAATATGGTCATGACATTTTTGATCAGGAGCGATATGATCAATTATTAGTGGTGACAGGAGAATTAATGGCGCTTTTGACGGATTGGGATCAAGCACAAATTGCACATTATCTTTATACGGATGATGGGTATGCCACACCCAAAGTAGATATTCGAGGCGTTGTCTTTGTTGCGGATAAACTCTTACTTGTACGAGAAAAAAGTGATAATAAATGGGCACTCCCGGGTGGATGGGGTGATGTCGGTTTTTCTCCTTTTGAAATTGCAGCCAAAGAAATTTACGAAGAAGCTGGCATTATGGTTAAGCCAGTTCAATTAATGGCAGTAAAAGATAAAGCAAAACATGATTATCCAGCCAGTCTAACTTATGTTTATAAATTCTTTATTTATTGTGAAGCGCTAGATACTGCCATCAAAACGGGCATAGAGACAGCTGAAGTTGGCTTTTTTAGTTTGTCAGAATGTGAAAAGCTACCTTTATCATTAGCTCGAACCACTTTAACGGATTTAAAAGAAGCGTTTTCTTATCACACACATCCTGCCAACACACATTGTGATTAAACTTTAAGTGAGGAAAAGAAATGAAGAAATTTTGGATAACTTTTGGTCTTATTTTACTTGTAGTACTTGGTGGCTTAGCTTTTGCTGGAAACTATTTTTATAATTATGCTTTTGTGCCTTCAGAAAAAGATTTTTTAGCCAACGATACTCCAGCAGATACCACTGATGAAAACCCCACAACCCAAGCTTTAGCATGGTTTAAAGGAAAAGAAAGAGAAAATTGGCATATTAAAAGTCAAGATAATTTAAAACTTCGAGGGATTTATTTGCCGGCTCAAAAAGAAAGTCATAAAACGGCAATTATTGCTCATGGCTATATGGGCGACGCAGAATCGATGTATCAATTTGCCGATATGTATCACCAACTAGGTTACAACGTTTTGGTTCCAGACGCTCGAGGGCACGGTCAAAGTGAGGGGAATTATATTGGTTTTGGCTGGCCTGAACGCAAGGACTATTTGCGCTGGATTGATAAAGTTTTGAAGAAAAACCCTCAAGAAGAAATTGTGTTGCATGGTGTTAGTATGGGGGCGGCAACTGTGATGATGACATCAGGCGAAAAATTACCTGATAATGTAGTTTCCATCATAGAAGACTGTGGTTACTCATCTATTCAAGATGAACTAATCTATCAATATCACCAGTTGTTTGATTTGCCGACATTTCCAATTATTCAAGTTACAAACTTAGTTACACGTCTACGGGCTGGTTTTTTCTTTACCGATGGCGATGTGACCAAGCAATTAGCCAAAAATAAAACGCCGATATTATTTATCCATGGTTCTGCGGATAAATTTGTCCCTTTTGAAATGTTGGATAAAGTTTATAATGCAACTGATGCTCCTAAAGAAAAATGGGTAGTAGAAGGTGCTGCCCATGCACAAAGCTTTAATCAAAATCCGTCACTCTATCAAGAAAAGGTTAAGAGCTTTTTAAGTCAGCATGAATTCAGGTAATAAATTTTAAAATCATAGACAAATAGCTATTTGGTCGTTACAATAATGAAGACTTAATTTATGGGAATAGAATGGAGGACAAAATATGTCCATGTTTTTAGATCAAGTAACAATTGACGTTAAAGCCGGAAAAGGCGGCGACGGCATGGTTGCTTTTCGTCGGGAAAAATATGTTCCTGATGGTGGACCAGCCGGAGGCGATGGCGGCCACGGCGGTGCAGTTATTTTAGTAGTTGATGAAGGTCTCCGGACTTTAATGGATTTTCGTTTCAATCGTCATTTTAAAGCAACTCCTGGTGAAAACGGGATGAGTAAAGGTATGCACGGTCGCGGTGCAGAAGATACTTATGTGAAAGTTCCGCCTGGCACAACTGTGCGAGACGCGGAAACCGGTGCCTTATTAGGGGACTTAGTAGCAGAAGGGCAGACGTTAGTCGTTGCTCAAGGCGGCCGCGGTGGCCGTGGAAATACGCGCTTTGCTTCACCACGCAATCCAGCACCAGAGTTAGCTGAAAATGGTGAACCGGGACAAGAGCGCAAAATTGAGTTGGAATTAAAAGTCTTAGCTGATGTAGGTTTAGTTGGATTTCCCTCAGTTGGTAAATCTACACTGTTATCTGTAATTTCATCAGCACGTCCTAAAATTGGAGCTTATCACTTTACTACTTTAGTACCAAATCTTGGTATGGTCACTACCAGTGATGGCCGTAGCTTTGCTGTGGCAGACTTGCCAGGGTTAATTGAAGGAGCATCCCAAGGTGTGGGACTTGGTACACAATTCTTACGTCATATTGAACGGACCCGGGTGATTTTGCATGTAATTGATATGAGCGGTATGGAAGGCCGAGATCCCTATGAAGATTATTTGGCGATTAACAAAGAGTTGGAAAGTCATAATTTGCGTTTATTAGAACGTCCTCAAATTATCGTGGCCAATAAAATGGATATGCCTGAATCAGAAGCGAATCTAAAAGCTTTTAAAGAAAAATTACAAGAGCAAAAAGCTGACGAATTTGCAGATGATATGCCAATTTTTCCTATCTCGGCAGTTTCTAAAAAGGGACTCCAGGCGCTTTTGAATGCGACTGCTGACTTGTTAGAAACCACACCTGAGTTTCCTTTATATGATGAAGAAATCGAAGAAGATGTGGTTCATTATGGTTATCAGTCAGATGGGCCAGAGTTTGAAATTACCCGTGAACCTGATGCAACTTGGGTCTTAAGCGGAGATAAAATTGAAAAACTATTCCAAATGACTAACTTCGATCATGATGAAACTGTAATGCGGTTTGCACGCCAATTAAGAGGCTTAGGTGTCGATGAAGCTTTACGAGCTCGCGGCGCTAAAGATGGTGATATTGTGCGAATTGGCAATTTTGAATTTGAGTTTGTTGAATAAATAGAAAAGCAAATTACTAGGACGCACCTTTAAAAGGGAGATTGACGACCCTTTTGTGGAAATGTGTCAGAGTAATTTGCTTTTCTTTTTTCTTTCTTTCCGTTAACTGGTACACTCAATTTATAAAAGCAAATACAAAATGTATATGGAGGTTGATTATCATGAGTAAACGGGTCATTGTGATGAATTTTGAAGTTGCATCTGAAAGTTATCAAGCTTTTTCAGAAGTAAAACAATTGGTTTTAAAACGAGAACTAAAAGGAGAGCAAATGGCAGTTGTAACCCATCAAGATGATGGTAGCCATCAATTTAAAATTGAAGATTTCATGGATTTTACTGGCAACGATAACGCTTCAAAGGGCGGTTTTATCGGTATGTTGGTAGGGGTATTAATTAGTCCGTTAGCGATATTATTAGGTTGGGTTGGTGGTAGTATGATTGGTGCCACTCGGGATGCTAAGGAAATCAGCGAAGCCCAAGACATTTTTAAATTCTTACTCAATAAAATTGCACCCGGTCAAACAGGATTAATTATAATAGCCGAAGAAGATGATAACCGGCCCTTAAATAAAATTGTTTTTGAACAACTTCATGGTGAAATTGCCCGTTTTGATTATGATGAAGTACAAGCAGAAATTCAAAAAGCGCAACAAGTTACAAAAGAAACAAAGGAAAAAGCAAAAGACAGTTGGGAAAAAAGTCATCTAAAGGATGATTCTAATACAAAAGAATAAAACAAAGTTAAGTTTGGGCTTTTGCGCGTGTTATACTATTAAAGAACCTTTCGTTCGTTAAATTTTTAGAAAGCCAGGTTAAAAAATGGAATTAGAGTTTTTAGGAACCGGTGCGGGTGTACCGGCAAAACACCGCAATGTGACAAGCATTGCATTGAAATTATTAGATGAGCGTAATGCGGTTTGGCTATTTGATTGTGGCGAGGGGACGCAAATGCAAATTTTGCGTACGAATATTCGTCCTCGTAAAATTGAAAAAATTTTTATTACCCATTTACATGGTGATCATATTTTTGGCTTACCAGGATTAATTAGTAGCCGCTCTTTTCAAGGCGGGAATGAGCCTCTCGAAATTTATGGCCCAGTCGGTATTAAACAATTTGTATTAAATGCTTTAAAACTTTCACAAACGCGTTTGGCCTATAGCCTGAAATTTATTGAAATAAAAACGGGTGTTGTTTTCCAAGACAAACAATTTACTGTTACCTGTGAACTACTAGATCATGGGATTGAAAGCTACGGCTATCGGGTGATAGAACACGAGCACGCTGGTGAACTTCAAGTTGCTAAATTAATAGAACTGGGTATTCCAGCAGGACCGATTTTTGGTCGCTTAAAAAAAGGTGAGACAGTAACTTTGCCAAATGGAGAGCTAATCAACGGGAAAGATTATGTTGGCCAAGTCAAAAAAGGGCGAATTGTTACCATTTTAGGCGATACCAGAATGAGTGATGCTTCGGTGAAATTGGCACAAAATGCAGATGTTTTAGTACATGAAAGTACCTTTAACAAAACAGAAGCTAAAATGGCGCGCAACTATTTTCATTCCACGACTCATCAAGCGGCTGAAGTGGCTAAAAATGCTCATGCTAAACGATTGATATTAACTCATATTAGTGCCCGCTACTTAGCGCAAGATGCTCTCAATTTGGAAAAAGAGGCCCAAGAAATTTTTCCCAATACAAAAATTGCTAAAGATTTTGATATTGTTGCGATTCCCTTTGAAGATGAATTGAAGGAGTGAGAAGGATGGATTTACAAAATAAAGTTGTCTTAGTTACCGGTGGTTCCGGCGGTCTAGGCGAACAGCTCTGCTATGAAGCTGCAAAACAAGGTGCTATCGTCATTGTTTGTGCAAGAAGAATCAATTTGATTGGTAAAGTAAAAGAACAATGTGAAATGTTAAGTGGCAAAACGGCTTACGCTTTTCAATTAGATGTAGCCCAACCTGACAGCGTGGCTGCCATGCTTGAAAAGGTACAAAGTGAAGTTGGCAGTGTCGATATATTAATCAATAATGCTGGTTTTGGTGTTTTTGAAGACTTTGTTACCTTTGATATGGCAACAGCGTATCAAATGTTTGAAGTAAATGTCTTAGGGATGATGGTATTGACGCAAAAAATTGCATTGATGATGTTAGAAGCAGGAAAGTCTGGAAATATTGTCAATATTGCCTCTATGGCAGGAAAAATGGCCACACCTAAAACTGCGGTATATTCGGCGACGAAATTTGCTGTATTGGGCTTTTCAAATGCATTACGTTTGGAACTAAAACCTGCTGGTATCCAAGTTATGACTGTTAATCCAGGCCCGATTGCAACAAACTTTTTTGAAAAAGCTGACCCTAGTGGGAACTATTTGTCAGACTTAGGAAATTTAGTGTTAGAACCTGAGGACTTGGCAAAAGTTATTATAAAGGGAATCCGAAAAGGTAAACGAGAGATTAATCGTCCGCGTTTAATGCAAGCGGCAAGTCAATTTTATACTCTATTTCCAAAAATTGGGGATTTACTCGCTGGCGGAATTTTTAATCAAAAATAAATATTTTTTAGACTATCTGAACGTACAAAAGGTAGTCTTTTTTTACGAAATAATATATAAATTTGCTATAGGTAGAAGAATGTAAAGCCAAGGATTAGGAATATTTTAATCGTATTAAAAGACGCAGCTGGCATGCTATTTTCATCGTGTCCTGGTTAGCTTTTTTCTTAAGTCTTACTCTAGGATAGCATTTTTTAACTACGTATAAAGTTATACTTTGATAAATAGGAATCAGAAAAATAGTGTCATTTTTAGCGATGAAATAAGAAGTTTTTGGAGAATACGACTTAAAAGTCCACTTGAAAAGAATGTTGGAAAACTTTCCAACCCTTGCTGATTTTGCTATAATAATCTGGTTGGGAGTGATTTTTTGAGTAGCTCTATGTATAATTGGCAACTTCCCCAATTAATGGAAGCGCCACAAGAATTTTTAAAAATATGTGAGAAATTTGATTTAAATAAAACATTAACACAACTTCTTTGGCAACGTGGGATTCAAGATGAAGCGCAACTAGCGGCCTTTTTACAACCGCAGATAGAACAATTACATGATCCATTTCAACTATTTGAGATGGAAAAAGTAGTTGATCGAATTCAAGAAGCCATCATGAATGGTGAACGCATTATGGTTTATGGTGATTACGATGCTGATGGAATTACCAGTACGACTATTATGACTGAAGCACTGGAACTTTTAGGGGCGGATGTCAGTTTTTATTTACCCAATCGCTTTAAAGACGGCTATGGACCAAATCTTGCGGTCTATCAGGAAATGATTGCTACAGGTATTCAATTGATTATTACCGTTGATAATGGTGTGTCCGGTCATGAAGCTATTGACTATGCCAATGCACAAGGTATAGATGTTATTGTTACCGATCATCACGAATTACCAAAGGTATTACCGAATGCCTTTGCAATTATTCATCCACGCCACCCTAATGGACATTATCCTTTTGGGGAACTGGCCGGAGTTGGCGTAGCTTTTAAGGTGGCTTGCGCGCTTTTAGAAGAGGTGCCCGCTGAGTTTTTGGATCTGGTAGCGATAGGGACTGTAGCGGATATGGTCTCTTTAACCGATGAAAATCGTGTGTTGGTCACTTATGGTCTTAAGGCTTTGCGACAAACCGAACGTCTGGGGCTGCAAACACTTTTAAAAGTTAGTGGAGTAGATGAAACAAAATTAGATGAACAAAGTATCGGTTTTGCATTAGCCCCCCGGTTAAATGCGATTGGTCGCTTAGCGGATCCAAATAAAGCGGTTACCTTATTAAAAACCTTTGATGAAGCAGAAGCTGAAAATTTAGCCAAAGAATTGGATGAAATTAACAAAGAGCGCAAAGGCTTAGTAGAAATGATTACCAAAGAAGCTTTAGCGCTAATCAATCCGCAAGACGCAATTCATATCGTGGCAAAAGAAGGTTGGCATGAAGGTGTTTTAGGAATTGTGGCTGGGCGGATTTTAAAAGAAACGGGGAAACCCACACTTGTTTTAACCATTAAAGAAGATGGCATTGCTAAAGGGTCAGGTAGAAGTACTGAGTCGCTTAATATGTTTGCCATGTTGGATGAGCTGCGGGAATTGTTCACAAGTTTTGGGGGACATCATGCGGCAGTCGGTGTCAGCCTACCATTAAGCGCACTAACAGAGCTTAAAGAAAGAGTCGCTGATTTTGCCCATGGGCATAAAGAAATGTTAGTTGGAAATTCGTTAGCTATCGATGCGGCAATTCAAATTTCTGAAGCGAGCCTCGGCTTAATTAAGGAGCTGAAAAAGTTAGCTCCTTTTGGCATGGATAATCCGCAACCCTATTTTTTATTTCAACACGTTTATACACTAGATGTGAAAACAATTGGTGCAGATAGTAATCATCTGAAATTTACTTTAACAGATAAAGATAATAGTCAATTAACCACAATTGGTTTTGGTTTTGGTAGTTACGCTACTTCAGTAGAAAATAACGAACTTGCAGTAGTAGGACAGTTGCAGATTAACGAATGGAATGGGCGACAATCCCCACAACTCCAACTTGTTGATTTTGCCTCGGTTGGCTTGCAAATCGTTGATCTTCGAGCTAAAAAAAATCGACAGCATTTGCAATTTAACTCAGATTCACTCTTTTTGTATTTTGGCCCTAAGATTTCTGAAGAATTCCAAACGGGATATGCAAAAAAAGCGGTTCACTATCAAGACTTCGACCATTTGAGTTTATTATTGCAAGAAAAAAATTTCTCTAGTGTGGTTTTTTTAGATTGTCCCACCAATGCGGCAATATTAAAAGAAATTGTGACATTAGCTGATTTTCAACAAATATATTTGATTTTAAGTACCAATGATGATGCCTATTTAGATGGATTAGGAACAAGGGAACAGTATGGACGTTTGTTCAAACTAATCGCGCAACAAAAGGCATTAGATGTCCGCTACAAATTACCAAGTATTGCGCAATTTTTAAAAATACCCGAAAAATTATTAATTTTCATGATTCAGGTGTTTTTTGATTTGGAATTTGTTACAATAAGCGATGGTGTTTTGCGTCAAGCTGATATAGATGGCAAAAAAGATCTTACATCCAGTCAGGTTTATAAAAATAGACAACAAAAAATTAAAACAGAAGAATTTCTTTTGCTAAGTGACGTAGCAACTTTAAAAACGTGGTTTGAAAATTAGGAGGAAACAACATGGATTTGAAAGATTATATTGCAAGTATTCCCGATTACCCTTCAAAAGGGATTGTTTTTCGCGATATCTCACCTTTAATGGCAGATGGTATGGCGTATCGTGAAGCAACAAAACAGATTGTAGATTATGCAAAAGAAAAAAGAATCGATATGGTGGTTGGACCGGAAGCGCGTGGGTTCATCGTTGGCTGTCCAGTTGCTTATGAATTGGGAGTAGGATTTGCACCCGTGCGTAAAAAAGGAAAGCTGCCACGTAAGACAATTGAAGTAACTTATGATTTGGAATATGGTACTGACACATTAACCTTACATGAGGATGCTATTAAACCTGGACAACGCGTCTTAATTTGTGATGATTTATTAGCTACTGGGGGTACAATTAAAGCTACTACGGAACTCGTTGAAGAATTAGGGGGCGTAGTTGTTGGTTGTGCTTTCCTAATCGAATTAATGGATTTACACGGACGGGATAAAATTAAAGATTACGATATGATTACTTTAATGGAATATTAAAAAAAGACGTTTTGCAACGCTTGTTGCAAAACGTCTTTTTTAGTCTAGCTCGTGGAATGAATATAATTTTTTATGTGAAAAAGGTGCTTATGCATGAAAAATAACCCAACGTTAAAAAAGTGAGGGGAATAAAGAAAAAGATACATAAAGGATGTCAATTTCAGTGGATAAAAATTTCAGGGCTTAAACTTTGCGACTATTTGTACAAGCAGAGAAATTTCTTCTAAACTCAAGATTCGCTATACTACTAAGGAAAGGGGAATAAGTATGGATTACGAAGTATTACTTTACTATAAATATACAACTATTGAAGATCCGGAAACTTTTGCACAAGAGCATCTGGCTTTTTGTCAAAAATTGGGTTTAAAAGGTCGAATTTTAGTTGCCAAAGAAGGAATTAATGGGACGGTGTCTGGGTTAAAGAAGGACACAGCAGCTTACCAAAAAGCGTTGCAAGCAGATTCGCGTTTTGTAGGAATCCTGTTTAAAGTTGATGAAGCAAATGAACATGCCTTTAAAAAAATGTTTGTCCGATCACGACAAGAAATTGTTTCATTGAAATTAGCTGATGATTTGAATCCAAACGAAACAACGGGAGAATATCTTTCACCACGGGCTTTTAAAGCAGCTTTGCTAGATGAAGATACCGTTGTTATCGACGCTCGTAATGACTATGAATATGATTTAGGGCATTTTCGTGGGGCCATTCGTCCGGAAATTCGTAATTTTCGCGAGTTGCCACAATGGATTTTAGAACACAAAGAAGAATTTATGGAAAAACGGGTAGTAACGTATTGTACGGGTGGAATTCGTTGTGAAAAATTTTCTGGTTGGCTTGTCAAAGAAGGCTTTAAAGATGTCGGCCAGTTACACGGCGGCATTGCCACTTATGGAAAGGATCCAGAAGTACGTGGTGAATTATGGGATGGTAAAATGTATGTTTTTGACGAGCGTATTAGCGTTGAGATCAATCAGGTGGATAAGCATGTAGTCGGTCGGGATTGGTTTGATGGGAGTCCTTGTGAACGCTATATTAACTGCAGTAATCCTGAATGTAATCGTCGTATCTTGTCTTCTGTGGAAAATGAAGAAAAGTATTTAGGTGCTTGTAGTGAAGCCTGTCGCAACCATCCTCGCAATCGCTATGTCAAAACGCATTTGTTTCAAAAATAGCTTGTGCCTTAAAGGTTGGAAAGTTAATTTCCGACCTTTTTCATTTTACATCTTTAAAAATAGATGATAAAAGACATTTTTCCCCTAACGAATTTACTTATGGTAAGATAGACGAGAAATAAGAACGATTATGAAAAGTAATGTTAATTGAGAGGAATTAAATGATGCAACAGAGTGAAAAACAAGTGAAAGAGGCTATTTCAGCGTATATTCATATCCCTTTTTGTGAACATATCTGTTATTACTGTGATTTTAATAAAGTCTTTTTAGAAGGACAGCCAGTAGATGAATATATTTCAAGTCTTTTAAAAGAAATAAAGTTAACTTTAGAACAAAATCCAATTACTCAAAGCCCTACCTTATACATCGGTGGAGGCACCCCCACTTCACTGTCAGTTAAGCAACTGGATACGTTATTAAGTGGTATCAATCAACTTTTTCCGATGGATACTGTGAACGAGTTCACTGTGGAAGCGAACCCCGGTGATTTAACTTTTGATAAGTTACAGGTGATGAAAGCACACAATGTTAATCGCCTTTCAATGGGAGTCCAAACTTTTGATGATGTATTATTGAAAAAAATAGGACGTAAACATACCGTAAAAGATGTTTATGCTACGATGCATTTTTTAGAAAAGGCCGACTTTCAAAATGTTTCCATCGATTTGATATACGCATTACCTGGTCAAACACTAGCAAGTTTCCGTAACACGTTAAAACGCGCAATTGAATTGGATTTACCCCACTACTCGTTATACTCTTTAATTCTTGAAAACAAGACCATGTTTATGAATTGGGTGAGACAAGGACGTCTAGAGATGCCTGATCAAGAAATTGAAGGACAAATGTTTGAAGAAACTATGGCAGCCATGCACAATACTGGGAAGTTTCAATATGAAATTAGTAATTTTGCCAAACCAGGCTTTGAGTCGCAACATAACTTGGTCTATTGGAATAACGAACACTATTTTGGCTTTGGGGCTGGTGCAAGTGGTTATCTTGGCCAAAGACGTTATAAAAACTTCGGACCAATTCAACATTATTTAAAACCATTGCGTCAAAATCAGTTGCCAATTTATGAAACTGAAGAATTGACACGCAATAACCAAATTGAAGAAGAAATGTTTTTGGGCTTACGCAAGAAAGCGGGTATCTCAAAATTTCATTTTAATGAAAAATTTGGCACGGATATGACAGAAATTTATGGTGATGTTTTAAGAGAACTAATCAAAAAAGATTGGCTTGCAGAGACTGATGATCATGTTGCTTTAACATCAAAAGGGTTGTTAATTGGAAATGAAATTTTTGAGAAGTTTTTGTTAGATTAGTTTTTTTAGCCTTTCAAACCCTTGGTATAACTAAGAAAATTCATTAGCACTCTTGTTGCAAGAGTGCTAATTTTTTGTTGCACATTTCTTGACAATAAAGTTTCTTGTGGTATATTAATATGTGTTAGCACTTAAAAGGATTGAGTGCTAAATACGAGGTGATGAATATGTTGACGAATAGACAACAAGATATTCTGCGTCTCATTATCCAACACTATACCAAGACCGGGTTGCCGGTAGGTTCGAAATCCTTGATGGCTGCAGGAATCAAAGCGAGTTCTGCTACAATTCGTAATGATATGAAGGCTTTAGAAGAAGCGGGCTTATTACAAAAAACCCATTCTTCTTCCGGTCGTGTTCCTTCGATGAAGGGTTATCGTTACTATGTCGATCATTTATTAAAACCTACGCGCGTAGCTAAAACAGAGATGCAAGTTATTAAACAGTCTTTTGGTCAAGAATTTCATGAGATTAATGATATTATTCAACAATCTGCTGAGATTTTATCGACTTTAACGAGTTACACTGCATTTTCTTTAGGTCCGGATATGAAGGATAGACGTCTGACTGGATTTCGTATTGTTCCTTTGAATAGCCGTCAAGTGATTGCAATTATTGTGACGGATAAAGGTAACGTCGAAAGCCAAGTCTTTGCTTTACCGCAAAGTGTCAGCGGCGCCGACTTGGAAAAGATGGTACGGATCATCAACGACAAATTAGTAGGTGAGCCATTACTCACGGTTTATCAACGTCTGCGTACTGAGATACCGATGATCTTGCACAAATACTTTCAAACAACAGAAGGTATTTTAGATTTATTTGACTTAATGTTAGGTCAAGTTTTTGAGGAAAAAGTTTTTGTTGGCGGTCGCATGAATATGATTGATTTTGAACCATCACAAGATGTTGATCAGTTCAAATCAATTTACCGCTTTATGAAAGACCCTGAAGAGTTGATGCAACTTTTGATTCCCCCCACTGAGAGCATTGATATTCGTATCGGTGATGAGTTGGGTAATGACTTGTTTCATAATATGAGCTTAATTCAAGCGAGTTATGATATTTCAGGTCATGGTAAAGGAGTTATTGCATTATTAGGGCCTGCGAGTATGCAGTATTCTAAAATGTTTGGTTTACTTGATGTGTTTTCTCGTGAACTCGCTGAGAAATTAGCAGAATATTATCGTTCGCTAGATGCAACAAGTTAAAAGAAATTTTGCATAGAAAGGTGGCAAGTTCAGTGTCTGAAAAAGAGGAACAAAAAGAAGAATTAGCCGAAGAAATTACTGAGCTAAAAGATTTAGAGGATTCAGAGTCTGTGTCAGATGAGTTGACTGAGTTGACAAAAAAAATTGATGAGATGGATGATCAATTGTTACGGGCCCGTGCAGAAATTGCGAATATTACCAATCGGAATCGCAATGAGCGCGAGTTGTTGCAGCGTTATCGTTCCCAAGATTTAGCCAAAAAACTCTTACCAGCAATTGATAATTTGGAACGGGCAATGGCAACAGAAGTTAATGATGAACATGGTGCAAGTTTGAAAAAAGGTGTCGAAATGACATTGGCGAGTCTACAAAATGCTTTGAAAGAAGAAGGAATTGAAGAAATTCCTGCAGAAGGCGAAGTCTTTGATCCAAACTTCCATCAAGGTGTGCAAACAGTTGAAGCAAGTGAAAATGCACCTGCCAATACTATTGTGCAGGTACTTCAAAAAGGTTACAAATTACATGATCGCGTTTTGCGTCCAAGTATGGTTGTTGTAGCCCAATAAATTATTGTTTTATAAAAAGAGATAACTTTTAAAGGAGCGTTTTATTATGAGTAAAATTATTGGTATTGACTTAGGTACTACAAACTCTGCTGTTGCAGTCTTAGAAGGCGGCGAAGCAAAAATTATTGCTAATCCAGAAGGTAACCGGACAACTCCTTCTGTTGTTTCGTTTAAAAATGGCGAAATTCAAGTAGGGGAAGTTGCGAAACGTCAAGCAGTAACAAATCCAAATACAGTTTCATCTATTAAACGTCATATGGGCGAAGCGGGCTACAAAGTTGATGTTGAAGGTAAATCTTATACACCACAAGAAATCTCAGCCATGGTATTACAATACATTAAAGGTTTTGCTGAAGACTATCTAGGAGAAAAAGTTGAAAAAGCAGTTATTACAGTTCCTGCTTATTTTAATGATGCCCAACGTCAAGCAACAAAAGATGCTGGTAAAATTGCAGGTCTTGAAGTAGAACGAATTGTAAATGAACCAACTGCCGCAGCGTTAGCGTATGGCTTAGATAAGACTGATCGCGATGAAAAAATCTTAGTATTTGACCTTGGTGGCGGTACATTTGACGTTTCCATTTTAGAATTAGGTGATGGCGTTTTTGATGTATTGTCAACTGCCGGTGATAATCATTTAGGTGGGGATGATTTTGATAACAAAATTATCGATCATATGGTAGCAGAATTCAAAAAAGAAAATGGTATCGATCTTTCAAAAGATAAAATGGCAATGCAACGTTTGAAAGATGCTGCTGAAAAAGCGAAAAAAGATTTATCAGGCGTGACGAGCACACAAATCAGCTTACCATTTATTACAGCAGGAGATGCTGGTCCATTACACTTAGAAATAACATTAACTCGTGCTAAATTTGATGAATTAACAGCTGACTTAGTTGAACGTACTAAAGTTCCTGTACGCCAAGCACTAAAAGATGCTGGTTTATCACAATCTGAAGTAGATGAAGTTATTTTAGTTGGTGGTTCAACTCGTATTCCAGCAGTAGTTGAAGCAGTTCGTAAAGAAACTGGTAAAGAACCAAATAAATCTGTTAACCCAGATGAAGTTGTTGCGATGGGTGCTGCTATTCAAGGTGGGGTTATTACAGGTGATGTAAAAGATGTTGTCTTACTTGATGTAACACCACTATCGTTAGGGATTGAAACAATGGGCGGTGTGTTTACAAAATTGATTGACCGTAACACTACTATCCCAACAAGTAAATCACAAGTGTTCTCAACTGCGGCAGATAATCAACCAGCTGTTGATATCCACGTTTTACAAGGTGAACGCCCAATGGCAGCAGACAACAAAACATTAGGTCGTTTCCAATTAACTGATATTCCTGCTGCTCCTCGTGGTATTCCACAAATTGAAGTAAGCTTTGATATTGATAAAAACGGGATTGTGAATGTTTCTGCTAAAGATTTAGGAACGCAAAAAGAACAAAAGATTACAATCAAATCATCATCAGGTTTATCAGATGATGAAATCGAACGGATGGTCAAAGATGCTGAAGCAAACGCTGAAGCAGATAAAGCCCGTAAAGAAGAAGTAGACTTGCGGAATGATGTAGATGCTTTATTATTCTCTGTTGACAAAACATTGAAAGAATTAGAAGGTAAAGTTGACGCCGACGAAGTTAAGAAAGCCGAAGATGCACGAGATGAATTAAAAGCTGCCGTTGAAGCAAATAATTTAGAAGATATGAAAGCAAAACGGGATGCTTTAAGCGAAATCGTCCAAAACTTGACTGTCAAATTATATGAACAAGCGGCGCAACAACAAGCTGAAGCTAACCCAGAGGAAGCACAAGGCGGCGCTGATGATGTTGTCGATGCTGATTTTGAAGAAGTCGATGGCGAAGATAAATAATTTTAGTCAAAAAGAGCTATTTTGTACTTGATGAGGAAAAAGCCAAGGCTACCGCTTTGGCTTTTTCTATGAGATAGTTTAGCTTCCTTTTAAAATGTGTTAAAATACCCAAGTGAGAATAAAAGTATGTGGAGGGAAAGCCTATGGCAGACAAACGTGATTATTACGAAGTCCTCGGGCTGCAAAAGGGAGCTTCCGATGACGAAATCAAAAAAGCATATCGCAAGCTTTCCAAAAAGTATCACCCAGATATTAATAAAGAGCCTGATGCAGAAGAAAAATTTAAAGAGATTTCGGAAGCTTATGAAATATTAAGCGATCCGCAAAAACGGGCAGCCTATGATCAATATGGTCATGCTGGAACTGATCCTAATTATGGTGGCGGCTACGGTGGTTTTGGTGGCGGCAACTATGGCGGGTTCAGTGGTGGCGGCAGCTTTGGTGGTTTTGAAGATATTTTTGAATCTTTCTTTGGCGGCGGTGGGGGACGTTCTGTTGATCCCAATGCTCCGCGGCAAGGTGCAGATTTACAGTATGCGGTTAATTTGAAGTTTGAAGAAGCAATTTTTGGCGTGGAAAAAACAGTGAAATATAACCGTGAAGAAGTTTGTCATACCTGTGGCGGTAATGGTGCAAAACCAGGAACTCAACCAGTGACATGTTCAAAATGTCATGGTTCTGGTTCAATTAATGTGGAACGTCAAACACCATTAGGTCGTATGATGAGTCGTCAAACATGTGATGTGTGTCACGGTACCGGTAAAGAAATTAAAGAACCTTGCCCAACTTGTCATGGTTCAGGTCATGAAAAAAAAGCGCATGAAGTAAAAGTTACTGTTCCAGCCGGGGTGGAAGACGGCCAACAAATGCGCTTACAAAATCAAGGTGAAGCCGGTGAAAATGGTGGGCCTTATGGTGACTTATATGTTGTTTTCCGAGTAGAAGAAAGTGATATCTTTGATCGCGACGGCGCAGAAATTTACTACGAGTTGCCGCTTAATTTTGTCCAAGCTGCATTAGGGGATGAAATTAATGTGCCAACAGTTCATGGTGAAGTGAAGTTAAAAGTTCCAGCAGGGACACAAACGGGTACGAATTTCCGTTTACGTGGAAAAGGTGCGCCAAAATTACGTGGAACTGGCAATGGCGATCAACATGTAAAAGTCAATTTAATTACGCCGAAAAATTTGAGCGAAGAGCAAAAACAAGCCTTGCGTCAATTTGCTGAGGTTAGTGGTACCAAATTAACCGAACAGCAATCAGAAGGTTTCTTCGATAAAATGAAAGATGCTTTTGGTGGTAAGAAAAAATAGATAAAAGAGTTCATGGGAAAATTTCCATGAACTCTTTTTCTTTTTGAGGTATAGTAAGAATAATCTAAAAAAGGAGGCAGACAATGCGAGTTTTTACTAGTCCTCAAGAATACATACAAGGGCCAAATGCCTTTCAATCAGAATTATTTCGCTTAAATCGTTTAGGTAACCATGTGTTAATTGTAACAGATTCTTTTGTCATGAAGATGCTGGGAAATAAAATAGTCCATAATCTAACGGTTGCTAAAATTAAAAGTGAGGCCATTTTAGTAGACGAAAATAATCCGCCAGAACTCTTGGTTAATGCTCAAGAATCGGTAAAAAAATTTGGATGTCAATTTATCATCGCTTTAGGTGGGGGAAAAGCAATGGATTTAGGCAAAATGATTGCCAACGCTTGTGAGTTGCCAATCGCAATATTGCCAACTTTGGCTGCTACAGATGCAGCTACCTCACGGATTTCTGTCAGGTATGATGAAATGGGAAATTTCGTCCGTTATGATTTTTATGCCCAAAATCCTGAAATTATTTTAGTTGATACTACTGTCATTCTAAACGCTCCTGCTGAAATGCTCTTGGCGGGGTTTGCTGACGGAATTGCCACTTATATTGAAGCGAGGAGTATTTGGCAAGAAAATGGACGAAATACCATGGGTGCATCCCCGACTATAGCGGCGTTAAGTTTGGCAAAAAGTTGTCACGAAGTTTTAATCCGCGATATTAAAAATGCTCAAAAAGCGCAAGCTGTAGGTGTAATAAATGAAGCCTTTGAAAATGTCGTAGAAGCCAATATCTTACTGAGTGGTTTGGGCTTTGAAAATGGGGGTTTGAGTCTAGCCCATGGATTTCATAATGTTGTCATGGGAGAAAAAGCAATGAATGTCACTGGTAGTCATGGTCAAATTGTCGCAGTGGGTGTGCTGCTCCAGTTATTGGCAGAAGAACGCCAATCAGAATATGAAACGCACCAAAAGCTATTTTGCCATCTTGCTTTACCGACTACGCTGCATGAGCTTAATTTGAATTTATCAGAGGAAATGCACCAATATTTGGCAAAAAGAATTTTACTCACTCGAAATGCGGGGAATTATATTAGTAGACAAGTCAATGTAGAAAAAATAATGGCGGCCCTTATCAAATTACATTAAAAAGGAAGATAATGATGAAAATTTTAGTGACAGGCTTTGATCCCTTTGCAAAAGAGCAAATTAACCCTGCTTTAGAAGTTGTAAAACAATTACCAGACGAGATAGAAAACGCACAGATTATTAAATTAGAAATTCCTACTGTATTTCATCAGGCTGGTTTTATTGTTGAACAAGCGATTAAAAACTATCAACCCGATATTGTACTTAATATTGGTCAGGCAGGAGGGCGCTTTGCCATAACATTTGAAAAAGTAACGATTAATCTTGCTGACGCACGGATTGCTGATAATATGGGCGAACAACCAATCGACGAAACTATTTTTGCTGACGGCCAAACTGCCTATTTTACGCAGCTGCCAGTAAAAGCGATGGCAGCTGCAGTGAAAGCTGAAAAAATTCCGGCAGCTGTTTCTTACACAGCTGGTACTTTTGTTTGTAATTATATTATGTATTATGTGCAGTATTTAATTGATAAGAGGTATCCGTCTTTAAAAGGTGGATTTATTCATGTTCCTTTTATCCCCGCGCAAGTAATAGACAAACCAAATCAACCGGCAATGAATTTACAAGATATTGTCCATGGTGTAACACTGGCTATTAAAGCTTTGGTTACCTATAACGATCAAGCAGATATTAAAACATTTGGTGGAACAGAGCATTAAAAAGCATCATTTTACAAGTGAATCTTGTAAAATGATGCTTTTTTTATAGGTGCAGGGATTATATGATTTTTGCAAGTAATAAGAGCAATATATTAGGCTTTCCTCCTATTACTTGAGAGCTGAGCGAGTCCGTTCAGCTTTTTTTATTAAATATTCAAAACTTTATTTAAAAAGTCTTGGGTGCGCGGATTCGTTGGATTATTAAAGACTTCATCTGGTGTGCCGTCTTCTAAGAATTTGCCGCCATCACAAAATAGAACACGGTTAGCAACTTCTTTAGCAAAGCCCATTTCGTGGGTAACGATGACCATTGTCATTCCTTGTTTGGCCAATTTTTTCATAACGTTTAGTACATCACCAACCATTTCTGGATCAAGAGCTGAGGTTGGTTCATCAAACAACATGATATCTGGATTCATCGCCAATGCCCGAGCAATAGCAACCCGTTGTTTTTGACCCCCAGATAAACTACCGGGTAAGGCATCTTTTTTATCAGATAGACCAACAGTTTCTAATAGGCTGTCAGCTTTTTTCTCAGCATCCGCTTTTGACATACGACCTAGATCAGTTGGTGCTAAAGTAATATTTTGTAAAACTGAAAGATGAGGAAAAAGGTTAAAGTGTTGAAAAACCATGCCAATATGTTGGCGCACTTTGTTAATATCCGTTCCTTTGGCCATTAAGTGAGTGCCATCAATTTCAATATCGCCACTGGTCGGTTCTTCTAAGCGATTTAAACAGCGTAAAAATGTACTTTTCCCAGAGCCGGAAGGACCGATTACGCAGACAACTTCTCCTTCATTAATGGTGATACTCATATCATTTAAAACGGTATTATCTCCGTATTTTTTTACTAAGTTCGTTACTTTAATTTTCTCAGCCATTTATTTCACCTTCTTTTCTAAAACTTTAGCTAGACGAGTTAGGGCAGTAATAACGATTAAATACATCACGCCAATAATCAGATAGACATAGGTACTTTGCATATTACGCGCGACAATTATTTTACCAGTTTGCAATAATTCGACTACTCCGATAACGGAAATAATAGTTGTATCTTTTAATGAAATAACAAATTGGTTAACAAATGATGGAATCATAATTTTAATTGCTTGAGGTAAAATGATTTTCCGCATTGTGTGGGTATATCCCAACCCCAGACTACGAGAAGCTTCCATTTGGCCCACAGGAACAGCATTAATACCACCACGAACAATTTCAGCGATATAAGCGCTGGCGTTTAAAGTTAAGGTAATAACACCGGCTGTATAGTCGGGAATAGTAAAACCTATTGCATCAGATAAACCAAAGAAAATAAAGAATGCTAATACCATCATTGGAATTCCGCGAATAATATCAACGTAAATTGAAGCAAAGATTCGTAAACCTCTGATGGGTGCAACGCTGAATAATCCAAAGATAACCCCAATAACAAGTGCCAATACAAATGAAATTAATGCCAGAGAAATGGTTTTCCATAGGCCTTCTAACAAAACTTTCCAATTGTTTTTCAATAAACCACCAATAGTTGACTCGTCAACGCTTGATTTCTTTTGTTCGTTTCCATCTGCAATATATTTATCTAAAATCTTATCATATTCGCCAGTGCGTTTCATCTCTGTTAAAGCTTCATTGAACATCTCCAATAATTCAGGGGCCTGGCCCTTTTTAACAGCAAAACCGTATGAACCGCCGCTTTCGCGTTTAATTGGCGTAGCTAATTCTTGTCCCTGACTAATGGCATAACCAATAACAGGATAATCGTCCATAATGGCATCAATTTGTCCGCCACGAACGGAATCATATAAACCATCTGCTGTATCATATTGTTTAATCGTATAGCCGTATTTAGCTTTATTTTTTTGGAGAAAATCAGCACTTTCCGTTCCGATTTTGGCGCCCACTTTTTTGCCTTTTAAATCAGCATACGTTTTAATTTCGTCATTGTCTTTTTTTATTGCTAATTGGATACCAGATTCAAAATAAGGATCAGAAAAATCAAAACTTTGTTTTCGTTCATCCGTAATTGTCATGCCGGCAATCATAGCATCGGCTTGATTGCCTTGGACCGCTTGCACGGCGCCAGCAAAACCAATATGATTCCATTTCAATTTAAAACCTTGCATTTCTACCGCTTTATTCAATAAATCAACGTCGATTCCTTCATACTTGTTATCTGTATTTTGAAATTCAAAAGGTGCAAAGGCTGTATCACTGGCAATTACGTATTCCGATTTTTTGGGTTCAATTTTTTTCATGGTGCCAGTAGCGGTCTCATCATCGCTTTTGGCAACATAATTTGCGACAATTTTATCATACTCGCCATTTGCCTTTAAATCTTTTAAACCAGCATTAAATTTTGCAAGTAATTCGGCATTTTTGCCTTTTTTAACAGCAAAACCATAAGAATTTCCTTTTTCTTTTTCCCCTACTAGTTGTAAAGGCTGTCCTTGTGTCACCGCGTAACCTAAGACGGGTTCATCATCAAAAATGGCTTGGACAGTATTATTGTTCAAAGAACCGTACAATGCATCAGCGGCATCGTATAGTTTAACATCAAAATCATATTTGTCTTTGTTTTCTTCAAGGAAAGTAGCGGATTCTGTTCCTACCTTGGCACCAACAGTTTTTCCTTTTAAGTCATCGTAATTTTTAATTTTGCTATTTCCTTTAGCAACAGCCATTTGAATTCCACTATCGTAGTAGGGATCGGAAAAGTCAAAAGATTTTTTTCGTTCATCTGTAATACTCATGCCCGCAATCATGGCGTCTAATTGGTTGGATTGCACGCCTTGAATAGAACTATCAAATCCTAAGGGTTTAAGTTCTATTTTAAAATTTTGGTCTTTAGCGATAGCTTTTAATAAGTCGATGTCAATGCCAACGTACTCGTTTTGCTCATTTTGAAACTCAAAAGGAGCAAAGGTGATATCTGTCCCAATTTTGTAAGTTTGTTCCGCTGCAGCGGCAGGTTTGGTGACGGCTAAAGTTAAAAATCCCGCCAAGAAAGATAAACATAAGATTAGTTTTCTTTTCATCGTAATTCCTCCTATAAATAAATGTTAAAAGGCTCCTCTCTACCCAATAAAATGGCAGAAAGATTAAGCCTTCTTAACTGCGTATAAAAAAGTACATATAAAAATCACATATAAAATATTATATGCAGTAATCAGAATCTTCACAATGCTTTTACGGAATTATGAGAAAAAAATTCTTGAAAAAGTAACAAGTTATGTGATAAAACCTAACATTAAGAAAAGCTTCAGACGCGATTGAAAAGTAGCGAAAATATGTTCGCTATGTTAAAATATTTCGTGGACAAAATGCGTATTTATTTCCTTTTATATAGGAAAAGAATACAATTTTTGTAGAGAGAAAATAATGTTAGGGAGGAAGATGTGAATGATTGATCGAGTAACCTCCAATCAATTTCAGTTAGTTTCAAAATATGAGCCAGCTGGGGATCAACCCGCAGCGATTAGTCAATTAGTGGCTGGTGTGAATGCCGGCAAGAAAGCACAGGTATTATTAGGTGCCACTGGGACTGGTAAAACTTATACGATTTCAAATGTTATTAAAGATGTTAACAAACCGACTTTGATTATTGCACATAACAAAACGTTGGCAGGACAATTATATGGAGAATTCAAAGAATTTTTCCCCAACAATGCCGTGGAGTATTTCGTTAGCTACTATGATTACTATCAACCAGAAGCTTATGTTCCATCTTCTGACACCTATATTGAAAAAGACTCAAGTATTAACGATGAAATTGATAAATTACGACATTCGGCAACAAGTGCTTTACTAGAGCGTAATGATGTTGTCGTTGTTGCATCGGTTTCGTGTATTTTTGGTTTAGGTTCACCAATGGAATATCAAAAGCAGGTCGTATCTTTACGCGTTGGTATGGAAATCAGTCGGGACCAATTATTGCGAGATCTCGTGGAAATTCAATTTGAACGAAATGATATCGATTTTCAACGGGGACGTTTTCGTGTCCGAGGAGATGTTATTGAAATTTTTCCTGCTTCACGAGATGAACGGGCATTACGAATTGAATTTTTTGGTGATGAAATTGATCGCATTCGTGAAGTAGACGCGCTAACTGGCGAAATAATGGCAGAAACAGAGCATGTCTCCATATTTCCAGCGACTCACTTTGTGACAAATGAAGACCACTTAGAAACCGCGATTGCATCGATTCAAAAGGAATTGGATTTTCGCTTGAAAGTTTTAAGAGATAATAATCAGTTATTAGAAGCGCAACGTTTGGAACAGCGCACCAATTATGATATCGAGATGCTGCGTGAAATGGGATATACTTCTGGAATTGAAAATTATTCCCGTCACTTAGATGGTCGTAAAGAAGGCGAACCGCCTTACACATTGATTGATTTCTTTCCAGATGATTTTTTAATCGTGATTGACGAATCTCACGTCACAATGCCACAAATTCGTGGGATGTACAATGGGGATAGGGCACGTAAACAAATGCTAGTTGATTATGGATTTCGTTTGCCTTCTGCTCTTGACAATCGACCACTGCGCTTAGAAGAATTTGAAGAACATGTTCATCAAATTATTTACGTCTCGGCTACACCAGGACCATATGAGGCAGAACAAACCGACACTGTAATTCAACAAATTATTCGTCCAACCGGATTATTAGATCCCGTGATTGAAGTTCGACCAATTATGGGCCAAATTGATGATTTAGTCGGTGAGATTAATGAACGGGCTGCAAAAGATGAACGTGTTTTTGTGACCACATTAACAAAAAAAATGTCGGAAGATTTGACCGACTATTTTAAAGAATTGGGCATTAAAGTAAAATATCTTCACAGCGACATTAAAACTTTAGAACGAACGGAAATTATCCGTGATTTGCGCTTAGGGAAATTTGACGTCTTAGTGGGAATTAACTTATTAAGAGAAGGTTTGGATGTACCGGAAGTGTCTTTAGTGGCGATTTTAGATGCAGATAAAGAAGGTTTCTTACGCAGTGAACGTTCTTTAGTACAAACAATTGGCCGTGCCGCTCGTAATTCAGAGGGGAAAGTAATTATGTACGCTGATAAAATTACTGATTCCATGCAAAAAGCGATGGATGAAACTTCTCGCCGTCGCGGTATTCAGGAAAAATACAATGAAGACCATGGTATCGTCCCCAAAACAATTATTAAAGAGATTCGTGATTTAATTGCGATTACTAAGACTAGTGATGATGCGGGTAAAGAAGTAACTTTGGCTAATTATGATGAATTAACCAAAGAAGAAAAAGATACCTTATTAATCAAATTGGAAAAAGAAATGAAAGAAGCTGCAAAAACGTTAGACTTTGAAACAGCCGCCACGTTGCGGGATACGATTTTAGAACTAAAAGCGACGGAATAAAATAAGTTTAAAAGCGTCTTTTGACGCTTTTAAACGATTAAGGAGTAAAGATATGGCAAATGATAAAATCGTGATTCATGGCGCCAGAGCCCATAATTTAAAAAATATTGATGTAACGATTCCGCGAGATGAACTGGTTGTGGTAACAGGGCTTTCTGGTTCTGGGAAAAGTTCGCTTGCTTTTGATACTTTATATGCAGAAGGACAACGGCGTTATGTTGAAAGTCTTTCAGCATATGCTCGTCAATTCCTAGGTCAAATGGATAAACCGGATGTCGATAGTATCGATGGTTTGAGTCCTGCTATTTCGATTGATCAAAAAACAACGAGTAAAAATCCGCGTTCAACGGTTGGAACAGTAACAGAGATTAATGATTACTTGCGCTTATTATACGCTCGTGTTGGGCATCCCATTTGTCCAAATGATCATATTGAAATTACAAGTCAATCTGTAGAACAAATGGTCGATGAAGTCTTAACCTTACCAGAGCGCACCAAAATTCAAATTTTAGCTCCTATTGTGTATCAAAAAAAAGGGCAACACAAAAAGGTTTTTGAATTAATTCAAAAAGAAGGTTATGTGCGGGTCCGTGTAGATGGCGAAATTTATGATATTAGTGAAGTACCAGAGCTGGAAAAGAATTTAAAACATGAAATTGCAATTGTTATTGATCGAATTGTGGTTAAAGATGGTATTCGTTCTCGTTTGTTTGATTCTTTTGAAGCAGCTTTACACTTAGCGAAAGGTTATGCAGTCGTCGATGTTATTGGTCAAAAGGAAAAATTATTTAGTGAACATTACTCTTGTCCTTATTGTGGTTTTACGGTAGGAGAATTAGAACCACGTCTGTTTTCTTTTAACGCGCCTTTTGGAGCATGTCCGGAATGTGATGGTTTAGGTGTGAAATTGGAAGTCGATTTGGACTTGGTTATTCCAGATCAAAGCAAAACATTACGTGAAGGTGCGATTGTACCTTGGAATCCAATTAGTTCACAATATTATCCTGAAATGTTAGCTCAAGCCTGCGATAGTTTTGGGATTGATTTAGATACTCCATTTGAAAAATTGCCTGAAGAGCAACAACAAATTGTTTTAAGAGGGTCAAATGGAGAAACCTTCCATTTTCATTATGAAAATGATTTTGGTGGTGTTCGCGATGTTGAAGTTCCTTTTGAAGGCGTATTAACCAATATCAAGCGTCGTTACCACGAAACCAATAGTGATTTTACCAGAGATCAAATGCGTCTTTACATGACAGAGCTTACCTGTGAGGCTTGTCATGGATATCGCTTAAATCCGCAAGCCTTATCAGTCCAAATTAACGGAACTCATATTGGTGCAGTTAGTGAAAAGGCGATTCATGCTGCCTTGAACTTTTTTGAAACGGTAAAATTAACCGAGCAAGAACAAATGATTGCAAAACCAATTCTAAAAGAAATTGGTGATCGCTTAAATTTCTTGCAAAATGTTGGTTTGGACTATTTAACTTTAAGCCGTGCTGCTGGAACATTATCTGGAGGGGAAGCACAACGAATTCGGTTGGCTACTCAGATTGGTTCAAACTTATCCGGGGTCTTGTATATTTTGGATGAACCATCGATTGGTTTGCACCAACGAGATAATGATCGACTGCTAGCTTCTTTGCGAAAGATGAGGGATTTGGGCAATACTTTAATTGTCGTTGAACATGATGAAGATACGATGCGAGCCGCTGATTATCTAATTGATGTTGGACCTGGCGCCGGTGCACAAGGTGGCGAAATTGTGGCGGCTGGGACACCAGATGAAGTCGCTGCCAATCCTAATTCCATTACCGGACAATATTTATCGGGTAAAAAAGTGATTCCAGTACCAAAAACGCGCCGCAAGGGCAACGGTAAGAAGTTAAAAATCACAGGAGCGTCAGAAAATAATTTAAAAAACGTGAATGTTGATTTTCCATTAGGAAAGTTTATCGCGGTTACTGGTGTCTCAGGATCGGGTAAGTCCACATTAGTGAATGAAATTTTGAAAAAAGCGTTGGCCCAAAAAATTAATCGCAATTCGAATAAACCCGGCAAATTCAAAAAAATGACCGGCTATGAATCAATTGAAAAAATAATTGATATTGATCAAAGTCCAATTGGCAGAACACCCCGGAGTAATCCGGCGACTTATACAAGTGTCTTTGATGATATTCGCGATTTATTTGCCAAAACAAATGAAGCCAAAATTCGCGGCTACAAAAAAGGTCGGTTTAGCTTTAACGTGAAAGGTGGTCGCTGTGAGGCTTGTCGCGGTGATGGTATTATCAAAATTGAAATGCACTTTTTACCAGATGTATACGTACCGTGCGAAGTGTGCCATGGAAAACGCTACAACTCTGAAACCTTAGAAGTTCACTATAAAGGTAAAAATATTGCCGAAATTCTAGATATGACAGTTGAAGATGCCGTGGAATTTTTCAAACATATTCCTAAAATTCATCGCAAATTGCAAACAATCGTTGATGTCGGCTTAGGTTACGTCACATTAGGCCAGCCTGCAACTACTTTATCTGGTGGGGAAGCACAACGTATGAAATTAGCCAGTGAACTCCACAAAAATTCCAACGGAAAAAGTTTCTATATCCTAGATGAGCCGACTACGGGTCTTCATACAGACGACATTGCTCGGTTGTTGAAAGTTTTGGAACGTTTATCAGATGCTGGGAATACTGTTTTAGTGATTGAACACAACTTAGATGTTATTAAATCTGCAGACTATGTCATTGACCTTGGTCCTGAAGGCGGCGACGGCGGCGGAATGATTATTGCTAAAGGTACGCCCGAACAAATTGCCAAAGTTAAAGAAAGCTATACCGGACAATATTTGAAAAAAGTTTTAAATTAAATCACTAATATTTCTTTTAGAAATAGAGCAGTCAGAAGATAGCTTTTGATTGCTCTTTTTCTTTATGGTATGATACGAATGTTGTATTAATAGAAGATTCTATAGTTAAAGTAAAACATGAAGTGAGTGTGGTAAAAAGTGGAACAACAACCTTTTGTCCCCATATTATTAGGTAGTGATATGAATGTTTATGGCATGGCCCGAGCATTTTATGAAGAATACGGTATGAAATCAACCGCATATGCTTCTTTTCAATTAGCACCAACGAAATATAGTAAAATTGTAGATGTAAATGTAATTCCAGGTTTTGATCAGGATCCTGTCTTTATTGAGGAATTATTAAAACTAGCGCAGACAAAATATCAAGATCGCGGAATAAAATATTTATTGGTGGCTTGTGGTGATGGTTATGCAGAATTGTTGTCGCAACATAAAGAGGAATTGAAAGAATATTATGTTTTTGCAGCAAACGATTATACTCTATTTGAAAAATTAATTAATAAGGTTAGTTTTTATGATATTTGTGAAAAATATCAACTGCCTTATCCGAAAACATTAATTATTACGAAGGATATGGTCGTTGACGGTAAATTAAATCAAGATTTACCTTTTGAATTCCCAGTTGCTTTAAAACCAGCCAATAGTGTGGAATGGTTATCTGTCGATTTTGAAGGACGTAAAAAGGCCTTTATTATTGATAATTTATCCGAGTTTAATATGATTTTAGATCGTCTATACAAAGCTGGCTATACAAGCGAAATGATTGCTCAAGATTTCATTCCTGGGGATGATAGCAATATGCGGGTATTAAATGCTTATGTGGATCAAAATGGGCATACACGCTTTATGTTTTTAGGACATCCTTTATTGGAAGATCCGGCACCGGCTGCAGTCGGAAATTACGTGGTGATTGTCCCCGATGAAAATGACGCAATTTATCAAACAATTAAAAGCTTTTTAGAGAAAATTAATTATGTTGGCTTTGCCAACTTTGATATGAAATATGATCGTCGAGACGGCCAATATAAATTATTTGAAATTAACTTGCGCCAAGGACGAAGTAGTTTCTTTGTCACGTTAAGTGGTTTCAATTTGGCTAAATATGTCACAGAAGACCTGGTATTTAATAGTGTATTTAGAGAAACGGCATACGGTCGTAAAGATAATCCGGATGCGAAAGTTTGGTTGGGCGTACCCAAAAAAGTTTTTCGCCGATATGCAAAAGATAATGCAGATAAACAATATGCAGAAAATTTGATTAAAGCAGGACGTTTTGGAACAACCTTGTTTTATGAAAAGGATTCATCTATTCGTCGCTATATATTGATGAAGTATGCTTTCCACAATTATGTAACAGGCTTTAAGAAATACTTCAGTGAGAAAGAAGGCTAGATTTGGTGGAAAACTTTTTTAGTATTTTAGGTGGAATGGGGACTCAAGCAACGGAAAGTTTTGTTCGTCTGCTAAATCTACGGACGGTTACCCACAAAGATCAAGACTATTTAAATTACGTTTTATTTAATCATGCCACAGTGCCCGATCGGACTGCGTATATTTTGGATCAAAACGCTGAAAATCCTTTGCCTTTTTTATTAGACGACATTGCAAAACAAAATTTATTGCAACCAAACTTTATTGTTTTGACCTGTAATACTGCCCATTACTTTTTTGATATGTTGCAGGCAGCAACCGAAATTCCGATTTTGCATATGCCGCGAGAAGCAGCAATTGAAATGAGCCGTCGTCAAAAAGGTGGTAAAGTTGCTTTTTTAGGAACAGAAGGCAGTGTAAAAGCCGGTGTTTATCAACGGGAACTTGAAAAAGTTGGTTTTGAAGTGATGTTACCTAATAAAAAATTACAACAAAAAGTAAATGATTTGATTTATCGTGATATTAAAGAAAATGACTTTTTAAATAAAGCTCTTTATTATGAAATTTTAGCTGAAGCTATCGAAGCGTGCGGCTGCGCCAGTGTCGTTTTAGGTTGTACCGAATTATCTTTAATGCAAGAGTTTGCAACGGATAATCCCTATGATGTCGTCGATGCTCAGTCGATTTTAGTTGATCGTACGATTGAACGGGCTTTAGCAGATCGTAAAAAAGCGGATCATTCTTAAGGAATGATCTCTTTTTTTGCTTAAAATTTTGTCACTAGCAAATAAGAATGTAATTATATTGCTAATGATACGCCCGGGGTGTTATAATATGTATACAAGGTTGCAAGTGAAATGTTAAGTAGGAAATAAAACCGAGCAAAGAGGTAAGGTCCAAAATACTTTCTTTGTTCGGCTTATTATTATAAGGAAAATTTCAAGTGAAAATTTGCAACTATTGAGAGGAGCTGCTTTTATGCAAGACAATTTAAAACTAGTAATTATTACCGGGATGAGTGGTGCCGGCAAAACAGTAGCGATTCAAAGTTTTGAAGATATGGGGTATTTTTGTATTGATAATATGCCCCCTTCATTAATTCCAAAATTCTGGGAACTCATCAAAGAATCTGGTAAAGTGACCAAAATCGCCTTAGTAGTAGACTTGCGTTCGCGCTCTTTTTTTGAAGAAATTCAAGAGATGTTAGTAGACATTGAAAATACGAATTTTATTGATACGCAAGTATTATTTTTAGATGCGTCGGATGAAGAATTGGTTTCGCGCTACAAAGAAACCCGAAGAGTCCATCCTTTAGCAATGGAAGGATTGATTACAGAGGGAATTCGTAAAGAAAGAGCCATTTTAGAAGATTTGAAAACAAAAGCTACGTTTGTAGTGGATACAACGAATTTAACACCACGGCAATTGCGTGAAAAGATTAATCAAGAATTCAAAACAACCAATGAAGGCGGTTTTCGTATTGAAATGATTTCATTTGGTTTTAAATACGGCTTGCCTATTGACGCCGATATTGTAATGGATGTTCGTTTTTTACCCAACCCACATTACATCCCAGAGTTGCGTCCATTAACGGGTAAAGACAAAGAAGTTTATGATTATGTGATGTCGTTTCCGGAAACAGAACAATTTTATCAACAGTTTTATCAGTTATTAGAAACGATCATGCCAGGATATGTAAAAGAGGGCAAAAGTAGTTTAACTATTGCGATTGGCTGTACGGGTGGTCAACATCGTTCCGTTGCCCTGACAGAACGGTTAGGCTTGGCATTAAGTAAAAACTATAAAGTCAATATTACTCATCGTGATAAAGACAAGCGCAAAGAGACGGTGAATCGTTCATGAAATTAAAAACCTATCGTATTCGGAAGCCAAAAGTAGTTGTGGTAGGCGGCGGCACGGGTTTGCCTGTTATTTTGCGTGGTCTAAGAAACCAGGGGATTGACATTACCGCTGTCGTCACAGTTGCAGATGATGGCGGCAGTAGTGGTGAAATTCGCAATTCGATTGCGATGGCGCCTCCTGGAGATCTGCGCAATGTATTGGTAGCTTTATCAGATATGCCTCAACTGTATTCTGATATTTTTCAATACCGTTTTCACAAAGACGATAAATTTTTAGCCAATCATGCGCTGGGAAATCTAATTATTGCTGCAATTTCAGAAATGCGCGGCAGTACTTATGAAGCCATTCAATTATTAACAAAAATGATGCATGTGGATGGTCATATTTACCCTTCCAGTGAAACACCGTTAGTTTTACATGCTATTTTCAAAGATGGCACTGAAGCAATTGGTGAGTCAAAAATAGCAATTGATCGCAAAACGATTGATCATGTATTTGTGCGCAATCAAGAAGGAGATAACGAGCCAACTGCTGCGAGAAAAGTAGTCTCATCTATTATGGAAGCAGATATGATTGTTTTAGGTCCTGGCAGCTTATTTACGAGTATTTTACCGAATTTAATGATTTCTGAAATTGGTGCGGCGCTTTTAGCCACCAAGGCTGAAACCGTCTATATTTGTAATATTATGACACAAAAAGGGGAGACCGAGCATTTCACTGATGCCAATCACGTTCAAGTCTTACATCAACATTTAAAGCGTCCTTTTGTAGATACAGTTTTAGTGAACACAGAAAAAGTACCAGAAGGTTATATGAATCCAGAAATATATGATGAATATTTGGTTCAAGTAAAACACGATTTCAAAGGCTTGCGTCAAGAAGGATGTCGGGTTGTTTCTGCTGATTTCTTAGAACTGCGTGATGGCGGCGTTTTCCATGATGGTGAAAAAGTTGTCGAAGAATTATTGCGGATATTATATTAAAAAACAATAAAATTTGTTATTAGAGAAAATTGAACAGATTAGAAAGGAGTGATTGTGATGTCATTTGCTGCGGATGTAAAAAAAGAGTTGACGACCTTAGAAGTTCATCGAGAACATGCAAAAGCTGAACTTGCAGCTTTGATTCGGATGAATGGATCGGTTAGTTTAAGTAACCATCAGTTTGTCTTAAACATTCAAACGGAAAATGCAGCGATCGCTCGCCGAATTTATACTTTATTAAAAGACCATTTTGGTGTTCGAAGTGAATTATTAGTTCGTCGTAAAATGAAGCTAAAAAAAAATAATGTGTATATTGTGCGGCTAAAAGAGCGCACTCAAGAAGTATTAAACGAATTAGCGATTATGGATGGTTTAATGTTTCAAACACATATTTCAGATGAAATTATGGGCAATGCCCAAAAAATGCGCTCTTATTTGCGTGGTGCTTTTATGGCATCTGGTTCAGTGAACAATCCGGAAACGAGCCGATATCATTTGGAAATATATTCTCTTTATGAAGAACACAATCAAGATGTCTGCCAAATGCTCAATTATTATGGCTTAAATGCTCGGACATTAGAACGGCGAAATGGCTATATTTCTTACTTAAAAGGAGCTGAAAAAATTGCTGACTTTTTAACCTTAATTGGTGCGACGAACTCAATGTTGAAATTTGAAGATGTCCGAATTGTAAGAGATATGCGTAATTCGGTGAACCGCCTAGTGAATTGTGAAACGGCGAATCTAAACAAAACAATCGATGCCGCTTCCAAACAGATAGAAAATATCGAATTCATTGAGCAAAGAGTTGGCTTACAGGCATTGCCAGAAAAACTACAAGAAATTGCAGAATTGCGTTTGGAACATCCAGAAGTTAGTCTCAAAGAATTAGGAGAGATGATTCCTTCTGGTGCAATTTCAAAATCCGGGATTAATCACCGCATTCGTAAAATTAACGAATTTGCGGATCGTTTAAGAGACCCAGCTGTTTAAATATTGAGATTGTTAAAATAGATAAAGCCTGTCCGTTACTATCTTCATTTTCAAGGTGAAGAGAAAGGCGGACAGGCTTTACTTTATTCGTGAAGGTACTCTAAAAGGGTCTCATCGCTAATACTTTCGTCAAAGATATGATTATTAATAATCATAGTGGGAACAAATTGAATATTCGCCCGTTGTGCTTCAGTGATGATGGCTTTTTGAGTTAGTTCATCTTCGTAGTTTTCTAATTTCAAATTTTCTGTGGCAAATTTTTTCACTGACTCTAATGGTAAATCTCCCCATAGGTCTTGAGATAAGAAGATTTTTTTGATGTCTGCTAATGCTTTTTTTGCATCACCTTTTGTTACATACTGATGCATAACATTTCCACGTTGTAAGCTTTCTTTGTCTTTATTGTACAATTTAATGACGCGCTTTAAATTGCCGTTAGCAACTTCTGCTTCCAATAATTTTTCATGCTCTAAAAACCATTGCCGACAATAAGGACAACGCAGGTTAATAAATTCAACCAGCGTTTTTTTAGCATTTTTATCGCCAATCATTAATCCCACATCGCCATTTGTCTCGTCTGCATTAATAATACTAATATCCAAAACATTTCATCCTCTCTGTTTTCTTTCAATGTTAGTGTAGCGAAAAGAAAGCAAAATGGGAAATATTGTGTTTAATCTTGCTGCTTTTTGAAGAGAATTGAAAAGAGTTATGAAAAAATTGTAACTTCCATTGTTTTGCAGGTGAGGGGATATAAAAGCTGTGCTATACTATTGAAGTAAGTCCAATTGTAAAGGGAGTCTGCCTATGTCATTTAGCATTCAAGAATTATTTAATATCGATTATTGGAAACAAATGTTTAATGTCGATATTTTTTCTTGGAATTTTTTTGTCAATATTTTAGATATTCTTGTTGTTTGGTATATCGTTTATAAGTTGATACAACTTGTTAGAGGTACCAAAGCCATTCAGTTGTTTAAAGGGGTAGCCATTTTTATTGCCATTCGTTTTGGTGCTGAACTAATTGGCTTGCATACTTTATCTTGGTTGATGGATCAAGTCATTACCTATGGGGTGATTGCGGCTATTGTCATTTTCCAACCTGAAATCAGACGCGGACTGGAACATTTGGGGCGTAGCACTTTCTTTAAAACGACAAAACAAGAACAAAAAGAAGATGAGCAATTGATAACATCATTGGACAAAGCCGTTCAATATATGTCCAAACGTAAAATAGGTGCTTTAATCACCATTGAACGTAACACAGGGCTTGAAGAATATATTGAAACTGGGATTCCACTAGAAGCAGATATTACCGGGGAACTTTTGATTAACATTTTTATTCCTAACACGCCCTTACATGATGGGGCGGTCATTATTCGCAATGATAAAATAGCTGTTTCTTGTGCGTATTTGCCTTTGTCTGAAAGTATGTTGATTCCAAAAGAATTTGGTACCCGTCACAGAGCGGCTGTTGGAATTAGTGAAGTCAGTGATGCGATTACCGTGGTAGTTTCAGAAGAAACTGGTGGAGTCAGCATTACATTGAATAATCAATTATTATCTGAGCTTTCTCAAGAAGAATATTTGAAAATTTTACACAGAGAATTAATTCCTGAAGAAAAAACTGAGACAAAGAAAAATCAATTTCAAACCTTTATCGAAAGTATCGCTAAAGGAGGCAAAAAATGAATTCAAGTCGTAAAAGCAATATTTTGTATGGCTTCTTAGCGTTTGTTTTCAGCTTGATTTTATTTTTCAATGCCAACGGCCGGAATGTTCAAACAACTTTGAATACTAATCCAGAAAATTTTGAAGAAACGGTCAACAAAGTACAAATTCATCCGGTTTACGATTCGGATAAATATTATATTTTAGGCTTTGATCCTTATGTTTCTGTGAAATTAAATAGTGCCAACCGGATCCAATTAAACGCTGAAGCCAATCCGGATACGCGCGGTTTTCGCGTCGTTTGTGATTTGACGGGTTTGGGTGAAGGCACTCATGAAGTAAAGTTGCGGATTCAAAATGGCAGCAGTGCTGTCGGTTATACTATCAGCCCGGCCAAAGTAACTGTCACGATTGAAAAGAAAGTCACTAAGTCATTTAAAATCAATCCAGTTGTATCTTCTTCTAACTTAGGCGAAGGTTTTTCTGTTGATAGTATTACTGTTGAACCTGAAGAAGCACAAATTACTACGGGTGAAAAAACGTTGGCTGAAATTGATCGTGTTGTGGCAACTGTCGATCCATCTAAAACTGCCAGTGCCGACTTTGAAGAAAAAGCAACGATTGAAGCTCTGGATAAAGAGGGAAATCGCTTAAGTGTAATTTCTGATCCGACAGATGCACAAATTACTGTTAAAGTAAAAGCACCTGAAAAAACGGTTAGCCTTTACGCTTCTCAAGTTGGGACAGTACCAACTGGTATTTCTCACTATGATTTTAAGTTGGATAATTTATCGACAATAATCCGTGGGCCGCAGTCTAAATTGGATGGGATTGAAAGTATTGCTGTGCCAGTAGATATCACCAATATTTCTGAAAAAACGACGCGTGAAGTAGCGATACCAACTGAGACTGGTGTTGTCGCTTCTCCAAAAACAATCAAGGTTGAAATCACACCGGTGCGAAATACAACAAATACACAAACAACGACGACTTCTACTGCACCTGCAACCAGTTCTTCTGAAGAAGTTAAAGAAACAACAACTGCATCAAGTGAACAAACCAGCGAGACAACAGAATCTGGAGTGGACCAGACGTCAAATGAATGAAATTAACTAAAACAATTTTGTGAGGTAAGAAAAATGGGTAAATATTTTGGTACAGATGGTGTTCGTGGCATAGCCAATGTTGAATTAACACCAGAATTAGCATTTAAACTGGGCCGTTGTGGTGGCTATGTTTTAAGTCAGCATGAAGATAGTGATCATCGTCCAAAAGTTTTAGTAGGACGAGATACGCGTATGTCTGGACAATTATTGGAAAATGCATTGGTGGCAGGTTTATTATCTGTCGGAATTGAAGTCTTCACACTAGGTGTCATTTCAACACCAGGAGTTGCCTATCTGACGCGGGTGCAAAAAGCGAGTGCTGGGGTAATGATTTCAGCCTCTCATAATCCTGCTCAAGATAACGGCATTAAATTCTTTGGTAGCGATGGTTTTAAATTAGTTGATGAACAAGAAGCTGAAATTGAAGCCTTGCTTGACGCACCGAAGGATACGTTGCCACGGCCTTCTGCTGAAGGCTTAGGAACTGTAGAAGAATTTCCTGAAGGTCTTTTAAAATATTCACAATTTTTAGAGCAAACAATTACGGGAGATCTATCGGGTGTAACTGTTTGTATCGATGCGGCAAACGGTGCGACAGCCACTAGCGTAAATCGGTTATTTGCAGATTTGGAAACTGATTTTTATACTATGGGTACATCGCCTAATGGCTTAAATATCAATGATGGTGTTGGTTCAACTCATCCCGAAAAATTAGCAGCTTTTGTTGTTGAAAAAGGTGCCGATGCAGGCCTTGCATTCGATGGTGATGGCGATCGGGTTATTGCGGTTGATGAATTAGGAAATATCGTAGATGGCGATAAGATCATGTATATTTGTGCGAAATATTTAGCTTCTAAAAAACGACTAAAACAAGATACTATTGTTACGACTGTCATGAGTAATTTGGGTTTTCATAAAGCGGTTGAAGCAATTGGCTTAAAAGATGTTATTACCCAAGTTGGTGACCGCTATGTCGTTGAAGAAATGCGTAAAAATGATTACAATTTTGGTGGCGAACAATCAGGTCATATGGTCTTCTTAGATTTCAATACTACAGGTGATGGGATGCTTTCGGGGATTCAGTTACTAAGCATTATGAAAGAAACAGGTAAAAAATTGTCTGAATTGGTAGCTGAAGTGACTATTTATCCACAAAAATTAGTGAATATCCGCGTTACTGATAAAAATGGTGCGATGGAAGTTCCTGCAATCAAAGCTGTGATTGAAGAGGCTGAAAAGGAAATGAATGGCGAAGGCCGCATTTTGGTACGCCCTTCAGGAACGGAGCCATTATTACGTGTAATGGCCGAAGCGCCAACTGATGAGTTAGTAAATTATTATGTTGATAAAATTGCTGCGGTTGTGCAAGCTGAAATTGGTGCTTAAATAAATAAGAGCAGGTAAAATTGTGTTTTACAATTTTACCTGCTTTTTTATTGTGCAATAACCGGATCAATCAGGAAATTCGGGTTGCTATATTTATAAAAGTATTTTTTCAGATCGCTTTTATTTTACGCGCTGACCTTTAAAATAGCTTGCAGTAACGGGAACTTTGCGAGCAACAAATTCGGCGGTCGAACCGGCATTTACTAAGGTAAAATTAGCAGGCATACCTGTCTTTATCCAACCAGAAGCAGTGATTAATTTTTGATCCGTGACTAGTTCGAGACTTTCTGTCAGCTCTTTTTGCGTAGTTAAATCAAAAATTTCCGCATAACGATTCAGCTTATCCATTACATCGCCATTACCAAAAGGCGACCAACAATCATAAATATTATCACAACCAATTAATATTTTGACACCGGCTTGTTTTAACTCTGTTAGAGGCGGGATGACAAAATCTAAAGGAATACTAGAAATAATCGTTACTTTATTGGCTGCTAAGCGAGCAAACAATTCTTTTCTTTCTTCAATTGGCAAATCGCGTAAGCCGTAAGCGTGGCTAATTGTCACTTTACCTTGCCACTTTGTTTCCTCAATTAATGTTAAAAATTTAGTAAATACTTTTCTTGCATCGTGATGTCGTTCATGTAAATGATAGTCAATCGGGACATTAAACTGTGTTGCAAGCTCAAATGTTTGATTTAATGATGTTTCTAAGTCATTGTCAATGCTGATTGGATCAACACCACCTACTAAATTAGCACCATTTTCTAAAGCTGTTTTCATCTCATTAAATGCATTTGATAAAAGTAAACCATGTTGAGGAAAAGCGACCAATTCATAGTCCAATTTATTTTGATAGTTTTCCAATACCTTTTGGGCAGATTCAAGGTAGCGTTGTCCCACGGTGGGATGAATGTCAATATGAGAGCGAAAATGCGTTACGCCACAGGAAAGTTCTAAGTTAATCAAATTTTCCATTCTCTTTGAAAAAGAGAGGGGGACTTTGTTTAAATAATCAAATTCTTTGGTAAAACGTTCAATCCGATTTTTTACTGGTACTATGGGGGTCCAGGGAATACCTAATTTACTTTTATCAAAGTGAACATGCATCTCACGTAATTGTGGTAAAAGCAATGTATTTTGTCCATCGATTACGACCAAATCCTCCGTCAAATTTTCTTTGCTTATTTCGACTTCATTGTCTAAAACAGCAGTGATAATTCCAGAATCAAACATTATAGCGAGCTTTTTTGTAGCTGTTCCATAAGTGAAACTACCTTCTGTTAAATAGTCGGTTTCTATGCGTACATTTTTAAGTAACGTTTTCATAAAAAACACCTCCAATTTAGTATAAAGATAACGTTAAAGCGTTCAAAAAGCGAATTTTTAATTTTCACAACTAAGGCTGAATTAACTGCAATCAAAAATGCTGAAATAAGGGTAGAAAAAAACCGCACACACTCAAGTATACGGTTAAAAAATTATTCGACAGTAACAGATTTAGCTAAATTTCGGGGCTTATCAACATCATAACCTCTTTGTAAGGTAGCGAAATAAGCGATTAATTGGGTTGGAACTACGGCCAATAAACTACTTAGTAAGGGGTGGATATTAGGCAATAGAATTTGATCTTCTGGTTTTGCCATCTCTTCAGTGGCAATGACCAATGTGTTGGCCCCCCGACTTTTTACTTCTTGCAAATTCCCTCTGGTATGAGGTCCAGTAACAGCATCGGTAATGATGCCAATTACAGGTGTCCCTTCTTCGATTAGAGCAATTGTGCCATGCTTTAACTCCCCAGCTGCAAATCCTTCTGCTTGAATATAAGAAATTTCTTTTAACTTTAAGGCTGCTTCCATGGAGACGTAATAATCATTCCCGCGACCAATATAAAAAGCGTTGCGGGTATTAGTTAAGTATTCCTGTGTTAAATCAGCTAAGAGTTCTTTTTCGTTAATCATCGTTTCCATAGCAGTTGCGATTAATCCTAATTCATGGAATAAATCAAAATGAAGGGCAGCTGGAATTCCTTTTTCTACGCCTAGTGCTTTGGCTAGAACTGCCATAACGGCAATTTGAGCAGTATAAGCTTTTGTTGAAGCCACAGCTATTTCAGGGCCGGCATGAAGTAATAACGTGTAGTTTGCCTCACGAGATAAAGTTGAACCTGCCGCATTCGTAATGGTTAACGAAGGATGTCCCAACTCATTGGTTTTGACTAGCACTTGACGACTATCAGCTGTTTCACCGCTTTGGCTTAAATAAATAAAAAATGGTTTTTGTGATAATAGCGGCATGTTGTAGCCAAATTCACTTGATAAGTGGATTTCTACCGGTAATTGAGTTAGGTTCTCGAAAAATTTCTTGGCTGCCCAACCCGCATGACTGCTTGTGCCACAGGCCACGATATAGATGCGATCACTATTTTTTAAAGTCGTTAACAAGTTTTGGTCCACCGCAATGGATCCATCATCATTTTGATATTTTTGAACAATTTTGCGCATTACGACTGGTTGTTCATCAATTTCTTTTAACATGTAATAAGGATATGTTCCTTTTTCAATATCACTGGCATCAAGTTCAGCCACATAAAAATCACGTTCGATAATTTTTCCCTCGGCATTTTCAATTGTAGCTTTTTCAGCTGTTAATGTAACCATTTCGCCATCCATTAATTCCATAAAACGACTTGTTTGGTCTAACATTGCTAAAGCATCGCTACATAATACATTAAAACCTTTCCCTAAGCCAATTAGAAGAGGGCTTTTATTTTTTGCGACATAAATTGTTTCATTGTCCGTTGTATCGATTAAAGCAAAGGCATAAGAACCTTCAATTAGTGTCAATGCCTTTTTGAAGGCCGCTTTTGTTTGCAGACCTTCATTTTTAAAGTGGGCAACCAAATGAACGGCAATTTCTGTATCGGTTTGACCATAAAATGTATCCGCAGCTAAATAAGTTTGACGTAAGTCATCATAATTTTCGATGACACCATTATGAACTAACACAAGTTCCCCGTTTTGACTCGTATGAGGATGAGCATTTTCTTCTGTTGGTTTACCATGAGTAGCCCAACGTGTATGGCCAATTCCAATTGTACCCGTAATCGTAGGATTTAATTTTGCTTCCAAATTTTTGATCGGTCCAGTAGATTTTACTAAATGGCTGTCATCTCCAGCTACATAAATACCTGCGGAGTCATACCCGCGATATTCAAGACGTTTTAAGCCATTTAAAATGATTGTTGTTGCATCGTTTTTTCCAACAACTCCGACGATTCCACACATATAAAAAACCTCTTTCTGATAACGGGGATGTTTTCTTTTCTATAACATGCTCCGTCCAAATTTCAAATAATTAGATTAGACCAATTTTATTGGTATAGATATATAATTATTGGTCTAATTAACAAGACAACAAAAATGATATTATTTATTAACGGTTTTGTCAACAAATAATTTTGAATATTTTTAATTGGTATATGTTTGATTTTTTGAAACCAATATACGTTGTAAAATTCAGTCTGCCATTTTCAATCTTAATTAACAAAATTATTTATTAATAACTGTTTTTTTTGAAAGCTTTTCGCTACAATGATATCAGGGTGATCGATTGTATTATAAAGCGACAACCAAACTGATAAAAAATCAGTTTTTGGAGATTGAGGAGGATATTATGGAAAATATGGTACGTTGTATGAGTTTTAAACAGTTAAAAGCAGCTGTAGCAAAATTAGAAGCGGCAGAAGCTGTAGACGATAACACAAAAGTTTTTATTGATACAGGCTGGGATAGTTTACAAGAAGTGGCTCCAGAAAGTATTGCGATAAAAAAGGCACGCTATTTTCAGGTACAAGACCCGGTGAGTAAAGAATATTTTGGTGGTTTTGCTTTAGAGGAAAAAGCTGAAAAGGTGAACGCTACAGGAGAAGAAGAAACGGTTATTGTCATTGAAAATCAATATTAAAAAAGAGTAGGGAGTAAACGAAATGAATAAAAGAAGATGGATTGCTGTAGTGATTGCAGTGGGGTTATTTGTGTTTTCAGCTGTATCTTCCCGTGTTGCAACCCATAATAGTGAAGATACGCAAAAAGCGTTGGCTGGATTAAATGCATTGCTGTATGGTTCAAACCAGATGGAAAAAGAAGTGATTGAAGAAGGTAACGGCACCCAGCAAATTGCAAAATTAACACTTGATGGCACTATAGCCGATACAGGCTCAGGTGGGATTTTTTCGACTGAAACTTACAGTCATCAAGATTTTTTAGCACAGTTAAAAGAAATTCAAACAGATAAAAGCATTAAAGGTATCTTATTAGAAGTTAATTCTCCTGGTGGCGGGGTGTATGAGAGTGCTGAAATTGCCAAAGAGTTTACGAAGATCAAAAAATTAAATATTCCCGTGTACGTCAGCATGAAAAATATGGCTGCAAGTGGAGGCTATTACATTTCAGCTGCTGCAGATAAAATTTTTGCTACTGACGAAACTGTGACAGGATCAATCGGAGTGATTATGTCTGGCGTCAACTACAGTGGTTTAATGGAAAAATTAGGCATTACCGATCAAACATATAAAAGTGGGGCGCTAAAAGATATGGGCTCGGCGACGCGTAAACCAACTGAAAAAGATAAAGAAGTATTGCAAACCTATGTTAACAATGCCTATGACCGTTTTGTCAAAGTGGTAGCTACAGGTCGGCATATGTCAGAAGATGCGGTTCGTAAAATTGCGGATGGTCGCATTTATGATGGTGCGCAAGCTAAAACTATCGGTTTAGTGGATGAAATTGGGTTTCCTGAAGATACGTTAGCTGCATTGAAAAAAGATAAAAAATTGGAAGATGCCCAAGTAATTGAGTACACAGTTGGCGATACTGGTTTTTATTCTTCTTGGTTAGGCAGTAAAGTGGCCCAATGGCAAGGACTTGCTCCAAGTGAAAGCAGTAAAGTATTACATCTTTTTGAATCCCTTGGAAATGCCCAAGCGCCTAAACCTCTTTATTATTATGGAGGTGAATAAATTGAGTGATAAAGTACAAGGACCTAAAATTTTTAAAACAGCTCAAGAAAAAGAAAAACTAAGTGCAACAGAAATTGAGAAAAAACAGCAACAATGGCGCCCTTTGATAAATGAACAGCCTGATAAACAAAATTATTTTCCCAATTATTTTTACGCGGGTTTTTGGATTCGCTTTTTTTCGTATCTCGTGGATTTATTATGTGTGAATGCTGTAACAAATGGTACGATTGGTTTGGTATATCGTATTGTCGGAGTAGAAATAGCGACTAGCTTTTTGAGTTTATCTTCTTTACTAGCTTTAGCAGTCTATTTGAGCTATTTTACTTTACTGACAAAACTTAACCATGGGCAAACAATTGGTAAAATGATTTTTGGCATTCGTGTGGTTTCGCTAACACAATCCGAGTTGTCATGGACTACGGTTATTATAAGAGAAACCGTTTGCCGTTTTATCCTGAAAGGATTTCCTTTTATACTAGGCTATGTGGTAGCAGCTTTTACTGATCACAAACAACATGTGGGCGACTACTTTTCAGATACTTCTGTCGTTACGATTAATGTATTAAAAGCTTTTAACAAAGAAATACGGGCTTAATTTGCAATAGGAGCAGGTGTAAAAGATGGGAGAAAAAATTGTCTTTCCGGATGAATTAGAACGTAGCATACGCTTAGGCCAAAAAGCGATAGAACAAAAAGAGTATTTAACCGCGTGTGGTTACTTTAAAAAAGCCTATGAAATGGAAATGTCTTTTTCAGTCAATCAATTATATGTGGCAGCTTTACTGAAATTAGAAGATTTTGAGGCTGCCCTTCAAGTGGCGCAAGATTTTTCAGAGGAATATCAAAGCACAGAAGCAGCTTTAACACAATATGTTCGCATTTTATTATTAAATCAACAGTTTTTAATTGCACGTAAAGTTATCTCTCAAAGCGTATTGTTGACAAAGGAAAAAAAACGTACTTTAACTCAACAAGTAGAACAGCTGGAATTAGCCATCGATTTGCTTGATCCAGAAAGTTTACAAGTTAAGCGACAATTATTAAAACGTTGGGATAAAAAGCAAACACCTATGCCGTCTGCTGCGTGGGATGAGTTTCAGCATCAGTTAACTTATCCTCAATTTGTGGCTTTGATGCAAGATTTTTTACCTGCAAGTAACAATAATTTTTTACGACCGCGCTTAATTGAAGAACTGGTATTATTAGGTTGTGATAAAACTATCCTAACCAATAGTTGGTTAGAAATTGGTTATCAATTGGATCTAAAGACTCTGCTATTACCAGAAGATTTACCGGCTTTTAAAAAACTACAACATTATTTTGAGTCTGAAATTGCTGCAAAGAATGTTCAAATGGCGGAGTATTGTATCGCTGAATTGAAGACGCATTTGGCACTAACATATCCATTTGTCCCTTTTGCAGAAAATACAATGTTATGGGCTCAGAGCTATGTCTTAGAATACCAAAGGTTAATGGGAGATGTTACTGCTGAAAAAAGCCTAGGCGAACTTTCAAAAATTAATCTTCAAAAAGAAAAAATTCGCCAAATCTATCAAGAAATTTTCTAAAGTTTTTTTTACTTTCCATAACCTTAAAATGTTTACAATTCATATGGGTTAGTGTACTATTTAAAAGTATGCATGAAAGTATTTCATAGTAAAATTAGTTTATTCGGAGGGAAACACATGACTGCAAAATGGGAAAAAACTGGCACCAATGATGGTGTATTGACATTTTCAATTGATCAAGCTGAAATTCAAAAAGGCTTGACACAAGCATTCAATAAAGTAAAAGGCAGCTTAAACGTACCTGGCTTCCGTAAAGGGAAAGTTTCACGTCAAGTATTTAACCGTATGTATGGCGAAGAAGCATTGTATGAAGATGCATTAAACGCTGTTTTACCAGAAAATTACGAAGCAGCAGTTAAAGAAGCAGGAATCGATCCTGTTTCACAACCAAAAATTGACATTGATAGCATGGAAAAAGGTCAAGATTGGGTAATTAAGGCAGAAGTTACTGTAAAACCTGAAGTAAAATTAGGGGATTATAAAGACTTAACTGTTGAAAAACAAGATCGCACAGTTACAGCTGAAGATGTTGACGCAAAATTAAAACAAGAACAAGAACAACAAGCAGAACTAGTGATTAAAGAAGACGAAGCAGCTGTCAATGGCGATACTGTTATCATCGACTTTGAAGGTTTTGTTGATGGCGTTGCATTTGAAGGCGGCAAAGGCGAAAACTATTCATTAGAATTAGGTTCTGGTTCATTCATTCCTGGTTTTGAAGAACAATTAGTCGATCATAAAGCTGGCGATAACGTAGATGTTACCGTGACGTTCCCTGAAGACTACCAAGCAGAAGATTTAGCTGGTAAAGAAGCAAACTTTAAAGTAGTTGTTCATGAAGTGAAAGCAAAAGAATTACCTGAATTGGATGATGAATTTGCCAAAGACGTTGACGAAAACGTTGAAACTTTAGCTGAATTAAAAGAAAAATACATGAAAGAATTAACGGAAGCAAAAGAAAAAGCAGCTGAAGATGCAAAAGATGAATTAGCTATTCGCACTGCTGTGGAAAATGCTGAAATTCTTGACTTGCCACATGTAATGGTTCATGACGAAGTACACCGTTCAATGGACGAATTCTTAAACAACATGCAACGCCAAGGTATTGCACCTGAAATGTACTATCAATTAACTGGTTCAACTGAAGCCGACTTACACAAACAATTTGAAGGTGAAGCTGAAAACCGCGTGAAAACAAACTTAGTAATTGAAGCAATTGCTGCTGCTGAAAACTTGGAAGCAACAGAAGAAGACGTTGAAAAAGAAATCGCTGAGTTGTCTGAAGCTTACAACATGCCAGTTGACCAAATCAAACGCGTCTTAACAGAAGATATGTTGAAACATGATATTACAATGAAAAAAGCAGTCGAACTTGTAACTGGAACTGCAGTTGAAAAATAATTTTTTTTGCATTTTGAGTCGTTGGCTTTGGCTGACGGCTTTTTTTGTTTCTAAATTTTATCAGTGAGGCAAAAAAGCAATAATAGGATTCCTATCTAAGTAGGATTAACCGAAACTGTGAATATTATTTGCTAAAGTAAAAAGGGTAGGGATAAATTCCCATAAACGGTGATCTTTTGAAACAATAAACGCAACTACTTTTGCTTTGGCAAATTGTATGCTATCATAGTCTAAGACTGTTTAAATCAGTTATCCATCACTCGTTAAGAGTACGGAAATTTTTCAAGGGGTGAGACCATGTACGACAACACTAACGGAAATGAAACTGTACGTTGTTCATTTTGTGGGAAATCACAAGAAGAAGTACGTAAGATCGTCGCCGGTCCCGGGGTCTACATTTGTAACGAGTGTATCGACTTATGCAAAGAGATCATTGACGAAGAATTCCTGGATGAAGATGTGCGGGAATTCATCGATGTACCTAAACCAAAAGAAATATTAGCTATTTTAAATGAGTATGTAATAGGGCAGGACCGTGCTAAAAAAGCATTGTCAGTTGCGGTTTACAATCATTACAAACGGGTAAATGCTGAGAGTGTAGAAGATGAAGTGGAGTTGCAAAAAAGTAATATCTGCTTGATTGGACCAACTGGTTCTGGGAAAACTTTCCTAGCCCAAACATTGGCACGCTCTCTAAATGTTCCCTTTGCAATCGCAGATGCTACCAGTTTAACTGAAGCAGGTTACGTAGGTGAAGATGTCGAAAATATTTTATTGAAATTATTACAAGCAGCTGATTTCAATGTTGAACGAGCACAAAAAGGGATTATTTATATTGATGAAATCGATAAAATTGCGCGTAAAAGTGAAAATGTTTCGATTACCCGAGATGTTTCGGGTGAAGGTGTGCAACAAGCGTTATTAAAAATTTTAGAAGGAACAGAAGCAAGTGTTCCTCCTCAAGGTGGGCGCAAACATCCTCATCAAGAAATGATTCAAATTGATACCACCAACATTTTATTTATTGTCGGTGGTGCCTTTGATGGAATTGAAACTATCGTAAAAAATCGTATGGGTGAAAAAATTATTGGTTTTGGTACCAACAATAAGAAAATTGGGGATGATGAAAGTGTTATGCAACATATTATTCCTGAAGACTTATTGAAATTTGGTTTAATTCCAGAATTTATTGGGCGTTTGCCAGTTATGGCTGCTTTGGATAAATTGACCAATGATGATTTGGTTCGAATCTTAACGGAGCCTAAAAATGCATTAGTGAAACAATATAAAAAACTAATGTCATTAGATGAAACTGAGTTAACTTTTGAACCAGCAGCGCTAAAAGCTATCGCGGCCAAAGCGATTGAACGAAATACAGGAGCACGGGGGTTACGGTCCATTATTGAAGATATTATGATGGACGTGATGTTTGATGTACCCAGCGATGAAGATATTAAAGAAGTTATCGTAACGGAAGATTCAGTTACAGGTAATGGAACACCAAAAGTAATTTATGCTGAAAAAAAAGCCGGATAATATGCTAAAAGCTGGGTTTTATACCCAGCTTTTGGTTTGAGCGGAATAATTTTAGAAAAAGGAGTGAAGTCGATGAAAGTTCATAATGCAGAAATCGTGATCAGCGCCGTTTCTCCCAAGCAATATCCCGAAACTGACTTACCAGAAATCGCTTTAGCAGGACGTTCAAATGTAGGGAAATCTTCCTTTATCAATACCCTAATTGCCCGTAAAAATCTTGCTAGAACTTCTTCTAAGCCAGGTAAAACTCAGACACTCAATTTTTATCTGATTGAAAATATTTTGCATTTCGTAGATGTACCCGGATATGGATACGCCAAGGTTTCAAAAACGGAACGAGCAAAATGGGGCCAGATGATAGAAACTTATCTTACACAACGTGAACAATTACGAGCTGTAGTTTCATTAGTTGATATGCGTCATGAACCCAGCCAAGAGGATATTCAAATGTATCAGTTTTTAAAGTATTACGATTTACCTGTGATAGTGGTGGCAACGAAAGCGGATAAAATTCCACGAGGTAAATGGAATAAACACGAATCCGTAATAAAAAAAGCATTAGATTTTGATAAATCTGATACTTTCATTATTTTTTCTTCGGTAACAAAAGAAGGTAAAGATGAAGCATGGGCTGCCATTGAGGCCGCTATAAAATAAAGAGTCGAATCATTTCTGATTCGACTCTGTTTTTTTATTCTTTTTTTTGTCTTTGTTTTCTGGTTTTAAGAAGCGGGTCACGTCTACTTCTTCTTTTTTATCCGGCATAATGACAAAGTCATCAAACATTTTATCTAAAGAATCATCTCGTTCGAATTTTAGCCCCATTTGTGCCACCTCCACATAGAGTTTAACATGTTTCTCTTTTTTTATTAAGAAAAAGTGATTCCTTTTTACTTTTTTTTAATCCCATTATTCGTTATAATAAAATTATAGAAACATTAAAAGGCGGTGAGATTATGAAACTGACAAATAAAATGTTCGTTACAGTGCAATATATTAATTTGAATGATCAAATGATTAAGCGCCACCTGCAAGATTGGCTTGTTTTTATTCGTCTCCTTTATCAACCCAAACAAATGGTAGTCAACCATGAAGAAATCCAGCCCTTTTCACTGCAGAAAGTGCATCAGCTCCTAAACAAGATAACGGAACATGAAGATTTAGAATTTATTGTAAAAAACGGTCCCAACGAATCTTATTTTCATTTAGTTGATGGTAATTTATTAGAAAAACATTTAGTTTCACAAGAGATTTTTTTGAGGCAGAAACAAATGATTCTTAATTATCTGGATATCAAAATGAGCAAACGGGGACTATTTGGTTATTTGCGCAGCTATGACGAATATCTATATCATAATACTGATAAAATTGAAATGCGGCTGGAATTTCAAACATCAGAACAAATTGAAAAATTACCCAAAATTCGTAATAAAGAAAATGAAACAGTAGTAGATTGTAATCAATTTGCGGGATATGATATTTTTTATCGCGGCTTTTGTTTAACCTCTTGTTGGCGAATATATTTCAGCGCTCGGTATCATAAAATTATTCCTCTGGGGGTAGTAGAAGAGGTTCAACAAGTGGAGCAAGTTACTAAAGTTGCAGAAGATGTCTGGTTTGTTGAATTATACAAAGACCCTTATCGTTGGCAAGAAAAAATAAACTTGGATTATCAGCGACTATTTCGCGATCAGATGGGGATTGATCAACTCGCCTGGGATAACGGAGTAGGAATTTTGCGAGAACCGTTAATTGAGTACGCATACACGGATAACATCATTCAAACTGTTCAATATCAAAATGATCGTCTGCAGCCGACACCCAAAAAAGAAGCAACTCATTTTGTTACGCGCGTCTATGATCTAGTTCATGACAATTATCAAGAACGACGAGTGAAAGGCGTTTTAAATGCTCAAGCTTATTTTCCTTGGGTAGATGAACAAGGGATGAAAATGATGAATTATTTAGTTCTAAATCCGCAATACTCTTTGGACGAAGGCCTTTGTGCTTATGAATTTTATTTGCGAAATTATTTGGAGATTAATGTGACAGATGAAAGGTACCATGAATACTTAGCAGTACTAAATATTTATCTGCCAGATGAATTTTTAACCAAAATACCATATAAAGTGTTGAAAGAAAAAATGGTTGATATTCATTTTACCCGCTTAAAAAAACGAAAACAGCGTGTTTTTTTTGATATAAAGAAAGACAAGAATCATCTAAGAGTCAATTTTGTTCCATTTTCAATAATGAAAAATACTAGTGAAATCAGTCGTGTGGGGGGTTAAATAATGGAAGATTTATTGTTTAAAAAATATATGTTGCCAACAGGAGCGCTAACGGTATTGTTACTACTATTACCCGATTTTTTCATGAAGATTCCATTAGCCTTGGGGATTATTTTGCTTGGCAGTTGTTTATGTATTTATAACTATTGGAAATTAGAAGTGAAATTGGAAGTTCAAAAAATCAAAGCACACCGCGAAGAATAAAAAATGGAACGGACTCATTCAGCTCTTAAGCAATAAGACAAGATCTTGTGAATTGTTCTTCAAAATTTTTATAATTTTGACTTAATTTCACTGAGCGTTCGTTTATGCAGCTACACAGTAACAATATTGATATATCGGATTATTTCTTGTGAATTCTATAAAGAAAACGTCAAAAATCAACTTAGATAGCTGATTTTTGACGTTTTTCATATCCTTATTTTAATGAATATCTTTTTTCAATAGTCCGAAAATCACACCGGAAATAACAGCACCAATTGCGATAAAGACTAAATAAAGAATTGGATTGCTGACTAAGAAGACTACGAAAATACCACCGTGGGGTGCAAGTAATAGAATATCTTTGGCACCTACAAGCGCTCCGGTAATCGCTGAACCAACGATAAAACTTGGGATGGCCCGCAATGGGTCAGCTGCTGCAAATGGAATTGATCCTTCTGTTACAAAGGATAGTCCCATCACAATGTTTGTTAAACCTGCATCTTGTTGATCTTTGGTAAATTTATTTTTGAATAAGCGGGTAGCGACAAAAATTGCTAATGGAGGCACCATACCGCCGGCCATAACAGAAGCCATTACAACACTCCCACCAGAAGCAACCGTAGTAGCTAACGTTGCTGTACCAAATACATAAGCTGCTTTGTTAATTGGACCGCCTAAGTCAGCTGCCATCATACCGGCAAGTAACGCACCTAATAATGCAGCGTTTGATCCGCTTAAGCCTGTTAAGAAACTGTTTAATGCATCATTGATAACTTTCATTGGGACGTTGATAATCAACATCAAAAAGCCGGTAATTAACAGACCAAAAACAGGGTAGAACAAAATTGTTTTGATGCCATCCAATGATTTTGGTAAGTTCTTGAAGAGTTTACGTAAAAATAAAATAACGTAACCGCCAAGGAAACCACCGATTAATGCTCCTAAGAAACCAGCACCTCCAGCATTAGCTAAAGCACCTGCGGCAAAACCCACAATCAAACCAGGACGATCAGCAATACTTGAAGCGATAAAACCTGCAAGAACAGGGAGCATAAAGCCAAAAGCAGCATTACCAATTTGGTTGAACCATGAAGCTTGCATATTGTAATTACCCAGTTGGGCTAAACTATCTTGGGGCACACCCATAAATTGGTCAATCATAAAGGATAGGGCAATTGCAATCCCGCCACCAATTACAAATGGCAGCATGTGGGAAACACCATTCATTAAGTCTTTGTAAATGCGTTGGCCAACCGTACCATCAGCACTTTCTTTGGAATCACTCGAACTTGAACCATCGCCTTTAAAGACTGGAGCAGTACCGCTTAAGGCTTCATTAATCAAGTTTTCTGGTTTACGAATTCCATCACTGACTGGGCGATTAACTAAATGTTTACCATCAAAGCGATCCATTTCAACTTTTTTATCCGCTGCAACAATAACACCATCTGCTCGTGCGATATCTTCTGCAGTTAGACGGTTTTTAATTCCTTCTGAACCATTTGTCTCGACTTTAATGTCGACACCCATTTCTTTGGCTTGTTTTTTCAAAGCATCTTCTGCCATGTAGGTGTGGGCAATACCTGTTGGACAAGCAGTAACGGCAACAATATATTTGCGGTTAAAACTTTTCAGTTCTTCTTCTTCAGCGGCTTTTTTCTCAGCTAACGCTTCAGCTTCTTTTTGAGCTTCTGCATTAGCAAAAAGTTGTTGTACTTCATCGGGTGTTGTTGCCGATTTTAATCGTGCCACAAAATCGGCATCGATTAAGAGACGTGAAAGAGCAGCTAAGGCTTGCAAGTGAGTGTCATTTGCGCCTTCTGGAGCAGCAATCATAAAAAAGAGATAAGTTGGTTGTCCATCTAATGATGCATAGTCAACGCCTTTGTTACTTTTAGCAAAGAGAACCGTTGCTTCTTTGACCGCTTTATTTTTAGCGTGGGGCATTGCAATCCCGTCACCTAATCCAGTTGATGTTTGCGCTTCACGGGCCAAAATTCCTTCTTTATAAGTTTGGATATCAGAGATACGACCAACATCATACATTTTTTGGACCATTTCATCGATTGCACCTTTTTTGTCAGTTGCCTGAAGATCCATAATCATGGCATCTTTAATCAATAATTCATTGATATTCATTGTTTTCCTCCTTAATTTTGCAACAGTGTCTTATTTTTAACCGAATTTAATCGGCAATTTTTTCAACCACAACTTCAGCCAATAATTCTTTAATGAAAGGAGCTTGTGCTAAATCATCAGAAAATGCGGTAGCACTGCCACAAGCCACTCCCCATTTAAAGGCGGCGATAGCATCTTGACTTTGACTATATTCACCAATAAAACCGGCAATCATGGAATCCCCTGCACCAACTGAATTTTTTAGAGGACGTTTTAAGACATTGGATTGATACACACCCTCTTTGGTAAAAAGTAAAGCTCCGTCTCCAGCCATAGAGATAATGGCGTTTTTAGCGCCAGCAACAAGTAATTTTTTACCATATGGCACGATATCAGCAATGGTATTGAAAGTAGTTTGGTAAGCTTCTGCTAATTCGTGGTTGTTGGGTTTGACTAATAAGGGTTCACTCGTTAATGCATTCATTAAATCTTGACCTGTGGTATCAATTACAAATTCTGCTTGCTTTTCTTTCACTAATTGAATTAACTCTTGGTAAAAACCACTAGGTAAACTAGCTGGTGCACTTCCTGATAAAACCACAATATCATCTTGAGAAATTTTTGTGAGTTGTGATTTTAAATCAGCGATATCAACAGTGTGAATAGCAGGGCCTAAGCCGTTAATTTCAGTTTCAGATTCCGCTTTTAATTTGATATTGATACGGGTATCATCTTCAATTCTAGTAAAGTTTTGTGCAATGTTTTCTTGTTTTAACCAATCGGCAATAAAGTTTCCGGTAAAGCCACCTAAAAAACCTAGTGCATTATTATCAACGCCAATTCTTTTTAAAATGCGTGAAACGTTAATTCCTTTGCCACCGGGTAATTTTAGGTCTTTTTTCATTCGATTTACTTCACCGATTTTTAAATCTTCGACGTGGACAATATAGTCGATGGAAGGATTGAGTGTAACTGTGTGAATCATATTTTTGCCTCCAATATTTTGACATCGTGATACATTTCAGCGTGTTCTTGTGGACAATAGTCAGTTAAGATTGTCACAGCTTCAAGAGGTGCTACTTTTGCAAAACTAATTTGGTTGAATTTGCTGTGATCGGCCAAGATAAAACCTTCTTCAGCTTGTAAAAGCGCAACTTTTTTCAAAATGGCTTCTTCTGGATCGGGTGTTGTTAGACCAGCTGCTAAATCAATGCCGTTGATTCCTAAAAAAGCTTTGTTGAAATTGAACTCTTGAAGCTGTTTTAGACTAGTATTACCCAATGTGGCATTGGTGGATAGTTTAATTGTTCCCCCTAATATAATTGTGTCAATATTTAAATCAATTAACTGAGCTGCGTGTTTGACGGAATTGGTGACGACTTTTAGCGACGTACCTGTTGGAAGCAAGGGGATTAATTCCAATGTACTACTACCAGCATCTAAGTAAATGACATCATCATTTTTTATTTGAGCTGCAGCTAATTTGGCAATTACTTGCTTAGCAAGAACATTTTCCTTTGATTTTGTCTGCATGTCTGCTTCAAAACCGATATGTTGGCCTATTCTTTTAGCTCCACCGTGAACGCGAATTAATAATTTCTGATTTTCCAACTCTTGTAAATCACGCCGGATTGTGGATTCAGATGCATCTAATAAGTTTGTTAGCTCATGTAATTTGACGATATTATTTTGCGTAAGGAGTTGCAAAATTTTTTGTTGTCTTTCTTCTGTAAGCATTTACAATTCCTCCTTCGACCATATAATAGCATGTTGTTCATTCAAATTCAACTACAATCAGTCAAAAACGTTCAAAATAATTCATCGACTCGTTTCAAGCTTGCTAATTTAGGAAACTTCAATGCTGGAAGGGTTAACAATTGAAAAAGAATGTGTTTTTTGGCTTAATTATAAGTAGAAGGGTGTTGGTAAATATGAAGAGAACTTTATTACAGGCATTTCAATGGGAATTAGAAGCAAATAGTAACCATTGGAACTTATTAGGAGAACAAATAGATTATTTAAAAAAATTAGGCATTAATGCATTATGGTTACCGCCAGCAGCAAAAGGATCAGCGGGAGTTAATGATGTGGGATATGGCACGTATGATTTATATGATTTAGGTGAATTTGAGCAAAAAGGGACAGTTCCCACCAAATACGGGACCAAAGAGGAATATCTAGCAACAATAAAGAAACTACAAAATAATGAAATTGAAGTTTATGCGGACATTGTTTTTAACCACTTTATGGGAGCAGATGAAACAGAGAAAGTTTCGGCTGTTAAATATAGTTGGGATAACCGTAATCAGCAAATTAGTGATGAAGAAGAAATTGAAGCCTGGACGCGTTTTACATTTCCGGGACGAAAGGGAAAATATAGTGATTATGTTTGGACTTGGCGCAATTTTTCCGGCGTTGATTACGATGCGCATAATAAAGATCACGCAATTTTTAATATTGCAGATAAAGGCTGGGTTTCAGATGTTGATTCAGAAAATGGCAACTTTGATTATTTGATGGGTTGTAACTTAGACATGACGTATGAAGAGACAATTGAACAGTTAGATCAATGGGGAAAATGGTTTTTGGCTGAGACTAATGTAGATGGTTTTCGGTTGGATGCTGTAAAACACATTCAATTTGATTTTTTTGTGGATTGGTTGTTACGCCGAAGAAAAGAAAAGGAAGCCCCACTTTTTGTTGTTGGCGAGTATTGGACTGATGAACTTGATAAGTTGGAAAATTATATCGATTCGTCTGGAAATTTAATTTATTTATTTGATGTGCCGCTTCATTTCAATTTGTATCGCGCAAGTAGAAGCAATGGTGAATTTGATTTACGCGAGATCTTTACGGGGACTTTAGTTGAGTCAAGACCAGATTATGCTGTTACTTTTGTCGATAATCACGATACACAAAAAGGTCAAAGTTTGGAATCTTGGGTTGATGGCTGGTTCAAAGTTCATGCCTACGCATTAATTTTATTACGTAAAATTGGCACGCCGACAGTTTTTTGGGGTGATTTATATGGTATTCCAACGCAAGAAGTTGGGGCGGTGGGCGAAAGTCTGGAATATTTGCTAAAAATTAGAGAACATTTGGCATATGGCAATGAAGTGGATTATTTTGACGACCCTAACTGCATTGGCTGGGTACACACCGGTGATTTTGAAAAAGAGCTATCTGGGTTTGCGGTAGTTTTAACCAATACGGATGCCAATCAAAAAGAGATGACGATTAGTGCGATTCATGCGGGCAAAACTTTTGTAGATGTGTTAAAAAATAATGATACAAAAGTTGTCTTGGATGAAAACGGTCGAGGCATATTCCCGGTAAATGGGGGTCAAGTTTCTGTTTATGTCAATGAAGAAGTTGCTGAGATGATTTGGGAACAATAAGAAAAGAGGGGAGAAAATGAAAAAGCTAGGGGTTTGGTTTGGATTGCTTTGTATCTTGCAAGGTGTGGTACCGGTGCAAGCCATTGCAGAAGTTTTACCAGAAAATACAACGAAGATGGAGGATGTCGCCACGACAAATCCTCCTATATCAGAAGATTCTACAAAACAGACGGAAAGTACAATAGACGAGACAACTGCTGATAGTGAGGGCGTCGCTGAAACCTTTGAAAAAAATTCAGAAACTGCTATGAGCGCTGAGAAGAATACTGCTACTACTGAAACGACAACGGAAACTGATGGTAAACAAAATTTGTCCCAAGAGGATAATAAAATAGCTTCCAAAGCGAAAAAGCAAATAAATGCTTTACATTATGTAACATTAACCCAATCTAATGCTAATTTGAAAATATATCCAGATTTAGCTGATTTAGACTCGTGGAATTTGCCTACGCAAGAGCAATTGAATAAAACCTACCAAGTAAAAGCTACATTTACATTGGAAGAACAAAATTATTATCTTCTTAGGGATAAAACTGGTGATCTTGGCTACGTGTCAGCAACGTCGGTTACTCTGACAGCTTTTCCCCAAGGTAGTGAAATTCTCTATGAATCAGATAATTATTTTGCTGTGACGACAGAAATGGATGCATTGTTTCATGACTTTTCTCAAGCTCCCCAATCAACAAAAAGTATCTTACGGAAAACATTCAAAGCTAAGGGGTATTATCTTGATTTTGATGGTACACGTTATGAAGTTTTAACAGATAAGAATGGCGTGCAAATAGGAATTGTAAAGGCGACGGCCTTAAAAGCAACCAACGCAGGTGGTCTTTATCAATCTCATAAGCAATATGTGACTTTTGTAAAAAACAACAGTAAAATTTACAAAGATTTTACTTTAAATGAGCGTAGTAAAACCAATGCATATTATTTAAAAACTTACGAATCTCGTGGTTTTTATCTTCATTTTAATGGCATAAAGTATTTCACAATCTATGATAATAAAGGGAAATGGATTGGTTATGTGCCAGAAAGTCTGGTTAAACTAGGTAACGGCAAAGGTGGTATTTATCAAAGTAGTAATCGCTATATTACTTTTACGAGTGCCAATTATGCTATGTATAGTAATTTTGATTTTAAAAAGTTGCGGACCACAAAAGGATTATATAAAAAAACTTATCAAGCCCGGGGCTACTATGAGCACTTCAACGGTGCGCGATACTATACAGTCTATGATAATAAAGGCAAATGGCTAGGTTATGTTAATGCTGCCAGTGCTAAAACAGGGAATGGCAAAGGCGGTATATATCAAAGTAGCAATCGTTATATTACCTTTACCAGCGCCAATTATGCTATGTATAGCAATTTCAATTTTAAAAAATTACGAACTACAAAAAATTTGTATAAAAAGACTTATCAAGCTCGGGGTTATTATGAGCATTTTAATGGTGCTAGATATTATACCGTTTATGACAATAAGGGCAAATGGTTAGGTTACGTAAACGCCGTCAGTGCTAAAACAGGAAATGGCAAAGGTGGAATCTATCAAACATTAGGCAATGAAGGTGTGGTTATTTCACGAAATTATGCCACCTATCATAATTTCAATTTCAAAAAAAGAGGGAAAACGGCTTCTATCTTTAACCAAACTGTTCAAGTAAGAGGATATTATCAACATTTTAACGGCGCAAAATATTACTCTATTTACAGCACGAAAGGTAAATGGCTAGGCTATGTCAATAGCGGAGCGGTACGAATTAAAAAAGGTGCAGCGTCTTATTTAGGGACAAGTCGCGCAAGAGTAGTAAAGCATCTGAGTGCTAATGAGAAAAATGGTTTTTATGTTGGAACGCGTTATCGCGGACTCGGTTATGGTGGGATTAGTAATCAAGAAGTATTTATGCAGCCAAAGGGGAAGCCCAATAAATATGGGCAAGGAATGAATTGTACCGGTTTTGTGGCTGCGGCTATGCGTAATAGCGGCGCTAACTTAGCATCGATTACTCGCTTAGGTTATGGTGGTGCGGCTAATGCCACATTATGGCGCGATGCTTTAAAGAAAAATTGTAAATATTATACTTACGGCTCGATTAATGCATTACTAAAAAGCGGCCGGGCGAAAAAAGGAGATATTTTATATCTTGAAGGACGTTGGGGAGAATATGGTGCCGATTGCCACATTGGTATTTTTTGGGGAAACAATGGGCACCAAAATCGATTTTGGCATCAAGTGTTAGCAGGTAATATGATTTCAAATATTTTTTCAGGTACCCCTTATTCAATGATTTATTTATTCCCGCAAGAATAATAAAAAGCGAGACCCAACTTGGGTCTCGCTTTTTACATTTGTTCTTTGATACGACGAATAATAGCACTAGCATGAGTAGTATCTGTCAATATTTCTAAGGTGTCACCAATTTTCATAACGGTATCGCCATGAGGTAGAATTTCGCGGTCCCCACGATGTAGTAATGCTAACAGCATATGATCTGGCCATTCAAAATCTCGTACTAAAGTTCCATCTAATTTACTGCCAGATAAAACTGGAATTTCTACGGTTGTTCGCTGTCCAGTCAAATGCGTTTTTTTACTTTTCACAAGGCGCTCTAATAGTGACTCATAAATTGGATCCCCACCTAAAATATCTACCACAATATATGCAACAAGGGCAGTTAAACCCAATGGCATTAAATGAACCAGTGAGCCAACCATTTCAGTAACTAAAATAATTGCCGTCAAAGGTGCCTTCCCGATTGCCGCAAAGTAGCCAGCCATCGCAATGACAATAAAATCTTTCACGAAAAAAGGTTCCAGGCCAAAAACTGTCACTGCTAAATTAGCAAACAGACTGCCAATAACTGCTCCCAAGGTTAGGATGGGTAAAAAAATTCCTCCTGGTAAACCCGAACCATAGGAAATCATGGAAAAAGCAAAGCGCAACCCAAGCAATCCCAAAAGCGCAATTAAAGTGGGTGAATGTTGTCCTAAAGCTAAAATAATTTGATTGCCACCACCCAAACTATGAGGAAAGAATAAGCCCACAGGAATTACAAATATAAAAGGTAAAATACCCCGAAAGTAACTGGGTAACGGTAAATAAGTATACCATTTATCTAGAGCCAGTAAAATAATTTGATAAAAACGGCCTAAAACGCCTAGGAGGATACCAAGTAAAATGAGTAGCCAATAATATTTTAAAGGAAGCGAAGGAATATCACCAAGGTGTAATACAGGTTGTAGCCCAAAAAAAGTTAAAGAAACAAAATTAGACATTAATGCTGCTGCAAAAGAAGTTAACCAAACAAGGGGCGAAAAGTTATGATGTACTTCTTCCACTACAAATAACAGACCCGCCACCGGGGCGTTAAATGCTGCTGCTAAACCCGCTGCAGCACCACTAGATAATAGAATTTTTTCTTCGCTTTTGCTTGCTTTCATTTTAATAGCAATTCCTTGAGCACAGCTAGCGCCTAGCTGGATGGAGGGGCCTTCACGTCCCAGAAAAAGTCCCATACCGACGCTTAAAATGCCGCCGACAAATTTTTTCCATAAAACGGACCACCAAGAAATTGTAATATCATCTTTTAGTTGTCCTTCTACTTGTGGAATCCCACTACCTTTAATGTTGGGTTCACTTTTAATCAAATATCCGACGACGACAGCCAATAAAATCATCAAAAGGCTCCATGGGATTAACCACAAAGGGTGAATCTTTAATTGATGATAAATATAAGGCAACATTTCACCGATTTTTTCAATTGCAAGTCGAAACAAACTGACGACAACCCCTGCTAAAGTACCAACCAATACTCCTTTAGCAATATATTTTATTTTTGTCTTATCTAACGTATCTAAAAAATTTTTCACCTAAACCCCGCCATTTCTTTTATCCACTTGTCAAAAGACTGCGTTATTATCATAGCGGATTTTTTTGTACAGGACAAATAAATATTGCCTTTTATATATCAGGTCTTATTTTGCTGGTTCATTTGACTTATAAAAAACCTAACATTTTTTTCTTTTTCAATTTATCCAAGGAAGCTTAAATGCTATAATTAAAAAGATTGAATTAGAGAGGATGTTGTCTGGTGTCACCCAATTCATTATTAGAGGGAATGAATCCTCGTCAAAAAGAAGCCGTGAAACAAACTGAAGGTCCGTTATTAATTATGGCGGGCGCAGGCAGTGGCAAGACGCGCGTATTAACCCACAGAATTGCCTATTTAATTGAAGAAAAAGAAGTGAATCCTTGGAATATTTTAGCGATTACTTTTACCAATAAAGCTGCCAAGGAAATGAAAGAGCGGGTGAATAAGATTATTCCTGCTGGCGGACAAGATGTTTGGGTATCTACTTTCCATTCGATGTGTGTCCGCATTTTACGCCGCGAAGTTGATTTTATTGGCTATTCTCGCAATTTTACAATTATTGACAGTTCTGAGCAGTTGACATTGATGAAACGCGTTTTAAAAGAGCTGAATATTGATCCTAAAAAATATGATCCCCGTTCTATTTTAGCGGCTATTTCCAATGCAAAAAATGCACTCTTAACACCCAGTGACTATGAAGCACAACAAGGAGCTTTTTTTGAAGAAATTGTTGCGCGTTGTTATGATATGTATCAACAAGAACTAAAAGTTAATGAATGTATGGATTTTGATGATTTAATCATGAATACTATCCGTTTGTTTCATGAGCATCCAGATTCTTTGTACTATTATCAAAATAAATTTCATTATATTCATGTTGATGAATATCAAGATACTAACCATGCACAATATACTTTAGTAAATATGTTAGCTGCACGTTTTAAAAATTTATGTGTTGTAGGAGATGCCGATCAAAGTATTTATGGTTGGCGTGGCGCGGATATGCAGAATATTTTGGATTTTGAAAAAGATTATCCCGATGCTAAAGTCATTTTGTTGGAGCAAAATTATCGTTCGACGCAAAATATTTTAACCGCGGCCAATCAAGTGATTCAAAATAATCAAAACCGTAAAGATAAAAAATTATGGACTGAAAATGATGCAGGCGAAAAAATTACTTATTATCGCGGAGATAATGAGCGTGACGAAGCACGTTTTATTGTTAGTGAAATTCAGACAAAACGCCGTGAAGCGCAGCGCGATTATGGTGACTTTGCTATTTTGTATCGTACCAATGCGCAATCTCGGGTGGTAGAAGAAACGCTATTAAAATCCAACATGCCATACAAAATGGTAGGTGGTCATAAGTTCTACGATCGTAAAGAAATTAAAGATATTTTGGCTTATTTGCAAGTCATCGCCAACCCGGCGGATTCATTAAGCTTTGAGCGAATTGTCAACGTGCCCAAAAGAGGTATTGGAGCTACGTCTTTAGAAAAATTGCGGCAATTTGGCAATCTTCATGGTTTTTCGCTTTTGGAAGCTGCCAGCAATTCAGCCTTAGCCAATATTAGCGGTAAAGCCGGTAAAGAGCTTGAAAATTTCGCTGAATTAATGGCTAATTTTCAAAAAATGCGTTCTTTTTTAACCGTGACCGAATTAACCAAAGAAGTTTTAGCCAAAAGTGGTTACGAAGACGAGTTAAAACGCCAAAACACTTTGGAAGCTCAAAATCGCCTCGAAAACTTAGAGGAGTTTTTAACTGTAACTCAAGAATTTGATAAAAATTATGAACGAGAAAACTCAGAAGACTTGGAAAATGTGGATGATAAATTATCGGTCTTTTTAAATGATTTAGCCTTACTATCTGATGTTGATAGCTTTGAAGAATCTAATAGTCAAATTACCCTGATGACACTTCATGCCGCTAAAGGTTTGGAATTTCCAGTTGTCTTTTTGATTGGACTAGAAGAAGGGGTATTCCCATTATCACGCGCTCTGATGGAAGAAAGTGAATTGGAAGAAGAACGGCGTTTGGCTTACGTTGGTATCACTAGAGCAGAAGAAGAGTTATATCTGACGAATGCTTTCACACGAACGCTATATGGTAAGACACAATATAATCGTCCCTCACGCTTTGTAGAGGAAATAGAAGAAGATCTACTAACAAAGCCTGGTCAAGTAGTGCAGCCAACTAATAATCGTCCTTTTGCAACACGAAAAGCATATGCGACGAAACCGGCATATCAGCAGCCTTCTGTTGCTGGTGTAAGTGCTAAGCAAAGTACCGGTGGTGAACAAGCCGCATGGCAAGTGGGAGATAAACTGCGTCATAAAAAATGGGGGATTGGCACTGTCGTAAAAACTAATGGTACTGCTAAAGATATGGAATTAGACGTAGCTTTTCCAGAACAAGGGATTAAGCGCCTTTTAGCAGCCTTTGCTCCCATCGAAAAAATTTAGTTTTTAGAAAGGAAAAATGGATATGTCAGAATCAATGGCGGAGTTAACCAAAAAAGCGGCCGCATTAAGGCAAGAATTAAATAAATATGCTTATGAATATTATGTCAAAGATAATCCAACCGTAGAAGATTATGTTTACGACAAACTCTATCACGATTTAGTAGCAATCGAAACGCAATATCCAGAGCTTACAACTGCTGACTCTCCAACCCAACGAGTGGGCGGACAAGTCTTACAAGGATTTGAAAAAGTTGTTCATGATGTTCCTTTGTACAGCTTAAATGATGTTTTTAATAAAGAAGAAATTAAGGCTTTTATTAATCGTGTAACCAAAGAGTTAGGGGAGAATGTATCTTATATCTGTGAGTTGAAAATTGATGGGTTGTCTGTGACATTACGCTACGAAGAAGGTCTTTTTGTTCGAGGTGCTACTCGTGGCGATGGAACTGTAGGAGAAAACATTACGGAGAATTTAAAAACTGTTCGTTCGATTCCACTACGGCTAGAAGAACCACTAACTATTGAAGTGCGCGGGGAGTGTTTTATGCCCAAAAAGTCTTTTGTGGCTTTAAATGAAAAACGCGATGAATTAGGACAAGCAATTTTTGCCAATCCTCGCAATGCTGCGGCTGGAAGCTTGCGTCAATTAGATCCAAAAGTAACCGCTAAACGAAATTTAGATACCTTTTTATATACAGTAGTAGATTTTGGTCCACTACATGTTGATAGCCAATCTGCCGCTTTAAAGCAGTTGGAAAATATTGGTTTCCATGTTAATCGCGAGCGACGCTTATGCAAAGATATTGCTGAAATTTGGGATTATATTGAAGAATTTCAAGCCCGTCGAACCACATTGCCTTATGAAATTGATGGTGTTGTTATCAAAGTCAATGATTTTCACCAGCAAGATGAATTAGGCTTTACTGTTAAGGCACCACGATGGGCTACGGCATATAAATTTCCTCCTGAAGAAGCCCAGACAGAACTTTTAGACATCGAATGGACGATTGGACGAACCGGTGTTGTCACCCCAACTGCAGTAATGACTCCGGTACGGGTGGCGGGTACCACAGTGAGTCGTGCCAGTTTGCATAATGTTGATTTTATAAAGCAAAAAGACTTACGCATTGGAGATACAGTAACTATCTATAAAGCAGGAGATATTATTCCTGAAGTCTCACAAGTTGTTTTAGATTTACGAAAAAAAGATAGTGAACCCTACCCTATTCCTACAAAATGTCCTGTTTGTGGTAGTGAGTTAGTCCATTTAGATGAGGAAGTGGCACTACGTTGTATCAATCCAAAATGTCCGGCTTTAATTAAAGAAGGATTGCGCCATTTTGTCTCACGGGATGCTATGAATATTGATGGTTTGGGTCCTAAAGTTTTAGCGCAAATGTATGACCATCAGCTACTGACAGATGTAGCTGGATTATATAGTATAACCGAAGAACAATTATTGACTTTGCCAAAAATAAAAGAAAAATCAGCTAATAATATCTTACAAGCTATTCGTGCTAGTAAAGATAATTCGGTTGAACGTTTATTATTTGGTTTGGGTATTCGACATGTAGGATCTAAAGCGGCAAAAATATTAGCCGAAAATTTTGGTAATCTTGAGGCGATTGCCAAAGCAGATAAAGAAAGTATTGTTGTTTTGGATACTTTAGGAGAAACCATCGCCGACAGTATTGTCACGTATTTTGAAAATGAAGAAGTCCACGACCTTTTACAGGAATTAAAAACTGCAGGCGTAAATTTTGATTTTAAAGGACGTATTTTAAACCAGAGTGAGATAGATTCTCCTTTTAATGGCAAAACAATTGTTTTAACAGGCAAATTAACTCATTATAATCGCAATGAAGCCAAAGAAAAAATTGAAAATCTAGGTGGTAAAGTAACAGGTAGTGTTTCAAAGAAAACTGATATCGTGGTGGCTGGCGAAGAGGCAGGCAGCAAACTTTTAAAAGCAGAAGAATTGGGGATTACTGTCTGGAACGAGCAGCAGATGGTAGAGGCTTTAGATCGGAGTTTAGTTCATGAAGATTAAATCATTATTTTTAACGAGTGCCTTATTGCTGCTACTGGCTGGTTGTGGCAATTTAGATAAGGGTGTCAGTAATGTCGATAATGGTAAAACAGATGGCGGTAATATGACAACAGGCCGAATAGATCGCTCAGAATATCAAGCTGTCATTAATGACGGACGCTATAAAACAAGTGCAGCAAGAGAATTAAATGCCACTAAATTAAACAGTGGCTACAATCAGGATAATTTTGAAACAGGTCTATTACGCTTGTCTCACCAAACTTTTTCTCCAGATAAATATTTCTTTCAAGAAGGTCAAAAATTAGACTACGATACAATTGAAAAATGGTTAGCGCGTAATTCAGATGAAAACAATCAAGGGTTAAATCCTGCTGATGAAAAGCAACCCATTATTTTTCAACAATTAATGGAACAAGATTTCTTAAAAGAGGATGGAAAAACCTTAGCCGGCATGTCTTTAGGTTTTGCTTTTAATTCGGTCTACTATAGTAATGATAGTGAGACCGCGATTTCTCGGGATGAATTAATGGCCAATGCCCGAAAAACAATCAACGCAGTTTTAACAAGAGTACGTAAAATGGATGGTCTAAAGAATATTCCAATTGTGGTAGGAATTTTTGAGCAAGCTTCAAAAGAAGATATTAATGGTGGCAATTATATTTACACAGCCGTTAGTAAAGATGGAGGTACGACCATTGCTGACTTTAAAGGGGTAAATGAGAGCCATTTATCGTTACCTGTGGCGTCTGATACGAAAAATACAGCGACACAAGATGGAATGAGTACAAAGTTCAATTCTTTTCAATCGGCTGTTCAAAACTTCTTCCCCAATCTAGTCGGTGTAACTGGGGAAATTTACTACACAGATGAACAAGTCGAAAGTTTGACGATAAATATTGAAACAAAGTATTATAGTAAAACGGAAATAACTAGCTTTACACAGTATGTTGGCAAACAAGTAGAGTCTATTTTTGATTCTGTCAGCGGCAATGTTGAGGTTCAAATTAATTCTGTCGAAGGACCACAAGCTTTTGTCGCCAAAAAAAGCGAACAAAAAGAGATTATTTCCTATATTTTCAATTAGTGACTTGAAAAATAGGCAGAATTATTTCATTATAGAAAAGAAAAAGTATTTTATGTTTCTTTTGAAATACTTAGTGGCAAGAAAGAAGGGGTAGTATGGCAATTAATGAAGAACAAGTCCTGCATGTAGCAAAACTTGCAAAACTTTCATTTACCAAAACAGAAGCAGCAGAATTCACCGACCAATTAGGAAAAATTATCGAAATGGTCGAACTTTTAGAAGAAGTAGATACAACTGGTGTTCCATTTACTTCCAATGTGGTGGAAACAGTCAATGTTATGCGCCCTGACCGCGCAGAAGCGGGCATGAATCGGGATGATTTAATGAAGAATGTACCAGAAAAAGAAGACGGCTTTATTAAAGTACCGGCGATTATTGATAATGGGGAGGCTGGCGCTTAATGGAAAAATTGTACGATAAAAATTTGAGTGATTTACATGATTTACTCGTTTCAAAAGAAATTACAGCTACTGATTTAACAGCAGCTACAATCGCACGAATTAAAGAGACAGAACCAAAAGTAGAGGCTTTTATTACGGTTAATGAAGAAAAAGCACTAGCCCAAGCTAAAGCTTTAGATTTAAAAGGTATAACAGAAGACAATATTTTAGCGGGTATTCCAATTGGGATTAAAGACAATATTGTCACTAAAGATATTTTAACCACTGCGGCTTCCAAAATTTTATCAAATTTTGAACCGGTTTATGATGCAACCGTTATGGATAAAGTTTATCAAACAGATATGATTCCTGTTGGAAAATTAAACATGGATGAATTTGCTATGGGCGGCAGTAGTGAGACTTCTTACTTCAAAAAAACCAAAAATGCTTGGGATGAAACCAAAGTACCAGGGGGTTCTTCTGGTGGTTCGGCGGCAGCAGTCGCTGCAGGGCAAGTTCCAGTATCTTTAGGTAGCGATACTGGAGGCTCTATTCGCCAACCAGCTGCATTTAATGGAATTGTGGGAATGAAACCAACATATGGTCGTGTCTCTCGCTTTGGCTTAATTGCTTTTGCGTCTTCTTTAGACCAAATTGGACCTTTAACCCGCAATGTGAAAGATAATGCCTTAACATTAAATGCTATTAGTGGATACGATGAAAAAGATGGTACTAGCTCTGGTATTTCTGTGCCAGATTTTACCGCTAATCTTGAAAAAGGCGTGAAAGGTCTTAAAATTGGGTTGCCTAAAGAGTATCTTGGCGAAGGTGTAGATCCTGGCGTTAAAGCAGCCATTGAAAAGGCCGCTGCTACCTTTGAAAAATTAGGTGCGACAGTTGAAGAGGTAAGTTTACCCCATTCAAAATATGGCGTTGCGGTATATTACATTATCGCTTCTTCTGAAGCAAGTTCAAACTTGCAACGTTTTGATGGTATTCGCTATGGCTTCCGTGCTGAAGATGTCGCAAACTTAGAAGATGTTTATGTGAAATCACGTAGCGAAGGCTTTGGTACCGAAGTTAAACGACGGATTATGCTAGGTACCTTCTCATTAAGCGCGGGTTATTATGACGCATATTTCAAAAAGGCGGGTCAAGTACGGACGTTAATCAAACAAGATTTTGATAAAGTGTTTAATGATTATGATTTAATTATTGGGCCAGCTTCACCCACTGTCGCTTTTGGCTTAGGTGAAAAAATCAACGATCCGATTACAATGTATATGAGTGATATTTTGACGATTCCAGTTAACTTGGCAGGCCTGCCAGGAATGTCGATTCCAGCTGGATTTTCAGAAGGGTTACCGGTAGGCTTACAAATTATTGGCAAACAATTTGATGAAGTCACAATGTATCAAGCGGCAGCAGCTTTTGAAGGTGCTACTGATTTCCATTTACAAAAACCAGTGATTTTAGGGGGGAATAAATAATGAATTTTGAAACAGTTATTGGGTTAGAAGTTCACGTGGAACTAAAAACCAACTCTAAAATCTTCTCACCTGCACCGGCTCATTTTGGAGCAGAACCAAACAGTAATACCAATGTTATTGATTGGGGCTATCCCGGTGTTTTACCAGTAATGAATAAAGCGGCGGTTGAATTTGGTATGAAAGCAGCGCTAGCATTAAATTGCGAAATTTCAAAAGAAACCCATTTTGATCGCAAAAACTATTTTTATCCTGATAATCCTAAAGCTTATCAAATTTCACAGTTTGATCAACCAATCGGACATGATGGTTGGATCGAAATTGAAGTAGAAGGTAAAAAGAAAAAGATTCGGATTGAACGAGTGCATTTAGAAGAAGATGCCGGTAAAAATATGCATGGTATCGGTGGCTATTCTTATGTCGATTTAAATCGTCAAGGCACGCCTTTGATTGAAATTGTTTCAGAAGCGGATATGCGCTCACCTGAAGAAGCGTATGCTTATTTAGAAGCGTTGCGTTCTATTATTCTATTTACTGATGTATCAGATGTGAAAATGGAAGAAGGCTCTATGCGTTGTGATGCCAATATTTCCATTCGCCCGTATGGACAAGAAGAATTCGGGACGAAAACGGAATTGAAAAACTTAAATTCCATGAGCTTTGTTAAAAAAGGTTTAGCTTTTGAAGAAAAACGCCAAGCAAAAGTATTACTTGCCGGTGGTGAAATTCAACAAGAAACACGTCGCTTTGATGAAACCACAAATAAAACAATTTTAATGCGGGTTAAAGAAGGTTCAAGTGATTACCGTTACTTCCCAGAACCTGATATTCCCCGGTTTGTTATTGATGATGAATGGATTAGTAAAGTAAAAGCGACTTTACCTGAGCTGCCAGCTTCTCGGCGTTTACGTTACATCAATGAATTTGGCTTACCAGAATACGATGCAAAAGTCTTGACCTTAACCAAAGAAATGTCTGATTTCTTTGAAGCGACACTTGCTGCCGGTGCAGATGCAAAATTGGCTTCCAATTGGCTAATGGGTGAAGTTTCAGCTTACTTAAATAGCGAAAAGCTTGAATTAGGCGAAACCCAACTATCACCAGCTAACTTGGCCGGAATGATTGTCTTAATCCAAGATGGCACGATCAGTTCAAAAATTGCCAAAAAAGTTTTCCGTGAATTGATTCAAAACGGTGGCGATGCCAAAGCGGTCGTGGAAGCAAAAGGATTAGTTCAATTATCTGATCCAGCGCAATTGCTGCCAATCATCAATGAAGTTTTAGATAACAATGCACAATCGATTGAAGATTTTAAAAATGGTAAGGATCGCGCTGTGGGCTTCTTAGTAGGACAAATTATGAAACAAACGAAAGGAAAAGCGAATCCAGCCGTTGTGAACCAATTGTTACAGACTGAATTGGCCAAACGTTAATAAGAGTATGAAAAAAGCACGTGTAATTTACAATCCAACTTCAGGTAAAGAGGCCACCAAACGCAGTTTAGCCGATATTTTACAAGTTTTGGAGCAAGCGGGTTTTGAAGCAAGTGCTTTTGCTACAACCCCTGAACCAAATTCAGCAAAAAATGAAGCTACCCGGGCTGCCAAAGCTGGCTTTGACTTAATTGTTGCCGCCGGTGGTGACGGTACCATTAACGAAGTCGTTAACGGTATTGCCCCTTTAAAGAAACGTCCTAAAATGGCGATTATCCCGGCAGGAACTACAAACGACTACGCCAGAGCTTTAAAAATTCCTCGTGACAATCTAAAAGCTGCCGCTGAAGTCATTTTGAAAAAACAAACGATTAAAATGGATATTGGTCAAGCCAGAGAAAATTATTTTATTAATATTGCTGCTGGTGGTCATTTGACTGAACTGACCTATGATGTTCCTTCTGAATTAAAAAGTATTTTTGGGTATTTAGCCTACTTAGCTAAAGGCGCAGAATTATTGCCCCGGGTAAAACCTATTAAAATGCATTTAAAATATGACGAAGGCGAATACAAAGGAAATGCTTCGATGTTTTTCTTGGCTTTAACGAACTCAGTTGGTGGCTTTGAACAAATTGCTCCCGATGCAAAATTGGATGATGGTAAGTTTTCACTAATCATTGTGAAGACTGCCAATATTTTTGAAATTGTCCATTTGGTGGCTTTAATGTTGAACGGTGGTAAGCATATCAATGACAAACGGATTATTTATACCAAAACAAGTCACTTAGAAGTGGATACAATTGGTGAAAAAAATCAACTGATGATTAATCTCGATGGCGAATATGGTGGCGATGCGCCCATGACGTTTGTCAATCATCATCATCATATCGAAATGTACGCCAATCTCGATGCGATTCCCGATGATGCCGTAGTGGGTTATGAAGAAGAGGAAGCGGAATACGAAGAAGTAAGTCGTGATTTTATTAAAGAAGTCGAAAAATTGACAGATGAAGATATTGATGGCGATGGCAAAATTGCCGATCAAAATGATAAGAAATAATTATAAACTCCACATTCATAAAGACGGATGTGGAGTTTTTGGTTGTATATGTCTAGCTTATGCCTTAGAATAAACAAGGATTGTTTTATGAAAAATCAGTCAGCAACCCAAGTGGTTGTTTTTTGTTCTAAATTTAGGAGGAACTATGAAAAAAACAGATCAAGTATATCCAGTAGAAAAAAATAATGTGTATGAAGTCAGCATTTCTGATTTAACCTATGAAGGAATGGGTGTGGCTAAAATTGACCATTATCCGTTATTTGTTGATAACGCTCTTCCTGGTGAAAAAGTTAATCTAAAAGTGATTAAAGTAGGCAAAAAATTTGGGATTGGTAAAGTTATTTCTTATTTGGAAAAAAGTCCAAAACGGGTAGATATTCCCAATGAAGATTTATTACGGACTGGTATTGCGCCTTTAAGTCACTTAGCATATGAAGAACAGTTACTCTTTAAACAAAAACAAGTTGAAACTGTTTTGCAAAAAATTGCTAAAATGCCCACTATTCCAGTACTACCTACAATTGGAATGGCAAAACCTGAAGGCTATCGTAATAAAGCTCAAATTCCTGTGCGCCGCAAAGATGGAAAGCTCCAAACCGGTTTTTATCGTAAGAATAGCCATGATTTGGTGGCAATTGAAGACTTCTATATCCAAGATCCAGCCATTGATGCCGCAATTATTAAAATTCGCGATATTTTAGAACGATTTAATGTAAAGGCCTATAACGAACAACAACACGAAGGTTTATTGCGTCATATTGTAATTCGACAAGGCCATTATTCTCGTCAAATGATGGTAGTGTTGGTAACATTGCGCAATAAGTTCTTTAAAGGTGAAGAAATTGCGGCCCAAATCCACAAAGAACTCCCCGCAGTTGTTAGTGTCATGCAAAATGTTAATACAGAAAAAACCAACGTTATTTTAGGGGAACACGAAAAAGTTCTTTATGGGACAGATTATATTGAAGATACATTATTGGGAAAAACTTTCCGTATCTCTGCCAAGTCTTTTTATCAAGTCAATACAGAGCAAACCGAAGTTCTATATGAAACTGCTTTTGAAATGGCTGCCTTACAACCTGACGATGTAGTGATTGATGCCTACGCTGGGATAGGGACTATTGGTTTATCCGTTGCAGATCGTGTCAAACACGTTTATGGGATGGAATCAATCCCTGAAGCAGTAGCGGATGCCAAGAAAAATGCGAAATTAAATGAAATTGATAATGCGACTTACTTAGTAGGTGATGCGACCAAGGTAATGGGACAATGGTCAAAAGAAGAAATGCAGCCAGCTGTTATCTTTGTCGATCCACCACGAAAAGGCTTAACGACTGATTTTATTAACGCGGCTTGTGATATGAAGCCAGAAAAAATTATTTATATTTCATGTAACCCAGGGACAATGGCCCGTGATCTGGTTGATTTTAAGGCTAAAGGGTATACGTGTAAAAAAATCCAGCCAGTTGACTTATTCCCACAAACTACACATGTGGAGACAGTGGCATTGATGACGAGGAAGAAGTAGGAAAAGCCATATATCAAGGGATTTGTGTAATTGAGAGATTTCAGATTTTGGTCTGGAGTCTCTTTTTTTGTGTTTGGGGGAATATATCGAGGTGGAAGTTTTAGGGGAGGGTTGACACTACAAGATTACTTTTTGGTGGGTGTCACTACAAAAAAGATAACACAAACACATCAGAACCAGTACCTGTTGCGGGAGATAGAATAACAATGTATATGATACATTTACAAAGTGCCGACAAACGGCTGATACTGGGAGTTCTTGAAAGAGTGGCTTGAGGGTTGTTTTTTATTTTATGGTGGGATTCATCAGGTTGGTGGCTGCTGAATACAAATCAGGGGGTCGCATTTCAATTTTAGGGTGTCGGAATTTCTAGGGGAGGGGGGTCGCCCCCCTTATAGCTAGAAAACCGACACCCCTATTTTGGTGTTCAGACCCAATTTGTGATAGTGCGACACCTCTTGAAATGCTTTGCTTAGAAGTATTCAGGATTATTTTACCGTGATATAATATGGGTAAGTTGCTTAAGAAAAAAGGAAAAAAAGGAGGTGTTAGCAAATGAAACCAATTGTAAAAATAACCCAGGAGATGAGAGACGTTGCTTATAAGTTTGCGTACGATATCGAGATGAAAAACGACCAATATCCACGCCTGGGTCAGAATGAAAACGAACTAGTAGAAACAACTTATGTTGGTAAACTAGGTGAGTTGGCTTTCCTAAGTTATTTAAATTCGAATGATATTTTTCCAGATACCAAAGACCTCCTAGAAATATTCCCAGGTCAAAATAATGTTGATAGTTTTGATTTCCTGCTGAGGAAGGGGCATACTGTGGATGTTAAGACAGGATATTTGAGGAACCACAAACGTTTGATGGTTAACGAAGAGCAACTATCGCAAAAAAAGAAGGACGTATATGTAGGAGTGAAATTATTGTGTGATGGAGGAAATCCTGAAGTTGCGGGGGACATACCGGTGAATATATGGACTCGGGCGGAAATAGAAGGCTGGGCAACATATGAAGAAATCATGAGTATGGAACTTTGGGACTTTGGTAAGGCCCCAGCAAGGGCGAAAAAATACGATGATTTAAGACCAATTGAAACCTTACTGAAATTTTTTCATTTCTAGGCGAGAATGTAAATTCTCGTTTTTTAATATCAATAAATATCAATAAAAATTATTTAATATACCTATTTACCATAAAATCTTGAAGAATAGCTGTTGATGTAGTATAATGGTGTTATTTTAATGAATGGACTATGCATAATAGAGAGGTGCTGGGATGACTGATATTAAAAACGAAAAATGGGTCAGCCTTGAGGAGGCTGCAGAGTATTTAAGCGTGAAACCCGTGACAATTCGTGATTGGATAAAGAAGGGAAAAGGAATCCCTGCCCGAAAAATAGGGCGTAAATGGGCCTTCAAGTGTTCTGAGCTTGATGCGTGGGTGAAGAGCGGGAAAAGCGCAATAAAATAATCTATAGGTAGGTATCAAATGGCAAGTGAAATGCTGACAAAAGCAATATCTACGATAAACGGATATTTGAGTCAAAACTATACAACTGAAGAATTACAAAAAATCAATTATGAAATCGAATCGATTGTTGGTTTTATTCCATCTGTGGCAGTAAAAGACACTGAATTATACACTTATGAGCAAGTGCAAGATAGTCTTTCAACCCTGAATGAAAAAGAATCAATTCGCAAAAGTAAAGGGGTTTATTACACACCGACAGATGTCGTTCGATTTATCCTATTCAATAGTTTTAAACTTGTAACTGGGAAATTAAAGCCCAATAATTTGCATGTCATGGACTTAAATGGAATTCCTTACAGTTCTGTATGTTTCAAAAAAACTGTATTTGATCCGACTTGCGGAGCCGGCGAATTTCTGCTTGAGGCACTAGAGATTAAAATGGACCTGCTTGATTTGCACCATGCGGAAGTGACCAAGAGCAAGATTCGAAATGCGGTTAAGACAATTAAAGGAAACGACATCAACCTTGAGTCGGTAATTATCTCGAAACTGAGGCTATACCTTTCCGTACTGCACAGACATGGCGTTGAAAAATCTGTTGGCCTATCTGGTGTACTCAATTCAGGTTTCTCGAATTATGACTATGTAAGTAAGAGTGACATTAGCAGTGAAAAGTACGATGTAATCATTGGTAACCCACCTTATGTTGAAGAATCGAAAAGTGGTTTGATTCTAGAAAAGTCATACGGTAATATTTACGCAAACGTTCTAGACAATGCTGCAAGTCAATTAAACGAAGGAGGAACTCTGGGGTTCATTATTCCACTTTCATATGTGTCGACACCACGTATGAAAAAGATTCGAGATTCGTTATATGCCAAAGTACCAGAACAATATTTATTGAATTATTCAGATCGACCAGATTGCTTATTTACATCAGTGCATCAAAAATTGAGCATTTTGTTCGCTAGAAAGAAAAAAGAGAAACCTGAAATTTATACTGGTAACTACACTTATTGGTACAAAGAAGAACGTGAGGATCTTTTTACTTCAGCATTGGTTGCAAAAAATAATTTCGTTGATGAACAATTTATACCTAAGATTGGGTCAAATATGGACGCAACTATTTACGGGAAAATCAATAGACAGCCAGACACCTTGATGTCATTATTTGATGGAGGTGACAATTCTATTCATCTAAACATGAGGGCAGCATTCTGGATTAAGGCATTTTTAGATGAGCATAGTGGTTCTGAGTATAAAGAATTTAGTTCTTCGGTGAAAGGAAATGCGAATTATGCGATGTGCCTTTTTAACTCATCGCTATTCTGGTGGTTCTGGATATGCGTTTCGGATTGTTGGCACATTACCAGAAAAGAGCTAAATAATTTTAGGATTCCAAAAGAGATTGATTTTGAGATATTGGGAAAACTAGCTCATAATCTTGAAAATAAACTGGAGGAGACTAAAGTTTATGTGGGAACTAAACAAACTGAGTACGAATACAAACACAAGTTGTGCGTAAATGAGATTCACGCAATTGATGATTATATCAATGAACAATTTGGACTCTCAAAAGAAGAAAGCTTACACATTAAGAATTTTGCATATCGATATCGTGTAAGTGGAGGTGCAAAAAAATGAATGTAATTGACTTGTTTTCAGGCGCTGGTGGTTTATCGCTTGGTTTCATAAAGGATGGTTATACTGTTAAAAAGGCAGTTGAATTTGACGAGAGTATTGCAAATACTTACAAAATGAATCATCCCGAAGTTGATATGATTGTTGATGATATAAAGAATATCGACCAATCTGGTTTGTTTCACAGAGGCGATGCCAATGTGATTATCGGTGGTCCACCGTGTCAAGGTTTTTCTATGGCAGGGGCAAGGATTCGTAATGGTTTTATGGATGATCCAAGGAACTACCTATTTAAACATTACTTCAACGTTGTGAAAACCGTAAAGCCCGAAGTGTTTATTATGGAGAACGTTAAAGGAATCCAAACGATGCAGAACGGTCAGATTTTTGAAGAAATCCTACGGTTGTTTTCTGATCCGGAGTTGTTGGATGGGAAACCATATAATTTATTTTACCGAGTAGTAAAGGCTGTTGATTTTGGAGTCCCACAAAAAAGAGAACGAATGATTATCATTGGTACTACTCGGGATGATGTCGATTTTGAGAAAATTTGGGATGAGACAAGAGCTCAAATTACTGAGGAAATTCCTACTTACTTCGATAAGGTTACTGTAGGCGATGCAATTGGCAACCTTCAGGATGCTACTGAAGAAGGAATGATTTCAAACCCTGCCCCGCAAACAGAATATCAAAAGTATTTGGCATCAAAATCGGAAACACTGGAGAACCACACAAAGACGAAACATTCTAAAGTAGCAATTGAACGGATGAAGAAGGTCAATAATGGGGAAAACTTCACTGTTTTAGACGAAAATATTAAATCGGTTCATAGTGGCTCCTATGGGCGGTTATCATGGGATGAGCAAGCACCAACTATCACAACCCGATTTGATACTCCCTCTGGAGGCAGATTTACGCATCCAGAAAAAGATAGAACTCTTTCACCACGCGAGGCAGCTAGAATTCAAAGTTTTCCAGATGATTATGTATTCTACGGCAAGAAAACCTCCGTCATTAAACAAATTGGTAATGCAGTTCCCCCAAAAATTTCCTACTTTTTAGCAAAATTTGTAGATAATATATTAGAAAGGAAATAAAAATATGAACGAAATTTTACAGCATAAAATTGATGAGCTCGATTCGGCAAAAGAATATGAGTGCTGGTATTTAGTGAAGCAAGATACCTCTTTCGTTAGTCTTTGTTATCAAGTTGAGTATTTGAGACAATTTAAAGAAGATTCAAAGGGCTTGAATTTAGAAAACTATATCAAGCAGTCTGTAGCGAAACTAAAAAATGAGAAACCTGATGTGACTGTTTCTGAGACTCATAGGGCATTACGTGTTGCTGCATTCTTTGGATTAATTTCAATGACAACCACTAGTTATTCCGATGCTACAATTACGCAAACTTTTCTAGAAATTCGGAATAGAACTAATGGGGAGTATGAGCGGACGGATTTGTACGAGGATATCATTCAAAGACAAATCGAAAAAATGTTTATTAGTTCAAGTATCGATGAGCAGTATGAGACTATCCGGAAAGAGTTTAGGCTCTACCCGGTGATGCTCTTATATAAAGTACTGATTGAATTAGGACGCTCTACTGGAGAATATTCAATTACAACTAATGAGTATAGGTACCTAGTAGCAACAACGAAATCATTCCAAGATTTTTTAAACACACTTTTATATATAAAACTACTTCGTGAGGAGCCAGTTGCCAATCAGAAACTTGAACAGTTCAGAAAGAAGTTTGATAATCGGCTAATTCAAGCTCTAAAACAATTGCCTACGTTATCTATTGATACTGATAAAATCCTTATACCCGTGAACAAGATTGACGAGGTCGCAAAAAAAGTTTTTGTTTTTGAGAAAAACCCTACCGCCTTTTCAACCGATAATTATTTGAGTTTCCTCGCGTCTACAAAGTCGTTATTCCAGCTAGAGAGTTTTGAAGAGAGCACGGATGAGTCTTTCGATAGTGAGCATAGTAATAATACTAGTATTGATTCAGTTCCAGAAGTTACTGCGAAAATCGACTACGATAATGTTGAGCGTCTTGAAGTCGGTACGAATACTCTGCTCTATGGTGTTCCAGGTGCCGGAAAGAGTTACACAATTGAACGTGAGTATATGAAAAAAGAAAATCCTCGGGAACGATTGGTTTTCCATCCGGACTATACTTATTCTGATTTTGTTGGGCAGATCTTGCCAGTGGTAAATGAGGATGGCGAAGGTAATAAGAACGTCAGCTATGAGTTTACTCCTGGTCCATTTACTACGATTCTCAAAGACGCTTACACAAACCCGATGGTTGAACATTTCCTGATTATTGAAGAAATCAACCGTGGGAACGCTCCGGCAATATTTGGTGAAATCTTCCAACTGCTAGATAGAAAAACTGAAATCGATCCACAAAACGATGATGGTTTTCCTCTTCGTACAAGCGAGTATGAAATCAGCAATGCTGACGTGGCAAAATACGTTTATGGAGACAAGCGCCATAAAATTCGAATTCCTTCAAACCTTTCAATCATTGGGACGATGAATACTTCTGACCAAAATGTGTTTACCTTGGATACTGCATTCCAACGTAGATGGGATATGCGTTTAATTGAAAATCGGTTCAAGTCTGATGACTCTGAATTGGCGGACACCAAAATTTTGGATACATCCGTTACATGGGAAAAATTCTGCACCTCTATTAATGACATTATTCTTGATAAGAACGTGCGTATGACTTCTTCTGAAGATAAGCGCCTTGGAACTCACTTTATTCACGTTTCTGATTTGCAGCCTGTTGAGAACGATGAGCGCCATAGACGCATGTTCCCAGAAAAGGTTATCAAATACTTGTGGGATGATGCGTTTAAGTTCACTCGTGAGGAAATTTTCGATGTTGCCAACTATAATAGCTTAGAAAAGGTTATTCGGAAGTTCATTGACTCTGAGGGCGATGAGAAGTTCAATATTTTTTCTGCTACAGTGAAAAATATCCTTTTGGGAAGTCAAGTCGCACCTGAGATTCAAGACTAGGCGGTGGTTTTATGACGAGTAAAATCAGTATTAAAGATCGCTGCCATGTCAATACAAATGAGGACGGTGACACCTTTGTTGGTGTCAAGGCAGAAACGGAAGATGCAATAGTCTATTTTCCAGCAGGCTATCAGTTGCCTGAAAATGAAACTGATATTCGCAGGGATATAAAGACTTTGTTCAATGTTCTTGGGGAATACACGGAGAAAAAAGACCGTGTGCTCCAGATGAAGAAATTTGAGATTGCTCAGTCTGTAGATTTTCCTATAAATGCGTACTTGGAGGTAATCAATTACTATCTCAATTATGAATACTATACTGAGACCGAAAATATCTACAAAACAGCGCCTAAAGGTAAAACTGATTGGGCTAAGACATTTAAGAAACAAAAGCCACTTGTGCAGCAGAATGGATCTTTTGTTTATACTCAGATGACTGTGAAGGCATCGACTCCAAATGAGAGTAAACTCATTACCAAAATACACAAGTACTGTGTGTATGAGTGTTTCGACAAGATTGGGTGGCTTTACGTGCCGAATATGCCCGAACAGCCAGACATTGAGTTTAATAAGAATCTGTTTGTTAATGTTCTTAACGATAAACTTTCCAATACTTATAACGATAAGTATAAGGCGCTGTTCAAGGCTATGCTTGATATGATTAAATTTATGGATGAACGGCCAAATGAGAAACAGTTCTATTTTGGGACGGACCGGTTTGAGTACGTTTGGGAAAGACTTATTGATAAAGTATTTGGAGAAAGCAATAAAGACGAGTATTTCCCTAAAGCGGAGTGGAAACTCAGACACGGAAAGAAACAGGATAGTTCCGCTTTGCAGCCAGATACGATTATGCTGTACAAGGATAAGGTTTACGTTCTTGATGCCAAGTATTACCGATATGGGGTGACCGGTTACCCGAACCACCTACCAAATTCATCTTCAATAAATAAGCAAATCACTTATGGTGAGTATGTTGATAATCACATGAGTGGGTTTGATAGCGACAAAATATTTAATGCGTTCTTGATGCCTTTTAACAGTCGGAAAAATTTATTTAGCACGCAAGAAATATTCGAAAATATTGGAGAGGCGACAGGAAAGTGGAGGAACGGAGCAGATATTAAAAATTATGACAGAGTCCAAGGAATTGTAGTGGATGTTAGGACTCTTATGCATAACAGGCTTGGAAAGTCTGCGCCATGCATTAAGCAGTTAGCAGAGGCAATTGAAAAAGGAATCATTTCATAACTAAAAGACCATTGCGTCATAGGGGATAACCCTTACGTCACAATGGTCTTTTTTTATTGTAATGCTTGCTCTTTCTTACGCCTACGCATTTTAGCTTGCTGCATTGCATTGCTACAAGCCGGACTACAGTATTTTTTATTTGTTGCTGTCGAGCGTACATAGAAGTAATTACCACATCTAGGGTTTTCACATTGCCTATATAGCTCTTGCTCAGGATTCATATAAAAAATTGAGAAATATAGTGCGGACATCAGCGAATCCACTTTCCATTTAGGAGACATTGACTTGATGTCGTATGCCGGGTGAACGTGGCAAATATTAGCATTAATTTCATCACCAATTACTATTTTAGCTACATCTATTAGCGCCTTTTTTAAATCAGCTGAAAAATTATCAACCAGTGGCGTTTCATAATAATCCAGTGCACTGTATGTGTTGAAATTTCGCATAATACCTACTTCCATTTGGTAGTGGAAAAGGAAGTCGACAATTTTCCGATGCTTTTCAGTGGCATAGGGTTCATTAGCAAAATAGTGAACTATCCGTTTGAATTCGGGGTTATCGTATCCAGGTGTATTGCCTAGGCCGTTTGCTATCGATTGATAGGTGTCAGAATCAAAGGAAAACTTATCGTAGATGGTATCAGGGACAACAAATGCACCAGTATCGAAGATTTCTTGCTCACGCTCCAAATCTTGCGACTGATCCGTACTATCTAATTCTTCCACAAATGTATGTTTTGCAGAGAAGTAGTCATGCTCCGGTAGATGTAGCTGAGGGGCAAACATCAAATACATAACTAGGCTCAACATTTTTGTGTAGTTTTTTCGTTCAGGATTCAGCTCTCCTACTTGATTCAATAATTCTACGGTCGCCTTCAAACGCTTGACAACTTCAAATAGCGTGTCTACTTCAATGGTTTCAGAATCGTTTTCATTAATGGGGAAAAAGAATCCGTTATTCTCAAAGTACGAAAGGAGGGCATCGCTGTCACCATGTTTTATTGAAATCAATCTTCCTAAAAGATTGTCCGCAATTAGCTTTCCTCGTTCTCCGACAAGAACAAGTCCTTTCCCATTTGAAGCAAAGGCAAATTTTAGTGGAACATCAGTATTTGTAGTTAGGCATACCTGAATTGTCTGTCGTCCACCAAAACTTGACTCCTGGATGTTCTTTATATATTCACACCTGTAACTATCGAATAAAAATAAATTATTTTTAAGAAAATTTTGTTTTTCCTCGTTCATAACGCCACCTCCAAATCTGCGAAAATAATGAATTTAATAATTCATTGTCTTTTATGTACAATAATGGTAATGGAAATAGTAATCTCGAAATTATTATATCTCATTTTAGTCGTTTTGAAAATAATGTATTATAGAAAAACCAAGAAAAGTAATTGGTTTTGTTTCATCTTTAAGTTACTTTTGAATCCTTCTATACTATGGGTAGTTGATTAAGGTCATCCTTAATTAACTATCCATTTTTTTACGTTCACACGTATTGCGCAATAAACAGAACGGAAAAGCTTTAGAAAATTTCTCATAGTGGAACGGCAGTAGTCTGCCCAAAACACCATTATTTTGAAATTTCTGGCTTGAACCGTTGTTTAGTGCGCAATTTTTTGTGTGCTCTTAACTCCGTAACTAGCCATCTCTACAGCCCTTTCCGTTCGTGTGTGAATCACTCGCAGAACAGAAGGAGGGCCAAGAGATGGTCAGAAAAAATGTAACGGGTAAGAAGAATCGCCTTACCTACAAGTACTACGATGTTTTTGGGAAGGTCGTAGATGAGATTTGTCCAGTTGATGAAGAAACAGAAATGTTAATTGCGGATCTTCACAAATATGACATTGACGAGTTCAATGCCGACCGCCGCGAGAAATACAACCTTCCAATCAGCCTTGAGGGTTACAACAATCAACTCGAGGGTGGTGAGTCAATGAATCGTTACCTTGGTGACGACACTTATAACCCATATCAACTCATGCTTGATGCTTTTGACGAAGAAGAACGGATGAAGAAGGTGGCTAAGATTCGTGAGGTCTTTAATGGCTTAACTCCAGAACAACAAGAACTCGCTACGAAAATTTTCATTGAAAAACGTACTCGAGTTGATGTCGCAGCTGAGGAAGGTGTATCAGAAACCGCTATTCGCAAGCGCTTAGCAACCATTCGGAAGAAATTTGAAAAAGAATTCAAAAATTAGGGTTCGATTTGGCGTTCTAAATCGCTTATGTGATGAAGGGGGGCAACAAAACCTTCTTCATCACATAGAAAGGAGGAGCCAACATGGGTCTCAAACACAAGGTTCAAATTAACGTGACTGATGAAACTGGAGTCAAGCAAACCGTGCTTAAGGGTGGTATTCGAAACATGCCACGCAAAATTGCACAGTGGTTGTTTGGCGAAAGCATGGAAATCTTGGTGCTAACACCGGGGAAGTCCATTGAGTTAGTCGAAATTCATGAGTTAAAGGAAGGAGCAAAACAAGATGAGTCGAACAAAACTGTTGCTTGATGTGGTCGAAAACATGCGTGCATTATCAGATAGTATCCAAACACTCTGTGATGCCATGATGTGTGATGAAACACAAGATGAATCTGCTTGGGATGCTGCATACGAAGAGCATAAGAATCCAACTATCACGCTTGAACAAGTACGTGGTGTACTTGCTAAGAAGTCGCAAGAAGGTAAAACCGAGGCTGTTCGTAATCTGCTGAAAATGTATGGCGCAAACAAGCTGAGTGAAGTGAAAGCAGAAGATTATCGTGGACTGCTACTTGATGCGGAGGTGCTGTGATGCCGACACAACATGCTCTACTCTCAGCCTCATCTAGTTCAAGATGGATTAACTGTCCACCTTCAGCGAGGTTAGGGGAGATTTTTCCAAACAAATCATCAGAATATGCAGCCCAAGGGACTGATGCCCACAGCCTTTGTGAATACAAGGTAAATAAACTATTGGGGAACAAACCAACCTACCCTGAACTTCACTACCTAGACGAGGAAATGGAGGAATGCACAGATGCTTATGTTCAATACGTGATGGGTGAGCTGGCAAAGGCACGGCAGACGACCTCTGACCCCGTGGTAATTGTGGAGCAGCGACTTGACTTCTCAAAGTATGTGCCAGATGGATTTGGAACAGGAGACTGTTTAATCATCGCTGACGATACGCTTTCCGTAATTGATATGAAGTACGGTCTAGGAGTGTTGGTTGAAGCTGAGGGGAATCCACAAATGATGTGCTATGCCCTAGGCGCGTTGGAATTGTTCGATGGTATCTACGACATCAATCAAGTCAAGATGACTATATTCCAGCCAAGACGAGAGAACATCAGCACGCAGATTATTTCCAAGAAAGAACTCATCGCTTGGGCGGAAGATGTTCTCGCACCAAGTGCCAAGATTGCCTATGAAGGAGGGGGAGAGTTCAACTGCGGTAAATGGTGCAAATTCTGCCCGGCAAAGAACGCTTGTCGCAAACGTGCGGAACATAACCTTGAGCTTGCCCAGTATGAGTTCAAACCACCAGAGCTACTTGATGATGTTGAAATCGAAGGTGTCCTGGAACGGGTGGATGACTTGGTCTCTTGGGTGAATGACATCAAGGAATATGCGTTTCAACAGGCGATGAGTGGGAAACAGTGGTCAAGCTTCAAGTTGGTCGAAGGAAGGTCGACTCGCAAATACACAGATGAAGAATTAGTCGCAAGTACCGTCACCAAAGCTGGGTATGATCCATTCGAGAAGAAATTACTCGGCATTACCGCAATGACTAAAGCACTTGGCAAGAAACACTTTGATGAACTACTAGGTAATTTGGTTGAAAAGCCAAAAGGGAAATTAACGCTTGTGCCTGTCACAGACAAAAGACAAGCGGTTGACGTAACAAACGTAAATGACGACTTTAACGATTTAACGGAGGAAAACTAACATGGCAAACGTAAATAAGACAAAAGTAATTACCGGAACAAACACACGTCTCTCATACTTTCATGGGTGGGAGCCCGTCTCAATCAACGGTGGAACGGAAAAGTACAGTGTTTCTGTGCTGATTCCTAAATCCGATACCAAGACCATCGCTGCAATCGAAAAAGCAATTGATGCCGCAATCGAAGAAGGCATTGCAAAATTTGGTGGGAAGAAACCAAACAAGGCGGCAATCAAACTCCCTCTTCGTGATGGGGATATTGAGCGTGATGACGAGGCATATAAAGGCCACTACTTTATTAATGCCAACTCGACAACTGCACCACAGATTGTGGATCAAGCAGTTCAACCAATTCTTGACCGTTCTCAAGTTTATAGTGGCTGCTACGGTCGTGTGTCCATCAACTTCTACGCCTTCAACTCGAATGGGAATAAGGGCGTAGCCGCAGGATTGGGAAACATTCAATTCGTCCGTGACGGTGAGCCTTTAGGTGGCAAGACATCTGCATCAGATGATTTTGAAACTTTAGCTGATGATGATTTCTTAGCATAAGGGACTAAGTAAAGGCGATGGGAGCTATCTCCTGTCGCCTTTAGTTGTGCAGGCAGTGCCTGCACAAATTAGAATGGAGGACAAAATGAAAACACTTAGTATTGATATTGAAACCTTTTCTAGCGTCAATTTGCAGAAGTCAGGAGTATACCGCTACTCGGAGAGTGAGGATTTCGAAGTCCTACTCTTTGCCTACTCGATTGATGGTCACCCTGTGCAAGTGGTGGATTTGGCTTGTGGGGAAATTATTCCTCAAGATGTGCTAGATGCGTTAAGGGATAAATCGGTCGAGAAGTGGGCATTCAATGCCACCTTTGAGCGAGTCTGTCTCTCGCGCTTTCTAGGGCTACCCCTTGGCGAGTACCTTAATTCCTCCTCATGGCGATGCACCATGATTTGGGCAGCAACTCTAGGGTTACCACTTTCCCTTGAGGGTGTCGGTTCAGTTCTTGGTTTGGATAAGCAGAAATTGTCTGAAGGGAAGAACCTCGTTCGATACTTTTGCGTGCCTTGTAGTCCTACAAAGGTAAATGGTGGGCGCACTCGTAATCTTCCAAGTAATGATTTGCTCAAGTGGCAACAATTCAAGTCTTATAACATTCGAGATGTGGATGTCGAAATGGCTATCCAAGGGAAACTAGCGAAGTTCCCTGTGACTGATGCGGTTTGGACGGAGTACCATCAAGACCAAGAAATCAACGACCGAGGAATTGGACTTGACATGACTTTGGTAAACAGTGCGATTGCTCTTGATGAGCGGTCAAAGGAAGAAATAACATCAAGGCTTCAAAAAATAACAGGATTAGACAATCCCAACTCCGTCATTCAACTTCGAGATTGGTTGAGAGAACAAGGTTTAGAAGTAGATTCATTGGATAAGAAATCGATGAACGAGCTGATAAAAACCTCACCACCAGAGTTGATTGAAGTGTTTGAACTCAGACAACAGTTGGCTAAATCGTCCGTAAAGAAGTACCAAGCGATGACGAATACAGGTTGCCAAGATAATCGTGCGCATGGGATGTTTCAATTCTACGGAGCTAACCGCACAGGTAGGTTTGCGGGCAGATTAATTCAGCTCCAGAACCTACCTCAAAACCACATGACCGATTTGGCTGAGGCGCGTGAATTAATACGAAATGCAGACTTTGAGCCCTTGTCACTCCTGTACGAAAACCTACCAAACGTATTATCTGAGTTGATTCGGACAGCATTTGTACCTCAGCACGGGATGAAGTTTATAGTGTCTGACTTCTCAGCAATTGAGGCACGAGTGATTGCTTGGCTTGCTGGTGAGAAGTGGCGACAAGATGTATTCAAGGATGGTGGGGATATTTATTGTGCTAGTGCCTCACAGATGTTTGGTGTACCGGTTGAAAAGCATGGCACGAATGGTCATCTCCGCCAAAAAGGGAAAATCGCAGAATTGGCACTTGGTTATGGTGGATCAGTTGGTGCATTAACAGCTATGGGTGCTTTGGATATGGGGCTAACTGAAGAAGAACTTCAGCCTCTTGTGACAACATGGAGAAATGCTAATCCGCACATTACGCAGTTTTGGTGGGACGTGGACAAAGCGATCAAGGATTGCGTCAAGCAGCGAACTATTACCAAGACCCATGGTATTACCTTTAGCTACAAGAGCGGGATGCTGTTCATAAGGTTGCTATCAGGGAGAAAACTTGCCTATGTGAAACCCCAGATTGGTGAGAATCGGTTCGGTGGCGAGTCAGTTACCTATGAAGGAGTTGGGGCAACAAAGAAATGGGAGCGACTGGAGAGTTATGGACCAAAGTTTGTCGAAAACATCGTCCAAGGAATCGCCAGGGACATCCTTTGTTTTGCGATGCAGTCGCTAAGGGAGTATCGGATTGTGGGGCACGTTCATGATGAGGTGATTATTGAAGTGCCTCAAGATGTGGAGGTATCAGAAATCAACGAAATCATGGCACGAACTCCTGAATGGGCTTATGGATTAATTCTGAATGCTGATGGTTACGAGTGCGAGTTTTACCAAAAAGATTAGTGGAATTTGTGGAGTCAGAGATGGCTCCATATTTTTTGAACTTTTTTTCAAAAACAGGGTTCGATTTGGCGTTTTCCATCGCTTATGGGTGAAGGCAAGAGGAGAAACATTCTTGCAGCCTTCTAAAAATCCATAAGGAGGTCGAATGACCATGAAGGAATTAATCCCAAAAGACGAGTTCGGCATTTTCGCTGACTCGCATGACACAGCTCGTGTCGACAGTTTGTTTGTAGCCGAGTTCTTCGAACGGAATCACGCTCATGTTTTGCGTGAAATTGCAAAAATCACTGAATCCACTTCTGGATTGAGTGAAGAATTTATACGTTTCAACTATGAACGCAGCACCTACAAAGACAAGACTGGTCGTAAATTACCTCGTTACTTTATGACTCGCGATGGATTCATGATGTTAATCATGGGCTTCAAAGGTCCTAAGGCTATGAAGTTCAAGGAACTCTACATCAAGCGTTTCAACGAGATGGAGGCAACCATTAAGCATCTCGTGACCTTGCGAATGGAGTATCCGCTTCTCACGGAGAACATTACTTTACTCCATGACAATCCAAAGCCCCACCACTATAGCAATGAGGCTAACATGCTCAATAAAATCGTGACAGGGATGACGGCCAAAGAGTACAAGCTGAAACACGACATTCCAAAAGAGGAGCCAAGTATTCGTCCGTTTCTGACAGATAAAGAGCGTGAGCAACTCGACATCTTGCAACGTATCGACACCGGGTTATTGCTTTCGGTTCCTGATTACCACGAACGCAAGCAGAAGTTGGAATGGTACTACATGAAGAAATTTAAGGAGGATTAACCCTATGTTTTATGTGAAAGAAAAAATGAGTGATGTGGCTGAATTGACCATCGAGATTACTGATGAGAACGTATTCTGCACCTGTCCGAAGTGTGGAATTGAAGTGCAAGTGGACTTGGCGGAAGTCTTGAAAGACGGTGATTCTGATTTGTTTAGCACGGCAGTTTGCTGTGCTGACTGCAGTCGAAAGATTCAGGAGGAAGAGCTCAATGCCTAAAAGATCCGATTATCGAACAATGGTCTATATTTGCTCAGCTTACTCAGGCGATGAGTTAGTCAACATTGAAAAGGCTAAGCGTTACTGCCGGTATGCCGTGAACCATGGATGTATGCCGGTTGCACCACATCTGATGTACCCGCAGTTCATGGATGAAACCAGTGAGCGTGACCTGGCTATCCACATGGACTTAGTTCTCCTTGGGAAATGTGAGGAGGTCTGGGTAATTGGCAACCGCCTATCAAAGGGCATGGCAATTGAACTGGAACAGGCTCAGTGGTGGGGCAAGCATGTCCGTTATTTTGACGAGGAAATGAAGGAGGTTTTCCATGATTAATTTTGCACTTTATACTGCTAACACAGTCGGCAACTCCAAGACCAGTGTGTTTCCGACTAAGCATGTGGTCACTGACAAGGAGAGTTTCCAACAAGTCATTCAGTTTGACCACGTGACTGCTGAGTACCAAAACAACTATCGCAAGGGGGATAACTTCATACAGTCTGATGTGATACCACTCGATTGTGACAATGACCACTCGGATAACCCGAGCGATTGGGTGACCTCTGTTGATGTGGCGATGCAGTTTCCGGACGTGGCTTTTGCGGTCAGCTACTCTCGGAATCACAACAAGGTCAAAGGAGATAAGGCAGCTCGCCCACGGTTTCATGTTTATTTCCCAATCGAGACAGTTGCTGACAAGGAAGAATACGTGAACCTGAAACAACAAATCAATGAGGCGTTTCCGTACTTTGACGACAATGCGATGGATGCGGCAAGACTTCTTTTCGGAACTTCCAACACGGAGGTTGAAATCTACGAAGGCTCGAAACGCATTACTGATGTGCTTTCGGAGGACTTGTTTGCTGATTGGGAGAACCGTTTATCTGAGATCGGAGAGGGTTCTCGAAATTCAACTATGAGTCACATCGCTGGCAAGCTCATCAAGCGTTATGGGGCAAAGGAAGAGACCTATCACCTCTTTCTCGAGCAGGCGGAGAAATGTAACCCGCCTTTACCTGATGAGGAGCTAAAGGCAATCTGGAACTCAGCCGTTCGCTTTGGTAAGAAGGTTAAGCAACAAGAAGGGTACATCCCACCCGAGCAGTATAACAAAGATACCGAACTTGAACCGACTGACTACTCTGACGTGGGGCAAGCAACCGTCTTGGCGCGTGAGTACGAGTGCAAGCTACGCTACTCACCATCAACCGACTATATCGTCTACAACGGTTCTTACTGGGAAGAGTCTGCTCCAAAATCACAGGCAGTGGCCCAAGCATTGACGGAGCGACAACTTGAGGAGGCAGAAACGGCAATTGCTAAGCAAACCCAAGAAATGGTGAAGAACGGGGCATTTGCCATACTTGCCTCTGTTGGTCCAAAGAAGGCGATTGGGATGTTCAGTGATGCCCAAAAACGTTCTTACGATTTGTTCGAGGCGGCTCAGGCATACAAGAAATATGCAATCAAGAGACGAGACGACAAGTATTTATCGTCAGCGTTAAAGGTCGCTCGACCAATGCTTCAAATCGAACAACGGATTCTTGATGTGAACGAGTTTCTTCTGAACACACCGTCTGCTACCTATGATTTAAGGACAGGTGCGATTCAAGATCACAAGGCTGAGGACTACATCACCAAGCAGACAGAGTGTGATCCTGGCTTAGACAATGAACAGTTATGGCTTGATGCTCTGAATACCATTTTCGTTGGTGACCAAGAGTTAATTGACTACGTCCAGATGATTGTGGGACTTGCGGCTATTGGAAAGGTGTACGTGGAAGCGCTCATCATTTCCTACGGTGAAGGGCGAAACGGGAAGTCGACTTTCTGGAATGTGATAAGTAGAGTTCTAGGGAACTATTCTGGCAGTATTTCTGCTGATATCCTGACCAGTCAAATTCGAAGAAACGTGAAACCTGAGTTGGCGGAAGCGAAAGGCAAGCGACTACTCATTGCAGCCGAGCTTGAAGAAGGGATGCGACTCAACACGTCTAACATCAAGCAACTCTGTTCAACTGATGAAATCGCGGCTGAGAAGAAGTACAAAGATCCCTTTAAGTATGTCCCCACCCATATGTTGGTGCTCTATACCAATCATCTACCCAAGGTTGGTGCGATTGACAAGGGAACGTGGAGACGGCTGATTGTGATTCCGTTCCTTGCCACGATTGAAGGTAATCAAGACGTCAAGAATTATGCGGACTATCTATTTGAAAACGCGGGTGGCGCAGTCCTGAAATGGATACTTGAGGGCGCAAAGAAAGTCATAGCCGCAAACTACCATCTACCTCTCCCGGTGGTGGTTGATGAAGCCCTTAAACAATACAAATCTGATAATGACTGGTTAGGTCATTTCTTGGACGAATGTTGTGAAGTGGATAAGACCTACACCCAAAAGTCAGGAGAGCTCTACACAGAGTATCGTGCTTTCTGTATGCGTAATGGTGAGTATGCAAGAAGTGCAGGTGATTTCTATACTGCTTTGGAAGCGGAGGGAATCACGCGCCGGCGAAGCAAAAAAGGTGTCACCGTTTATGGTTTGAAACTAGCCTCGGAGTTCCTTGATTAAAGGGATTTTTCAAAAATGGTGTATCAAGGTGTATGCCTTTATATGACTTTTCTTAGAAGGTAAAAAAAATAAGACCTATATAAAGTTATAGAAAAGGTATTCACACCTATGCACCAATAAAGAATTGGAGAAATCGATTATGAAATTTAAGCAATGGTTGAAAATTGGTGTTGGCAAACGAAATGCCAACTTTGATGCATTCTACGACTTTGCCTCCAAGGACGTGACCTATCCTTGGAAAAAGTCTTACGAAAAACAGCTCGCATATCTGATGAACCAAAATGTTGATGTGAGCTATCTGGAAATTCTGCGTGATGCCTACTTTGCCTATATGACGGTGTGGCTATGAGAGAAAAGCAAGTGGAACAAGCCTTGGTTAAGGCGGTAAAAGCAAGAGGCGGTATTTGTCCGAAGTTCGTAGCACCTGGGCTGTCGGGAGTGCCTGACAGATTGGTTCTTATGCCAAATGGACAGATGGGTTTTGTCGAGGTAAAAGCTCCGAACAAGAAGCCAAGAGCACTACAACTTTATCGAATGAAACAGCTGACGGATTTAGGGTTCAAGTGCTTTGTGTTGGATGAGGTTGAACAAATCCACGCATTGATTGAAAGGATTGGAGGTGGCGATGCATGAAATTTATACCGCATGAGTATCAGCAGTACTCGATAGACTTTATCAAAAATAACAAGATAGCAGCCCTTCTGTTGGAAATGGGATTAGGCAAGACGGTGACCACGCTAACAGCCATCAAGGATTTGATGCATGATGACTTTTCGGTCAAGAAAGTCTTGATTGTGGCTCCATTGCGAGTTACTCAATCTACTTGGCCCAATGAAATCGAAAAGTGGGATCACTTGAAAGATTTGACCTATTCCGTGGTTCTTGGAACACCCAAGCAACGAAGAGAAGCTCTTTGGAAAAAAGCAGACTTGTATCTGATTAATCGAGAAAACCTCGATTGGTTGATTACGAAGTCGGGATTTGATTTCGACTTTGACATGGTTGTGATTGATGAGTTGTCGTCTTTCAAAAACTACAAGGCCAAACGGTTCACAAGTTTCATGCAAGTTCGCCATAAGGTTGACCGCATCGTTGGTTTGACCGGCACACCTTCAAGTAATGGTCTTATGGATTTGTTTGCGGAGTTCAAGGTTTTAGACATGGGTGAGCGATTGGAGTATTACATTTCGAGGTATCGAGATAAGTATTTCTTGCCTGACAAGCGGAACGGTCTCCAGATTTATTCATGGAAACCAAGGGAAAATGCTGAACAAGAAATCTATGACAAGATTTCGGATATCACCATTTCGATGAAGTCGGTGGATTTCCTAGATATGCCAGAGTTAGTCATTAACGAAGTTCCAGTTTCACTTGGTGAGACTGAGAAACATAAGTACGACAAGTTCAAGGCAGACTTGGTGTTGCAACTCAAAGATGCGGATATTGATGCCGCCAACGCTGCCGTTCTTTCCAACAAGCTACTGCAAATGGCGAATGGTGCGATTTATGACGAGTTCAACACAAGCCACCACATTCACGACCAGAAACTAGATGCCTTGGAGGATTTAATTGAAGGAGCAAACGGCAAGCCAATCCTTATCGCCTATTGGTTTCAACACGACCTTGAGAGAATCAAAGAGCGGTTCAAGGTTCGTCAAATTAAGACAGCGGACGACATTGATGAGTGGAACAAGGGAAATATCCCTATCGGTGTGATTCATCCTGCAAGTGCTGGTCACGGGCTCAACCTACAAGCAGGAGGTTCAACCCTTGTGTGGTTTGGCTTAACATGGAGCCTTGAGCTTTACCAACAAACCAACGCAAGGCTATGGCGACAAGGGCAAAACGATACCGTAATCATTCATCATATCATTGCGAAGGACACGATTGATGAAGACGTGATGTTGGCTTTGAAACTGAAAGATAAAACTCAAGCAAGTTTGATAGATGCTGTCAAGGCAAGATTGGAGGGAAAATAACGTGGAAGTAAAAGAATATTTAAAACAGACAGACGGTATAAAACACCATATTGACTTACTTAGAATTGAGTCGCAACAATTGAAATTGCAATCTCAGTCAGTTCAGGGTGTGCAATATGGAGAGCATATCTCGAGTCCAAACAAGAATACTGAAGCACCGTTCGTCCGCTGTTTACTCAGAAAACAAGAGGTTGATGATCAGATTAAACGTGAGGAAGATTACCTTTCCACGTTGAAGATGGAAATCTCTACTGCGATTGATGAGTTGCCCTGCATTGATGAGCGGATTGTACTTAGGGCGAGATACATCAACAGCAGTAGTTGGGATGAGATTGCTAACCAATTGAACTATTCTTTAAGGTCAACGCATCGCATCCATGCCCAAGCATTACAGCATTTTGTTATTCCAAAGTAAAATTGGCACACGCTGGCACACCTTGGCATACGATGTCATATTGTGTCCATTCAAAAAGCTAGTATAATGGTAGTATGAAAAAACTATAACCAACCAAGCCTTCGTGGAGAAATCCTCGGGGGCTTTTACTTTGCACAGAAAGGAGAGCTACCTATGCCATTGAAACCAGCTAAACCCTGTAAGTATTCTGGTTGTCCGCACCTTACGCATGCCGACTATTGCGAAGAGCATAGATTACTTGCGAGGAAACGTTACGAGAAGTACGAACGTGATCCGGAGACCAACAAACGTTACGGCAGAGCTTGGAAGAAGATAAGGGCAAGATACGTGGCAGCTCATCCTCTGTGTGAGATGTGTCAAGCTGAGGGAAGGCTCACACCAACCGAGATTGTCCATCACATCAAAGAACTAAGTGAAGGTGGCACGCATGACTTCTCTAATTTGATGAGTGTATGTAAATCCTGCCATTCACGAATCCACATGACACGAATGAATACGAAAGATAAGACTATCTTGTAAAAATACTGAAGGGGAAGGGCGGTCAACATCTCCAGGACCTATCGAATTGAACAGCGCGCTAGGCTTTCACGCACAAAAAGTTCAATTCAAACGCCCTATTAACCCCCAAGAAAAAAAGGAGGCGAGAATCATCGCAAGAGACGGTACAAATAGAGGCGGTAGACGTACGAAGGCGGGTTCTAAACCAACGCCTCTAGCGGATAAACTAGCAGCCGGAAAAGCTGGCAAACGAATCGAAATTCATGAATTTGAACCAGAGACTTTATTGGTCGGTGGTGATATTGGTGAAGGGGCGGAACTTGAGGGAGCAGATATGCCAGACCCAAGTGAGTACCTTTCCGCAAAACAAAAGGACGGCTCAACTTTAGGTGCGGATGAACTATTCCGTGAAACGTGGTTATGGCTCAAGGAACGTGGCTGCGAGAAACTTGTCAGTCCACGAGTGCTTGAAAGTTATGCTCAAGCCTTTGCTCGTTACATCCAGTGTGAACAAGCGGTTAGCCAATATGGTCTGCTCGGGAAACACCCAACAACAGGTGGCGTGGTGACGAGTCCATTTGTCACAATGAGCCAGAGCTTCCAAAAGCAAGCCAATCTCCTATGGTATGAGATTTTCGATATCGTAAAACAGAACTGCACGACAGATTTTGAAGGCAGTCCAAATGATGACATGATGGAACGATTGCTTCGTTCCAAGAAAGGAAATTAACCCTATGATTGAAAAAGTAAATCCAAGCCATCCAGATAAAATTGCCGACCGAGTGGCAGGGGCAATTGTTGACTTGGCTTACCAAGAAGAATCAAATCCAAAGATAGCAGTTGAGGTTTTAATCGGACATGGCATCTGTCATTTGATTATTGAAACTTCAGCTGCTCTTTCTTTTGAAGAAGTGAAGAAAGTAATTAAACGCATCGCAGGTGATGTGAAACAAGATATTGTGGTTGTGCCTCAAGACGAGGAGCTTGCCGAAAACCAAGCAGATGAAATTCGCTGTGGAGACAATGGCATCTTCAAAGGCGTACCTCTCACTGACGAACAGCTCAAACTCTCAAAAATCGTCCGAGACCTTTATAAAAAGTATCCAACAGATGGGAAGTACATCCTTGATGGCGAGAGATTAATTATTTGTCAGAGTCACGCTAAAACATCTGACCTCAAAGAATTGTATCCATTTGCGTGGGTGAACCCACTGGGGGATTGGACAGGTGGCACTGATGTTGATACAGGAGCGACCAACCGAAAGATAGGTTCAGACATGGCTGATTCAGTGACAGGTGGTGGCTTGCATGGCAAAGACCTATCCAAGGCTGATGTATCAATTAACATTCACGCCTTCCTCAAAGCCCAACAAACAGGAAAGCCTGTCGAGTTAGTTTGTGCTATAGGTGATGACCAAGTTGACGGCCTGCCTTACTCGAAAATTGTAGAGGAAGCGCGTGACTTCGTGAATCAACTTGGTGGCTGTGAAAAATTAGCAGAATGGGGGTTGTTCTAGTGATAAAAACAATTGACCATTTTGAAAAAGTTGATATTGAAAAACTTGTCCCCTACGCTAGAAACTCACGAACCCACTCAAAGGAACAGGTGCTCCAACTTCGGGCATCCATCCGTGAGTTTGGCTTTCTCAACCCTTGCTTGATTGATAAAGACTTCAACGTTATAGCTGGCCACGGCAGAATTATGGCAGCGAAGGAAGAAGGCATCAAGGAAGTTCCGTGTATCTTTGTGGAACATCTTACTGAAGCACAGAAACGGGCTTATATCATTGCCGATAATAAACTCGCTATGAATGCGGGTTGGGATGAAGAAATGCTCTCCATTGAGTTATCTGACCTTCAAGGTGCTGACTTTGATTTAGGCTTATTAGGCTTTGATGCCAGTGAAATTGACAAGCTCTTGAATGGTGATGCCGAGGCTCAGGAAGATGACTTTGATGTGGATGCAGAACTCGAAAAGCCGACCTTCTCGAAAACGGGAGACTTGTGGTTACTTGGTAATCACAGATTGATTTGTGGGGATAGTACCAAGCAAGAAACTTATGACGTTCTCATGGATGGGAAGAAAGCCAATCTTACCATAACGGATCCGCCTTACAACGTGAACTATGAAGGTAGTGCCGGCAAGATCAAAAATGACAATATGGCTAACGAGGCATTCTACACATTCCTGTTTGATGCTTTTTCTTGTATTGAAAAGTCAATGGCAGATGATGCCAGTATCTATGTTTTCCATGCAGATACAGAAGGTTTGAATTTCCGTAAAGCCTTTGTGGATGCGGGGTTCTATTTATCAGGAACGTGTATCTGGAAGAAACAAAGTCTCGTTCTTGGACGTTCTCCCTATCAGTGGCAACATGAACCAGTATTGTTCGGCTGGAAGAAGAAAGGGAAACATCAGTGGTACACAGGTCGTAAGGAATCAACCATCTGGGAATTTGATAAACCTAAGAAGAATGGTGATCATCCAACGATGAAACCAATCCCGCTACTCGCTTACCCAATTACCAACTCAAGTATGAGCAACTGCATCGTCCTTGATTCGTTTGGAGGCAGTGGTTCGACTTTAATCGCATGTGAGCAGACTAACCGTATCTGTTACACGATTGAACTTGATGAGAAGTTTGTGGATGTCATCGTGAATCGCTACATCGAGCAAGTTGGCTCAGCTGAAAACGTCACATTAATCCGTGATGGAAAAACATTCAAATATGAAGAGGTGGCTGCCCATGAGTAATTTAACTTTAGGCAGTCTTTTTGATGGTTCAGGAGGTTTCCCTCTTGGGGGCTTCCTTTCAGGTATCGAGCCAAGGTGGAGTTCAGAGATTGAGCCATTTCCAATACGAGTCACCACTAAGCGATTGCCGGGGGTAAAACACCTTGGAGACATCTCCAAAATCAATGGAGCTGAAATTGAACCTGTGGACATTATCACCTTTGGTAGCCCTTGTACTGACTTGTCCATTGCAGGAAAGCGAGCAGGGCTTGAAGGTAGTAAGTCCTCGCTGTTTTACGAGGCAATCCGAATTGTTAAAGAAATGAGGGAAAAGACGAATGGAGAAAAGCCAAGATTTATCGTCTGGGAAAATGTCTGCGGAGCTTTCTCCTCCAACAAAGGGGAAGACTTCCGAAGTGTCCTTGAAGAAATCAGCCAAATATCAGATGAAACACTTTCTATCACTAAACCTAACAAATGGGAGAACGCAGGAGAGGTCGTGGGAGAAAACTTCTCACTTGCGTGGCGAGTGCTTGATGCTCAGTTTTGGGGAGTTCCCCAAAGACGAAAACGTATCTACCTTGTCACAGATTTTGGAGGTCGGAGTGCATCAAAAATATTATTTGAGTCAGAAGGCCTGTCTGGGTATTCTGCGGAGGGCTTCCGTGCGTGGCAAGACTCTTCCGAGGGTACTAGAACAGGCACTGCGTTATCAGGCATCTATTGCTTAAACGACCATGGTGGTGAACGGATGGATGTGACGGAGGACATGACACCAACTTTACGTGCTACATCGAACCATCCACCGCTCGTCTTTGAAAACCATAGCCAAGACACGAGGTTCGAAGGACCACTTGAAACTGCCCAGACAGTTTTAGCGACATACGGCACGGGTGGAAATAATCAGCCGTTCGTGGTAGAAGATGCGAAGACCTATGATGTGCGATTTACGTCAGAAGGCACAATCAACTCGAGGGCAAACGTCTATGAATCAAATACCTCACGAACCATCGATACGTCAGGTAACGCACCAGATAGTAATCAAGGTGGCATTGCCGTGGTGGCTGTTCAAGGGTCGATGATTGGTCGAGCGGATGAAAATGGACCACAAGGTAGTGGTGTGGGTGATGATGTGAGTTTCACTTTGAATACTGTCGATAGACACGGAGTTGCTTATCCCACTTATTCGGCTAGTAAGAACTCGCATTTCACGAGAGCAACTGTGGAATTGGCAGGAACATTGGTCGCTTCTGATTACAAAGATCCGCCTCTTGTCAATGACAAACAATACGTGGTTCGGAGATTAACACCAACCGAGTGTGCGAGACTGCAAGGTTTCCCATCTTGGTGGTGTAGTGATTTGGAAACTCCTGAACCCACTGAGGAAGACTTGGAGTTCTTTCGACAAGTCTTTGAAACCTATCGCTTGGCGGTGAAACCTCATGTGAAGCCGAAAACCGAGAAGCAAATCATCAAGTGGCTGAAATCGCCTCACTCTGACTCAGCAGAATACAAACTTTGGGGTAATGGAGTAGCTCTTCCTTGCGTTTGTTTTGTTCTTTCAGGTATCGCTTGGACAGTCCGAGATTGTATCAAATAAAGTTCCTTAAAGTGCTTGTATCACTTGATATAAAAGGCTTTTAGAGTGATATATGTAATGAACAAAGAAGCAAAAGGAGGACATCAAGATGATGCCAAGCAAAGAAACAATCGAAGGATTGAAGAAACGTTACCCAGAAGGAACTCGGGTTGAACTGGTTACCATGAGCGACCCTTACGCCCCACCAAAGGGTGCACAAGGCACGGTGTACGGAGTAGACGACATTGGTTCGCTACTGGTGCACTGGGACAGCGGTTCAAGCCTGAACGTGCTTTTCGGAGAAGATACGGTTCGCATTGTAAAAGCAGAGCCAACCTTCAAACTGGTTTACCAGAATGGCAATGAAGAAACATTCGAAACCTACAATGATGCCTGGCAGGTGATTACCGAGATGGTACTTAACCATGACCTGGTTTGGGTGGACTTCCACGCAGACAAGCAAGAAGTGACACGCATCAGAAAGGGGCTTTAGGATGAAGGTAAGCAAACGCAAGATTTACAACATTGCCAAGAAGCACATCTACGGCTTGCCTGAGAGAGGCGACCTGAAAGCACATAACAGTGACCATGAAGATTTCCTCGACATTGCCGTGTGGAGCCTCGAGGCGGCGTTAATCGTCGCCTACGAGCAAGGCAGAAAGGATGGTCAAAATGACACCAAGAGTTAAGAAACAAATCATTGCCATTCAGGAGTCAGGGTTAGCGAACATGCTTGATACCTGCTACGTGCAACGCTTAGCCCACGAACGAAACTTCTTTGACCTCGTGATTTTCATTGAGGAACACAAGAAAGAATACGTACACTTTATCATGACAGGAGATGAAGTAGATGTGGACTAATGGAGCCATTAAGATTGACGATACCAGTGTTGCATTTTGCATCAAGCATTTTGAAGAGCCAAGCGAGTTTGGAATTGACGAAGGTCGCATTTCAAAACTGGAGCTACGGGTTAAGGGAAAGATTGTCGCCAACTATGACCGTGGATGGGACATTAAACCCGCCGATGATACAGTCGAGAAGGAACTGCAATATGTGCTTGCGACTTATAACTAAAAATTTGAAGAACAGCTTTCGGGCTGTTTTTCTCTTGGAAAGGAGTGGTGCAGTTGCCTTTGAAGAAATATAAGCCGACCAAGTTTAAGGCCAAGACATCCAAATATAATGAAGATCTCGCTGACTATGCAGTAAACTTTATCGAGTGCCTAAGTCATACTAAAGGAACGTGGGCAGGAAAACCATTTGAACTCCTTGATTGGCAAGAACAAATCATTCGTGACTTGTTCGGAACGGTGAAACCAAATGGCTACCGGCAATTCAATACAGCCTACATCGAAATCCCTAAGAAGATGGGGAAATCTGAATTAGCAGCTGCAGTTGCTCTTTTGCTTACTTGCGGGGACAGAGAAGAACGTGCCGAGGTTTATGGCTGTGCAGCAGATAGGCAACAAGCTTCCATCGTATTTGAGGTGGCTGCCGATATGGTTCGGATGTGTCCAGCTCTCAATAAGCGAGTGAAAATCCTTGCCTCGCAGAAACGAATTGTCTTCAAGCCAACAAATAGCTTTTATCAAGTTCTATCAGCCGAGGCTTATTCCAAGCATGGCTTTAATATCCACGGAGTGGTCTTTGATGAGCTGCACACTCAGCCCAACCGTAAACTCTTCGATGTAATGACGAAGGGTTCAGGGGATGCACGTACGCAACCCCTCTATTTCCTTATCACGACTGCGGGTACAGATACCAATTCCATCTGTTACGAAACGCATCAGAAGGCACTCGATATTATTGACGGTCGTAAACATGACCCAACATTCTATCCTGTGATTTATGGTGCGGATGAAGCAGACGATTGGACGGATCCAAAAGTCTGGAAGAAAGCCAATCCGTCACTGGGTATCACGGTTGGAATTGATAAGGTAAAGGCAGCTTGTGAGTCAGCCAAGCAGAACCCTGCCGAGGAAAACTCATTCAGACAGTTGAGGCTGAACCAATGGGTGAAACAAGCCATTCGGTGGATGCCGATGGATAAATGGGATGCTTGTGGATTCAAGGTTGATGAGAAGTCGCTTGAGGGACGTGTCTGTTATGGTGGGCTTGACCTTTCAAGTACGACCGATATTACGTCTTTTGTGTTGGTGTTTCCACCAGAGGATGAGGACGATAAGTTTGTCGTATTGCCATATTTCTGGATACCTGAGGACACTCTTGACCTCCGAGTGAAACGTGATCACGTTCCTTATGACTTGTGGGAGAAGAAAGGGTGGCTCAAAACAACCGAGGGGAATGTAGTCCATTATGGTTTTATTGAAACCTTCATCGAAGAATTGGGTGAAAAGTACAACATCCGAGAAATTGCCTTTGACCGTTGGGGTGCAGTGCAGATGGTTCAGAACCTTGAAGGCATGGGTTTTACAGTTGTACCATTCGGACAAGGGTTCAAGGATATGAGTCCACCGACTAAAGAGTTGATGAAACTCACCCTCGAGCAGAAGATTGCTCATGGTGGTCATCCAGTCTTGCGTTGGAACATGGATAACATTTTCATTCGCACTGACCCAGCAGGAAACATCAAAGCTGATAAAGAAAAATCAACGGAGAAGATTGATGGAGCAATTGCGACTATTATGGCACTCGACCGTGCAATCCGCTGTGGAAATAATAATGCGGCAAGTGTCTATGATGATAGAGGCTTGCTGTTTTTGTGAGATTTATGTCATCTTTTCAGGTTTCATGATAAAATCTTCTTATCAGAATATACGATTGATGAGGGAGGAAAATCGCTTGACTGTACCTGATAGAGAAAAACGCATAGAAATGGCTGAGGTAGCGAATAAGAGTCCTAATAAACTAGAAAGCATAACTGAGCTGAGGGAAATAATCGGAAAGCTACAGACCGCTAAGATTAAAGTGGATAAGATTTTTCAGTGTGATTTATCTAAGAAACCTGATAAGGCGTTTAAGAAATCGTTCGAAGGTTTATCGATGAAGTCAAAAGACTACCACTATGCCTGGATAGGCTTGACAAAGGATAACGTTGCAGTTGTAGTCGGGCGTTCAAGCTATTCAAAAAAAGCACGAATCGCATTTGGCGACCTATTTAAGGAATACTCTGTTTTTGGTTCAGTCTCGCAAAACATAATCCTTAAATTAGCTTTGAGCCAAGGAAAATTCAAAGTATTGGAAGATGCAAATGACAAGCTCAATTCATTTATAACTTCAGCGTATATCATCCCTCTTGATGTTGATGAGATTAAGGAATCAAGTGAACTTGAAAGAGAAATTGGCGATGCGTTATTGAAAGAAAACAAAACTATTTTGAACATGTTTTCTCACGAACTATATTAAGGGGCATCTCAACTGAGGTGCTTTTTTGATACTCAAAAATCTGGAAAGGAACTAATCAATGGGAATATTTAACCGACTCTTTAAGTCAAGAGACAAACCGATGAACCAAACCATTAGCTCGCCATACCGTTTTATGTTTGGTGGGACAACGGCTGGAAAAGTCGTAACTGAACAAAGCTCTATGCAGATGACGGCAGTCTATTCTTGTGTACGCATCTTAGCGGAAGCGGTCGCAGGCTTGCCCCTACACTTTTACAAGTATCGTGATGGCGGTGGGAAAGAAAAGGCTGTCGACCATCCGCTTTACTTCTTGCTCCATGATGAGCCAAATAGCGAGATGACTTCATTCGTGTTTCGAGAAACGCTCATGACCCATTTATTGCTTTGGGGAAATGCTTATGCTCAAATCATCAGAAACGGCAAAGGTGAAGTGGTGGGATTGTATCCGCTAATGCCTGACAAAATGACGGTCAATCGCGACCAAAATAAAGAGATTTATTATCTTTATACGGTAGATTCCGGACCACAAGTTAGGCTTTCTAAGGCAGAAGTTCTTCATATTCCTGGGCTTGGATTTGATGGTTTGGTAGGATATTCGCCTATTGCCATGGCTAAGAATGCGATTGGTATGGCTATTGCCTGTGAGGAGTATGGAGCTAAGTTCTTTGCGAATGGTGCTAATCCCGGTGGTGTTCTTGAACATCCAGGAACATTGAAAGATCCAGTCCGCATCCGTGAAAGTTGGAACGCAACCTTTGGAGGGTCATCCAATGCCAGTAAAGTAGCCGTTCTCGAAGAAGGGATGAAGTACAGCCCCATATCGATTTCACCAGAACAAGCGCAGTTCCTAGAAACTAGGAAATTTCAAATTAACGAGATAGCTCGAATTTTCAGAGTGCCACCACACATGGTTGGCGACCTTGAAAAGTCGAGTTTCAGTAATATCGAGCAACAGTCCCTAGAATTTGTGAAATACACCCTCGACCCGTGGGTGATGAGGTGGGAACAGGCAATGACGAAAGCACTCTTATCACTTGATGAGAAGAAAGACTACTTCATCAAATTCAATGTGGATGGACTACTTCGTGGCGATTACCAGTCCCGCATGAACGGTTATGCGACAGGACGTCAAAACGGGTGGATGTCAGCTAACGATATTCGAGAACTTGAAAACCTCGACCGTATTCCTGAAGAGGAAGGTGGGGACTTGTATCTCGTGAACGGCAATATGCTCCCACTGAAAGATGCTGGAGCATTTGCGACAAAGACTAATGAACAGGAGGAAGAAAACCAAGATGAAGAAGTTTTGGAAGTGGGTGAATCAGACACCGAAAAATCTGACGACAGCCGAAACACAGGAGAACCAAGAGCCAAGCCCAATCTCCGACCGAACCCTTTACCTCAACGGACAAATCGCTGAGGTCAGTTGGTTTGATGATGACGTCACACCACAACTATTCAAAGATGAGCTGATGAGTGGCGAAGGTAATATCACGGTCTGGATCAACAGTCCCGGTGGGGATTGTGTAGCAGCCGCTCAGATTTATAACATGCTAAAAGAATACTCGGGTGACGTGACGATTAAGATTGACGGACTTGCGGCTTCGGCTGCTTCAGTAATTGCGATGGCAGGCGACAAAGTGGTCATGAGTCCTGTTGCTATGATGATGATTCACAATCCGTCCACGGTTGCGTTTGGTGACCGAGTGGATATGCAGAAGGCAATGGCAATGCTCGATGAAGTGAAGGAAAGTATCATCAATGCTTATGAAATCAAGACAGGAATGAGTCGTACCAAGCTTGCCCACATGATGGATGCTGAAACGTGGATGGATGCGAGGTCAGCGATTGATTTAGGCTTTGCCGATGATGTTGACGGTAAGCTTGACGAGGAACTACCTAAGATGACTTTCTCGGAAACCACGGTGATGAACTCGCTCATGGATAAAATCGCTAAGCGTTGTCGCATAAAACATGCCAAACCAAAAGAAGAAACAAAACCAACAAACACTGTCAAAGCCGATTCTCTTGAGGAACGGCTATTTTTAATGAAAACATGGAGGGATTAACCTATGAACCAAATTCAAGAATTGATGGAAAAACGTAAACTTGCTTGGGAAGGCGCGAAAGCCTTTGTGGAGTCGAAGAAGGATAAAGACGGCTTGATGTCAGACGAAGATGCCAAGACCTATTCCGAAATGGAGAAAAAGGTGGCTAACTTTACGAAAGAAATCGAGCGTATGCAGTCTATGGAAAACATGGAACGTGAAATGGCAAAACCTATGTCTGAGCCTTTGACCTCGCAACCCATGCAAGCTGAAAATAATAACGACAAACCCAAGAAGACAGGTCGTGCCTCAAACGAGTACAAAGAAGGCGTCCTTCAAGCCCTTCGGTCAAACTTCCGCCAAGTCTCAAACGTCCTTCAAGAAGGAGTTGATGCTGCCGGTGGTTATCTTGTTCCAGAGGAATACGACAAACGCTTGATTGATGGATTAACTTCTGAAAACATCATGCGCTCCCTTGGAACAACCATTACGACCAGTGGTGAGCACAAAATCAATATTGCAGGTAACAAACCGGCAGCTTCATGGATTGAAGAAGGTGGCGAGTTAAGCTTTGGCGATGCGACCTTCGACCAAATCTTACTTGATGCTCACAAACTTCATGTGGCGATTAAGATTACTGATGAGTTGCTTTACGATAATGCCTTCAACCTCGAAAGCTACATCATTGACCAATTTGCTAAAGCCCTATCCAATGCCGAAGAAGATGCCTTCTTGAATGGTGACGGTGTAGGTAAACCACTCGGAATCTTTGCAGAAACTGGTGGGGGTCAAGTTGCGGTGACAACCAACACGCAAAGCTCTATTACGGGTGATGAATTAATCAACCTCGTTTACGCTTTGAAACGCCCATACCGTAAGAATGCGAAGTTCATCATGAACGACCAGACGATTGCTTTACTCCGCAAACTCAAAGACAACAACGGGGCCTACTTGTGGCAACCAGCCGTTCAAGCAGGTGAACCTGATCGCCTTTATGGTTATCCGGTTTATACTTCAGAGTATGTACCAACGGTGGCTGCCGGCAAACCGGTCATTACCTTTGGTGATTTCAGTTACTACAATATTGGCGACCGTGGTGTGCGTTCATTCGACCAACTCCGTGAACTCTTCGCAGGCAACGGCATGGTCGGTTTCCTTGCCAAAGAACGTGTGGACGGGAAACTCGTCTTGCCTGAAGCCGTTCAAATCTTGAAGATGAAAGCATCCGCTTCGGCATCGTAGGAGTGAGCCTATGAGCGATTTACTTGAAAAGGTAAAAGCCAATCTCATACTCGAGCATAGTGAGGATGATGAGCTGTTGGAACGATTGATTCTGACGGCTCTTTCCTATGCCGAAAGTTACCAACACTTAACTGAAGGCTATTATTCGGAAAATGAAATCCCAGCCACGACCGAACAAGCCATTATTATGCTTGTCAGTCACTTCTATGAAAGTCGTGATGGTTCAACGGCTGGTTTCTTTTCGGATAACGTCAATGCGAGTGGCCAAGTTTGGAACACAGTCAATCTGCTACTCAGGCTAGACAGGCGGTGGCAAGTATGAGTTTTGGAAAGATGAATCAACGGATTCAGATAGTAAAGACGATTAACCAGAAAGACAGTGCAGGCTTTGTTGCCAAACAAGACGAAGTTCTAGCAAGCGTTCGAGCTTACAAGGAAGAAAAGAACGCCACCGAAAAGTGGGTAAACCTTGCGACCTTTAGCTCAGCGACTTGTTTGTTTCGTCTGAGGATCATCCCGAACCTCACTGTCACGACTGAAATGGTTATCTTGTCTGACAATGACAGGTATCAAATTATTTCGGTAGAGAACGTCAGAAATCGAGGAATGTATCTCGAGGCGCTGACTACGAAAGTCGAGGTGAGCGCTGATGGCTAGGGCAATGATGAAGATGCCTGAGGACTTCTTGATGAAAGTATCAAAACTTGAAAGTAAGACGGATGAAATTTTGCCACGAGTGTTGGAGAGCGGTGCGGAAGTGGTTGAAACGAAAGTCAGAACCAACCTCTCGGCAGTTGTTGGCGCAAATACCAAGGTTGAAAGTCGGTCGACCGGTGAGCTTGAACGAGCACTTGGTACATCACAAGCCCGTCAAGATAAGGACGGGAATTGGAATATCAAAGTCGGCTTTGATGAACCACGGTCTGATGGTGATTCCAATTCCAAGATAGCGAATATCCTTGAATATGGTCGTCATGGTCAGGCCCCTAAACCCTTCTTGAAACCCGCTAAGTCACAATCAAGGAAATCTTGTATTGAGACCATGAAGGCGAAACTGGAAAGTGAGGTGGAAAGTATTTGATTTTAGAAGAACTAAACGACCTACTATCGAATCTCGACATTCCAGTTGAAACGGGAGAATTTAGTGGTTCGGCTCCGGATACTTATTCGGTGCTAACCCCGCTAACAGACCGATTTGAGATTTTCGGGGATAACTTGCCCTTGATTGATGTGAACGAAGTACGGATTTCATTGTTCTCCAAGGGCAATTACTTAGAAAGCAAAAGACAAATAACTCAAGCCTTAGTTGGAGCTGATTTCACTATCACGGATCGGCTCTTTGTGGACTTTGAGAAAGACACGAAATATTATCACTTGGCGATAGATGTCGCCAAACATTACGAAATGGAGGGATAAGATGGCTACGATTGGATTAGACCAATTATTTTATGCACCGATTACAGAGTCGGCAACCACTGGTGAAGAAACATATGGAACACCCGTGAAACTTGCGAAGGCAATCTCAGCGGAATTGTCTGTTGAGTTAGCTGAGGCGACATTGTTTGCGGATGACGGTGCATCAGAAGTGGTCAAAGAATTTAAGAATGGGAAATTGACACTTGGTGTTGATGACATCGGACGAAGTGTGGCAGCCGTGCTTGTAGGTGCAACGGTCGACCAAAATGGAGTCTTGATTTCAACAACCGAGGACGGTGGCACACCGGTTGCGATTGGTTTCCGTGCTCGTAAATCCAACGGGAAATACAAATACCTGTGGCTTTACCGCGTAAAATTTGCCGTACCAAGCACCAGCCTAGCGACTAAGGGAGATGACGTCACTTTCTCAACCCCAACGATTGAGGGAACGGTGATGCGCCGAAATAAACTTGATGGTAAGGGCAAACACCCATGGAAAGCAGAAGTTGACGAAAACGATACGGGAGTAGATGCAGCAACCATCAGTGGTTGGTACACAAGTGTCTATGAACCAGAATTTACGGAAGGCTAGGAGGTAACCATGACAGAAGAACGAAGTGCCAAGATTTCTCTTGGAGGAGACGAATATGAACTTATCTTGACGACCAAGGCGACTAAAGAAATTGCTGCTCATTACGGTGGACTTGAGAACTTGGGTGAGAAACTCCTCAAATCGGAGAACTTTGAACTAGCCCTTGATGAAATCATCTGGTTGATTACGCTGTTGGCCAATCAGTCAATTAAAATTCATAACCTGAAAAACAGGGACGATAAGAAAGAAGAACTCACGACTGAGTATGTGGAGCTTTTGACTTCACCACTCGAGTTAGCTGAATACAAGTCAGCGATTACGGAAGCAATGTTCAAAGGGACTGCCCGCAACATCGAAAGTGAGTTAGAGGCAAAAAACAAAGCAGGCGAGTAAGTGACGTTGAAACATTTACTCGCCTTTACTATTACGGAACAGTGCAAATGGGCATGACATCAGATGATTTTTGGTTTTGTCCACTGGGACTGTTTCTTGATTTGTGGGAATGTCACAAGCAGTTCACGGGCATCAGCAAGCCAAAGGTTGAGATGTTCATTGATGATGTGATTCCAAGTGGGATATAGGGAGGAGGTGAGATTCAGTGGCAGATAATTTTGGTTTAAAGATTGGTGTTGAAGGAGAAAAGGAGTTCAAGAACTCCCTTCGTGAAATCAACCAATCCTTTAAGGTACTAGGTTCAGAAATGAAACTGGTATCGTCTGAGTTCGATAAAAACGACAAAAGCATTCAAGCGGTTTCAGCTCGAAATGTCGTTCTCAATAAGTCGATTGATGCGCAGAAAGAGAAAATCACCACACTTGAAAGCGCCCTTCAAAATGCCTCCGATAGCTTTGGTGAAAACGATAAACGAACCCAGAACTGGGCAATCCAACTCAACAACGCCAAGGCTCAGCTTAATGGCATGGAGCGAGAACTTGCGATCAATGAGAAAGCACTCGATTCCATGGGTCAAGAAGAGGTGGACGTCACCAAAGAAACGGATAACCTTGGCAATGAACTCAAAGATACGGGTGCTGAGGCTGAAAAGTCTGGTGGCAAGTTCGAGAAGTTCGGTGGTGTCCTTAAAGGCATTGGTGCAGCTATGGGAGCTGTGGCTCTTGCTGCGGGGGCTGCTGCAATTGAATTAGGCAAACAAGTGGTATCAGCTTATGCCGACTATGAACAATTAGTCGGTGGGGTTGATACCCTTTTTGGTGATGCTTCAAAGACAGTTCAGAAATCAGCAGATAATGCCTTCAAAACGGCAGGGATGTCCGCAAACGAATACATGGAAACTGTGACTGGTTTCTCTGCAAGCTTGATCCAGTCACTTAACGGTGACACGGCAAAAGCTGCTGGTGTCGCTGACCAAGCCATCACCGACATGAGCGATAATGCCAACAAAATGGGCTCAAATATGTCTGACATTCAAAATGCCTATCAAGGATTTGCTAAGCAGAACTACACGATGTTGGACAACTTAAAACTGGGTGGACCGAACCGTTTAGCCCAGTCTAAACCTTGTGAAAACGGTGAAACTCTAAACGCGTCAAGGCGTAGACAATACCGTGCTAAGTATGAGAATTTAACTTGGAAGAAGATAACACAAAACCCCAATTACTCCATCAATCAGAACGGAGTAATTAGAAACGACAATACCAATCAACTCAAGCAACCTTACGTGAATCAGAATACAGGTTATCTCATTGTTGATCTGTGGGAAAACAACAGAGGTAAGAAATACTCAGTTCACCGTTTAGTGGCTGAAACTTTTATTTCTAATCCTGCTTGTAAACCAACGGTGGACCACATTGATGGCGACCGTCAAAACAATTCTGTTGAAAATCTTCGATGGGCAACTTACAGCGAACAAAACTCAAGATTTGGAACTGTTGGCGTAAGAAGTGAAGAAATCGTGGTCAAGCACTACGAGGAAAGACGGAAGAACCGTGGTGGAGGTCACATTGAGTGGCTCAGTGTTTCAGAAGTTCTTCGGTTTTCTAGTATTTCCGAGGCAGCAGATTATTTCGATTGCACACTTGGGAATATTTCTCAAATGCTGAAAGTTGGAACAATTGGTAGACGAGGATTGATGAGGGGTTATCAATTCATGTATCAGACTTCAAGAAAAACTCATAAAAGTGTAACGACTATCGAAACAGAGCAAAGATTTGCTTAATGGAGTAGAGTACACGCAAGTGCGTGGAAGTGCAAGGATGCCGAAATGGCATAAGAGATAGTCTAATCTGCATAGAAATATGCAGCAGTTCATAAAAGAACGGTCATAGCCTAACGACCTATGGCGAATATAAATGTACGGTGGTACAAAAGGCGAGATGGAACGATTGCTTGCTGATGCGGAGAAAATCACGGGCAAGAAGTATGACCTCTCAAACTTTGCGGATGTGACAGAAGCGATTCACGCAATCCAAACTGAAATGGGCATCACAGGAACGACCGCCAAAGAGGCGACTGAAACCATCAGCGGTTCGATTGACGGAATGCAATCGGCAATTTCCAACCTCATGGCAGGACTCGGAAATGCCAATGCGGATATTGGCTCACTGATTGGGAATGTTGTTGAATCTTTCCAAAATGTGCTGAAGAACATCATTCCAGTCATTGAAAATATCGTCTCTGCTTTACCTGCAGTGATTGATGCGGTTATTGGAGCAATCGGACAGTTATTGCCAACCTTACTCGAAGCAGTAACGTCTTTATTTTCACAGGTATTGCAGACAATTTTGGGACTGTTACCAACACTGATTCCAGTAGTTGTTCAAGCCGTCTTAACGATTGTGCAGACCTTAATTGAAAATCTGCCACTCCTCATCAACGCGGCCTTTCAACTTGTGACAACTCTGATTCAAGGTATCGGTGAGGCGTTGCCCGAGCTGATTCCAATCACCATTCAAGCAATTATCACGATTGTGAATGGACTGATTCAGAACTTGCCTTTGCTTTTGGATGCTGCCTTACAACTTATCATGGGACTAGCTCAGGGATTGATAACGGCACTACCTATCTTGATTGGTGCGTTGCCACTGATTATCACTGGTATCGTGAACTTTATTATCAGTTCCATTCCAGTCATTATTCAGACAGGGATTCAGTTATTGACCTCGTTGGTATCAGCATTACCTGATATTATCACAGCAATTGTGGCAGCTATTCCAGTGATTATTCAAAACATCATCAATGCGGTGATTGGTGCAATTCCTCAGCTGATTGATGCAGGGATTCAACTGTTAGTTGCCTTGATTGGTGCTTTACCACAAATCATCACAACCATTGCGAACGCTCTGCCCCAGATTATCAATGCTATTACAGGCACGTTGATTGGAAATATCGACAAGATTATCCTTGCCGGTGTGCAACTGTTAGTAGCGCTGATTCAGAACTTGCCAGCCATTATCTCGGCAGTTGTGAAGGCGGTCCCTCAAATTATCACTGGACTCGTGAATGCCTTTGGAGAGTATATCTCGACAATGGGCAATATCGGTCTTAATCTGATTAAAGGCTTGTGGAATGGTATTGCTGATGCAGCGGGTTGGCTTAGAAGTAAAATCTCAGGGTTCTTTGGTGGCGTGGTAGACAGTATCAAGGATTTCTTTGGGATTCACTCGCCTTCTACTTTGTTCCGAGATGAAATTGGGAAGAACATGGCGCTAGGGATTGGTGTTGGTTTCGATAAGGAAATGACTGGTGTGGCAAAAACCATGCAAGATGCTATTCCAACGAAACTTGATATGCCAAACTTCGATATTGATACGGGTATCCATACAGCAATCGACAGCAACTTCTCTATGCTTGATTTAGGAGCTAAGGTGGATGCATTGACTAATATCACGAGTGAAATGTTACCAGCCTTGCTTAAAGCTATGGACATCAAGATTACTCTTGATGATGGAACGCTTGTTGGTCGCTTGGCTCCTGAAATAGATAAGAGTTTAGCTGTTTTGAAGCGTAGAAATTATGCTTACTAATTAAGGAGTAAAAGCGCCGTTTTCTATTTTGATGTATAATTTAAATACACGAAATAGGAAACGGAGAGTTATTATGGGGAATATTATTGATGATGTCATGGGGCATATTACTCCAATTGACAAAAAAGAAGTTGATGAATTTAAGTTGCTTGTATCAGAGGAGGCATTTCTGACAGAAAATCGTGATAAAATCACGTTTTCAGAAGGTTTCCCACCGGAATTAGCAGGAGCAATTAGCGGTTTGGGTGCTGGTGCTGTTGGAGTAGGGGTTGTGTTTGCCGTGTTTGCCGGAATGAGCGGCGCGGAGATTATGGCGGCGCTTGCTGGATTTGGCGTTGCTGGAGCAGTTGGAGGAATCGCAAGTATTGCTGCTGTAGTGGCTGCGCCTATCGTTATTGTAGGTGGAGGTGTGTTCCACGTTGCCAATCAGAATAAGCTAGGTCATGAGTTGGAACGACTGTTTAAAGAATCAATCAAATTTGAAAAACAACTTGCCAATGACGAAAGAGAAAATGTTAGAGGCTTGATTCTAGCTACAAACGAATATCGTAAAAAGCTTGCTAATAAGCATCATGATTTGAAGAAGTATGTTTAAATGTGCTTCATAATAATAACCAAAGATCGCTTTGCGGTCTTTTTTTATGCCCAAAAGGAGGTGGTAGCTTGAATGCGTTTATTTTAGATGGAACAATCAACTCACGGACTGACCTTGGCCTTCGCATTACGCAAGTTCCTGTGATTCCAACAACGGAACGTGTAATTGAAAACATTGAGGTGGATGGGCGAGAGGGAGATTTGACCTTGTTCAAGGGTTGGAAAGACATGACGTTTAACCTGAAATCCGTCATCTGGGCAAAGGACGTGTGGACGGTCTGGCGAACTATCTTTCCACAAATCTTGAATGCCAAGACTGTCAGCTTTTCAAATGATCCGACTGTCTTTTATAAAATGAAAACCGTTAAGGCGAGTGGGCTATCTCAAGTACTATCGACCATGTGGGAGTTTGAGCTTGAAATTACCTGCTCGCCATTTCGATATAAAGTGGGTGTTCCGCTCATCAATCGAACCTCGTCAGGAACGGTGACAAATAGCGGTAACGTCTTTTCGCTGCCACGAATCAAGGTATATGGCAGTGGAACAAGGACGTTGACCATCAATGGCAAACCTATTGTTCTTAACCTTCAATCAGAATATTTGATTATCGATAGCGAATTAAAGGAATGTTACTACGGAGATGTGGCAACAAATAATCTAATGACAGGCGATTTTCCTGAATTTCGAGTGGGCTCTAATACGGTCACGCTAGGAACAGGAATATCCAAAGTCGAAATCGAACCGAGGTGGCGATACTTATGATGATTTTATATGAGAAAACTGAATCAAACTTCAATCATAATGGTCTCGCTGTCCTTGATGGTGTTGTCGTAAGCCCTGTTGTTACCGAACAACTCAATGGGCTTTTTTCTTTGGAATTTGACTATCCCATTCCTGCCAAGGCGAGCGACAAACTTCGACCAGAGATGATTGTGAAATGTCCTGTGCCTGAACTTCAAGACCAACTCTTTCGAATCGTAGAACGTGATGATTCACTAGGAGGTTTGGTTCATATCGTGGCGCATCATATCTTTTACGACTTGGCAAAGAACCTCATTGAAGATACCTATATCGTGAATAAAAACGGGAGTGGTGCGTTGACACAGTTACTCGGTGCAACCACTGTCCCTCATAGTTTCTCGGGCACATCCAATATAACTACGGTAAACAACGTCCGCTTAGTGCGATTGAATCCAGTCGAAGTCTTGCTTGATAGTGATTTGGATAATGGCTATCAAGCACGGTTCGGTGGTGAGATTGTCCGAGATAACTATTCGATTTCTATGCTTGCCCACCGAGGCAGTGACAATGGTGTCCAAATTCGAGACAAGAAGAATCTGACAGGTTACAAGTCGGATTTAGACTATTCGTCTATCGTTACTCGCATCATGCCGGAAGGATATGATGGTTTATTCTTGCCAGAAAAATATGTTGATAGCCCACTCATCAATAGCTATGTCAGCCCTAAAATCAAGATCACCAAGTATGATAACGTCAAAGTAGGAGATGAAGAAGGCGAGTTTGCGACCAAGGATTTGGCTTATGCGGAACTCAGGCGACTTGCGGCACTGGAATTTACGGTATCTCATATTGATAAACCGACTGCGACTTATGATGTAGAGTTTGCCCCACTTGAGCGAACAGAGGAATATAAGCAGTTTTCAAGTCTTGAGACGATTAATCTAGGCGATATCGTCTCTGTCACTCATGCAGAGGACGGCTTTAGTGTGACCGCTCGAATGGTTGAGTACAGCTATGACCCCATTTTGAAAGCATTCATTTCTATCACGCTTGGGAACGTCATGCCGAAGTTCACCGATGTGGCAAAGGACATCAAGAAAGTCGATACCAAAGTGGAACAAGCCAAAGATGATGCCAACTATGCTTTGACTGCCGCCAATGGTAAGAACACCAACTTTTATGGTCCGGATACGCCAGCCAATCCAAAGTTAGGGGACGTTTGGTACAAAGAGAATGGCGACAAACTTGAAATGTGGGTTTATGAAAGCCGTGACGGGGTGACTCAATGGTATGCACTGGCCAATGACCTGACAGCAGTAGAAGTAAAACAAGCAGTTGCTCAAGCTCAGGAAGAATCAGCTGATGCGCTTGAAAAAGCCAATAACGCCTTTGATGAGGCAGTGAACGCCTTGGAAAATGCAAATCAAGCCAACGCAACGGCAAATTCTGCCAGCCAAGTCGCTGACTCAGCCTTTAACAAATCCGTGAAATCGTCAGTGGTCACTTATGCGGTCGGAACAAGTGGGACAACCGCCCCAACGTCGGGGTGGCAAAGTACCGTGCCATCCGTTTCTTCAACCCAGTATCTTTGGGCGAGAACTGTGTTTACACTTCAGGACAACTCTGCGACAACTTCGTACTCGGTTTCAAAGCAAGGCGTAAAAGGCGATAAAGGGGATACAGGCGCCACTGGAGCAACGGGTGCGACAGGTAGTCCAGGTACTCCGGGGCAAAATGCGCCTACGATTACATCAGTTCGAGAGCAGTTTTACCTCTCAACCTCAAATACCACTCAAACAGGTGGCTCGTGGTCAAACACCATTCCCACTTGGTCGAGTGGCAAGTATTACTGGACGAGAGTGGTGACGACTTACTCGGATAGCTCAACTACAACCTCAACAGCCGTTCTTGACCAAGGGTTGAATCAATCATTGGTATCGGCTCTTGAAGCCAAATCTGCGACTGAAACATTAACCACTACCGTAAATCAGCATGCCACAAAAATTGAACTGGCTGCGACCAACATTGCCAACCTTCAAGGGCGAATGACGACAGCTGAGTCGACACTCACCGTTCAGGCAGGTCAGATAGCTGCCAAAGCGAGCCAAACTTCGGTGGATAGCTTAACTGGCAGAATCACAAGTGCTGAGGCAAGTCTGACAGTTCAAGCAGGGCAAATCGCATCAAAGGCAAGTCAAAGTTCCGTTGATGCGTTGACAGGGAGGGTGACATCAGCCGAAACATTGATTCAACAGACTTCTGATACCATGCTCTTGAAAGTCTCGGAACTTCAAGATGAAATCGGTATTCCCTTCAAAGTGAAGAATTGGGAACAGGGGTCGCTTAACACGAGTGATGGTTCAGAGATAACTGCCACGAACTATATCCGCTCAGAGTTCATTTATGTGGAGTCAGGTGATAAGTATATTGCTCAACGAAGAGATGGAACGTCAGTCACGTCTTACTATCACTTTTATGGTTTCACCTTGCCCTATGTGGACTATGTGCCAGCCCCCAAGCAGTATGTCGAGAAGTTGGCTGTTGGAACGTATGACAACACCACAATCCTTGATTACCTCAATTCAAAAAATGTCGAGACCTTGTCTATCACTGGCTCAGTAACATCAAACCCATATGCCTCAGCTGAGGACTATCTGGCAATTTACAAATTACCTTTAGGCGGTCGAGTTTTTCCGAACACCATCACTTGGAATGGTCGAAAAGACACGTCCGACAATATCGTCCTACTTTATATCGGCGGTGTGTGGGAGCAGATTGATGTGGTTACAAATAGCAGTAACGCTATCCACCAATGGACATTATCTGATTCACAGATTGCGGGTATGCCAACAGATGCGATTTATATTGCCTTCTTCTCGATCAAGAATGGTTCGTATGCGGGGATTTATAATGCGACCACTTCACCATTTACCATGAACCCGATGGACGACGAGTCAGCTTATGTACAAGTTTCCTATCAAAGCTCATCAAGCGCCGTGACCGTTCCAAGCAATGCACTCAAGATGAGGGTGCGAGTGAACACCACGACTAAGCCTGATGATTATGATGGGAATGTCTTCTCAACTACAGCAAGAGCGGATTACTCCAAAGCCAATACTGTCTATTCAGCAATCTTCATGCAAAAGGACATCATCAACCTTCGAGTTGGAAAAGGGGATGTGATCAACCAAATCAACCTCTCGCCTGAAAGCATCCTGATAGCCGGAAATAAAGTCCATATCACAGGTCAGACCACGATTGATAGTGGAATTATCACATCAGCCATGATTGGCTCTGCCGCCATTACCACAGCGAAGATTGCGGATGCGGCTATTACAAGTGCTAAAATTGCTAGTCTTGATGCAGGGAAGATTACAACAGGAACGCTATCTGCAAGTCGCATAGCCGCCAGTTCCATTACGGCTGATAAGCTCGCTGCTAATATTCTAACTGCAATTACAGCAAGTAATTCCATCCGAATCACAGGGACAACCATTGGCTATTACTCAGGAAGTACACTCGTCACAGAAATTAACTCACAGGGAATGACAATCAGGCGTGGTGGCACAACAGTCGGAACGATTGGTGCGAATAACATCAGCGGTCATAGTGATTGGCGAGGGCTCGTGTTTGACCTTGAGTATGGCACAGAATACATGGCTTGGGCGCACATGGATAGTTCAGATGCGAGCAGCTACACGACCAAACTCATCTGGTACTCTCGGACACTTGAAACCAATAAAGAGAAGGGATTTCATTTTGATGATGATGTCTGGCTTAACGGCACGATTAAATTATCAGGTGGGCATACGATTAGCCTGAATGGCATTACCTTCAGCTCGTCACTTTATACTCGAATTGGGAATAGCGGTGATAGTGCAGGTATTGCTTTTAACGGCTCAAACTTATTCCTTGGAGATGATGGCACTTGGGTTGACTTTGGTATCATCCGTGAAATCTGTAAAAAGCTTGCAGGGCGAACGATTGCCTTGCCAACTGGTTTTAACAGTAACGGGACTGCCAGTGGTTGGTATAATGCTCAGTCGTTTAACTCTATGACGACATATTCATAATGGGAGGCAAGTATGGAAAATGAAGAAGAATTAGTGGTTTTGCCACATGTTGAAACAGTCGAGGAACCTGAATCATGCACCACAGATATGGTTGAATTATTGACCTTGGTCGTTGATGACCTCTGCGTGCAAGTCGGGAAATTGAAGGAGGAACTCAAGAATGTTACGGATTAGAAATGAAGAATTGGTGGTGGTGATTACCTTTCTCGAAAGCTTTGAGCTGACACCGAAAATCAGTCGGGTGCGAACGAAACTCGTCAAGCTCATCCGAACCAAGATTGATGAGCTGTATAAGGATGAGGTTGAACTTTTAGAGCGTTTTGGGAAGAAGGATGATTCAGGAAACCTTATTCAAGATAACGGGAACTTCTTACTTTTACCCGAAACCGCAGCCGAATACCATAAAGAAAAGGCAGATTTGTTAAATGAGGATTCCGTCATTGATATAGCGGAACTTCAGGACAAACTGCCTTTATTGATTGGTGGCTTGGAAGATAGCGAGGTCAAAGTTTCAGGCAAAGATGCTGAGACCTTAGAACTCATCTTGGAATTATTGGAAAAAGAAGTTAAAGGCATTTAGGCGAAAGTCTAGATGCCTTTTTCAATACAGAAACGGAGGAATGAGATGATGAAACAGACATGGAATTTGATTCAGACAGGCTTTGTGGCAACAGGTGGTCTTGTCGGTTGGTATTTGGGAGGTTTTGATGCCTCACTTTATACCTTGCTTGCCTTTGTGGTGGTTGACTACATCACAGGGGTCTTGCGTGCGATCAACGAGAAGAAGGTCTCAAGTCGAATTGGGGCAAAGGGCATCACAAAGAAGATTTTGATTTTCTTGCTCGTTGGTGTCGGTCACATGCTTGACTTGGAGCTTAAAACAGGGAACGTCCTACGTGATGCAGTGATTTTCTTCTACATCTCAAACGAGGGAATCTCACTACTAGAAAATGCCGTAAGCATAGGTTTACCTGTACCAGAGAAAGTCAAAGAAGCTCTCAAGCAATTACATGGTAAGGAGGACAACGAAAATGGGAATTAGTAGCTTTGCAACCAAATATGGCTTTCAGTCATTTCCTCACTACACATCGGATCGTAGTGGGGCGAAGGTCAACAAAATCGTCATTCACCACATGGCGGGAACGAATTACGACATTGTGCCAAGTATCTGGCAGACCCGTGAAGCATCCGCTCATTATGGCATTGGTAAAAACGGAGAAATACGTGCTTATGTGGATGAAAACAATACGGCATGGCATGCGGGGAATTGGAATGCTAATATCTCAAGTATTGGGATTGAAAACTGTAACGCCACAGGTTCTCCTTCATGGAATATCAATCAAGCCACAATCGATGCCTGTGCAAAGTTGGTGGCAGACATTGCTAAACGTCATGGCTTGGGGAAACTAGTAGTGAATCAGAACCTGTTCCCTCACAGCTATTTTTCAAACACATCTTGTCCGGGGATGCTTTTAGGTAAACTCCAGTACATTGCGGACAAGGCAAATGCGATTAATAGTGGCGGAGGCTCAGCCACTCCAAGTCAGCCAACATCAGGGCTATATCGTGTTCGTAAATCATGGGCAGATGCCAAGAGTCAGGTCGGGGCTTTCAAGGATTTAACGAATGCCAAGAACTGTGCTGACCGCAATAAAGGCTACTCCGTATTTGATGAGGGTGGGAAGTTAATTTATCCCACTGGTGGTGGTTCAGCAAACACTGCTACAAAGAAACTCGTGGTTCAAGTGAATGGCTTAAACGTCCGAAATCGCCCAAGTCTAAATGGAACAGTTGTTGGTACTTACAACAAAGGTGCTACGTGGACTCTACCTAAAGACGAAAAGCTAACGATCGCTGACGGGTGGGTTTGGGCGCGTTGCCCAATTGGTTATTGTGCTGTTGGAAAGACTACCGGGAAGACTGAGCCGGATGACTATATATTAATTTCATAAACAAGCGTAAAAGCCTTCAAGAGTGATTGATTTCATTCTTGGAGGCTTTTTTGTGTTCTATGGGTTCGATTTTTCTCCCTCCTTCGCTTATGGATGAAAGGTCAAAGAATTTACGTCAAGGGTTTACTTTTGCGGATTTTCTTTGCCTGTAACTTAGGAAGTCAAAAAATATTAAATGATTACATACTCTTGACTTCTTTTGCTGAAATATAGGGGGGCGAAACCATGAATCAAGAAATAACCGAAAAAAAAGGCTATCAGATTACAGATAAAGCTATGAATGAATCATCAAGTGATAGTGATACATTTGTGCAACATCAAACTGATTTTATTTATCAGTGTACAATTATCCAATTGAAGAAATTACTTGAAAATACTCTGATAACCGTAGATGAATATCGTCAAATGGAGCAAGAAATCAGACAAGAATTATGTCCATATTTACACGAGTTATATCCTTCATAATCGTTGCTATAAGTAGGTTTATTAGCTAACATGTTACTACCAAAGAAAGGGGTGAGACAATGAAAAAGATTACGAAAATTGATACCGTTGCACAAGTCAAACCTGCCAAACTGAAGGTAGCAGCTTATGCTCGAGTATCCACTTCTAGTGAGGAACAACTCCTAAGCTTGGAAAATCAAAAATTGCATTACGAACAACGAATTTTAGCCAATTCAAACTGGGAATTTGTGGAGATGTATTTTGATGAAGGGATTTCTGGCACAAAGATTGATAAACGTAATGGATTAAAGCGATTATTACAAGATTGCGAAACTGGGAAAGTTGATTTTATCTTAACCAAGTCCATCAGCCGATTTTCAAGAAATGCATTAGACTGCTTGGAGATTGTTAGAAGGCTTATTGACCTAAATATTTTCATTGAATTTGAAAAAGAAAATATCAATACCCAAACAATGGATGGTGAGTTAATGCTTTCCATATTAAGCAGTCTTGCCGAAAGTGAATCAAGGTCATTATCCCAGAATACCAAATGGGGCATTGAGAAAAGATTTCAAGATGGCACTTACAAGATTGGTTATCCACCTTTTGGTTACGATTGGCTTGATGGTGCAATGGTTATCAATAAAGAACAGGCAGTGGTTGTAAAAGATATATTTGCAGATATTTTAAAAGGTACAAGTACTGGAGACATCGCTGAAAAACTAAATCAACAAGGAGTAACCACCAAACGTAGAAAAACATGGCATGGCACAACCATTCGTGGCATCATCAAGAATGAAAAATATATCGGAGATGCTTTATTTGGAAAGACATTCACGGATGATTCCTTTAAGAGAAAAGTCAATCGTGGAGATAAGAACCAATATTTCATGGAAGGGCATCATTCAGCAATTATTGATAAAGAAACATTTGAGCAGGCACAACAGATGCTGGTTCAAAATGCCAAATCCAAAAATATTGTTCAAGAAGATGATAAGTATCAAAATAGGTATAGTTTTTCTGGAATATTGAAATGCGGTGAATGTGGTGGAACTTTCAAAAGGAGAATCCAAACCAAGAACAAAAATGAGAAGTATGTGGCTTGGGCTTGCACGACACATCTTAAAGACAAGCATTCTTGTAGCATGAAGTTTATCAAAGATGAACAGATAAAACTCGCTTTCATCACGATGATGAACAAACTTGTTTTTTCCCATCAAATCTTGCTAAAGCCATTACTTGCAGATGTACGATCGACCACTTATACCGTTGATAATACACAAATTGTAGTTCTCGATGACGAGTTAGAAAAACTGAAAAAGCAACAGGATAATTTGGTTCAGTTTGTTGCCAACGGTTACATCGATAGACCTACATTTGTGAAAGAGCAAAACCAACTGACCAAGCAAATGGATGATTTGGAGAATAAACGGAAGATGCTAACGGTGGCTATTTCAAAAGGCTTTGATAACTTGGAAAGTTTAGAAGAACTGGTCAAATTTACGAAACAAGATCAGATGCTCACCTCATTTGAGGATACACATTTTGTAATCTTTGTAGATGAGGTAGTGATTCTTTCAAGAACAGAATTGGTATTTAAATTAAAATGTGGCTTGAAACTAAAGGAAAGGCTGGTGTAAACAATGAAACATATTCCTTACGGCTATAAAATAGTTGATGGTAAAGCAGAAATTAATGAAGAAAATGCTAAACAAGTTAAAATGCTATTTACTAGATTTCTTGAGGGTGATTCACTTGCGACAGCTTCAAAGAGTTGCTCCTTGAATTTTACTCATAGCCAAGTTGGTCGAATGCTTGAGAAAAAAGAATATTGTGGCGATGATTTTTATCCAGAAATTATTTCAACTGAAGTTTTTGAAAAGGTACAAGAGGAAAGATTAAAAAGAGCAACCAAGTTGGGTCGGTTGAATAGAGTTAAATCAATTCTCGCAGTTGAACCATCAACAAAATTCAAGATGAATCCATGCATTGAGAAGTTCGCAGATCCTTTTGAACAAGCAGAATACATTTATAGTCAAATAGAAAGCGAGGTGCAAAGCGATGAAGAATAAAAGTGTTACCATGATTCCTGCAACAAAACGAGTCGGAACATTAAAGGTTGATGCGGAAGAAAAGCCAAAGTTAAGAGTAGCAGCTTATTGCAGAGTTTCAACAGATAGTGATGAACAAGCATCTAGTTATGAAGTACAGGTGGAGCATTACGCAAATTTCATTAACAGCAATTCAGAATGGGAATTGGCTGGCATTTATGCAGATGATGGGATTTCGGGAACATCCACTAAGAATCGAGAAGATTTTAATCGCTTAATACAGGATTGCATGGAAAACAAGGTCGATAGAATCATTACTAAATCCATCAGCCGATTTGCTAGAAATACCCTGGATTGCCTAAAGTACATTAGACAGTTGAAGGAGAAGAACATCCCCGTATTTTTTGAGAAAGAAAATATCGACACCATGGATTCCAAAGGGGAGATTATGTTGACGATAATGGCATCTTTAGCCCAACAAGAAAGTCAATCTTTGAGCCAAAACGTGAAGTTAGGATTACAATATCGCTACCAACAAGGTGAGATAACCATCAATCACAACAGATTCTTAGGCTACACCAAAGATGAAGATGGTCATTTGATTATTGAACCAACAGAAGCAGAGGTGGTCAAACGCATTTTCAAAGAATACCTTGAAGGTTCTAGTTTGATTCAAATTGCTAGAAATCTTGAAGCTGATAGAATACTTACAGGTGCAGGGAATAAGAATTGGGCAGGCACAACGGTCAAAGGTATTCTGGTAAATGAAAAGTATATGGGAGATGCACTTCTAGCCAAGACCCATACAGTAGATTTCTTAACCAAAAAGCGAGTGAAGAACAATGGGATTGTGCCTCAGTACTATGTTGAGAACTCTCATGAACCAATTATCCCAAAGACTTTATTCCTTCAAGTTCAAGAGGAAATAACAAGAAGAGCAAATCTGAAAAACAAGAAAGGTTCTATTACCTATAGTAGTAAGTATGCTTTATCTGGTATTACCTATTGTGGAAAGTGTGGTGAGATTTATCGTAGACTTCACTGGAACAACAGGGGTAAGAAGTCCATTGTTTGGCGATGTTATAGCCGATTGGATAAGACCAAAGACTGTGATGCCAGAACGATTCTAGAAGAAGATTTGAAACAAGTAGTGGTTGATGGGATTAATAGAGTGTTTGGCGATGAGGGCAGAATCAAGGACATATTGAACTCAAACATTCAAAAAATACTGAAAGTGGATAACACTTTAGAAGTTGAAACCATTGATTCACAACTGCAGGTATTGCAACAGCAACTACTGGAGCAATCAAGCAAAAACCAGGATGTCACTGATATTGGTGAGCAAATAATTCAGTTGAAAGAACAAAAGCAAAACATACTTATAGGCAAAGCAGTGAATGATAACTCAAAACAAAGAATGGATGAGATGCTTGAGTTCATAGACCAAAATGGACATGGTGGTCTAGAGTACGATGAAGTATTGGTGAGACGATTGGTTGAGCAGGTGCAGGTCTACGATGAGCACATCACTATCAAGTTTAAATCTGGAATTGAAATAGAGGTACAAAACTAGGGGCATTCTTTTGATTAAGAATGTTCTTTTTGTGTTTGTAGTTGCTAAAGTCTGTCATATTAATGTTTTGACTGTTATTTAACGAATGAAAATTGTATAATAGTAGGGAATGACACTTTGAGGGGGGATTAAATGAGCAAGCTAGTTGATGAAAGCATTACTATTTACGAAGCCTTAAAAAATATTGAGCAGGGAAAATATGTTATGCCTGCATTTCAGCGTCAATATGTGTGGTCGATGGAGCAGATTGAAAAACTATGGGATTCTATCCTACTAGATTATCCAATTTCAACATTTCTTTTTTGGCATGTAGATAATTCGAATATTCTACATGATACTTATTTTTGTAGTTTTTTATCAGATGTAACTTTTGATAGCAGGAAACAATCGGACAGTCCAAATTATGATTTAACAAGTATTGATACTTATTATACTGATACAGCAATATTAGATGGTCAGCAAAGATTTACATCTTTGTACCTGTCACTAATGGGGCAAGCTGGTATTAGAAAAAAATATGCAAGAAAAAATGCTGAGAAAACTCTTTCAGAATTACTTATTGAGCTTAATAAAAATAAAGTAGAAACTAATGAGGAAGAGTATAACAGCAAGAAGTTCGATGTGAAGTTCACTGATAAAATAGGAAGAATAAGCCCAACTCAATTTAAGATGAGAGATATTCTTAAAGAAGAATTCCAAAACAAAGAATCTCGTGAAGCTGAAATTAAAAAAAATATTTCCAACGTGCCACTTGATAGTAAAGAATACGCTCGAAATATTTTGACAAAACTTTGCAGTAAAATCTATGAGGAAAAGCTTATAAGATATACTGAAATATATGAAATGAATCAAGATGATGCATTAGAGATGTTTGTTCGTTTCAATAGTGGTGGACGACCTTTAAGAAAATCAGAAATTACGATGTCAATTCTTGAAGCATACTGGCCAAGTGCTAGAGAGCAGTTTGGGAAAACGCTTGTAAGAAGTTATGAAAACTTTGGAACTGATTTTATTATAAGAACGGCATTAATGCTTTATGGTGATGTCATCAAATCAAATATCACTCGTGAAATTGCAGAGAGTTTAAAGAATGATTGGAACAAATTCAAGCAAACCCTTGTTGATTTAGAGGAACTCCTGAATGAGATGAAGCTTGATGTAACAAGATATTCATCTGGTTGGAACGTACTTTTACCAATAATCTACTACATTTATTACACTCAAGAATATAAAGAAAACAAGAAGGCAATCAAAGCCTATCTGATTCGTGCAATTGTATTTACTTACTTCCAGTCTGGAACAACAGCCAAACTTCAACAAATGAAAACCAACATTAACGAATTTAACTATGAGATTACGATGGAAATGTTGGATCAAATGAATGAACTTCGTGTTACGGACGGTAAAATAGAAGATATTCTTAACGAAGAAAAGGGTAGTCGTGTTGCTGGAGAAGTTTTATATTATCTTGGACTTGATTGGACTAATAAACATTTTAAATATGAGTTAGACCACTTACATCCATTCGCTCGATTTGATACAAATAAACCACCCCAAGTAACTATTGAAAAATGGAAATTATGGCGTGGAATGAGAAATAGACTTCCAAACCTGCATCTATTAGAGGGAAGAAGTAATGCCAGTAAAAGTGATATGAGATTAATTGATTACTATAATGATATGAATGAAGTACAAAAACAGGCATTCATGGAGCAAGCTACGATTCCGAAAGATGTATCATTAGATTTTGAAGATTTTGATGTATTCTATGAAAAGCGTAAAGAAGTCTTATCCAACCATATCAGAGCATTACTACAATAATTTGTATCTAGGGGGGGAACATGAGTGGGGGATAAAATAGAAATTATAGATGAGCCTAATATACCAGAAAATGATACTGAGAACTCATTAATAATTTTCAAAACTGACATAGATAAGTACGGCAGGGATATTATGGAAATGAGTGATTTCTTTGATGGATATGTTCAGCAAATGGCAATTAAGTTAAGGGAAGACTCATCCTTAGAACTAGTACGTGATTTACCGGTAAGTAATTTAGGGATTATTAATGAGGTAGTTCATCATGCCAATATTATAATGAATCAAGGTATTACGTTAATTCCTGATTTTGATAGTTTGCCAAATGATATAAAGGAAAAATTGGGAAGTAAACTCTACAGTATCGCTGATTCAAAGCAAGTAGATGGAAATCTCCGACCAGTTATACTTGATGAAAATGGTGTTAGAATAAAAGATATAACTTTAAAAAAAATCACTAAAAAAGTTGATAATATTGAAACAGTTAGAAGCATATGTAATCAGCTTCAAATGAAGCAAATTTACGCTAAGTTAGCTGATATACAAGAGTTTCAGATGTATCAAATTGAAACGGATAGAGATCGTGACTTTATTGTTCCTTTCTTAGATGCAAGGTCGTTAATTCTAGAATCTAAATCAAGAAAAACGAAAGATGAACAGATTCGCTTAGTTAGGGAGGCAGATGGGAAAATAAGAACAGCTTTAGCTGCAATATATCAGAACATTGATACTACATCTAAGAGTTTTGCTAAAAAAGTGAACTATCCATTTTTGCAACCTTTCGGTAATCAGTTAAACACTTATATGAGATTTTTGACTGATGACTTACAGTTGGCAACAAAGTATGTTGGTGTCCGAATGCAATTGTTGGAGTACATTGGAGACAGTGATGCTTCAAAAGAAGTCCTACAACAATATCATCATGTGGTATATGATTTTCTTACAAAACCTTTAACAAAAAAAGGATTGCCCGCTGCAACATTGATGCATGATTATTTTCCTTATGATAAAACTAACATTAACTGTTGGCATACATTTTCCACGGAGATGATACCAACTATTGAGTTAAATATGGAAAAACTAAGATTAAACGATAAAGACGATGTTGAAGAAGAGATATACATTGTTTCATTGGAGGATTCAGAAAATGAGTAAAGAAAAGACTTGTAAGGTATGTGGTCGAATAATAACCGATGAAAAGAACAAAACTGGATTGTGTCCAAAGCATCAAAAAGAAGGTATTAACATTCTAGGTGGTGTAGGTATTGGGGCAGGAGCTTTACATATAGGCTTAAAAAAATATGGTCCCAAAATTGCTAGTGCTGCAATCAAAATAATAAAGAAATAAATGTGGATTTGTTCCCACAAACAACGCTATATCAAAAATAGTCGTAGAACAGTTCCCACATACAAGCAACAACCCAAAATGCCCCAAGACATCAATCTTGTCATGCCACCACATGTTGAAACGGTAGGACTATTAACAAAGGATTAATCCTTTGTGTCTTTTACTGGCTGAGAGAGTTGTTAAATTGAATAAAAAGTTTTGCGTTGCACGGGAAATTACAACAAAGACGTCTCTTTTTAGAGGCGTCTTTGTTGTATACGAGAATATAAATGATAATCTCGCGAAAATTTTAGCATTGATAAGTTATTAGAGACTTAAAATACATTTTATGCATTAATCTTTTAAAGAATATACATCCTATATTCAAAGCTAAAAAAACAAGAAAATTAGTAAGGGTGATATAATAATAGTGTGGTCATCTATGGTACAAATGCGGGGGCCAATAATCGTGAAATTACGTTCTATTTGGTACCCCCAGATGGTATTGTGGCAAAAGAAAAGCGTGTTTTTCAAGTAATGGCAGATGGAATGTTCTATCAATTAGAATACCCAAAAGAAAATTGGTGACAAGATTACCAGAAAGAAGAATAGGTTTTAATCATTTAGAGAAGCGTGAGAGTTGATTCAAATAAGCAAGTACATAAGAAAATACTCTTATGATTAAAATAATAGGCTAGTTATATGTTTGATTGTTTAAATTTGTACTTCAAACGAGTTTAATTATGCTGTATTAGTCGATTCTATTCGTTCTTTTGATTAGAATTGTCACTGATATAAAAAGGAGATATGGAAAATGGAACAATACCCACAAGCTTTAACAATCGCAGGCTCTGATAGTGATGGATCTGCTGGTATGCAGGCGGATTTACATACATTTTTTGCCAGAAAGGTGTATGGTGCTTCTGTCATTACGGCTTGTGTAGCAGGTAATTCCTATGGTATTCAAGCAAGTATTACATTACCTACAACATTTATTGATAAAGAATTTGAATTATTGGCCGCAGATTACAAGATTAGAGCGAGTAAAACGGGAATGCTGGCAAACTCTGAATTAATCAAAACTGTCGCTAAAAACTATCGCTTATATGATTTTGGACCGTTAGTCGTAGATCCTGTAATTGTAACCAAACACGGTAATATGCTCATTGAAGAAGATGCGCTAGCAACTTTGAAAGAAGAATTACTTCCTTTAGCTACGGTTTTAACCCCCAATTTTTACGAAGCAGAAAAATTAACTGGGATAACGTTAAAAGAGGAACAGGATTTTGTCACAGCCGCAGCTGTTTTACAAAAAATGGGTGCTAAAAATATAGTAATAAAAGGTGCTCATCAAAGTGAAAAGCAAAAAAATGTTGCTGATTACGTGTTGTTAGAAACAGGTGAGAGTCATTGGTTAAAAGCGCCCTATCACAAAACAGATCGGATTAATGGTACTGGCGATTCCTTATCAGCTTGTATTGCCGCTGAGTTGGCAAAAGGTACCGATGTCTTAACCGCTGTGAAAATTGCCAAAAAATTTGTTAATCATGCTATTGCAGAAGAATTGATTATTGGCCACAAATTTGGCCCCATTAATCATTGGGCAGGTAATAATTTTGAATTAGCATAAGCGTTGTGGATTAAAAATAAGAGTAAAAGCCTGATTACAAGCTTATACTCTTGTTTTTAGTTTAAATCGAATCGTTACTAACTAAGCACAGTTTAAAGTCCATAGTTTTCAATTGAAAGAATGTAGAAAATATTTTTCTGCAAAACAGATAATTTTAGTGTATCATCTTTGATAAATAAAGAAATGAGTGGTATATTAACTCTTGTTAGTGATACAGTTTTTCAAGGAGATGTAACACAGTGAGTAAAAAAGGTGCAGAAATCATTGTTAATAGTTTAGAAAATCATAACGTACCATTTATTTTTGGAATTCCAGGTGCCAAAATTGATGGTGTTTTTGATACATTAGCCGATCATGGCCCCAAATTAATTCTTGCTCGTCATGAACAAAATGCGGCTTTTATGGCTCAAGCAATTGGTCGTTTAACAGGGGAGCCGGGTGTGGTAATTGCTACTAGTGGTCCAGGGGCAAGTAATTTAGCTACAGGATTAGTCACAGCGACAGCTGAAGGTGATCCCGTTTTAGCTTTGGCCGGTCAAGTAAAACGTGCAGATTTATCAAAATTAACCCACCAAAGTATGAATAATGCAGCATTATTTGCACCCATTACTAAATATAGTTCTGAAATACAAGATCCTAATACTCTTTCAGAAAATATTGCCAATGCTTATCGCATCGCAAAAACAGCTAAAAAAGGCGCAAGTTTTTTATCTATCCCGCAAGATGTTACTGATGGAAAGGTTAACGGAGCAGCGATTAAACCTTTGGCAACGCCAAAACTAGGGGCTGCTTCTGATGCAGATATTAATGAATTAGTAAAACGTATCAAAGAAGCAAAATTACCCACTCTATTAGTAGGCATGCGAGCTTCTGGTAAAAAAGAAACAGCTGCGATTCGACTACTGGTTGAAAAAACTGGCATCCCTGTTGTGGAAACTTTTCAAGGTGCTGGTATTATTTCTAGAAAATTAGAAGAACACTTTTTTGGCCGTGTGGGATTATTCCGCAACCAACCAGGGGACATGTTGTTAAAACGTAGTGATTTAGTAGTAGCGGTGGGATATGATCCAATTGAGTACGAAGCTAGAAACTGGAACGCAGAAAAAGATGCGCGCATTGTTGTCATCGATGAAGTACCAATGGAAATTGATCAATATATGCAACCAGAAGTAGAACTAATTGGTAATATTGAAAAAACAATTGAAAAGTTAAGTGAAGCCATTGAAAATTATCATTTATCAACAGACGCTAACCATTACTTAGCGACTTTACAAGCAAAATTGAGCCATAATACGCAAGAACATCCAATCAAACAAGGAAAGGTTCATCCTTTGGAAATTATTGACACTTTACAAAAAAATGTTTCAGATGAAATGACTGTTACTGTGGATGTAGGTAGCCATTATATTTGGATGGCGCGTCATTTCCGTAGTTATGAACCAAGACATTTATTGTTTAGTAATGGGATGCAAACATTAGGCGTTGCTCTTCCATGGGCGATTTCAGCTGCATTGGTACGACCAAATACGCAAATTTTCTCTATTTCAGGAGATGGTGGCTTTTTATTTTCTGCTCAAGAATTAGAAACAGCAGTGCGTTTAAAACAAAAAATTATCCATCTTATTTGGAACGATGGAAGTTACAATATGGTGGAATTCCAAGAAGAAATGAAATATGATCGTTCATCTGGTGTGCATTTTGGTTCTGTTGATTTTGTGAAATATGCTGAGGCTTTCGGTGCCAAAGGCTTACGAGCTACTTCAAAATCAGAGTTAGAAAAAGCAATCCAAGAAGGTTTGGCTACAGATGGTCCGGTAATAATTGATATACCCGTTGATTACGCAGATAACAAAGAATTAGGCAAGACAATTTTACCCGATCAATTTTATTAGATTTTAGATATTTACGTGGTTTATGTATTTCATAAACGAATTCTATGTTTTTCTAAAGTCAAAATAGGAGAGGATTTAATATGACTGTGAAAACGACAAGTTATCTTTATCAACATGGGACCTTAGGTGGTCTAATGCAAGATTTAATGGATGGAACAGAAAAAATTGGCACGCTGTCCAAGTATGGCGATTTTGGATTGGGAACATTAGAAGGTTCCAATGGCGAAGTCATTTTTTTAGACGGTACAATTTATCATGCTGATGAAACAGGAAAAATTAATCGATTGACAGGAGAAGAATTAACGCCTTATGCAGCAGTTACGCAATTTGAATCGGATCGTAATTTTTTTGTTGCTGCTAGTGATGATGATGCTTTGAAAACAGAAATTTTGCAAAAGATTAGTCATAATTTATTTGCTGCGATTAAAATTCACGGGACATTTACGCACATGCATGTACGCGTAGCTCCCAAACAAGTGAAGCCATATCCGCGCTTTGTAGAAATAGCGCGCAATCAACCTGAGTTTGAAGCAACTAACATAACAGGAACGATTGTTGGATTTTTCACGCCCGAATTATTTCACGGGGCTGCTGCCGCGGGTTTTCATCTACATTTTATTAGTGATGACCATAAATTTGGTGGACATGTACTAGATTTTACAATAGCCAAAGGAAAAGTAGAACTAATGGAATTAGCGGAGTTCAGACAACATTTTCCTACCGAAAATCCGGACTATTTAGAAAAAGAAATCGAAATTTCAAAAATAGCTAACGACATTAAAGAAGCTGAATAAAAAGTAATAGTTAAGATATTGGATTTCATATTAATTTTGAAAAAGGGATGAGTAATGAAAAGACTTTAGAAAAACGATTAATAATTTGTTTTTCTAAAGTTTTTTTAGTATCACTATTTTAATGGATGGACTACTATCTTTTGATCCGATAAATTATCGTCTTGTAGACTATAGTCAAGATATTGTTGTAAAAAAGGAGAATATTTTTTTAAGTTATCATAGGCTTCGGATTCTTTTATAGCTGCTATTTGGTTTGAAGAATAGTTATCATTACCAGTAAAATAGTTATAATTAACTTTTGCAACTAACTTTGCTGCAGGGGCTAAAATTTCTTCATCTCTAACATTTTGCTCCAATAGTTGTTGATAAGCTAGCCTTTCACCATCTTTTATAAAAAGATTCTTTAAATAGGTATTGTGATGACGCAGGTTTTGACCAGTTTTTTTATTTTCTTTTGCCCATGTCTGGACATTAACTTGTTTACGCTTATAAATAATTTGATTATCTTGTAGTTGTAATTCGCCATAACTATGATCTGCAATTGCAAATGAACTCGTAACAACTTCTATGATTGCCGTTTGTCCAGTCGGATCTTTCATGATGTCTTGAGCATGAATATGGCCAGAAAACACGATGGGAACGTGGTATTTAGCAAAAAGTTTTTTTACGATTTTGTCATTTGATAGAACATATCCTTTATAAATAAGGGGATTATGTTTAAACAAATTGTGATGCATAAAAACAATGGGGATTTTATGATTGTTTTCGGTGGTTTTTAACGTCTCTTCAAGCCAAGCGAGCGTAGCTTCTTTTACTTGTCCACCAGTATGTGGTTGGGCACGACTATTCTGAATCGGATATTCATTTGTGTCTAAAAAAATGAAATCATAAGTTTTGTTAATATTTACCGCATAACTTAATGAAGCAGAATCCGTATCAAAAGCCATTTTATACCCATCAGGAAAAAACTGTTTAAAGTCTGCCGGTGAAACTTGATCGATACGCTCTTTTTTATCTTCTTGATACTTTCTAGCCCAACCGTCATAAATATCATGATTACCCGGGATGGCCAAAACGGGAATATCATTAGTTCTTAATGGAGAAAAAATTTGTGCCATTTCTTTGGCACTTTGCCTTTCACCGTTTAAGGTTAAGTCACCCGTTAATATAATGGCTGCAGGTCGCTCTTTTTTTGCCTTTGCGACAAATGCGCTTAATGATGCTACTTGATAATCCAGATCTTTTCCGGCCGCTGTTTTTTTGATAAACTGAAATTCTTTTCCGTCGTCGTGAAGTGACGGGGCAATAAAGTGAATATCTGTAGCTATCCAAAAGGTATCATTAGTCGATAAACTTTTTGCGAATTTTTCATTTTCTTGGCAGCCAACTAAAAAGAAGCTAGTACCTAACAGCAAAAATAGTAGTATTTTTTTCATTATTCTCACTCCCGCAGTTTATGATAGCACAAAGAAGAAATACAAGTTGAAATTTTTCTTGCAAATTACCGCTTGATTTAAAACGATATGAAATCTTTTTAAAAACTTTACGCTAATATTGGGCTTTTATAAGGGAGGAATAAAGATTAGATTTATTTTAGTGATTACTTTTGAAAATAATGTCCGATTTGCTTTCAATAGAAGCTTCTTGTATAATCAGTAGGCACTGTGTGGAATACACAGCAAGTTGTAAAAGAATAGGTAATTAGTAGCAGGTTGAGCTAATCAAGGAGAAAAAATGAATACAAAAGAAAAGATGCTAGAATTAATTAAGAAAAAACAAGGTGGCGGACGCGTAAAAGAAATGCAAGCCCCAAAAAACGATCGCAAGAATATGCGCAAGGGACCCAAAATTTATAATAAATAGCTTAAAAAGTGTACTTTCTCATTGAGAAAGTACACTTTTTTATTGCCACTAATTAGATGGCCTCTGGATCTATGTTTTGTTTAGCTGCTTTTATTACTTGTCAGACTCTGAATTTGTTACTTTACGAAAGATTAAATTAACAGAAATTTCAATGTAGTGCATTTATAAAAAAAGTTCACTATCATAATAATATGTAAACTAAAAGGATATCGCAATTTATTAATTAAAAGGTTAAAAAACCGCCTTTGAATGAAGAAATCATTCTAGGCGGTCAAAATGAAATGTTGTTTTTCAAATTTTAATTTGCTAAATAGGAAGAAAAGAACGCTAATGTTTGAGGTAATGCCAATTCCCAATAACCTTCACCGTGGACTGTTCCAGAGATTAGTTTTACATCACTGGGAACGTCAACATCAGCAAGTGCCTGCTGTAACTTTAAGACACCGCTAATTGGAACTAATTCATGTAATGAATTCGCTAAAAATATAGGGCCACTTTTTGAACTGACTCGGGTTAGTGGGGTAGCCGATTTTAATAGGTTTAAATCATTACGTACATAATTTAAAATAAACCATTTATAAAATTGGTCATTATTGCCATCTTGATCAATTTCTCGACTTTCATGGGCATCAAAATGTTGTTCTTTATTCATTACTGCTTTTACTTCAGGATGTTGTGTCACCCAATCATACATATCGATAATTCCTGACCATGATGCAGTAGGAATGCCTTTTTGCAAAGCCAATTCAACAGCTAAATTGCCACCGGCAGAAGCGCCTAACGCAAAAATTGGCATATTAGCTGCCAATGTATTTTTTTTCGTCCAAGCGTATGCATTGAAAACATCCGTCAGAGCACTAGGGTAAAGATCAGCAGGAGCAAGGCGATAATTGGGGGTGACGACAAAGAAACCTTCATTGACAAATTTTTCAGCTAGGAAACTTTCTTTTTCTTTATCCCCACGAAACCAACCACCACCATGAATTAGTAATAGGGTTGCTTTTGGTTTTGTATCTGGTGCATAGGTATCTAGTTTTAAATCATTGCCGCTATCATAAATGATATCTTGAGTAATTTTCATCGTCATCACTCCTAAATCAGATTGTTGGGATCATCAGGCTGTAGTGACATAATTTGATCAATTGTTTTTCGTAATGTCTGTTGTGCTTGTTCGTATTGGGGCAATTGATCCCCAAATTTTTCATTGAATTCAGCTAAACCATTACTAGCAAATGCCATTTCATATTGATAAACAGCATCATACTGAGCTGTAAAATCTTTTAGCAAATCCATCTGATTGCCGGCAAGTTGCAATGCCATTTGAGTTACCCGAAAATCCGTATAGGCGAGTTCAAATTGGACTGCCCAAGCCCGCATAAATTCATGTTGATTTTTAATATGCAAAAAGTGGTACTCTATTGTCCAAGCTAAATTTTTTAAAGAGCCTTGAATGTCTAACATGCAAACATCTCCTATTTCTTACTCTAATTTCAAGAAAATTCCTTTGTCTTGCATTGCCTTTACAAATTTTGCTACCGTATCCGTTCGATTCCAATCCCGCTGGAATTCACAAGCTAATTGGGCGAAGGTGGTCATTTTAGCACCCGCTTGTTCAACACGGTGAAGTGCCATTTCGTGTGCGATTTTACTCGTCCCGCCAACAGCATCAACAACAGGATAAACCTCATAGCCTTCTTTTAATGCATCCAAAGTAGGGAAGGTTAGGCAGGCTTCTGTCCACAACGCAGCAATAATAATTTTCTTTTTACCAGTGGACTTCACCGCATCATTAAATTCCCGATCTTCCCACGCATTGATAGAGGTACGATCATAACTTGGCAAATCTTTTACCAGTTCCTTTAACTGAGGAATAGTATCTTTGTTGCGTCCAGTTGCCACATTAACCGTTGACACAATCGTGGGAACATTGTAAGCACGCATTAACGCAGTTAAATTTGTAATACTTTCAACCAGTTCATGGCGGTTCATCGAATTAATCGAGTTGACTTGAGTTGGTTGGTAGTCAATTAAAACAAAAACACCATTGTCGGGGGAAAGTAGTTCATCTTTTTGGGGATTTCGTGGTTCATAACTTGTCATAGTAAAATGCCTCCTTTATTTAGCGCAATATTTTGCTCTTAAAATCAATATACTGCCGTTTTTTAAATAAGGAAAGTAATCTGACTCCTCAAAAGAGATCGCTTACATTTTTAGAATAAATCGTTTAGATAAACGTGAGATAAAGCAACTGTTGTTTAAGAAAACTCTATTTTAATCTCATCAAATTCAGCTATACAAATATTTAAAGAAAAAAACACCTCGCTTGGGAGGTGTTTAAACGGAATTTTAGAAGGGAAAAACCATGTTGTGACTAAAAAAGATACAAGTTACAAAATTTGATCTATTTGTATTGGTGGTAAGTGTTCCGTGAATCTTGATGGTAAGGAGAGAATTTGCGAATACTTTGACGATATTTTTTTTCATCCCATAAGGCAAACCAGATTAAAAAAGGGGGAACAAAAATTAAAGCGGCTAAAGCAACACCATAGTGACTCATGACAAAGCTAACGATTATACCTAAAACGATTAAAGAAATATTGCGAATTGTATTCATCCTTTTCACCTCAATTAAAATATACGAACAAATGTTTGTATATTGATTATACGAAAGTATGTTCGGTTTGTAAAGAAAAAAATAAATCTTCGAATTTTTCGAAGATTTATCAGTTTAAAGTAAATCACGATATAGTCCCACAACTAACCCTAGAATTTTAACATTGGGTAAAATAATTGGCTCCATATAATCATTTTCAGGTTGTAATCGAATGTAATTATTTTCTTTAAAGAATCTTTTACAAGTAGCTTCGTCCTCTTCAGTCATGGCGATAACAATATCGCCATTGCTTGCAGCAGCTTGTTTTCGAACAATAACTTGATCGCCATCTAAGATCCCTGCGTTAATCATACTTTCACCACGAATTGTTAGCATGAATAAAGAGCCGCTATCATTTAATAGATGAGGTGGAATAGGGAAGAAATCGGATGCCTCTTCGACAGCTAAGATGGGTTCGCCGGCTGTCACGACCCCGAGCATTGGGATTGTTTCAGGTTGAGCACCGATTTTTTCTAATCCCGTTTCAGTTAACTCAATTGCACGTGGTTTAGTAGGATCGCGTAAAATCAAACCTTTCTTTTCTAAACGGGAAAGATGACCGTGAACGGTTGATGTAGAAGATAATGAAACTGCCTCGCCGATTTCCCGAACTGTAGGGGGATAACCTTTTTGAGAGACACGATCATGAATAAATTTCAAAATTTCAATTTGGCGATTTTCTGTGCGTTTAGCCATACTGCACCTTCTTTCTTTCGATAGTTTTAGTGTAGCATAAAGCCTAAAACAATTCAAACAGATGTTCGTATGTAGTTAGTGGTTGTCACAAAGTATTTTTTTAGCTAAGATAAAGAAGAATATTAGCTAGAAGAAGTTTAAGTCATAGGTATAAAGGAGATTACAAAATGCTATCAGAGGAAAAATTAGCACGAATTAATGAACTCGCAAAAAAGAAAAAAGAAACCGGCTTAACAGATGCGGAAGTAAGGGAACAAAAAAATTTGCGTGAGGAGTATTTAAAAGCTTTTCGTTCTGGCATGCGGCATCATATTGAAGGGATGAAGGTTGTGGATCCAAAGGGAAATGATGTGACACCAGAGAAGCTGAAACAAATTCAAAAAGAAAAAGGCTTGCACAATCGCGATTGATATTTAATTGCTTTTCAAGCGATAATCCTTTACAATAAGGATGTAAATAATAAAGGTAAAAAAAACCTAAAAACTGGAGGAAGCACAATTGTTTGATAAAATCGATGAATTGAGCGTTAACACCTTACGTACTTTAAGTATTGAAGCAATCCAATCTGCAAATTCTGGTCACCCTGGCTTACCAATGGGGGCTGCACCAATGGCATATGCCCTTTGGACCAAGCATTTGAAAATTAATCCTGCGACTTCTCGTAACTGGGCAGATCGCGATCGGTTTGTTTTATCTGCCGGTCACGGCTCAGCTTTACTCTATAGTTTATTACATTGTGCAGGGTATAACGTAACAGTCGATGACTTGAAAAATTTTCGTCAATGGGGCAGTAAAACCCCGGGACATCCTGAAGTCAACCACACGGATGGTGTTGAAGCGACGACAGGTCCTTTAGGTCAAGGTATTGCAATGGCTGTAGGAATGGCCATGAGTGAAGCCCATTTAGCCGCAACTTATAATCGTGATAGTTTTAATGTGATGGATCATTATACTTACGCACTTTGTGGCGATGGCGATTTAATGGAAGGTGTTTCACAAGAAGCTGCTTCAATGGCAGGTCACATGAAGTTAGGTAAACTAGTTGTTTTATACGATTCAAATGATATTTCTTTGGATGGTCCGACTTCCAAAGCCTTCACTGAAAATGTTGGTCAACGGTTTGAAGCCTATGGCTGGCAACATATTTTAGTCAAAGATGGCAATGATATACAGGCAATTTCAGACGCCATTGAAAAAGCCAAAGAAAATCTAAATCAACCTACCTTGATTGAAGTAAAAACAATTATTGGTTTCGGTGCACCAAATGAAGGAACAAATAAAGTTCATGGAGCTCCTCTTGGCATAGATGGCATTGCTGCTGCCAAAGAAGCCTATGGCTGGGAATATCCTGATTTTACTGTTCCAGAACAAGCAGCTGCCCGCTTCAAAGAAGCTATTAATAACCGTGGTGAAAAAGCCGAAGACGCTTGGAATGAAATGTTTGCAGAATATAGCCAAAGCTATCCCGAATTAGCCGCTCAATTTAAAGCCGCTTTTGCAGGCGAACTTCCTGATAATTGGGACAGCGAATTACCAGTCTATGAAGAAGGCTCGGCACAAGCAAGTCGTGTATCAAGTAAAGAAATGATTCAAGCGTTATCAAAAGCCGTACCATCTTTGTGGGGTGGTTCAGCTGATTTATCATCTTCAAATAATACAATGGTAGCTGCAGAAAAAGATTTTGAACCAGGCCAATATGAAGGCCGTAACATTTGGTTTGGTGTAAGAGAATTTGCCATGGCAGCGGCAATGAATGGTATTCAATTACATGGTGGTACCCGCGTGTACGGCGGAACATTCTTTGTCTTTACTGACTACTTGCGTCCAGCTTTAAGATTATCTGCCATCCAAAATGCACCTGTAGTTTATGTTTTAACCCATGATTCTGTAGCTGTTGGTGAAGATGGACCAACCCATGAACCAATTGAACAATTAGCGAGTGTTCGTTGTATTCCAAATGTTCAAGTTATTCGTCCAGCAGATGGGAATGAAACAAGAGCCGCATGGAAAATTGCTATGTCTACTAGTGACAAACCAACTGTTTTAGTCTTAAGTCGTCAGAATTTACCAGTTTTACCTGGTACGAAAGAAAATGCTGATGCAAATGTAGCAAAAGGGGGGTATGTCGTTTCGCCACAACAAGGACAAAAACCTGATGGGATTTTACTTGCTACTGGTTCAGAAGTAGACTTGGCGGTCAAAGCACAAGCGGAATTACAAAAAAATGGCAAAGATGTTTCAGTTGTATCTTTACCAAGTTTTGACTTGTTTGAAGCACAAAGTCCTGAATATAAAGAAAGCGTACTGCCAAGTGCTGTAACCAAGCGAGTAGCTGTAGAGGCTGCATCACCGTTTGGTTGGGAACGATATACTGGTTTTGCCGGTAAAGTAATTGCAATTGATCACTTTGGCGCATCTGCACCTGGGGAAAAAGTTCTAAACGAATTTGGCTTTACTGTGGAAAATGTGGTCGATACGTACAACTCTTTATGATTAACTATTAAAAGACTCTTTGCAGTTGCTTTTTTACAAAGTAGACTGCAAAGAGTCTTTTGTTTTGCCTCGAAAAAACATTGAGTTAACAACAAAGACATTTAAAAATCTTTTGGAATGTTTCGTATATTAAATATTTGTTACAAGGATAGAATTGTTTGATTAGCAAAAAAATTCAAGCTATAATACATATACTTAGTTATCTTTATAATTATCTTAATTTTATATAAGTTTTTCAGGAGGAAGAAAATGGTAGAGTATTGTACCCGTAGTGAAAGACATCAAAAAAAGCAAGTTGCTTTTAGCTATCGTTTCGATAGTAAAAAAGCTCTGTCCGCGGTGGGAGTTGGGTTGGTTTGCGCTCCTGGCGTGATGGCGTTATTGCCGACACAAGCCACACAAGCCGCAGAATTACAAAGTCAAAGCGTAGACAGCACTACTTCTTTAATTAATCAAATTGGTTCATCCGCTGCGCAAATTGCACAACAAAATGATTTATATGCTTCTGTCATGATTGCGCAGGCAATTTTAGAAAGTGGCAATGGTTCTTCTATACTTGCTCAAGCGCCATATTATAATTTATTTGGTGTAAAAGGGGCTTATAATGGACAATCTGTTACTTTTCCAACGCAAGAATATTTAAACGGACAATGGGTAACTATGAACGAACCTTTTCGCCAGTACAATTCTTATTGGGAATCTTTAGCAGATCATGCGTATGTTTTACGTAGTACAAGCTTCGCAACGGGAATGCCACATTATGCAGGTGCTTGGAAGAGCAATACCAATAGTTACCTAGATGCCACAGCTTATCTAACTGGACGCTACGCGACTGATCCAACCTATAATCAAAAATTGAATTATCTCATTTCGGCGTATAATCTAACACAATATGATACGCCAGCTTCTAATTACGTTCAAACAAATTATGATACTGTCAGTCAAACTGCGGATGTTAATAATGAAACTGTTTCTGAAGCGACAACTACTACTTCACAAGGACAAGCAACCGGAAATGTCTATACTGTTGTATCTGGCGATACACTTTGGGATATTGCAGCAAAATATGGTACAACTGTAGACCAGTTGATGGCAAATAATGGACTTGCTAGTGATACCATCATGGTAGGGCAACAATTAAATGTTTAAGGGTAAGACTGCCGTTTGAATCAAGCGGCAGTTTTTTTGAGACAAAATGTTCGCACAAGTAGCACAATTTCGTTATTATACTACATAAGTACAGTTGTTTTTTTCTAGTATTTATAAGGAGGAATTCGCATGAGTGAAATTTATCAATCTGTTTTAGATTTGGTTGGCCATACGCCTATTGTGAAGTTAAATCATTTGGTTTCTGACAATGATGCAGAGTTATATGTAAAACTTGAATTTTTCAATCCAGGAAGTAGTGTGAAAGATCGAATTGCATTAAGTATGATTGAAAAAGCCGAGAAAGCAGGGTCTTTAAAACAAGGAGGCACAATCATTGAACCAACTTCAGGAAATACCGGGATTGGTTTAGCAATGGTTGGTGCGTCAAAAGGATACAATGTTATCTTAGTGATGCCAGACACAATGAGTGTTGAACGCCGTAAATTAATGCAAGCTTATGGCGCTAAATTAATTTTGACCCCTGGTTCAGAAGGAATCACCGGTTCGATTAAGCGTGCTGAAAAAGAAGCAAAAGAAAATGGCTATTTCTTGCCATTACAATTTGAAAATCCAGCTAATCCTGAAATTCATGAAAAGACAACTGGTAAAGAAATTGTTGATGCTTTTGGTGTTGGCGGATTAGATGCTTTTGTAGCTGGTATCGGAACTGGTGGTACAATTACAGGAGCTGGCCATGAATTACGCCGTGTTTATCCAGAAATTAAAATTTATGGTGTTGAGCCTGCTGAATCGGCTGTCTTAGAAGGCGGAAAACCAGGACCTCATAAAATTCAAGGAATAGGCACTGGTTTTGTTCCAGATACTTTGGATACCAAGGTGTACGATGAAGCTGTTGCTGTTTCAAGCGATGATGCTATTGCTACAGCGCGTAAAATGGGAACTGAAGAAGGAATTTTAGTTGGGATTTCATCAGGAGCTGCAATTAAAGCTGCAATTGATGTAGCTAAACAACTTGGTAAAGGCAAAAAGGTTTTAGCCATTGTTCCTGATAATGGCGAACGCTACTTATCGACGGTTCTTTATCAGTTTGACGAAGAATAAGCAAAATAATTAATCAATTCTAACAAGCTTTCTAGTGATTTAGAAGGCTTGTTTTATTTTGTTTTACATTTTTAACAACGAGTTAAAGTTAAACAGATGCTTTTCTTTTTGGGTATCTCATAGTATTATTACGATATATTAAAAAGATAAAGAGGAGGGAATTAGATGGAAGAGCGACTTAGTATTGATGAAGTAATTGCCAAGTTAAAAAAAGATAATATTCGTGTTACACCCCAACGCCAAGCAATTTTAGACTATTTGATTGGGCATCATTCCCATCCCACTGCCGATGAAATTTATCATGCTTTATCTCCATCGTTTCCTAGTATGAGCGTTGCTACTGTTTATAATAATTTACGCTTGTTTACCGAGATTGGTCTGGTGCAAGAAATGAATTATGGGGATGCTTCTAGTCGCTTTGATTTTGCGGTTAAACCTCATTACCATGCTATTTGTACAAATTGCGGCAAGGTAGTTGATTTCTTTTATCCATCGTTAGAGGACGTGGAAATTGCTGCCAGTCAATTAACTGGGTTTGAGATTAACGCGCATCGTTTAGAAGTTTATGGTCTATGTCCAGATTGTCAGAAAAAGGAGAAATAAAATGAAAAATGTTGAAACAAATTTAGCACCAAAAGCTATCGGTCCGTATGTACAAGGGAAAATTGTAAATGGGTTCTTATTTGCTTCTGGTCAAATTCCTTTAAATCCACAAACTGGGGAAATGGTAGGGACAACAATTCAAGAACAAACAACGCAAGTCTTTGAAAACATTAAAGGTCTATTGAAAAGTTGCGACTTAACACTAGATGATGTGGTGAAGACAACTTGTTTTCTAAAAGATATCAATGATTTTACTGCTTTTAACAATATTTATGCTTCCTATTTTCAAAATTCCTTGCCTGCGCGCTCGGCATTGCAAGTGGGTGCGTTGCCAAAAGATGCAATGGTGGAAATTGAAATTATTGCTGTAGTAAAGTAGTTTTTTGAAGAATTTTACAAGTGAAGCCAGTCCAGCAATTTTTAGTTGGGTTGGCTTTTTTATGCGGTTCATTTGAAAATACGTTATACTAGTTAGGAGAAATGAGGGATACCATGTTAACTTTAGAAGATTATGTTGCAGCGGGACAGACAGTTGTCTCAAATCTTATTTTAGATCATTACCATGCATTGGGGATGGATAGTGATGAACTAGTTTTTTGGCTGCAATTATACCGGCATCACGAGCAAGGAGATCATTTTCCTGATTTAAATCAAATCGCCTCTGAGATGGGAGTAGACCAAAAAAAAGTTTTTGAGCTTTTGAATCAATTAGTTTTAAAACAAGTTATTAAGATCGAAACAGTAGTAGTGAGTAACAAGCAACAAGATCAATATTTATTTACCCCTATGTTCGAAAAAATTGCCCAGTTACTTGCCCAAACTAAAAATAACGACTCAGAAAAAAGTGAAAAAGAAGCTGTTGCACAATTGTTTCAACGTTTTCAACAAGAATTTGGACGTCCATTATCTTCTTTTGAATATGAACGTATTGCCCAATGGCTTGAAGAAGATCACTATACGCCGGAACTTATTACATTGGCTTTAAAAGAAGCTGTTTTAAATAACGCTCGAAGTTTACAATATATTGAAAGTATCTTATCTAGTTGGCATAACAAAAATATTCGCTCGCCTCACGACGTTGCAAATGAGAAAAATCGTTATCAAAAACAAAAACAAAAGCCTGCTGAAATAAAAGAGATTCCACCTATTTCTTTACATAATTGGTTAGAGGGGGATTGAAATTGTTAAATACTGAAAAAACGCGGTATGCGTTGAATATTATGGGGGAAATGTTCCCTAACGCACATGGAGAGCTGGTTTACGGAACGCCATTTCAGTTGTTAATTGCGGTTATCTTGAGCGCGCAAGCTACAGATGTTTCTGTTAACAAAGCAACGCCCGCTTTGTTTGCAGAATTTCCAACAGCTGATAAATTAGCGGCAGCGCCCCTTGATGAAATTATGGCTAAAATAAAAACGATTGGTTTATACCGTACAAAGGCAAAAAATATCAAGAACTGTGCCGCAATCATTGCAAAAGAATATGATGGAAAAGTGCCAAATAGTCGTACTATTTTGGAGTCTTTACCAGGCGTGGGCAGAAAAACGGCTAATGTTGTATTAGCAGAAGCGTACGGCGTTCCAGCGATTGCTGTAGATACGCACGTCGAACGTGTTTCCAAGCGATTGCGCATTTGTAAGTTAGATGCAACCGTTGGTGAAGTGGAAAAGACCTTAATGCGTAAATTACCCAAAGAAGAGTGGATTAAAGATCATCACCGCATGATTTTTTTTGGACGCTATCATTGCTTAGCGCGTAATCCTAAATGTGAAATTTGTCCGCTTTTAGATATTTGTCAAGAAGGAAAAGAGAGAATGAAAATAGGCAAAAAGAACCAGCCAGTATCGCACTAAGTGCGCCTGGCTGGTTCTTTGTTTGGAAAATTAATTATTATTTTCGCCTGCGCTAGCTGAGTTGCTTTCAGCTGGCCTACTATTGCTTTCTGCCGTTGATGAACTTTCCACTGGTGGTGTACTTGGTTCTGGTGTTGGAGCGCTACTACTGCTTTCTACTGGAGCAGAAGATGCTGTAGATTCTTCTACGCTAGAAGAAGTACTTGTTTCTGGTTGTTGTTCCAAACTAGAACTGGAACTTGGAGTGGTTGGCGCTTGATAAGAGGAACTTTGGGATTGCAGAGCTTGTTCATACTTATCACGCCAGTATAATTCGTTACCAACCTGGATTAAATCATCCGGAATTTTCCAATCATTGTTTTCGCCATTTTGGGCGACGTATTGCATCAATTCTCGATAAACATCAGAAGCAATCATGTTTGAATCGGGAGTAATAGGTGTTAAGTGTTTCTCGTAACCTGTCCAAACAGAAATTGCATATTGACGATTGTAGCCAACAAAAGTTACATCAGGAGAAATACCATCTGTAATACCGATTTTTTCTAAATCTTCATCTGAATAATTAGAAGTACCAGTTTTACCTGCTTGAATCAAACCATCGATCATGGCATTGGTTCCTGTTCCTTGTGTGATAACATCTTTTAAGATATCTGTAATCATATAGGCAGTTCCAGCTGACATTGCTTTTTTGCCTTCTGGTTTAAATTCATCAGAAGAGCCATCTTGATAGACAATTTTGTTAACATATTGTGGCTTATAATAGGTGCCCCCATTGGCAAAAGCAGCATAGGCAGCAGCCATTTTAAGAGAAGAAACACCGTATTTAGTGCCATCCTGAGCTGTATTACTAGAAATTGCATTGGATTGTACTAAATCTTTATATTGAATTCCCAAACCATTCAAGAATTTTGTAATATTTTCTTTCCCGGCATCATTAAATAGTTTAACAGCTGGAACATTTCTAGATTCATAAAGTGCAGTGCGTAAGGAGATATTCCCCATATATTGTTTGTCCCAGTTATTAACACTGATATTGGTTCCTTCGTATTTATAAGGCGCATCATCAATGCGTTTAGCTGTAGAGTAATTTAAATTTTCAAAAGCAGGGCCGTAGTCGGTGATTGGTTTTACAGTTGATCCAAAGTCCCGTGCGGTGCTAACAGCTTGGTTATTCCCAAACACCACATTATCCGGTACGTTACGCGCGCCAATTTGAGCTAAAACTTTTCCGGTGTTAACGTCAACCATTGTCGTTGCAACTTGCAATTTTTCATCTGGGTAGTTGACATATTTATTTGTGTTGACGATTTCGTATAACCGTTTTTGTGCGTTTAAATCTAAATTTGTGTGAATTTCAAGACCATCCGTATAAACATCTTTTCCGGTAGCATTTTTCACTTCTTCTATTACTTCTTTAACATAATTGTCCACTAGCTGTAGATTTTCACTGGATTTTTCTAAGTTTTTCAAGCCATCTTTAATTGGCTTTTTCACAGCTGCTTGATACTCGTTTTCAGTGATTTTATTATTTTCTTTCATTGTATAAAGAACAGTATCGCGACGTTCTTTAGCTGCCTCTGGATGTTGATAAGGGTCATAAGCATTTGGAGCTTGCGGCATTCCAGCTAAAAGGGCAGTTTGTGCCAAATCAAGATCTTTCAAATCTTTACCATAGTAAGTATCCGCAGCTGTTTCCATCCCGTATAAACCATTTGCCATATATACTTTGTTAATGTAATAGGTTAAAATTTCTTGTTTGGATTTTTCTTGTTCCAACTGTAATGCCAACCAAGCTTCTTGGGCTTTACGTTTTAACGTCTGATCTGATTTGTTTGTTGAAAAGTACGAAAGCTTAATTAATTGTTGTGTTAATGTACTTCCGCCTTGTAAGCCGCCTTTGGTAATGTTTGACAAAGCAGAACCGACAATGCGAATAGGGTCTACACCAATATGTTTGTAAAAACGCCGGTCTTCGACTGAAACAACAGCATCTTCTAGCAACTGGGGAACGTCTTGAGCAGAGATTTTTTTTCGATTTTCTGAACCTAAATCCGCAATAATATCGTTAGTGCTTGCGTATATTACTGATGAAACCGACGCATCTAATTTGCTGTCTTCAATTTTGGGGGCGTCTTTAGCATAAAACCAAAACAATCCCATCCCTGAAAGTAGCGCGATACAACCAACAATAAAAAAACCGATTAAACATTTTAAGATAATGGATCCAGCGGAATTTTTTGTTTTCTTTTTCATTTTCTTAGGATTTTTTTGCGGAGCATTATTCCCGTTATGACGGGATGCTCGTGATGGTGTGTCATTTCCCATTTTTGTTTGACTCCTTTAAAACATATTTTTCTACTGCCTCTAAGTATGGAATTCTGGGGGCAATTTTTGGTGAAATTTCAATTCCAAGTTCTTCAATAAGTGAAAGGGGAATTGATTTTTTTCCATTCTTCTGCTGCTTCCACAATGAGATTAAATTTTTACTATCTAAAAAAAAGCAACGATGTAAGCTAGAAAACCATAATAAAACAAAACAAATCCCATTTTGGGCTAAACAAGCTTCCATGTGCCGAATTTGATGATCATGGAAATTTTTAAAAGGAAAAGATGCTTTATTTTTTGTTTCTTTCGCCTCAAAATCAAGATACAAACCACGGTATACACCATTATAATCGGTGGTAGAAGCTTCTTTAAAATAAGCTTCTTTAATAACTGCGGCACTGCGTTTGGGATAATCTACGTTGACGATTTGAATCGGAGTTGGTTTTTTATGGACAACTGCCTGATTATGGGTTAAGTAATAAAGATTACTTTCATTAATCGCTTCTTCAAACCGCATACCGCGATTACTAAAACTGACTGTTTCTTGAGTTTTTTTCATTGATTGTTTATGCTTAGCAGGTAGCGCAGCTTGATAAACTTGACCGTTGGGATACTTTAAAACCATATGTGTCACACTCCTACCGGTGTATTATACCAAAAAGCCAAAAGGAAAGAAAAGGTATCGTTATGGAAACTATAAAAACATTATTATTAACAGGTTATCGTAGTTATGAATTAGGTGTTTTTCAAGAGAAAGACCCCAAAATCACAATTATTAAGAAAGCAATAAAAAATAATCTGCGTCAATATACCGAAGCAGGACTAGAGTGGGTAATCGTCGGAGGAAATTTAGGGGTCGAAATGTGGGGGGCTGAGGTAATTAGTCAGCTGAAATTGGATTATCCTCAACTCCATTTAGGTGTTGTGTTTCCTTTTGCCGAATTTGGTGAGCAGTGGAATGAAGGCAACCAAGAAAAACTGCTTCGCTTAAAACAAGAAGCAGATTACGTTGACTCAGTCAGCCATAAAGCTTACCAGAATCCGCAACAATTACAAAATCATACAAATTTTTTATTGCAACATTCAGACGGTCTTTTAGCAGTTTTTGATCCGGAATTCCCGGGAAAACCGAAATATTTGCTTGATGCTGCCTACAAAGTTGCACAAAATAACGAATATCTCATTGACCTAATTACAATGGATGATTTACAAAATACCTTCTACGAATGATTTTTGTTGCTTTCTAGCTTATTTTTGATAGAATGTTTTAAGAGAGTTTCTAAAAATAAATGAGGTGTATGAATTAATGGCGAATTTAAACTTTAGTCCAAAAGACATTTTGCAACAAGAATTCAAAACAAAAATGCGTGGTTATGATCCCGTTGAAGTTGATGAGTTTTTAGATAACGTAATTAAAGACTATGAAGCATATAACAAAGAAATTTTAGCTTTACAAGAAGAAAATGATCGCTTGCAGGCTAAATTGAGCCAACAAGCGACGAATCCGGCTCCTACACCGAGTCGCGTCCAAACAGAAGTACCTAAAAGTCAAACAGTAACAAATTTTGATATTTTAAAACGTCTATCTAATTTGGAAAAAGAAGTATTTGGTAAAAAATTAGATCAAGATGCTGCTGATCATAGCGAAGTAACCACTCGGGTATCTCAAGCGTTGAACAGTAATTATACCAACGATGAAAATAGCGATGACAATGAACGGACACGTCGTTTCTAATTTTAATTGAAGCTCTGTGATTTTCGGGTAATCGCGGTCTAGCAATAGGCTGAGGAAAGTCCATGCTCGCACAAGCTGCGATGCTTGTAGTGTTCGTGCCTGGCGAAACCATAAGCCAGGGTACTATTTTAGTAACGGCAGGAAAAATTCCTAAGGCGTAAGCTATGGATCAGTATCCTTGAAAGTGCCACAGTGACGAAGCGTTAAAGGAAACTTTAACGGTGGAACGCGGTAAACCCCTCGAGCGAGCAACCCAAACAATGGTAGGGGCACTTCTTTGACGGAATCAAACGAATACAAGAAGGTATCTTTATGATGCAGATAGATGATTACCCCGTGGTTTTTGACCCTGAAAAAACTACGGACAGAACATGGCTTATAGAAAATCACAGGATTCAGGGCTTATTTTAGAAGTAAATTAAAAGCTGGACAAGTGGGTTCGGCTTTTTTTCTTTGCAATCATTTGCATTCAAGTGATTGTCGTGTTTCAATACATTTAAGAACATTTTGTACCTGCGGGTAAAGGAGAATATATGAAAGAACAAACATTTAATTTAGTAGCAACATGTGCCAGTGGACTGGAAGCTTTAGTTGGAAAAGAATTACGCGATTTAGGGATTGAATGTCAAGTAGAAAATGGTCGCGCGCGGTTTAAAGGCGATTTGCAGACAATTGCTACGGCTAATTTGTGGCTTAGAACTGCTGATAGAATCAAAATTGTGGTAGGAGAGTTTGATGCTTATACTTTTGATGAATTATTTGAAAATGTAAAAGCACAACAATGGGAGGATTTATTACCATTGGATGCTGAATTTCCTGTCAGTGGAAAGTCGATTAAATCAAAACTTTACAGCGTGCCGGATTGTCAAGCAATTACTAAAAAAGCGATTGTGGATCGCTTGCGTTCTTATTATCATCGTCCCAGTCATGTGCCTTTGGCTGAAACGGGAGCACTTTTTCCGGTAGAAGTCGCTCTTTTAAAAGACCATGTGATGATAACGCTTGACACAACAGGCCCAAGTCTATTTAAACGCGGGTATCGATTGGAAAAAGGTGGTGCGCCTTTAAAAGAAAATTTGGCAGCAGCGTTAGTGTTGTTAACAAATTGGCATAAAGATCGTCCTTTTGTCGATCCTGTTTGTGGCTCAGGAACAATTTGTATTGAAGCCGCATTGATTGGCCATAACATTGCCCCAGGATTTAATCGGGAGTTTTTATGTGAGGCATGGGATTGGGCAGATGAAACTGTATTTGAAAAGGTAAGAGCTGATGCAGATCTTGCCGCAGATTATGATGTGAAGCTGGATATTAGCGGTTATGATATTAATGGCAGAATGATCGAAATTGCAAAAGCAAACGCAGAAGAAATCGGTTTAGGCGATTCAATTACTTTTAAACAACAGGCTGTCAAAGATTTTACTACGACAAAAGATTATGGTGTGATTGTGGCTAATCCCCCTTATGGCGAGCGCTTGGGTGAGGCAGAAACGGTTCAAAGATTATATAAAGAGATGGGCGATGTTTTGCGTCCGCTAAAAACTTGGAGCAAATATATTTTAACGAGTGATTTACAATTTGAATCATTCTACGGTGCAAAAGCTACTAAAAAACGCAAGTTATATAATGGTGCGTTACGAACAGACTTGTTCCAATATTGGGGTACGCGACCACCACGACAAAAGGAGGAAGCTTAATGAAAGAAAAAGAGTTTTTAACAGAATTAGAAGAATTGGCCTTACTCAATCAAACGTTGGCCTTACTGGATTGGGATAGTCAAACGGGAATGCCAGAAACTGCGGCCGAAGAAAGAGGCGCTGCTAGCGGTTATTTGAGTGGGTTAGCCTTTGAAAAACAAACGAGCTCTAAAATAAAAGAAGCCCTTGATTACTTTGATCACCACGCGGATGAACTTTCTGAGGTTGGAAAAGCAGCCTACCACGTAGTTAAAAAAGATTATGATGAATTACATGCGATTCCTAAAGAATTGATGGTAGAACGAAGCCGTTTATACAGCGAAGCCCATTCTGCTTGGTTAAAGGCAAGAGAAACCAAAAATTTTGCAGATTTTGAACAGGCTTTAGCAGAAAATATTCGTATTACAAAAGAGCTAATTCCCTATTATAAAAAAGATGAGGCAACCGATTATGATGTCTTGCTAAATATGTTTGAACCAGGGATGACAACTGCTGTTTTGGACGCTGTTTTTGCAGAACTTAAAGAAGGTCTCGTAAAAATTCGCCAAGTCATTGCCGAAAAAGGCAGTCAACCAGATATCAGTTTTAAAGATCGAAAAATGACAAAGAACCAACAAAAATATTTTGTTAAAAATTTAGTCGCCGAACTAGGCTTTGATTTTAATCGTGGTCGTCTTGATGATACTGTTCATCCTTTTGCAACACGAATTACTCGTAATGATGTACGTATTACAACTCGTTGGAATGAACAGGATTTTACTATGGGGATTTTCGGTGTCATTCATGAATCAGGTCACGGTATATATGAACAAAGTATTGCCGAAAAATATAATATGACACCAGTTTATGACGCCCCTTCGATGGGGATTCATGAATCGCAATCTTTGTTTTATGAAATTATTATAGGCAGTAAACGCAGTTTTTGGAAAAAACAATATCCAGTTTTTCAAGCGGCTGCTAATGGTACTTTTGATGATATTGACTTCGAAACATTTTATCGCTCTTTAAAAGCTACTGCAGCAAGTCTAATTCGTATTGAAGCAGATAGTCTAACTTATCCTTTACACATTATTATTCGTTACGAGTTGGAAAAAGCACTCTTTAATGACGACCTCGCGGTAGCAGATTTACCCAAAGCTTGGAATGATAAATACGAAGAGTACCTAGGTATTCGTCCTGAAAATGATTTGGTAGGAGTCTTACAAGATGTCCACTGGTCTGGAGGGATGTTTGGTTACTTCCCATCGTATGCGTTAGGTTATATGTATGCTGCGCAATTGCTGCATAGCATAGAAAAGAATCTTGCTGTGGATACATTACTAGAGCAAGGAGACTACGCTCCAATCAAAGCGTGGTTAACTGAACATATTCATCAATTTGGCAGAAGTAAAACACCAAGTGAGCTAATTGAAGCTGCCACAGGAGAGACATTAAATCCGCAATATTTACTCACTTATCTAACTGATCTTTATGAGGATGTTTATCAAATTAAAGGATAGCTAGCAGATTTAATAAAAATAGCTATCAAAATAATGCCAGGCAATTTTGCCTGGCATCTTTTGGGGAAGTGGCTAGAATTTTGGCTGCAACCATGACCAGTTCATGACAAAGAAGAAAATAGATTGTATTACAATAAATGACTGTTCTAATAACATTGTAAACGCTTTATATAAATTGGGGAAATTCGAATTTGCATAAAGGAGAAATAATGGAAAAGATAACTGAAATAATAGCTTTTGCCAAAAATAAACTACAAGATGATTTGACAGGGCATGGTTTTGATCACGCCAAAAGAGTAGCTACATTGGCAAGTCAAATTGCAGAAGGAGAAAAAGCTCAAGTAGATAAAATCGTTTTGTTAGCAGCGGCATATCTCCACGATACCATTGATGATAAAGTCGTTGCAGATGTAACTGTTGCTATTAGTGAATTACAACAGTTTCTTCAAGAAATCGGTTTAACAGTTCAGCAGCAAGAAGAAATTATTTTTATTATTACTAATATGTCTTTTTCAAATGAATTGGGCAAAAAAGTTGCTTTGACTGCTGCAGGACAAATCGTTCAAGATGCGGATCGCTTAGAAGCATTAGGCGCAATAGGGATTTTGCGCACCGCATATTTTGGTGGCAGCCATCAACATCCTTTACACGATCCCACGATAAAACCCGTTAATTTGACGAACAAACAAGAGTATCGGAAAGCAAGTACGGTGATCAATCATTTTTATGAAAAATTGTTTCTCTTACCGGACAAAATGAATACCCAGACGGCATATCATGAAGCGATGCGGCGGCAAAAATTTATGGAAGAATTTTTAAAGGAATTTTACCAAGAGTGGGAACCAGAAGAGTTTGATCGTCTGTAAAAATTATTTAAAACATCTTCTTTTAGCTGATAGTAATTGTTTAGATGTTAGTTGGAATAAGACTTTAAGAAGCTCATTAGTTTAGCCGTTGCTTTTTGGTTACAACACTTATTATTTTTTTTTACTGTAGATATCTCCTATAATTGTCTTAAGGGGGGATAATGATGTTTTACCAACAAGCTATGGAACCTGCTGAGCTTTTGAATACTTTAGCAGCTAATAATGAATGTTTTTTTGTAATTGAAGCGCAATTACCCCAAAAGCACTATCATGTAGCTATTTATAAGTATGAGAAAGAATACTTTTTACTCTTAGACCCTCGTTTATTTCAACAGATTATTAAAACCAGAACTGAAGTCCATGGGGATGAAGAAGAAGTTTTACCTTATATCGAAGAGGCTTTGGAAGAAAATCTTTATCAGCTAGTAGCGGAAGATTATGTAAAATTAGATCTTTATACATTAACAAATTTAGCGCAAAAAAATACTGTCAGTATTCGTTTTTATGAATTTTATTAGGAGCTGTTAAAAATGAAAAAAACAGAGTATTTAACTTTTAAGGATAAGAATTTTATCAAATTATTTCAAAATTTAGGTGAGGATTATTCTGCTGTTGAATTCATTGATGAACAAAACGATGTGGATGTAGTGGTTTTATCGCAAGCAGATTTTAACTATTTGATCAGTCAACTAGACGAAGAATCCCGTAGTCAATATGTTGAAGATAACGATGAATCGGAATTTTTAGAGGACTAAGTCAAAAAAATCAAATTAAATTACCCAAACTAACCGGTGCATTCTTGTTTTCAGCTTGAATGGAAAAAGGAAAGTTTGGGCGTTTTTTATTTGTGTTTTATACAGAATGGCTTATGATTTAAGTTGGGGTGAGATCCGCTTATATGCACGAAAAATATTAACTATAACCAAAAGAATACCTACACCTAATGGTAAATAAAGTAACCAAAAAGGATAATTTAAAACCAACGTTACCCCAGTTTGATCTAATTGGCTTTGTTCTTTTAACGCATATTGCAATACTTGATAACTAAAAGCGACCATAAATCCTGCTATAATAAACAAAACAAATCCGAGATAGGGGATTTTACTTTTTTTACGGAGTACTAAAATTATTCCATATAAAATGATTAGTGCAACAGGAACACCTAATGCAAAATATCTGTTTAACATAATTGCACCTCCTAATAATTATCATACGCTAAACTATATTTTTTGGGAAATATTTAAAAATTTTTATTCGATACCAATAAAACGAAGAAAGGATTTTTTATGTCTGCCTATATTGAACCAATTAAAACAGCTTTATTGATTTTCCCTTTTTTAGCTTTGTTTATTTCCTCTTTTTTCTTTATTTATGAATACCGCAAGTTCGGTCGCTTTATTATTAGCCGTGCCATCATTTTGTATTCTTTTGTTTTTTATTTATTGTGTGCCTACTTTTTGGTGATTTTGCCTTTACCACCCATTAGTGAAGTTGCTCACTACGGAGGACCACATTACGAATTACATTTGGGGGCTTCGTTACACAATTTTCTCAATCAAACTGTTTTAAAAATTAACGATCCAAGTACCTATCTGCCTGCAATGCGTCAAGGTGTTTTTTTAGAACCAGTTTTTAATGTGTTGCTTTTATTGCCATTTGGTGTTTATTTACGCTATTTCTTTGGCTTTTCTTTAAAAAAGACGATTCTAGCTAGTTTTTTATTGTCCTTATTTTTTGAATTAACCCAACTGACGGGACTTTATTTTATCTACCCTCGAAATTATCGCTTAGCAGATGTGAATGATCTTCTTCACAATACGATAGGTGGTACGCTAGGCTATCTATTAGAGCCGTTGTTTACCTTATTACTTCCTTCCCGTGAACAATTAGATGAAACGGCTTATGAAAAAGGGAAGGATGTTACCCTTTTTCGGCGCTTTGCAGCCTTTTTCTTAGACTGGTTTATTATTTACTTCTTTACCTTTATTCTTTCAGTCGGCTTACGTTTAGCTACAAACGGTTATTCTGATAAGTTTTTTGATTCGCCCCTTTGGTATTTTGCTACCATTTTGGTTTATTTTATTTTCTTAAACTATCTATTAAATGGACAAACACTCGGCAAAAAAATCGTACGGATTCGTGTTGTGGAAAATAATCATCAGCATATCACTTTAAAAGCTTTATTTATTCGTTATGGTTTATTGTATTTCGTTTATGGCGGCATCGGACAACTTGGAACGATTTTTGCTCCACTGGTCGGGGATAAAAACCATTTCTTAGTCGGGATTGCCTCTTTTATTACCATTGGCGCAACCATTATCCAATTTTTATTTGTGGTCAATGTCCTGTGGTCTGTTATCCGCAAAAAAAGACAGTTATTTTATGAAAAGAGAAGTGGAACATACGTTATCAGCACAATTTTGCCAAAAGAAATCTGACGTGGCGGTCCTTTTGTGCTATAATCCCTAAGAACATTATGAAAAGAAGGTGGAAACATGCAATTTACGGATTTTCAATTTAAGCCCTTTATATATGAAGCCCTTAAAGAAAAGAAATTTGAAAAACCAACGGAAGTTCAAGAGCGGCTCATTCCGGTCATTCAGCAAAATAGAAGTGTTGTGGGACAGTCACAAACGGGAACCGGCAAGACGCATACATTTTTACTACCCTTATTAGATAAAGTTGATCCAGCTAACGAAAGTGCTCAAGTGGTTATTACTGCACCAAGTCGTGAACTCGCAAATCAAATTTATACGGCAGCAAAACAAATTGCCGATTTTTCACAACCTGCTATTCGAGTTAGCAATTTTGTAGGGGGAACAGATAAGCAAAGACAAATCGATAAATTGAAGCACCAACAACCTCATGTGGTTGTTGGCACACCAGGTCGTTTATTGGATATGATTAATGAACAGGCTTTGTTTATTCATAAAGCATTTGCTTTTGTGGTAGACGAAGCAGATATGACATTAGATATGGGCTTTTTACAAGAAGTCGATCAAATTGCTAGCCGTTTACCTGAGAAAGTTCAAATCTTGGTCTTTTCGGCAACTATTCCCGAAAAATTACGACCATTTTTAAAAAAATACTTGGAAAATCCAGTGATAGAAGAAATTCAACCACAAGCTATCATTGCAGATTCAATTGACAATTGGCTAATTGCGACAAAAGGAAAAGACAGAAACCGGCTTATTTATCAATTATTAACCACCGGTCATCCTTATATGGCATTAGTATTTGCCAACACTAAACAGCACGTTGACGAAATCAGTGATTACTTAAAGGAACAAGGGCTAAAAGTTGCTAAGGTTCATGGGGATATTACGCCACGCGAACGTAAACGGATTATGCGTAATATTCAAAATATGGACTATCAATATGTAGTTGCAACTGATTTAGCTGCCAGAGGGATTGATATCGAAGGAGTTTCTCACGTTATAAATGCTGAAATTCCCAATGATTTAGAATTCTTTATCCATCGGGTAGGGCGGACTGGACGCAACAACCTTGAAGGTACTGCTATTACCCTTTATAGTCCTCAAGATGAAGAAAAAGTGGCTGCCATTGAAAAACTTGGCGTGATTTTTAAACCCAAAGAAATTAAAAATGGTGAAATTGTGGACAGCTATGACCGAAACCGTCGTAAAAAGCGGGAGCAAACCAAAAAAGAGGAATTAGATCCTACGCTAATTGGGCTGGTTAAAAAGAAAAAGAAAAAAATCAAGCCAGGCTATAAGAAAAAAATTCAATGGGCTGTAGATAAAGACAAAAAACAAAAACGCAAAGTTGAAAAACGACAACAGCTGCGGTCTGCCCGTAAACACAAGAAAAAATCAAGCCAATAATAAAAAAACGCTCCCATTAGACTGTGTAGATTATGGTCTATGGGCGCGTTTTTTTTGCTCACTTTCCTTTTAAGAAAGAAGAGATATTTTTGGACATATTATAATGCTTTTTCCATTTTGCGACACCAAACTCCGTCTTCTAAAAAAGGAGCACTACAAATTTGATAGTTCATTTTGAGGTAAAAGGGGATCGCTGCTAGTTCTGCTGATAAACTCGCGCGGGTATAGCCATCGCTAAACGCGTGTCTTTCGTAAAATGTGAGTAATTTTTTTCCAATGCCTTTGTGGCGCCACGCTTTTGCGACACAAAAACGATCCGGCTGTATCGTTTGATTATCCAAGGCTTGATAACGGATGGTGGCGATTGCTTGTTCGTTATGAAAAAATACAAAATATTTGGCCTGACTGCTATCAAAAGCATCAAACTCTAATTCGGGTTTGATTTTTTGTTCCAAAACAAAAACGTGATAACGAATGTAAAAAGCAGCAGCTTGCAAATAACAATCCGATCCAAAAGAAATTTTATCCATAATAGACTCCAATCGTGCTATACTTAATTTTAGCAAGTTTTCATAAGAATAGCATAGTAATTGTTTGAAGGGGAATTTCGATGAATTTATTTGAAATGCTACGTTGGAATAATTGGAAAAATTTAACAGATGAGACAAAAATCCAAGCTTTTCAACAAGTTTTGATGTATTTTGTCAGTCCGTTAAAAGAAATTACCAATCTTGAATTATTAACTTATCAACTGGATGGGGTAAAATGTCGTACTTTTGAATTAGAAATTGATGGCGAGGCTTTCGTGTTTGTGCCCGGCCAAAACGAAGCAATCTTAGGTTGGGATTTAGGTGTTCAAAGTTTACCTACGAATGCCTGGTCAACGATGGAAAAGAATACTCTGACTGAATCAGATAAAAAAATTATCAATGAATATCAATTAACAAATTTGGACAACTGGGATCTCTATGTTGACTTACATACTTCACCTTTACGTAAAAAAGATATCCCGCCAATGCTTGTCCAAAAACACGCTTTACCGGCGGGTACGCGTTATTTGGGGATGTTAGATACCATTACAGGTGAATTCACAGGCGATGTTGAAAAATTTAGTCCGTTTGCAGACAAAATTAAAGAACAATTTGTCGGCCCGCAAACATTTGCCGAAAGCTTAAATTTTTCATTGCCCTATCATGTTTTAGCACCCAATGAATTCTATTTAGAAATTGCCGATGGCACGGATAGCTACTACGTCTTTCAGCATTTTGATTGCACACAGACAAGCTTAATTCACACTATTCAAAATGACGGTTTTGATTTATTAAGTGAAGATCAGTGGGAATTTACGGTGGGGGCGGCAACACGTAAGTTATTTCGCTGGGGAAATGCAGCCGATGTAGATGAAAGTTACTGGGGCAGACAAGTCAAAACTTTAAAAGAAGGTCCTAATATGTTTGGGGTAGTAATAAATGGTGGTGCTAATCGCTATGAAATAACGACCGAAGCAGTTTTGAAAATGGACCATACCACAAAAAGTGCGCTTCCGTTGTTAACATTATTACCAGAAGCCACTTATTATCGCGCCAATCGTCGTTTAAAAGCGGATGAAAAGTTAACGCCCCAAGATTTTTTATATCGCAAAGCAATTTTAATAGAATTAGATTAAATCGTTGACAAGTGTGGGTTTGTCACCTATACTTTGTAAGGAAAAAGGATATGACCAGACAGCTTCTTTGTTACAGAAAGCTTTTGATTGCTGAGAAAAAAGCACAAATCTGTTTGTGGTTGCTCCCTTTTGAATTTCAGTAGCAATACTGACGCAACTCTGCGTTATAGAGCTTAAGAGGTAATGAATGACATCATTGCAAACAAGGTGGTACCGCGGTTTTCGTCCTTGTCTTGCAGTGGTGTCTTATTTTTTTGTGAAAGTAGGAGAAATAATGAAAGAATTATCTAGCGGCCAAGTCCGCCAAATGTTTTTAGACTTCTTTAAGTCAAAAGGACATAGTGTTGAACCCAGTGCGTCTTTAGTTCCAGTTAATGATCCCACTCTTTTGTGGATTAACTCTGGTGTAGCTACGCTAAAAAAATATTTTGATGGGTCCGTTGTGCCGGAAAATCCCCGGATTACCAATGCGCAAAAATCAATTCGGACCAATGATATTGAAAATGTTGGGAAAACGGCCCGTCACCATACCATGTTTGAAATGTTAGGTAATTTTTCGATTGGTGATTACTTTAAAAGAGAAGCGATTCATTGGGCTTGGGAATTTTTGACTGATGAAAAATGGATGGCTTTTGATCCGGAAAAATTATATGTTACCGTTTATCCAAAAGATACAGAAGCAAAGCGAATTTGGCATGAAGAAGTCGGTCTTCATTTAGATCATATTGTCGAAATTGAGGATAATTTCTGGGATATCGGCGCAGGTCCTAGTGGTCCAGATACTGAAATTTTTTATGACCGTGGCGAAGAATTTAATGATTTGGCTGCTGACGATCCAGAAAATTACCCTGGTGGAGAAAACGAGCGCTATTTAGAAATTTGGAACTTAGTCTTTTCTGAATTTAATCACAAGCCAGATGATACTTTTGAACCATTGCCTCATAAAAATATTGATACGGGAATGGGATTAGAACGGATGGTTTCCATCGTTCAAAATGCGCCAACAAACTTTGAAACTGATCTATTTATGCCAATAATTAAAGAAGTTGAAACTTTAAGTGGTAAATTCCAATACGGAGACGCACCACAAACAGATATTTCTTTTAAAGTTATTGCCGATCATATTCGCGCTTTAGCTTTTGCCATTGGTGATGGTGCACTACCTTCAAACGAAGGACGGGGTTATGTTTTACGTCGTTTGTTACGTCGCGCTGTTATGCATGGTAAAAAATTAGGCATTGACCAAGCTTTCTTATACAAATTAGTTCCGGTTGTAGGTAAAATCATGAACAGCTATTACCCGGAAATATTGGAGCAACAAGAGTTTATTGAAAAAGTAATTCGGACAGAAGAAGAACGTTTCCACGAAACAATCAATGAAGGGTTGGAAATTTTGACTCAAGTCATTGAAAAAGTGAAGGTTGAGAAAAAAGATACATTAAGTGGCGAAGATATTTTCAAATTGTATGACACTTATGGTTTTCCAGTTGAATTGACTGAAGAAGTTGCCGAAGATGAAGGCCTAAAAGTAGACCATGCTGGTTTTGAAGCCCAAATGCAAGCACAAAGAGAACGCGCTCGTGCTGCGCGCAATACGGATATGTCAATGGGGGTACAATCTGCTTTATTAACCGAAATTAAAGTAGATAGTAAATTTGTTGGGTATACTAACTATGAGACTGAAAGTGAATTACTGGTTGTCATTCAAGATGAAGCAGTTGTTAGTGAAGTGAAGGCTGGAGAGGCGCAATTAATTTTTGCCCAAACACCATTTTATGCTGAAATGGGTGGACAAGTTGCTGATACTGGTATTATTTGTGATTTAGAAGGTAATATTGTGGCAGAAGTTCACGATGTGAAAAAAGCACCAAACGGCCAATTTTTACACACTGTTACGATTCAAGCACCAGTAACAGAAGGGACGACTTACTTCTTACAAATTAATGTGGGGCGCCGTAATCGGATCATCAAAAACCACACTGCGACCCATTTGTTGCATAAAGCATTAAAAGAAGTATTAGGAAATCACGCTAATCAAGCTGGTTCATTAGTAGCACCAGGTCATTTACGTTTTGACTTTACTCATTTTGGGCAAGTAACTACAGAAGAGTTGCGTCAAATGGAAGCAATTGTTAACCAAAAAATTTGGGAAGCTCTTCCAGTTGTAACGATTGAAACAGATATCGATACCGCAAAAGGGATGGGTGCGATGGCTCTCTTTGGCGAAAAATATGGTCATGACGTGCGTGTAGTAAATATTGCGGATTGGTCCATTGAACTTTGTGGTGGGACCCATGTTGCCAATACAGAAGATATCGGTATTTTTAAAATCGTTGCAGAATCTGGTATTGGAGCAGGCGTACGCCGCATTGAAGCAGTAACAAGTAAAGAAGCGTATGAATTACTTTACAGTGAAGAAACACAATTAAAAGAAATCGCGACAATTGTAAAATCACCACAATTAAAAGAAGTCGTGACAAAAACAGAACAATTACAACAACAGTTAAAAGATTTACAAAAAGAAAATGAACAGCTGGCAAGTAAGTTGGCAAATCAACAAGCAGGCGATGTTTTCAAAAATGTTGAAACTGTAAATGGTATCTCATTTATCGCGGCTGAAGTAAAAGTTAAAGATATGAACCAATTGCGTCAATTGGCTGACCAATGGAAACAAAAAGCTACTTCTGATGTTTTAGTGTTAGCAAATGCGAGTGATCAAAAAGTTAACTTATTGGCAGCAATGTCTCCGGATTCTGTAGCCCGCGGCTTAAAAGCAGGTGATTTAATTAAGATGATTGCTCCTCTTGTTGGCGGCGGTGGTGGCGGCCGACCAGATATGGCGCAAGCCGGTGGTAAAAATCCAGCAGGGATTAAAGACGCTTTAGCAAAAGTAGCTGAGTTTTTACAACAAGCTTAATAACACAATCTAAAATAGCTATTTTCTAAATAGTATGTAAAACTTATGACCCGAATTATGGTGCAGTTTTCTCTTTTTGCTAGCTTTTTCAAAAAGCATTTGCAAATGGGAAAACCAACCAAATTCGGGTTATTATTTATGTCCATTCAGGGGACATTTTTCAATTCATTTAGACGACAATTATTTTTTGTCAAATATGACCTTAAATTTGTTTGAAATTGGCAAACAAGGTAAAATGAAGAGAAGTTTAGGGTAAGGAGTTTATCGGCAATGCTGAATTATTTTATAAAAAAGATTAACACCAAAGATTCGAATAAAATACGAACTTCTTTTGGTTTTTTAGCGGGAAGTTTAGGTCTGGTATCAAATGGACTTTTGTTTGTGATGAAGTTTCTAATTGGCCTTTTTGCGCAAAGTGTTTCCATCATGGCAGATGCCATCAACAGTTTAAGTGATACCGCTTCTTCTGTTTTGACTTTAGTGGGTTTTCGGATTGCAGCCAAGCCTGCAGATAAAGAGCATCCATATGGTCATGAGCGCTTTGAATACATCAGCGGCTTTATGATTTCGATTATTATTACATTTGTAGGGTTCCAATTTCTAATTTCATCGATAGAAAAAATTATGGATCCTAGCAATATCAAACTTTCACCATTAGTTTTTATAATTTTATTATTATCCATTGTGATTAAGATTTGGCAGAGTTTTATGTATCAAAAAATCGCGGCCAAAATTGATTCTGAAACTTTGAAAGCCTCCTCACAAGATAGTTTAAATGACGTTATTACCACCGCTGCGGTTCTTCTCTCGGCATTGGTTGAGCTTTTCACTGGCCTTCACATTGATGGCTGGATGGGACTTTTGATTGCACTTTATATTTTATATAGCGGTCTGAAGATGGTAAAAGAATTTATTGATGAACTATTAGGAAGCCGACCTAGCGCAGAAGAAATCTTAGTGATGGAAGAACATTTAAAAGAATACCCCGCTATTTTGGGTTATCACGATTTATTAGTTCACAGCTACGGGCCTAAAAAGCAGTTTGCTACAGTGCATATTGAAGTTGATGATACTTGGAGTTTAAATCATGCCCATGATATCATTAATAGTATCGAAAAAGACTTTCGCGAAAATTTGAAAGTGGAACTTGTTTGTCATCTTGATCCAGTGGCTGTGAAAAGTCCTGAGTATCAACAAAAATGGGAAATCGTCAAAGAAGCAATCACAGCTTTGCAATTGAATTTGAGGGTCCATGATTTTCGCATTGAAAAAAATCAGCTGTCTTTTGACGTAGTAGTTCCCCCTAAATGTCCCCAGACAGATGCTGAGATACGTAAAAAATTGACGAATTACTTAACGACTCGATTAGGAGACGTCACTTTAGAAATAACTTTTGATCATAATTACTTATTATAATTGAACGAAAATCAAGATAAAGGAGTTTAGCCTATGACGATTCAACAGGATTTAAGTATTTTGCAATCTGTTTTTCTATTGGTAATTTTTATCAATACCATTGGCGCGTTGATTACTGTCTTTCGTAAGCCACGATCGATTACCAGTATTTTAGCATGGTCTTTAACATTGGTTTTTATTCCAATTATCGGCTTTATAGTCTATTTATTCTGTGGCCGTGGAATTGATGGGGAAACAGTTTATAAATATGACCTCGAAACAAATCGAAAAGTTAAAGAAATTAACGCTTTGATACAAAAAAATAATAAACGTTATGACGCAGAAGAAGTGGAAATTGAACTAAAGTTATTAGAACGTTACTTAAAATCAGTTGACGAATCTCCTTTAACTCGCGGAAACAGCGTAACGCTTTATACAGATGGTAATGAGAAATTTCAAGCTTTATTTGAAGATATAAAAGCCGCAGAAGATAATATTCACGTTGAATATTATGCCTTTTTTCCAGATCGAATTGGTCACCAATTTTTACAATTGTTAATTGAAAAAGCAAGAGCTGGTGTTGAAGTGCGGCTGATTTATGATCCATGGGGCGCAAAAGGATCAAGTGACAAATTTTTTCAACCTTTAGTAGCCGCAGGGGGCAAAGTAGCAGCGTTTATTACTTCTCGGGATTTAATTCGTAAAACCCGTTTAAACTATCACTTGCATCGAAAAATTGTGGTTATTGATGGCAAAATTGGTTGGACAGGTGGTTTTAATGTCGGAGACCAATATTTAGGTCGGAGTGAAAAATTTGGCTATTGGCGCGATACCCATGGTCGAATTGTTGGAACTGCAAGTTTTAGTTTACAAGAAATTTTTATTCGAGACTGGAATGCTTCTGTTAAAGACAAAACAGATCAGCTTGATTATGAAGCCCGCTATTTTGTTGTGACGGAAAATACAGGTGGAGAAGCCGAAATTCAAGTAGTAGCAGATGGTCCAGAAAATCAAATTGATATTTTGAAAAGTGCATTTGTGAAGATGATCTTATCTGCTAACGAAAAGGTCTGGATTCAAACACCATACTTAATTCCCGACGATGTAATGTTTAACGCCTTAGTTACAGCAGCACGTTCGGGTGTAGATGTACGGGTAATGATTCCGAATATGCCTGATCATCCTTTTATTTATCGGGCGACACAGTATTATGCTAATTTATTGCATAAACGCGGCGTTAAGATTTATCAATATGAAAATGGTTTTTTACATGCGAAGACAATTGTAATGGATGATAATCTTTGTTCATTTGGCTCGACTAATCAAGATATTCGTAGCTATGAGTTGAATTTTGAAGTAAATGCTTTTGTTTATGATGAAACATTGACAAAACAAATGCAACAAATCTTTTTATCTGATCTAGAGAAATGTTATGAATTAACCGATGAAATTATCGCCAAGCAGTCATATTGGCTACGATTTAAACAAAACTTTTCTCGGTTGTTGTCGCCAATCTTATAGAATAAGGCCAATCATGTAGGATAGCTTTTTGCTAAACCATCACAGCTGTGCTCCACTTTTTTAAGAGTTACACGTGCGCCGAGTAGAACGTGTCTATTCTCTTCAGTAAAAGCCCCCAACGATTAAATTACAAAGGAAAAGGTCACTTTGTTTTTAAGCGGGCGTTGGGGGCTTTTATTGCATAAAGTTGAAACCCTTTAACTTTTTTTCTGTAATGCTTTTTGTAATCCTTGTCTTGCCAATTGATCGGCACCTTTATTTTTATTTTCAGGAAGCCATTGTAGGATTAATAATGTAAAGTTTGGCAGCAAAGCTTGAATTTTTTGAAAAATTTCTTGGAAATTTTCGTTATTAGTGTAGTTTTTATCCACCGTTTGGACTAGAATCTTACTATCGGAATAAACAAAGATTGTTTCACTCGTATAATTGTGGCGTTTTAAATACATCAGTAACTCATAAAATGCCCAAAATTCTGCCTGATGGTTACTCATTGTTCCAGTTAGAGGCAGCGGAATTTGTTCATGAAGATTTTCGGCAACTAAAAGTATTCCAGCACCACTAGGACCTGGATTTCCTTTTGTTGCAGCATCAATGTAGGCTTTAATCAATACATTCATCCTTTTTAAATTTTGTGATTTAACTTTAACAGAAGAGGGGCAATTTGTAAGCATGAAAAATAGAAAATATCGTTGGCAGCCTGAACTTGCTGTCAGTATCATTTATTGGTCATTAACATTCATTGTTCTCTTTTATAGTTTGACGTTGTCCTTAGAAAATACGCGCCCTTATTGGAAAAGTAATTTGGTCATGGTCTTCTTTTTCGTCTGTGTTATAATTGGCTGTCTGCGTCGTTTTGTTCTGACGGAAGACCATATTATTGTTTTTTTTGCCCGTTTTTGGAAAAAGCAGGAGTTTTATTATCATAATATTACCCGTGTTGCCCTTGTTCCTAATGGAATTGAGTTTTTATATTTAGGAAAAGAATATCATTTTCTAATGCGAAAGAAAACAAAAAATGCTTTTGTAGCAGCGCTTCAAGCTCACATTTCGACAGAAAAATTTGTGACAAAAGATAGTGACCTATTTCAATAAAAATAACAAAGGAGTATGGAGATGGCCACAAGTGCAGATTTATTTTTGGCAAGTTTTAATCGAATTAACAAGTGGTTGAAAGATCAATTGGACAATCCAAAAAATATGGGTTTTAGCGAGATGGTACGCCGCTTAAATAAAAAGCCAGAACTTTTAGCCAATGAGTATATGGATGATCTATTGCAAATGGCACAATTAAGAAATGCGATTGTCCACGATCAAATTGGGACGGATTTTGTCATTGCAGAACCCAATGAGTGGGTAGTAAAACGAATTACAGAAATTGAAGATGCTTTATTACAACCGGAGCTTGTTTTGCCCCGTTTTCAAAAAAAGGTGACGGGTTTTGAAATTACTCTGCCCATTCATGAGATTTTGAAAACAATCGCTAAAAAGCGTTACTCACAATTTCCCTTATATCAAAAAGGAAAATTCAAAGGTTTAATAACTTTGCGTGCACTAGGATATTGGTTTGCGAAAGAAAGTGTTAAAGGAGAAATTATTCTAGGCAACCGGTTGGCTGACGAGTTGATTATTGCAGATGGAAAAGTAACCAATTATCAATTTGTAGACAGTACCACTACTGTCGCTCAAGCGAAAAATATGTTTCATCAAAATGCTTTATTAGAAGCAATTTTAATTACGCGAGACGGGGATCCTGATGGAAATTTATTAGGTATTATTCGCCCACGGGATTTATTTAATGTTTAAGAAATGAGTTGAATTTATGTTATTTTTTATTATTATTGCTGCAGTTTTGATAGTAGCAGATCAATTGGTTAAAGCTTGGATTGTGGCAAATATTGCTTTAGGTGAATCCGTGTCTCTGGTAAAAAACTTTTTTTCTTTAACGTATTATCAAAACACTGGTGCCGCTTGGAGTATGTTAGAAGGGCAAATGGGCTTTTTTACCATTGTCACAATTATTGCAGTTGGCGTTTGCGGTTATTTATTATATAAGAATCGTCATGGTGCTAAGTTATATTCTTTAGGGTTAAGTTTGGTACTTGCCGGTGCTCTTGGCAACTTCATTGATCGTGTGCGTTTGGGTTATGTAGTAGATATGTTTCAAACGGATTTTGTCTCATTTCCGATTTTTAATGTGGCTGATTCTTACCTTGTGATCGGCGTCATTTTGATTTTTATTTACATTTTATTTGAAGAGCACTTTAAAGGAGCAAAATCATGAATGAACTTTTAATCATTATAAAAGAAAATGGCCCGAGAATTGACAAGGCGTTAACGGAGTACTTACCAGATTATACGCGTTCACAGATACAGCTGTGGCTCAAAGAAGGCGTTGTCTTTTTAAACGGACAGCCTTTAAAAGCAAATTATAAAGTAAAGGCTGGGGATGAAATCGTAATTAAAATTCCTGAGCCCGAAACTTTAGACTTAGTGCCGGAAAATCTTGCTTTGGAGATTGTTTATGAAGATGAAGATGTGGCTGTAGTCAATAAGCCACAAGGAATGGTGGTTCATCCTTCTGCTGGACATAGTCATGGAACGTTAGTTAATGGACTGTTATTTCAACTAAATAATTTATCAACCATTAACGATGTTGTCCGTCCTGGAATTGTTCATCGCATTGACAAGGATACTTCAGGATTATTGATGGTTGCTAAAAATAATGCGGCGCATGAATCTTTGGCAGCGCAATTAAAGGACAAAACTAGTTTACGTAAATATATTGCTTTAGTGCATGGGGATATTGCACATGAAAAAGGCACGATTGAAGCACCGATTGGGCGATCTAAAGTTAATCGTAAAATGCAGGCTGTTCGAGAAGACGGTAAGCCTGCTATTACACATTTTACTGTTTTAGAACGCTTTGGCGACTTTACTCTTGTTGAGCTGCAATTGGAAACGGGGCGCACACATCAGATCCGCGTTCATATGCAATACATTGGTTTTCCTTTGGCAGGGGATCCAACTTACGGTCCCAAAAAAACTTTAAAGGGGAATGGCCAGTTTTTACATGCCAAATTGTTAGGATTTACTCATCCACGCACACATGAAAAAATGGTTTTTGAAGCACCACTACCAGCAGTGTTTGAAAAAACATTAGCAAACTTACGAAAAAAAGATTGATTTTTGCTTTAAAGAAGTGTAGTCTATTTCTAGGAAAACTAAATAGTAATCCTTTAAGAGTAGTCCCGTGAGGCTAAGAAGGAGTTGAGCAAGAACTTTAGTAAGGTGCGCCTTAGTAGAACTTGCCTAGTGAATTGTAGTAAAAAGGGTCAGTGGATCCAGATACTAAATCAATTATCACTCCTGCCTAATTTCGGGTAGGAGTTTTTTTGTCTTTCAAATGAACGAGGAGGAAAAAAATGGCAGTAAAAGAAGTAGTAGATGCAGTAACAATGAAGCGCGCTTTGACTCGGATCACTTATGAGATTATCGAACGCAATCACGGTATTGAGGATTTGGTTTTAGTCGGAATTAAAACCAGAGGGATTTATATTGCCCAGCGTATCGCCGAACGTTTGCAACAATTAGAAGGTATCGAGGTACCGGTGGGAGAATTAGATATTACCCTTTATCGCGATGATGCCAAAAAAGATGATGATCCGACTGTTCATGCATCCGATATTCCAGTCAATTTGGAAGGTAAAGAAGTAATCGTAGTCGATGATGTTTTATTTACAGGACGTACTATTCGGGCTGCATTGGATGCAATTATGGATTTTGGCCGCCCTCGGAAGATTTCGTTAGCCGTATTAGTAGATCGTGGTCATCGAGAACTCCCAATTCGGGCTGATTATGTTGGAAAAAATATTCCAACTTCCTTAGCAGAACAAATTATTGTGGAAATGGAAGAAGTAGACGGCAAAGACCGTATTGTCATAAATAAAGAAACGGAATAAAAACTGAACGCCAAATAGGTAGGGGGAAAAAAGATGATTATCCAACAAGAAAGAATTAGTCTAAAACACTTATTAACAGTCGAAGCTTTAACGGACCAAGAAGTGATGGGGTTAATCCGTCGTGGACAAGAGTTTAAAAACGGTGCGAAATGGACACCAGAAAAAGAACAATATTTCGCTACGAATCTATTTTTTGAAAATAGTACCCGTACCCACAAAAGTTTTGATGTGGCAGAAAAGAAATTAGGAATTGAAGTGATTGAATTTGATGCTTCGACTAGTTCTGTTCAAAAAGGAGAAACATTATACGATACTGTTTTAACAATGTCCGCATTAGGGGTAGATGTGGCAGTCATTCGCCACGGAGATGAAAATTATTATGACGATTTGATTCAAAGTAAAACAATCCAATGCGGCATTATTAACGGTGGCGACGGCAGTGGACAACACCCTACTCAATGTTTATTAGACTTAATGACAATTTATGAAGAATTTGGTCGGTTCGAAGGATTAAAAGTTGCAATTGTCGGCGATATTACACATTCGCGAGTAGCAAAATCCAATATGCAGATGTTAAAACGTTTAGGTGCACAAGTTTTCTTCTCTGGTCCTGCCCAATGGTATGATGAAGAATTTGAAGTATATGGTCACTACCTACCATTAGACGAACTTGTTGGTGAAGTAGATGTGATGATGATGCTACGGGTCCAACATGAACGTCATGATGGCAATGAAAGTTTTTCAAAAGAAGAATATCATCAACAATACGGCTTAACAGTTGGTCGCGCCAAGAAGATGAAAGAAGGTGCGATTATTATGCATCCGGCACCGGTTAATCGCGACGTTGAATTGGCAGATTCATTAGTGGAAGGTTATCAAGCCCGGATTATTCAACAAATGACCAATGGTGTTTTTGTTCGTATGGCAATTTTAGAAGCAGTTTTAGCTGGTAGAGCTTAAATTCAATGAATAAGAAGATGTGCTATTTATTAGTCATCTCTTTTACAGTAAATAGCGCAATTTCCCTACAAATTTTAGGAGGATGATTATGAAAACACTCATTCAAAACGGTAAAATCAATACTTATGAAAATCACTTAACAACAGCAGAAATTTGGATTGAAGATGGGGTGATTCAGGCAATCGGCACCGCTTTTGATCCAAACCTTTTTGATGAAGTGTTTGATGCTAAAGGGCAGTTAATCACTCCAGGTTTAGTAGATGTCCACGTACACTTAAGAGAACCAGGATTTGAATACAAGGAGACTATTAAAACGGGAAGTCAAGCCGCTGCAAGAGGTGGATTTACAACCGTTTGTGCGATGCCCAATTTGAATCCTGTTCCAGATACGGTTGAAAAATTTGAAAAAATCCAAGCGATTATTAAATCTGACGCCGTAGTAAAAGTTTTACAATACGCTCCCATCACAGAAGAATTGCGCAGTGATGTTTTAACCGATCAAAAGGCTCTAAAAGCTGCGGGCGCCTTTGCTTTTACAAATGATGGCGTTGGTGTTCAAACAGCGGGAACCATGTATTTGGCAATGAAAGAAGCTGCAGCCAATAATATGGCACTTGTAGCCCACACAGAAGATGAATCGCTGTTGTTTGGTGGAGTTATGCATGCCGGCAAGAAAGCAGAAGAGCTCGGCTTACCTGGAATTTTAAGTGCGACTGAAAGTTCTCAAATTGCTAGAGATTTAATTTTGGCTGAAGAAACTGGTTGTCACTATCATGTTTGCCATGTTTCTACTAAAGAAAGCGTACGGATTATTCGTGAAGCAAAAAAAGCAGGAGTTCATGTTACTGCTGAAGTTTCTCCCCACCACTTAATTTTATCAGAAGAAGAAATTCCCAATGACTTTGGTTACTGGAAAATGAATCCACCATTACGAGGGACCGCAGACAGAGATGCTTTAATTGAAGGCTTATTAGATGGCACAATTGACTGCATTGCGACTGATCATGCACCCCATGGTTTTGAAGAAAAAAATCAAAGTTTCCTAAAAGCGCCTTTTGGAATTGTCGGTTCAGAATATGCTTTCCAATTGATTTACACTCATTTTGTCAAAACCGGCATTTTCACATTAGAACAAGTAATTGCATGGATGGCCACAAAACCAGCAGCAATTTTTGGCTTACAAGCTGGACGCTTGCAAATTGGGCAACCCGCTGATTTAGCTGTCTTTGCTATAAATGAAGAATCTGAAATTGACGCTGAAAAATTCTTATCCAAAGCAGTTAATACACCTTTTAATCACGAGAAAGTTTATGGCGAGACCTTGTTAACATTTGTTGACGGTCAAGTAGTTTGGCAAAAAGGGGAGTAAGTATGAAACGATGGTTAATCTTAGAAGACGGCACCTACTTTGAAGGGGAAGGTTTTGGCGCTGGCAACAATGTATTTGGTGAAATTGTTTTTACTACCAGTATGACCGGTTACCAGGAAACTATTACTGATCAAAGTTTTAATGGACAAATTATTACGTTCACCTATCCAATGGTAGGAAATTATGGGATTAACCGGGATGACTATGAATCCATTGCACCTACATGTAAAGCGGTTGTGGTCAAAGAACATGCGCGGCTTGCGAGTAATTGGCGTAATCAAATGACATTGGATGATTTTTTAAAACGAAAAGAAATTCCAGGTATTGCCGGAATTGATACTCGGGCATTAACACGAAAAATTCGAAAATATGGCACTATGAAAGCCAGTATTGTGGCAGAAGAAGATTTTACCCATGCTTATGATCAATTAAAAGCAGCCGTTTTACCCAGCAATCAGGTAGCTCAAGTTTCCACTGCAAAACCTTACCCGAGTCCTGGTGTAGGTCATAACGTCGTAGTGATTGATTTTGGCTTAAAACATAGTATTTTACGGGAACTGTCAAAACGAAATTGTAATTTAACTGTCTTGCCTTATAACACTAAGGCAGCCACGATTTTGGAGTTGTGTCCAGACGGTGTCATGCTAACCAATGGACCGGGAGATCCTAAAGATGTGCCAGAGGCTATTGAAATGATTCGAGAAATTCAAGGCCAAGTTCCAATTTTCGGCATCTGTTTGGGGCATCAATTATTCTCATTAGCAAATGGTGCAGACACATTCAAAATGAAGTTTGGCCATCGGGGATTAAATCATCCGGTGCGAGAAATCGCAACAGGACGGATTGATTTTACTTCTCAAAACCATGGCTACGCAGTGGAGGCAAACTCCATTGATAATGAGCGCTTAATGATAACCCACATAGAAGTGAATGATGGCACCATCGAAGGCGTGCGCCATAAAAACCATCCTGCATTTACGGTTCAGTTTCATCCTGATGCAGCACCAGGGCCTCATGATGCCCTGCACTTATTTGATGAATTTATTGAAATGATGGATGCATGGAAGGAGCAAAAAGATGCCAAAGCGGACGGATATTAAAAAAATTATGGTAATCGGTTCTGGTCCAATTATCATTGGCCAAGCGGCTGAATTTGATTATGCCGGCACTCAAGCGTGTTTGGCTTTGAAAGAAGAAGGATATGAAGTTGTTTTAGTCAATTCCAATCCAGCAACCATTATGACAGACAAAGAAATTGCCGACAAGGTTTATATTGAACCCATTACTTTTGAATTTGTTTCCCGGATTTTACGTAAAGAAAATCCTGATGCCCTCTTACCGACATTAGGCGGACAAACGGGGTTGAATATGGCAATTGAGCTGGCTGCTTCTGGTATTTTGGCAGAGTTAGAAATTGAACTTTTGGGTACTAAACTTACTGCGATTGATCAAGCCGAAGATCGTGATTTATTTAAACAGTTAATGGAAGAACTCGGACAGCCGATTCCTGAATCTGCGATTATCAATACAGTAGCTGAAGCAGTGGCTTTTGCTACTGAAATTGGTTATCCCGTGATCGTTCGTCCTGCCTTTACTTTAGGCGGAACAGGTGGTGGGATGTGTGATAACGAAGAAGAATTACGCCTTATCGCTGAAAATGGCTTGAAATTATCACCGGCTACGCAATGCTTAATTGAAAAAAGTATCGCAGGTTTTAAAGAAATCGAATACGAAGTGATGCGAGACTCAGCAGATAATGCCATTGTCGTTTGCAATATGGAAAATTTTGATCCGGTTGGAATTCATACAGGAGATTCTATCGTCTTTGCACCAAGCCAAACATTATCAGATATCGAATATCAAATGTTGCGGGATGCTTCTTTATCCATTATTCGCGCGTTGAAAATTGAAGGTGGCTGTAATGTTCAACTCGCGCTAGACCCACATAGTTTTAATTATTATGTCATTGAAGTGAACCCGCGCGTTTCCCGCTCTTCAGCTCTTGCTAGTAAAGCTACGGGATATCCAATCGCCAAGTTAGCTGCCAAAATTGCTGTAGGTTTAACCTTAGATGAGATGAAAAACCCGGTTACAGAAACAACCTATGCTGAATTTGAACCAGCCTTAGATTATGTTGTAGCCAAAATTCCGCGTTGGCCCTTTGATAAATTCGAAAAAGGGGAACGTATTTTAGGTACACAAATGAAAGCTACTGGTGAAGTGATGGCGATTGGCCGCAATATTGAAGAATCACTGTTAAAAGCGGTCCGTTCTTTAGAAATTGGAGTCTGCCATGTTGAAATAAAGGAATTAGCTGAATTAAGTGATAATGAACTAACAGAAAAGATGATTAAAGCACAAGATGACCGTCTTTTTTATGTGACTGAAGCGATTCGACGCAACTACTCTATTACAGAAATTGCAGAAATGACCAAAATCGATCTTTTTTTCTTAGATAAGTTGTTGCATATTGTTGAATTAGAAAATGCCTTAGAAAAGACGCCAAATGATCTCGGTATTTTAAAAAAAGCCAAACAAAATGGCTTTACAGATAAAAAGATTGCCACTCTTTGGCAAATGACAGAAGAGGAAGTACGCAGTTTTCGTACAGAACATAACTTGCAGCCTGTCTACAAAATGGTAGATACTTGTGCCGCTGAATTTGAATCAGAAACACCTTATTTTTACAGTAGTTATGAATTTGAAAATGAGAGTCAAGTGACAGAAAAGCCTTCTGTTTTAGTGCTAGGCTCCGGACCTATCCGGATTGGTCAAGGAGTAGAGTTCGACTACGCTACTGTTCACTCTGTTAAAGCAATTCAAGCGGCAGGTTATGAAGCAATCATTATGAATAGTAACCCGGAAACTGTTTCTACTGACTTTTCGATTTCGGACAAATTGTATTTTGAACCTTTAACGTTAGAAGATGTTTTAAATGTGATTGAATTAGAACAGCCAATCGGAGTTATCGTGCAGTTTGGCGGACAAACCGCAATTAATTTAGCAGAACCACTACAAAATGCGGGTGTCAGAATTTTAGGAACGAGCATTGAAGACTTAGATCGCGCAGAAAATCGGGATTTATTTGAACAAGCACTAAAAGAGCTTGATATACCGCAACCCCCTGGGGAAACAGCGATAAATCATCAAGAAGCTGTTGCGATTGCTGAAAAAATCGGCTATCCTGTCTTAGTTAGACCAAGTTATGTTTTAGGTGGACGGGCAATGGAAATCGTGGAAAATAAAGCGGATCTAGAAGATTATATGAAAAATGCAGTTAAAGCATCCCCGGAACATCCCGTTTTAGTCGATCGCTACTTAACCGGCAGTGAATGTGAAGTTGATGCCATTTGTGATGGTCACACCGTTTTAATTCCAGGTATTATGGAACATATAGAACGAGCAGGGGTACATTCCGGAGATTCAATGGCAGTTTATCCACCTCAATTTTTAAGTCCCGAAATACAAGCCACTATTGCAGAATACACTGAAAAATTAGCCTTAGGTTTAAATTGTATTGGCATGATGAATATTCAATTTGTCATCAGCGAGAATAAAGTTTATGTTATTGAAGTAAATCCGAGAGCCAGCCGAACAGTACCATTTTTAAGTAAAGTAACCGGCATTCCTATGGCACAAATTGCAACAAAAGCTATTTTAGGGGAAAAAATTATTGCACAAGGCTATGGAAATGGATTATATCAAGAAGATACTGGTGTCCATGTTAAAGCCCCTGTCTTTTCTTTTACCAAGTTACAAAAGGTCGATACTTATTTAGGGCCGGAAATGAAATCTACCGGTGAGGTCATGGGTAGCGATCGTAACTTAGAAAAAGCATTATATAAAGCTTTTGAAGCAGCTGGTTTAAAAGTTCCGGAATTTGGTTCGGTTTTGTTTACTATTGCTGACGAAACAAAAGAAGAAGCTTTATCTTTAGCCAAACGTTTTGCCGAAATTGGCTTTAGCTTAATTGCCACTAAAGGAACGGCAAATTACTTGGCGGCAGCTGGCTTACGTGTTAAAGAGATTGCAAAAATTTCAGAAAGTAAAGATCGGAATGTCGTGGAATTAATTCGCAATAATCAAGCACAATTGGTGATTAATACAATGGATACGGATCGTCAAAGTGCTTCTATTGATGGCTTTGTTATTCGACGTGAAGCAGTGGAACATGGGGTACCACTTTTAACTTCATTAGATACAGCAGATGCGATTTTAAAAGTTATGGAAGATAGAGCTTTTTCAACAAATGCGATATAAAATAAACGGAGTGTGCGATATTCGCACACTCCATTTGTGAGAATAATGTATTTTAATAGCAGGAGGAGCAGCATGAAACAAGGAATGTTGACAGTAATAGCACAACAAGAGATTGCACCTAATATTTTTGAATTAATCCTACAAGGAGAACTGGTAAAAGCAATGGAAAAACCAGGTCAATTTTTACATATTTTGGTGCCACAAAAAGATTTATTGCTGCGTCGTCCGATTAGTATCAATCAATTTAATCGTGAAAATTTGACCTGTCATTTAATTTATCGTGTTGAAGGTCAAGGGACTAAAGCCTTTACCCAACTACTACCAGGAGATAAAGTGGATTGTCTGGGGCCATTGGGAAACGGATTTGATATCAGCGCATTAAAAGCCGGTGATATTGCTTATATTATCGGTGGGGGTATTGGGGTACCACCGCTATATGAATTATCCCGTCAATTAGTAAAAAAAGGGATTACGCCTATCCACTTTTTAGGGTTTGCGAAAAAAGAAGTTGTTTATTATGCTGAAAAATTTCAAGCGCTTGGTGAATCGCTTTTTGCCACTGATGATGGCAGCTTTGGAATGAAAGGAAATGTATCGCATCTTTTAGAAGAACGCACAAAAGAAAGTCCTGCCGCTGTTTTTGCTTGTGGTAATAACGGAATGCTAAAAATGGTGGATGCCAAATATCAAAATCACCCCAATGCTCAAATTTCGATGGAAGCGCGGATGGCCTGTGGTGTAGGAGCCTGCTATGGTTGTGTTTGCCACGTCAAAAATGAACCAACGAAGAGTGTAAAAGTTTGTGATGAAGGACCAATTTTTAAAACGGGGGTAATCGTATTATGAGTAATCCACTACACATTCAATTACCAGGGCTTGATTTACCTAATCCGATTATGCCTGCCAGCGGCTGTTTTGGTTTTGGTGATGAGTATGGTAAGTTTTATGATCTCAATAAACTCGGTGCTATTATGATTAAAGCAACCACACCTGAAGCGCGCTTTGGTAATGAAACACCGCGAATCGCAGAAACACCAAGTGGTATGTTAAATGCTATTGGGTTGCAAAACCCAGGATTAAAGGTCGTTCAGTCTGAAATATTACCTAACTTAAATAAGCTTTATCCCACTTTGAACATTATTGCCAATGTAGCAGGTTCTTGTGAAGAAGATTATGTGGCAGTTTGTGAACAAATCGGCGATGCGCCGAATGTCAAAGCAATTGAACTTAATATTTCTTGTCCCAATGTAAAACATGGGGGAATTGCTTTTGGAACAGATCCTAAAGTTGCCGCGAGTTTAACTGCAGCTGTTAAAAAAGTAGCAAAAGTACCGGTTTATGTTAAATTATCTCCTAACGTAACAGATATCGTGCCCATTGCTAAAGCAATTGAAGACGCTGGAGCAGACGGATTTACTATGATTAACACTTTATTAGGTATGCGAATCGATTTAAAAACTAGAAAACCGCTTTTAGCCAATCAAACAGGTGGCTTATCTGGTGGGGCAATTAAACCAGTCGCTATTCGTTTAATTCATCAAGTTTTTCACGCGACGAATATTCCAATCATTGGAATGGGGGGCGTTCAAACGGTTGATGATGTATTGGAAATGATGATGGCCGGAGCCAGCGCTGTCGCAATCGGAACGGCCAATTTCACCGATCCCTTCATCTGTCCTAAATTAATCGATGCCCTACCAACTCGAATGGCTGAACTTGGTATTAATAGTTTGAATGAACTAATCCAACAAGTAAGAGAGGAAAAATAAAAAATGAATGAACGTCCAATTATTGCACTAGATTTTTCAAGCAGAGGAGAAGTTGAGCTATTTTTCAAAAAATTTCCAAAAAAAGAATCATTATTTGTTAAAATTGGAATGGAACTTTTTTATCAGGAAGGTCCAGAAACTGTTCGTTGGCTAAAAAGAAATGGCCATGACGTGTTCTTAGACTTAAAATTGCACGATATTCCTAACACAGTAGAAAAAGCGATGCGGGGCTTAGCAGGACTTGGTGTGGATATTACTTGCGTCCATGCAGCCGGCGGTGTCAAAATGATGGCAGCGGCGATGCGAGGCTTAGAAGAAGGTACACCGATGGGCAAAGAGCGGCCTAAACTTTTAGCCATTACCCAATTGACCTCAACCACTGAACAAGAAATGCACGATGACCAATTAATCGAAGTACCTTTAGCCCAAAGTGTGATTCATTATGCGCAATGTGCAAAAAAAGCTGGGTTAGACGGTGTCGTTTCTTCTGCTTTAGAAGTTGCGGATATTAAGGGGGCAACAAGCGAAGAATTTATTTGTTTAACACCTGGAATTCGTCCGACAGGTAGTGAAGTGGGGGATCAAAAACGCGTGGTGACACCGGGAAATGCCCGCAAAATCGGTTCTAATTTTATTGTGGTGGGACGCCCGATTACTTTAGCCGAAGATCCTTACAAAGCGTATACCCAAATTAAAAATGAATGGAATGGTATTGAAAATGACTAGTTTAGAAACGACAATTGCCAAAGATTTATTAGCAGTAGAAGCGGTATTTTTGAGCCCAAATGATCCTTTCACGTGGGCCAGTGGGATTAAAAGCCCAATTTATTGTGATAATCGGATTACCATTAGCTATCCTAAAGTTCGTAAACAAATTGCCCAAGGCTTAGCAGATAAAATTAAAGCCCAATTTCCTGATGTCGAAGTAATTGCTGGAGCGGCTACAGGAGGCGTACCTCATGCAGCGTGGGTAGCTGATATTTTAGACTTGCCTATGGTTTATATTCGCGCGAAGGCCAAAGATCATGGTAAAGGTAAACAAATTGAAGGACGGATTGAAAAAGGCCAAAAGATGGTAATTATTGAAGATTTAATTTCAACTGGCGGCAGTGTATTAGGTACTTGTGAAGCTGCTAAAAAAGAAGGCGCAGATGTTTTAGGCGTAGCCGCAATTTTCACTTATGAACTGCCAAAAGGGATTGCCAACTTTGAAGCAGCTGACATGCCTTTAGTGACATTGACAAATTATTCGACTTTAATTGAAGTGGCTTTAAATAGTAATTATATCAACACTAATGAACTAGTTTTATTAAAAGCATGGAAAGAAGATCCAGAAAACTGGCTAAAATAGAAATTGAAAGTTGTGACGCTACTACTATGCTAGCATCACAACTTTTTTTATAGGTAATCTCCTTTTTTATATGGAAATTTTATTTGTGGATAATTTTGCATAAATTTTTGTTTTAGCGATAGAATGAGGACAGATCATTCGTATATTAAGTGAACAAAGAGGAGGAGGTCAGATGACAGACGAAGAAATTGTAAGATTAATTACAGCACAAGATTTTATCGGACTGGAAAAAATGATTACCGTTTACGCTCAAACGATTATTAAAACCATTCGCGGTGTATTATCAGAAAGTAGTGAGCGTACATTTTGGGCAGATTGTGAAAATGAAGTTTTTTATACTCTCTGGCAAAAGATACCAACCTACGACAAAGATAAAAGCAGCTTTGCGACTTTTATTATGGTGATTACCCGTAATAAGGCGATTGATTTTAAGCGTAAACAACAACGACAAAACAGTCACCAAACAGAATTACTTGAAGAAAAAATTGATAAAAGTTACCCCCAAGAAGAAAGTCCTTTGGCTAAAGAAGGGTTTTTGGAATTGCTAGATACACTGTCTGAACAAGATCAATTAATTTTCTTACATTACTATTTTTATCAAACAAGTCCCAGTGAAATTGCACAATTATTGGGTCTCAAAGTCAGTGCTGTTTACAATCACTTATCTCGGGGAAAAGTACGGTTGCAAAGTGCCTTAAAGGAGGAATTATCATGAGCTTCAAAGAAGTTATTTATGAAGAAAATGCTAAATTACAGCCTGAATATTTAAGTAATCTGGATAAAAAAGCCCTTTTTGAGCGTAGTAAGTACTATATTCTCTTCCAAGAAATTAAAGAAAAATTACAGCCACAATTAGAACAATCAGAAGAAATTATGGGTTACTTGCCGATGACAAACGAAGGAAATTCGGGCATTATGACAGCTGGACCAATGGGTATGGGGTATGCAAGAAGCACACAAGCGAGAAAATATGTCACGACATTTCATGATAATCGTGGGAATCGCTTATTAATTTTTACCACTACGCGTATGATTTTTTTAACTGTCTTGGACTTTTTTGAAATGAATCATTTCTCCAGTTTTGATTATGATAAAATTAAAGGGATTACAACGAAAAAATGGAGTATTCATTACTGGGATGAAAAGCGCCAACGCCAAACTGTTAATTGGTATTTTTTAGATTTTGCGGCAGATACAAAAATTTTCAATGAAGTTTTAACGGAAAAAGAAATGCAGTTATTTAAAGATAACTGGAAAAAAATTGAAAAAATGCAGACAATTCCTGAGACGGGGAAAATCTTACGGAATCAAAAAATGGATATGGTTTTCAGTAATTTAAGGCTTGGGTTCAGTTTATTACAAGGCATAAATGTCTTATTCATTATTTTGGCAATTGTGCTTATTTTGGTTATTTTATTTATGCTAGGGCCAGGGAAAACGTTATTTACTGGTATTGTGTTTCCAACTAGCCAGTTTGGAAATTTGCCACTTGCTAGTGCATTTGATATGCTATTAAAAATATTTTGACAAATTTAGCGAGGTGAGAAAATGCAACGAAATTTAGATGTTCCTTGGAGTTATACAGGCAGTAATGGTCCGCAATATTGGCACACTTTATGTGATTGGTATGCTGAAGGGGCAGACTATGCCTATCAATCACCAATTGCCATTAATAGTGATGAAACATTGGTTGGTACAGAAAAACATCGTTTGACTTTTTCTTATCAAGTTGAAAAATTTACCGAAAAAGAATTTAAAAATACCATACACTTTGTACCTTTTGATTGTCAGAGCTATGTTTTATTTGCTGGGGAAGAATATGGCTTAACAGACATCCACTATCATTTACCTAGTGAGCATATTTTGGATAATGAACAGGCCCCCTTAGAAATCCATTTGGTGCATATGAAAAAAGATGGTACCAATTTAGTCGTGGGAGTGTTGTGTGATATTCTTCCAGGTATCTTACCCAATGGTCCCTTAAAAAAGGCGCAACGCTGGGATTTAGATGAACATATCGAAGTTTTTAATCCTAATTTATTTTTACCAACCGAGCAGAGTTATTTTCACTATGTTGGTTCCCTTACGACACCCCCAACAAAGGGTCCGATTAACTGGTTTGTCTTTCAAGAGCGCCATCAAATTTCCCGAGCCTTTTTATCTCAGTTTCAAGAGGAAATTTTAAAGGGGAATAATCGCCCCCTACAAGCCAGAAAAGGTCGTAAAATCTATTTTTGTGATTAAACTAAAAAAGTGAGTAAAAGTTAATAACTTACTTAGAGTAATCTATCTTCTCTGAGTTACACGATAAAATTAGCTAAAAAAATCGAACATCACCTGAGATTTGCCTTAGATCAGGTGATGCTCGATTTTTTTTAGCGTTTTTGCAAGCGTGTTATAATATCGGCTTCTGGTGTCACATAATACGTTTTTTGATTTTCATAAATAACATAACCAGGCTTAGCGCCGTTTGGTTTTTTTATATATTTTACTTGAACTAAGTCCACTGGAACTTGAGCAGAATGACGATACTTGGAAAAATAAGCGGCAAGCTCAGCAGCTGCCAAAATGGTTTCTTCACTTGGCTCACTACTTTTGATAATAACGTGAGAGCCGGGAATATTTTTGGTATGTAACCAGTAATCTGTTTTTCGTGCTGTTTTTAAAGTGAGTTGATCATTTTGCAAATTATTTTTGCCAACTAAAATAAGCGTACCATCTGGAGCTAAATATTGATCTGGCTGTGATTTTGACTGAGATTTTTTACGTTTGGTTGTCTTTTTCAAATATCCTTGGGCGATTAATTCTTCACGTATCAAATCCAAATCCATAGGTCCCGCAATCTCAATTTGAGCTAAGACCGATTCTAAGTAAGCAATTTCTGCTTGTGCTTCTTCAATCTGCTGATAAATTAATTTGACCGCATTTTTCAATTTTTGATACCGATGAAAATATTTTTGGGCATTTTGGCTAGGAGATAGTGCTGGGTTTAGTTTAATTTCTAAAGGCTGATCTTCTTCGTAGTAATTGGCTAAAACAACACTGTTTGCGCCTTTAGGTACCTCATGTAAAAACGTAGTTAGAAGTTCCCCTTTTTGCCGGTATTCTTCTGCATTTTCTGATTCTTTTAATGTTTGCTGGCGTTTTTTTAATTTTGTCTGATTACGGGTCAATTCATTCTCGACCTTTTTAAGCAATTGTCCGCCTTGTTGCTTCACACGATCACGTTCAGCTTTATCACCATAAAAAGCATCTAGTAGCTCATTTAAATTATTATAAGTAAGATGACTGATTGCTCTTTCAGATAAATAATCATAAGCTATAGGTGTAAAGAATTCTTTTGTTTCCGTTACAGTCAATGTGGGTTGCAAGCGTTCCAAATCTTTGAAAAATTGGCGCCAAGTAGCAACTTTTTCATTTTCATTTTTGCTAAGCCGAAAAGCGAGCTCTTGAGCTGTATCAAAGCCCAACCCTTGGAATTTTTGCTGTAAAGCTTTGCCGTTTATTGCAAAAAGTTGCGACAATGCATCAAAAAGAGCGACATCCTTCACGGTAAAAGGGTTGAGGAGATCTTGTTTTGGAGGCGCAATGTAAAGGGCACCTGGTAAAATAGAACGATAGCTATTTTGGCTACTGCCAATATGTTTAATTGCATCTAAAATTTTTCCATTTGCCTCATTTAGTAGTAAAATTGTACTGTGCCGTCCCATTAATTCGACCACTAAAACAATATTTTGCAAATCACCTAATTCATCGCGTTTATTAAAAGTAAAATGAACTACACGATCATTTTCTAGCTGTTTTATTCCCGTTAAAATTGCGCCGTCCAAATACTTTCGTAACATCATCACGAAATTTGGGGGTGTATCAGGATTTTGATAAGCAATTTCCGTTAATTGAATCCGTGCATAGCTGGGATGGGCTGATAATAATAATTTATGATTTTTTCCTTTTGAACGGATAACTAAAATGATTTCATTTTGATAAGGCTGGTGGATTTTAGAAATACGCCCCCCAACCAATGTTTCGGATAACTCTTTTGTAACCAAATGGGTAAAAACACCATCAAAAGACATGCTGTAACCTTCTTTCTTGACAGATTAAGTCTATTATAGCAGAAAAAAACCAGATTCTTACATAATCGAATCCGGCTAGAGAGTAGCTGTTTTATTTATAGAAGTACCGTGTCATCATTTCTTAGCATTGATTTTTTCCATAGTTTCTTCGTTATCCAGAGCATCTTGAATTTCACGATGTAAAAAGTATGAAATAACCGTTCGAATTACTACCACCGCAGCTAAACGCAAAATATCCGCTGATGTCGGATTAATAATGGACTCAATAATGTCAGCTGCAATCAAAATTTCTAAACTGAGCAAAACATAGCTGCCTAAAAAATTGCGAATAAAATTATTATGGCGAGCAGCTTCAACGTGGTTGGCATGAGAACATTCTGACTTGATGAAGTCGTAGCCGGCGATAATGACACCCCAAACTAAGACGATAATGGATAAAAAGTTAAGAAAAACAATAATAACATCAAAAATGGGTGTCGCGACATTCATAATAATATGTCCTAAATTTGCCATCTTGCGATCCTCCTTAAAAATTTCCATGAGTACTATTATTTTATGATAGCGAATATTTAAAGAATTGCCAACTATCTTGACGATAATAAACATTGCTTGCTACTATAAAGGAAGTAAAATAAAAATGCGATTATCCAGAACATCCACAATACTATTTTGTTTTTTAATAATTTTCTTAGGAGCAAAACAATGAAGATAATTCAAAAATTTTTGGTCAGCGTAAAAGCTGGTTTCCTGCAAATATGGCATGATTTTGCTAGTTGGGCAGAAGCAAATCAACGAAAAGCGCTTTTGACGGTTTTAGGTCTATTGCTTGGGGTTACGCTTTTTTCTGCTTCGATGATAGTGGCGGTAGCACACATTCGCCAATCCGAATATACCGAACTTTTAGCACCAACCATCAGTAGTAAAAAAATTAAACTTTTTGCTTATGGTAGTGAGGATCAAGAAATAAAAAATACGAATGCTATTTCGGTTATGTTTTCACCTCCTTATGGTGCACAATACGATAAAGTGATGCAAACGTTAGGTGGAAAACAAGGGGCCGAACTAAATCGTACGTTTTATTACTATCCTTTAGTGTATGACACCCAAAATGTAACCCAAAAATATCGTATTGATCCCAATAAAGTAACATTCATCTTCTTTGAAAAGGGTGTTGAAAAGAATCGCTTTGAAGTAGAAGATCTGACCGATTATACAGATGAATTTATTCCAGAATTGAACCGACTGCCAATGTGGAATATTAAAGACTTAGACGAATAATCTGATTGAATTTTCTGGAAATTGAAAATTAGCCTTGACGCCTGAATTTTTCTACGGTATTCTTAATTACAACAAAAACAAACGAGGTGAGCCATCATGAAATTATTTACTACAACCCAAGGAACTTTATTAACATGGCAATTTTGGCGTAGATAGTTGTATTGATGGATTTTTCCATAGATACAACTTTTTAGAGAACTCTAAAACTTGTATCTATGCTGGCAATATTGAGATGATTCCGCATAGAGACAATCTCTATGCGGATTTTGTTTACTTAAAGCAATTTCCGTAGGGGGAAATTGCTTTTTTTCATCTCAAAATTATATCTTAGGAGGAAATAAAAATGAAAAATAAGGGATTAATGTACACAGTTATGGCATTGGGAATTCTTCTGATTGTTTTTTTAGGCTTCCAAATTTTAACAGGGGCAAAAGATGATTCGGCAAAAGATACACCAACAGTTAAAGAAAAAATTCATACTGTTGGTGTTTTACAATTTGTCAGTCATCCAGCTTTAGATCAAATCTATGAAGGCGTCAAAGAAGGATTGAAAGAAGCTGGCTATGAAGAAGGCAAAAACTTAAAAATTAATTTTCAAAATGGTCAAGCAGATCAAAGTAAACTTGATACTATGAGTAAACAATTAATTAATGATAAAGCAGACGTTTTAGTGGGAATTGCAACACCAGCTGCTCAAGCATTGGCAAATGCCACGACAGATATTCCGATTGTATTAGGCGCTGTCACTGATCCAGAAGGTGCCGGACTGGTAGCAAGTAATGAAAATCCCGGTGGTAACATTACGGGAGTTTCCGATCAACCACCAGTTGCCTCTATTATTGAATTAGCACATAAATTATTACCCGATGCCAAAAAAGTCGGTCTTTTATATTCTTCTTCTGAGATGAATTCCAAATTTCAAACCGGTCAAGCAGAAGCTGCCGCAAAAAAACTGGGGTTAGAAGTGGAACGAAAAGCAGTAACATCAACTAATGAAGTAGCACAAGCAGTTCAAGTTTTATCCCAATCAGTGGATTTTATCTTTATTCCCAATGACAATACGGTTGCCAACGCGATGGAAACCGTTAGTCAAGAAGCCGATAAAAATAATGTTCCCGTTTTTCCATCGGTAGATACCATGGTGGAACAAGGTGGTTTAGCAACAATTGGCATTAACCAAAAAGAATTAGGGGTAAAAACTGGGGAGATGGTCGCTGAAATTTTAGCAGGTAAATCCAAACCTGCTGATACACCTGTTTATACATTTACAGACGGGGATACGATTATTAATGAAGATCAGTTGGCAAAATTCCATTTAACTTTACCGGCAGATTTAAAAGATAGTGCCAAGTTAGTGGAAACAGTTAAAGGAGACAGCAAATAAAATGATTATTTCAACCATTGGACAAGGGCTTTTATGGTCCTTACTAGGAATAGGTATTTATTTAACTTACCGTATTTTAAATTTTCCTGATATGACAACTGAAGGAACGTTTCCCTTAGGGGGCGCTGTTTGTGTAACAGCAATTACGAGTGGTATCCCGCCACTAGTGGCGACTTTATTGGGAGTGTTAGCTGGAATGGTAGCGGGTTTTGTAACGGGAATTTTATTTACTAAAGGAAAAATCCCAGTCATTTTAGCGGGTATCTTAGTGATGTCTGGGCTCAATTCCGTCATTTTATTTGTCATGAAGAGTCCAAATAAGGGATTGAGTAATTTTCCCCGCATCCAAACATTTTTTACCAATTTAAATCTACCTAATTATTTTGATATTGTCATTCTTGGGTTAATCGCTGTGATTGTGACCATACTTTTTGTACTTTTTTTCATTAATACAGAATTAGGACAAGCCTATATTGCAACGGGTGATAACGAGGTAATGGCCCGCTCTTTAGGGATTAAAACCGATCGCATGAAAATCTTGGGATTGACTGTTTCGAATGGTGTTATTGCACTTTCTGGTGCATTGATTTCACAAAATGACGGATACGCCGACGTCTCAAAAGGAACAGGTGTGATTGTTATTGGACTTGCTTCTATCATCATCGGTGAAGTTCTATTTGGAGAGTTGGCCTTTTTAGAGCGCTTAGTGGCAGTAGTGGTAGGGAGTATTATTTATCAAGCGATTATCACTTTAATTATTTATTTAGGCTTTGATACAACGTACTTGAAAATTTTCTCTTCTGCAATTTTAGCAATTTGTCTAATGATTCCAACGTTAAAAGAAAAGCTGAATTTAAAAACTGGGTTGGAAAAGGAGGCGTAGTCAGTGAGTGTTTTAACAATTAAAAAGGCCGTAAAAAAAATCAAGAATGGCGTTAATGACGAACGCATAATTTTAAACAACGTCAGTCTAACTTTAAATTCAGGTGACTTTGTCACAATTGTTGGCGGCAATGGGGCAGGCAAGAGCACTTTATTTAATACGGTTACTGGAACACACTTTTTAAACAGTGGCCAAGTCTTTTTAAAGGATGAAAATGTAACAGGATACGGTGAAGAAAAAAGAGCAAAATATTTAGGACGTGTTTTTCAAGATCCCAAAATGGGGACTGCACCGCGCATGACAGTCGCAGAAAATCTTCTTTTAGCTGAACGTAGAGGGCAAAAGAGGACTTTACGTCCCCGCAAGCTTAACGAGCGCAAAGAATTTTTTAAAGCTTTATGTGGGAAAGTTGGCAATGGACTAGAAGATCAGCTGGATACTCCCACAGGACACTTATCTGGGGGGCAACGCCAAGCATTGAGCCTTTTAATGGCAACCATTGAAAGACCTGAACTTCTGTTATTAGATGAACATACAGCTGCTTTAGATCCTAAGACATCAAAAAATATTATGGCTTTGACCAATGATTTAGTAAAAGAAAACAATTTAACGTGTATGATGATTACGCATCAAATGGAAGACGCTTTAAAATACGGCAATCGTTTGCTACTTTTGAAAAAAGGTGAAATTGTTAAAGACTTAGATCAGATTGAAAAAGCTAAACTGACTCTCTCTGATTTACTGCTCTTTTTCGAAGAAGAATTGTGAAAACTGATGAAAATATTTGCAATTCTTCCAAAAACGTATTGACAGCTTAATAAAATCAATCTATACTTAACAACATCTTAATCAGTTCGGAGGACTTTTTTATGTTAGAAAAAAGCAAACCACAACTGAATAATTATTACTTTAGCTATTTTAGATAGTTTGTATTCATGAAAAACATGGATACAAACCAAACAGTTTGTATCTATGATGGCTAAGGGATTTTGTAATGACTTTACAGCCACGTAGATCAAGAATCTATAGTGGCTCTTTTTATTCCCATCGGAAAATATATTTTTTCGCATTAGGTGTTCACTGTAGATTGTTGTATCTTAGGTGAACACTTTTTTTGTACCCATCAGCTTTCAATAATTAGGGAGTGATAAAAATGGAAGTTACTGGTTATACGCGTTTGGCAGGTTTAATCGCAAAACCCGCTCGCCATAGCATTTCGCCGTTAATGCATAATACAGCTTTTAAGGCAAATAACATCGATGCTGTGTATTTATCTTTTGAAGTAGAAAAAGAGCAATTACCTCAGTTTATAAAAGGTATTTCAGCATTTGATATGATTGGCGTAAATGTTTCAATGCCCTATAAGCTGGCAGTCATTCCTTATCTGGATGAATTGAGTGAAGCGGCAACTTTAATTGGTGCTGTGAATACCATCGTTCCGCAAAAAGATGGGCGCTTAGTCGGACACAATACCGATGGCAGTGGTTTTATGCGCAGTTTGGTTGATAGTAATGTGGAGATTATTGGAGAAGAGATTACAGTAATCGGTACTGGTGGTGCGGCCACGGCGATTTGTGTCCAAGCTGCTTTAGACGGGGTTCAAAAAATCAATGTCTTTAATCGTCAAGGTGAGTTTTTTACTCAGAAACAGCAAAAAATTAATGAGATTGCCCAAAAATCACAGTGTACATTATCCTTAACAGATTTAGCCGATGGTAAAGCCTTAAATAAAGCGTTGGGAAATAGCAAACTGTTAGTAAATGCAACTGATGTTGGTATGAAACCAAATGAAGCCCAGACACCAATTCAGGATTTTAGTGCATTTCATGATGATTTAGCCGTATATGATGTGATTTATAATCCGCGGGAAACAAAACTGATTCAAATTGCTAAAGAAAAAGGATTAAAGACTGTCAATGGTTTAGGTATGTTGCTGTATCAGGGCGCGTATGCTTTTGAATTATGGACAGGTAAAAAAATGCCATTAGAAATCGTTAAGCCACTCGTGGCTAACAGTTAAAAAGGAGAATATGAAAATGATTGTAATTATGAAACCAGGTGCTACCAAAGAGCAAGTTGAATTAGTGGTCAAACGCATTCAAAAAGAAGGTCTAGATGTCAATATTGATCAAGGTACTGAACATATTGTCATCGGCTTAAAAGGTGACGTAAGAGGGATTCAAGATGTCCCGTTTAATACTTACGACGGGGTAGAAAAAACACTAAAAATTTCGAATACTTACAAATTAACTTCACGGGAATTTCACCCTGGGGATACGGTCGTTGATGTGGATGGTGTCAAAGTTGGTAATGGTAATTTTGTAACAATGGCTGGTCCATGTTCTATTGAAGGTTTAGAACAAATTCGCGAATGTGCCAAAATTGCCAAAGCTGGTGGGGCACAAATTTTACGTGGAGGCGCATTTAAACCACGTACCTCCCCTTATGCTTTTCAAGGGCTAGAAGAAGAAGGTTTAAAATACATTCGGCAAGCAGCTGATGAATTTGATATGAAAGTCATCACAGAAGTAATGGATGAAGGCCACATTGAAATGGTAGCAAAATACAGCGACATTTTGCAAATTGGTGCGCGAAATATGCAAAATTACAAATTATTACAAGCCGTTGGTAAAACAGGCAAACCGATTGGCTTAAAACGAGGGATTGCCGGCACAATTGATGAATGGTTAAATGCAGCTGAATACATTGCTGTCCAAGATAAGTCGCAAGTTATTTTCATTGAACGAGGGATTAGAACATACGAGACAGCAACCCGCAATACTTTTGACTTATCTGCTGTCCCCTTAATTAAGAAGTTAAGTCATTTTCCAATTATTGTTGATCCAAGCCACGGAACTGGCGTTTGGGATCTTGTTACGCCAATGGCGCGAGCAGGGGTTGCTGCTGGAGCTGACGGTATGATTGTTGAGATTCATCCTGATCCCCAAAATGCCTGGTCTGATGGACAACAGTCATTAAATGAAGCAAATTACTTAAAAATGATGCAAGAAGTGGATATCTTGACAGCTGCCATGAAGCAAATTAAAGAAATCGAGGGCTAACTCATGCAAGTTAACTTAAAAGAACATTCCTACGAAATTCTGATTAAACGTGGCGCTTTAAAAGAGTTGGGGCGCTGGATTAATTCCTTATGGACGCCTCAAAAAATTGCCGTCATTACCGATACCAATGTGGCACCCCTTTATAGTCAAACTGTGATGAAACAATTAACAGCTGCTGGACACGCACCGCATTTAGCGGTAGTGCCCGCAGGAGAAGCGAGTAAATCGTTGAAAACTGCAGCAGAATTATATGATTTTCTAGCAGAAGCAGGATTTACTCGCAGTGATGGTATTCTTGCACTGGGTGGGGGGGTAATTGGTGATCTAGCAGGATTTGTGGCTTCAACGTATATGCGGGGTATCCATTTTGTCCAAATTCCAACGACATTACTAGCGCAAGTAGATTCTAGCATCGGCGGCAAAACTGGAGTAAATACGAGTAAAGCAAAAAATCTGGTGGGAACTTTCAGTCAGCCTGCTGGCGTCTTAATCGATCCAAATGTTTTAGAGACATTAGAAATGCGACGGGTACGAGAAGGAATTGCCGAGATCATTAAATCTGCGGCAATTGCAGATTTGCATTTATGGCAGCAATTAACCCAGTTAAAAGACGAAACAGATTTATTATATCACGCTGAAACAATTATCACTGCAGCTCTTGAAGTAAAGCGTCATGTCGTAGAAGAAGATGAATTTGATAATGGCATGCGTCTGATCTTAAACTTTGGGCATACCATTGGCCATGCCATTGAAAATACGGCAGGATATGGGGTTGTTAGTCACGGAGAGGGTGTGGCTTTAGGAATGCTGAAAATTAATCAGGTCTCAGAAATAAAAGGTTTGACGCCTATGGGGACCACAGCACAACTTAAAGAGATGATTATGAAATTTCATTTGCCAACAGAATTACCAAATTGGGATGAAAATGCCTTGTATCAAGCGATTACCCATGATAAAAAAGCACGAGGGACAAATTTGAAATTAATTTTATTAGCTGAAATTGGTCAAGCTAAAATTGTAGAAATCCCTTTAATAGAAATGAAAGATTATCTAAAGGAGGCGTTATAATGCGTTATTTAACAGCAGGAGAATCTCATGGCCCGGAACTAACGGCTATTATTGAAGGGCTACCAGCTGGTATGCCACTTTTAGCAGAAGATATTAATTTGGAATTGGCAAGACGGCAGGGCGGCTATGGACGAGGTGGTCGGATGAAAATTGAAAAAGATCAAGTACGGATTACCTCTGGTGTACGACATGGGAAAACATTGGGTTCACCTGTTACTTTGATTGTCGAAAATCGCGATTGGAAAAATTGGCAAACTGTTATGTCAGCCAAAGAAGTACCGGAAAAAGAGCAAAAATTACGACAAGTAACCCACCCAAGACCTGGTCATGCAGATCTAGTGGGAGGAATGAAATATCACCACGATGATTTACGAAATGTTTTGGAGCGTTCATCTGCCAGAGAAACTACAATGCGCGTAGCTATTGGAGCCATTGCCAAAAAATTATTAAAAGAATTAGAAATCGAAGTCGCAGGACATGTTACCGTTTTAGGTGGTATTAAAGCAGAAATTCCAGCAGAAATTAGTTTAGCGGAAGTAAAAAAACGTTCTGAAAAGTCTGAAGTGCGCGTGGTGGATGCAAGTGTTGAAACCCAAATGAAGCAACTGATAGATCAGACGAAAAAAAATGGCGATACTATCGGGGGCATTGTAGAGGTTTTAGTGGGAAATGTTCCAGCAGGACTGGGTAGTTATGTCCAATGGGATACAAAGCTAGATGCCAAATTAGCCCAAGCAATCGTTGGAATTAATGCTTTTAAAGGGGTAGAATTTGGCGTTGGTTTTGAAGCTGCTAATTTACCCGGCTCGAAAGTAATGGATGAAATTATTTGGACAAAAGAAGTCGGCTATCGGCGTAAAACCAATCATCTTGGTGGTTTTGAAGGTGGTATGACAAATGGTGAGACTATTATCGTCAAAGGGGTTATGAAACCAATTCCAACTTTATACAAGCCTTTAATGAGTGTCGACATTCAGACCAAAGAACCTTATAAGGCGAGTGTAGAACGCTCCGATAGCACGGCAGTTCCTGCGGCGAGTGTGGTTGCTGAAAATGTGGTGGCTACTGTTTTAGCAGAGGAAATTTTAGCCAAGTTTTCTAGTGATTCGTTTGAAGAGTTAAAAGAAGCTGTTATGAACTATCGCCAATATGTTAAAAACTTTTAGGAGGTCTATTAAGATGGAGCAAAAAGTTTTAATCGTTGGTTTAGGATTAATTGGTTCATCGCTTGCCTTAGCAATTAAAAAAGAGCACCCAAAAGTTATGATTACAGGTTTTGATTTACATGAAAAAACCTGTGAGATTGCTTTACAAAAAGGAGTTATTTCTGAGGTTGCGTGCAATTTTGCCCAGAGCGCAGCACTTGCAGATATCATCATTTTAGCGGTACCGGTTTTTAAAACGATTGCTTATTTAGAAGAACTCGCACAACTTTCACTAAAAGAAAATGTGATTGTGACAGACGTTGCCAGCACCAAAGAGATGATTATGCATACGGCTAAGACTTTACCCTTTGCATTTATTGGGGGTCATCCCATGGCAGGCTCGCATAAATCGGGAATAAAAGCAGCAGACAGCAACTTATTTGAAAACGCCTACTACATTATTACCAACCAAAAAGAATCCCAGAACAAAGTAGTACTTTTAGAGACGCTACTGGCAGGCACAAAAGCAAAATTTGTTGAACTTCATCCGACCGAGCATGACCAAATTACAGCCATGCTAAGTCATTTACCTCATATAATTGCTGCTGCATTGGTAACGCAAGGAGATCTTTTTAATCAAGACTATCCGCGAGCAAAGCAATTAGCCGCAGGGGGATTCCGGGATATTACACGAATTGCTTCTTCTGATCCGGTGATATGGACAGAAATTTTACTAAGTAATCAAAAAGCTATTTTACACCAGTTAGATAATTGGCAACTAGAGGTTAGTCATATCAAAGAATGGGTAGCAGCAGCGGACAAAAAAGCTATTTTCAATTTCTTTGACCAAGCCAAAGATAATCGTGATCGTTTACCTGTTCATAAAAACGGTGCAATCCCTGCCTTTTATGATCTTTACCTCGATATCCCCGATGAACCAGGTGTAATTGCTGAAGTAACCGGACTTTTAGGACGTCATCAAATCAACCTGATTAATCTGAAAATTCAGGAAACAAGAGAAGATATTAATGGCATTTTACAAATTAGTTTTCGTAATGAAAATGATTTACAACGGGCACAAGGATGCCTTTTAGAAAATACAAATTATCCTATCCGCATAAAATAAAAGGAGGCCGCTATGAAATTATTACAAGCACCAAACGGCTTATATGGCAGTATTACCGTTCCTGCAGACAAATCAATTTCGCATCGCAGTATTATGTTTGGCGCCTTAGCAATTGGTCAAACAACAATTAAAAATTTTTTACGCGCACAAGACTGTTTAAGTACATTAAATGCATTTAAAAAACTTGGTGTTCCCATTACAGATGATGGTACTACAATTACAGTAACTGGTGTCGGTTTCAATGGTTTAACCAAAAGCCCGGCAGCAATTGATATTGGTAATTCTGGTACAACAATTCGCTTAATGATGGGCATTTTAGCAGGACAAAACTTTACTACAACCTTGTTTGGCGACGAATCACTTAATCGGCGGCCAATGGAGAGAGTAATGGCACCCTTACGCCAAATGGGAGCACACCTTACGGGTAAAGAGGATAGTGAATTTCCACCGATTACAATTCAAGGTACAAAAGAGCTAGTATCAATTGACTATCAAATGCCAGTAGCGAGTGCTCAAGTCAAATCGGCAATTATTTTTGCGGCTTTACAAGCAAAAGGTACGTCAACGATTATTGAAAAAGAGATTTCCCGTAATCATACCGAAGAAATGATTCGGCAATTTGGTGGCATAATTATGACAGATGGCCGAGAAATTAGACTAACAGGACCACAGACTTTGAGCGCTCAAAATGTTATAGTACCAGGCGATATCTCTTCTGCTGCATTCTTTTTAGTGGCTGCTGCAATTACGCCTGATAGTCAGTTATACCTTAAAAATGTGGGCATGAACCCCACCCGAACCGGAATTATTGATGTTTTAACCCAAATGGGGGCTAAATTAGCAGTAGAAAATGTTGATGCAGAAAACCAAGCAGCTGATTTAAAAATTAAGACCACTAACCTTGAGGCAATTACGATTGAAGGGGAGATTATCCCCCGTTTAATTGATGAACTACCAATTATTGCTCTACTTGCCACCCAAGCGAATGGTCAAACAATTATCAAAAATGCTGAAGAGTTAAAAGTAAAAGAAACCAATCGAATCGATGCAACCGCTGAAGAATTACAAAAAATGGGTGCCGATATTATTCCTACTGCCGATGGCTTAATTATTAATGGACCGACGCCGTTAAAAGGGGCCGAAGTCTCAAGTCGTGGCGATCATCGCATTGGCATGATGTTGCAAATCGCGGCTTTAATTGCCGAGGGCGTCACCACGCTGCAGTTTCCTGAAGCTATTAATATTTCCTACCCCAATTTTTTCAACGATGTTAAAAAAATCATAGCAGGTGAAAATAATGCGTAGTATTTTACTCATTGGTTTTATGGGCGCTGGAAAATCAACTATCGGTAACACTTTAGCTAAAAAATTAGGATATCCATTAATTGATTTGGATGATCTAATTACTGAAAAAATCGGGATGCCCATTAATGCCTATTTTAACCAACACGGCGAAGCTGCTTTTCGCCAAGTAGAAACAGCTGTTTTGAAAGATAATTTGACGACAGATGCAATTGTTGCCACTGGGGGTGGTATTGTTGTAAATGAATTAAACCGTAATCTTTTAAAAAGTCATCCGCAAGTCATTTATTTACAAGCAGATTCTGAAACGTTAATTAGACGCATCAAAAATGATACTCAAAATGTTCGTCCTTTGGCTTCTGAAAAAAAGGAAGACACAATTATTTCATTATTAAACTCACGTTTGAAACATTATGAAGAAAGTGCAGCAATTATAATTGACACTTCACAGCGTCACCCTGATGAAATTGTAGCAGAAATTATAGAAAGGTTGGAAAAAGCATGAAGATTGGTTATTTAGGTCCTGAAAGTTCTTTTTCTTACCATGCTGCCAAAAGACAATTTGATACAGCTGATCTAGTAGCATACGCTTCTATACCGGCCTGTTTACAGGCTGCATTGCAAGCAGAAGTGGATCTGGCAATTGTCCCCATTGAAAATTCTCTGGAAGGCTCTGTTCATGCTACAATCGATACTTTATCACAAAATCCAGAACTGCAAGTATTAGCCGAGGTCATCTTGCCGATAAAACAACAACTATTAGCAGTGAATCCAGCTGATTTTCAAAAAATTTATTCTCATCCACAAGCTTTGGCCCAGTCACAGAAATTCTTAGCAACGAATTATCCCCTGGCTGAGTTGATTCCTACCGCTTCAACTGCTGCTGCTTGTGAATACGTCGCTAAGCAACATGCCGACCAAATTGCCGCAATTGCATCTTTTGAAGCAGCATCGGCCTATGGGCTAGAGATTGTCAGTAGTGACATTCAAGACAATGATTTCAATCAAACACGTTTTTGGATTGTGAGTCCAAAAAAAGCAATGGATTTTGGCTGTGCTGAAAAAATGTCATTAATTTTGACCTTACCTTCCAATCAAGCAGGAGCGCTCCATCAAATGTTGGCAACCTTTGGTTGGCGCCAAATCAATTTAAGTAAAATTGAATCTCGGCCTCTTAAAACGAGTCTGGGAGAATACTTTTTCGTGGTCGACCTCTTATTAAATCGTCCGTCTGAATTAATTGAAAATGCAATTGAAGAAATCGAATTGTTAGGAGGAATGGTTGTCCGGTTAGGTGCCTATCCTGTGACAATTACTAGCGTCTAACAAATTTGAAAGAAATGCTATGAAATGATTAAATTTTTTCATAGCCTCTTTTTTTGCCATCAAGTTGGGGTACACTTGGAAAGAAATGATTTACTTTTGGAGGTAGCCAGTATGAGTCGCATGGATCGCTATAAAAAAATTCATGAAGAAACCAGCAAAAAAGAAAGTGTCTTTGCCCGTAAACAAATAAATGAAAAAGAAACTGCAGAAAATGAAGCGGACAATGATAAAGACAATTACTCAAATAACAGGCCTGTGCCAGAATCTTATCAGGAGGAGGCTACTAGCAAAAAAGCACTTCCTAGTTTTGGCATTAAAAAAAATAAGTTCAAAACTAATCGTAGCTATAACAGTGGTGGCGGAAATGAAGGAAGTAATAGAAATAATCAGAAAAAAGCAGCCTCTTCAGCAAAAAAAACACAACCTAAAGCGCCTAAGAAAAAACGACCTATTATTCGTTTTATCATTGGCTTGCTTGTTTTTCTACTTATCTATAGCGGAGGTGCTTTTGCGCTAGGCAAAATGGCGGCCTCTTCTGATAAAGAGATTCCCAAACAAGAGACCGAGAGCTTTAACGGTTTTACCTCAGCGGATGGTTCCAATAATATTTTGTTGCTAGGTAGTGACAGTCGTAAAGGAGAAACCGCGCGTGCAGACACCATTATGGTATTGCAATTAGATGGTCCGAGTAAAAAACCAAAATTGGTCTCCTTTATGCGGGATACATTAGTTGATATTCCTGGCGTAGGACAAAATAAGATTAATGCAGCTTATGCATATGGGGGTGCAGAATTGGTACGACAGACAATCGCACAAAATTTTGGTTTAGAATGTAAATATTATGCTGTGGTGGATTTCAAATCATTTGAAAAAGTAATCGATACCTTATTTCCCGGCGGAGTTGCGATTAACGCTGAAAAAGATATGAGTACCAACTTGGAAGTTCCGATTAAAAAAGGGCAACAAAATATGGATGGTTTGCATTTATTACAGTATGCTCGTTTTCGGATGGACGAAGAAGGGGACTTTGGGCGTGTTAGACGCCAACAACAAGTGATGGATGCTATTTTTAGCCAAATGAAAAATCCACTTGCGATTGCTAAGTTACCATATGCAGCCGGAAAAGTTTTAGGTTATACTGGAACAAACCTTAAAACCAGCTTCTTAGTGAAAAATAGTTTGCATATTTTAAAAGGGGCTAGTGGCATTGACCGCATGACATTTCCTGCTAAAGATACATGGGAATATGGTAACACCGCAGAAGCAGGCAGTGTTTTAGTGGTGGATAAAGAAGCAAATAAAACAGCGCTAAATAATTTTTTAGCAAAATAATTTTTTTGATCTAAGAAGAATATGTATATTAAATTTTGTCATTAAAAAAGGATTGGGAGACAATACCCCATCCTTTTTTCCATTTTATTTTTAACGACTGCTTCTTTTCAAGTGAATCCAGCATAAACTATTTTCCTGTCTCTTAGTTTATGCTATATTTGTAGAAGTAGTGAAATTTTCTTGAAACGAGGATTATAAATGAAATTAGCAGTTGTAACAGATAGTTCTGCATTTCTACCTGAAACCATCAAAAATCATTCAGATTTATATATTATTCCTGTCCCTGTCATTATTGACGGAAAAAGCTATAACGAAGGTGTCGATATTGAAGCTGATGAATATTACGATATGTTGAATAGTAGTAAAGAGTTTCCCACGACTTCTCAACCTGCATTAGGGGAAGTAATCGAGCTTTACGAGAATTTAGCCGCCAAAGGATATGATACGATTTTGAGTATTCATTTATCTGGAGGGATTTCTGGATTTGTAGCAACTCTAAATACAATTAAAGATGAAATAGACGGTGTACAAGTTATCCCCTATGATTCAAAAATTACCAGCATGCCAATGGGACATATGGTAGAAAGTGCTATCCAGATGAAGGATGCCGGTAAAACATTAGAAGAAATCATTCAACACTTAGATATGATTCGTGACAATACTTATGCCTACTTAATCGTAGATGATTTAAACAATCTTGTTCGCGGCGGACGTTTAACCAATGGAGCGGCCTTAATTGGTGGTTTACTGAAAATCAAACCTATTTTAACCTTTAATAATGGTAAAATTGAATTATTTGAAAAAATTCGTTCTAGTAAAAAAGCCTTTAATCGCGCGGAAGAAGTGATTGGCCAGCGAGATGAGGAGATTAAGCGACCTGTTAAATTGTATGTGATTCATGCCAATAATTTAGTGGTAGCACAAGAAGAAAAAGAAAAATTAGCAGCAAAGTATCCGAATGCGGATATTGAAATTGGGTATTTTGGTCCTGTTATTGGTACCCATCTAGGAGAAAAAGCAATTGGAATTGCTATTTCCGCCCTGTAAAAAGGCAAGCAGCTTCCAAAGAGTAGAAATTTTTCTACTCTTTTTTTATTTTTCAATCAAGTCATATCTAGCCCAAGAGTAAAAGCTCACACGTCTGACTGTTTTTCCAAGAAATTGCGAGATTTTTTAGTAAGTTGGAATTCAAATAATTGGGTATAAGTCAAAATAATTGGCAATTTATCCGACCTTTTTTATACTTTAGTAGAGTAGTATTTTACTAAATTACTGCGTGGCAATAATAGCCACGGAAAAAACTAGAGGAGTGAAGATATTGGAAATTCCAACAAATCTAAAACATAAACCGGTTCTTGTCGTAGAAAATTATGATAATGCTGATGGCAAACAAGCTTTTGAATCAGATGCAAAAGGGATTTCATTGGGACTGGCACAATGGAATGATCGTGGTAAAGTGGATATTTCTGGTAAGGTGTGGCGTCATACTGGTGAAAAATGGTCGCGTCAATCAGAAGAATTACCGATTAATCGCATTTTGGATTTGGCAATTTTAGTCGCGCAAGCCAGCATCTATTTTCAAGATGCATATCGTTATCCTAAATTTTACGATCCAGAAAATCCTGTGGTTGATATTATTGGCGTACAAGGAAATCGGATGACAGTTGAAGTCGATACAAATAACCCAATGATTGATGAAGATATTAAACTTTTTCATGACACTTGGCAAAAAGATGGTGAAATTCTAGGGGAACGTTTCCGCATTTTGAAACGACTATTAGAAGAAGCAGGTTACTAATACAAAGTAGGTGAAATAACTATGACGATGCCCTATGCCGTTACAAACGAACGAATATTTAGTCGCTTGGAAAAACAAATGATTTGGCAAAAACCAAAAAGTCATCAAACAAGTGAGATAGAATTACGGATTGCTTCAGAGATCAAAAGTAATTGGAACGATTCGGACATGAAAATAATGAATGTACTCTTAGAAGGCGATGCCGGCTCTGGTAAAACGCAATTAGCCAAAGCTCTATCGTATGATTTGCAACTACCGTATACCAAAGTAACTTGTTTTGCAGATATGGATAAATCTGATGTTTTTGGTGCTTTATTACCAGTCGTTGCAAGCGATGATGAAAGCGATGGTGAATTACTAGAAGCTATTTATCAAACCGACAGCTTAGACGCTGTTCTAAACTTAATTGCGCAACATTACAGTATTACGATCGCACGTGCCAAAGTGCGTTTAGCAGAACTGGTGGAACGGATTGATCAGAATGAACAAGAAGTAGTTCATTACAAGTTTTATCCTTCCGAAATTGTCCGAGCGATAGAAAAAGGTTACCTGTTGGAAATTCAAGAGCCCACGGTGATACGTGATGCATCTGTATTGGTCGCATTAAATTCGGCTTTAGAAGCAAATGGGATGTTGAATTTACCAACCGGAATGATTAAAAGACATCCCGATTGCGTCATTATCATTACTACCAATCGTAACTATCAGGGAAATCGGCCGTTAAACGAATCGCTACGGGATCGTATGCAACATGCCGAACGGATGGATTTACCTGAACTTGAAGTGATGGTAGAACGAGCCGTAGCAAAGACTGGGGCCAATAATCTGCCGGTTATTACCAAAATGGCTGAAATTATTCGTTTATTAGATGAAACTGCTAAAGCCAATGCTATTAAAGGTGTAGCAGGGATGCGTTCTTATTTTTATTGGGTCAATACCTTTAAGCAAGGACAAAATATTTTTGAAACACTTTATCCAAAGGTGATTTATAAGTTAACTACTGAACCAAGCGAAATAGCATTGTTACAAGAAGCGTTAGATGACAGTCAGCTACTTGTATTATTACGTCAGGAACTTGTTCCTAACGCTAAAGAAGTCTTTAAAGAAATTAAAGGGCGAAAAATTTCTACCACTGAAGCCGATTTGCGTAATATTGCTCAAGAAGCTGAAAGTGAAGCAATTTTAGGAAGTACCCTTACAGAAGATGAAGATAGCCAAAAAGAAGATTCTATAAGTGAAGCCGAGCCAATCCAAGAGCAGTCCGTAAAAACGACGCCAAAAGAACAGGCTGCACTGAATGGCGAAAAAGATGCTCACGATGGGGCCAGCCAAAAGGGAAAAGAAAATGATGAAGGGATTTCAAGCGAGCAAAATGTCGACATTGCGACTTATGAAAAATCCGAAAAAGAATTAAGGAAAGAATTGAATAAAGCTGCCCGTACTGCAATGAAAGGCACCCTTCATGAAAAAGAAGGACTAATTGTTCAGCGGCCCACATTTACTAAAGAAAATGTTGTACAAGCAGCAGTTTTGCGTCAAAGGGTAGCCTCCGTCGTGGAACGTTTAACAAAAAAAATTACTGATATTTTAGAAAATGAGCAAAGTGAAGTTTATGGAAAGGGAAAATATAGTGGTATTCGCTTTGATGCCAGTCGGGTTGCCTATGGTGATTATCGCACTTTTGATAAGAAGACACCTCCTCACAAAGAGCCTTCTTTAGCTTTAGCCATTCGCATTGATGAATCTGGCTCAATGTTAAAAGACGATCGCATTGCAAGTGCCCGTTTAGCGGCTATAGCAGTCGCAAGCTTTGCAGAAAAAATGGCGATTCCGTTCATGATTTATGGGGATACCGCGGACTTATCAACTCGTGAAAAAACTTCTATTTATTCGTATAAAGAATTTGAAGATGATTTTACCTATTTAGGGGCAAAACTTGTTACCATGAAACCACGTCAAAATAATCGTGACGGCGTACCTCTCCGTCTCTTAAGCCAAAAATTAGCGAATGAAAAGGCGACCACCAAGTTATTGATTAATATCTCTGATGGACAACCTAAAGCACTGCCAGATTATACTGGTGATAAAGCAAAAAAAGATATTCAAAATGTTATGGCAGAATTTGAACGCCAAGGAGTTATTTATTTAGCCGCTGCCATCGGTGATGATAAAGAAGCAATTAAAAATATCTATGGCAGTGAACGCTTTTTAGATATTGGTGATCTTAAAACATTCCCAGAAGATTTAATTCAATTGATTTCACGTTATTTGTGAAGCTTGCGCAATTCTGACTACTAAAGTTTCTTTTTAGAGAAACAAAACGCAAAAATATTCTAATTGATGAGAAAAATGAGAAACTTATTGTTTGAAGGACGTATTTTTATCAGTTAAAGTAAATAAAGACGCACTAGCCGCAGCTTGTGGCTAGTGTCTATTTTCATATGAAAAAGAAAGGACGGAGGATATGATCAAAAAACTATTGGCTAATGTGGGCCAGTACAAAAAAGATAGTTTACTAACACCGGTTTTTGTTGCCGGCGAAGTTGCCCTTGATGTTATTATGCCACTTATTATGGCCATGATGATTGACCAAGGTGTGGAAAAAAGTAATACGAGTGTCATTTTGAAACTAGGTGGGCTTCTTTTTTTCTGTGCCCTAATTGCCTTAATTTTTGGCGCACTAGGAGGACGAACTGCGGCAATTGCTTCAGCCGGTTTTGCACGTAATTTACGCCATAATATTTTTAGTCGAATACAAGACTTTTCATTTTCCAATATTGACCGGTTTTCAACTTCAAGTTTAATTACACGGCTGACAACAGACGTCACCAATGTGCAAAATGCCTACCAAATGATTATTCGAATACTGGTTAGAAGTCCATTGATTTTAATTTTTTCCCTGATTATGGTTAGTTTTATCAATCCCCAACTAATGTTAATCTATTTAGCTGTATTACCCTTTTTAGCGATCGGATTGGCAATTGTGATTCATTTTGCCCATCCTTTATTTATGAAAGTCTTTCGCATTTATGACAAGCTTAATAACGTGGTCCAGGAAAACTTACAGGGTATTCGCGTTGTTAAATCATATGTTCGTGAAGAACAACAGGAAAAGGTATTTGATGAAGTGTCCACCGATGTTTACAAAAACTTCACCAAAGCACAACGAATCGTAGCCTTCAATAATCCCTTGTTACAAATTTCTGTTTATACTTGTATGCTTTTGCTTTCATGGTTTGGGGCACAATTAATCGTTGATAAAAGCAGTTTAACAACGGGTGAATTGGTCAGTATGTTCAACTACACTATGCAGATTTTAATGAGCTTAATGATGATGTCAATGGCTTTTGTCCAAATTTTAATTGCCCGTTCCTCAGCTGAACGGATTACAGAAGTTCTATCAGAAGAAAGTGATTTAAAAAATGATGCGCAACCACTGCTTGAAGTAGCGGACGGTTCGATTAGTTTTGATGATGTCTGCTTTAGTTATGCAGATGATATGGAAAAATTAGCACTCGAGCATATTAGCCTATCTATTAAATCTGGGGAGGTTATTGGACTTATTGGTGGAACAGGGAGCTCAAAATCTACATTGGTTCAATTAATCCCTCGTCTTTATGATGTAACATATGGCACAGTTAAAGTTGGCGGGGTGGATGTGCGAAAATACGACCTAGCCACATTACGTGATCAAGTAAGTATGGTTTTGCAAAACAATGTTCTATTTACAGGCACTATCAAAGACAATTTACGCTGGGGGAATGAATCTGCAACCGACGAAGAATTAATTGCTGCTTGTAAAATTGCACAAGCGGATGATTTTATTAATGAATTTCCAGATAAATATGACACAATGATTTCTCAAGGCGGCAATAATGTCTCTGGTGGACAAAAGCAACGGTTAACCATTGCTCGTGCCTTACTTAAAAAACCTAAAATTTTAATTTTAGACGATTCAACTAGTGCAGTAGACACAAAAACAGATCGTGCTATTCGTGAGGGTTTAGCTAAAGCAATTCCTGGTATGACCACCTTAATCATTTCACAACGCATCAGTTCCATTCAAGATGCAGACCGTATCGTTGTTTTAGATGATGGTAAAGTAAATGGTATTGGCACTCATGCAGAATTATTGGCTGATAATCAGATTTATCAAGAAGTTTATCAATCGCAACAGAAAGGATTTGGTGAAAGTGGAAATGAGTAAACCGGTAGTGAAACGTTCAACTGGATCTAATCTAAAGCGGTTATTAACTTTAATGTTTAAAGAATATAAGATTCAGCTGGTCTTTGTTTTAGTCATGATTTTATTAAGTGCATATGCTAACGTCAAAGGTTCTTTATTCTTACAAGTGGTTATTGATCAATATATTACACCTTTGATTGGCCAAACACATCCTAATTTCAGCGGGCTATTACAAGCAATTTTACAAATGGCTTTGATTTATTTAGTTGGGGTCATTGCCTCACTTACCTATAATTTTATGATGGTTAAAATTAGTGAAGGAACTCAAAAGAAAATACGGGATCAAATGTTTACGCATTTAGAAAGTTTGCCAATTCGTTATTTTGATGCGAATTCTGATGGGGATATCATGAGTCATTTTACCAATGACACCGACACATTGCGGCAAATGATCTCGCAAAGTATTCCCAATTTGATGATGGCATTGGTAACTTTTGTTTCTGTTTTCATTGCCATGTTCACGATTAGTTTGCCCTTAACCGGCTTTGTCTTAATTTCTGTCTTTTTGATGATGAATGTGATTCGTTTTATCTCCAAAAAAAGTGGCCGCTTCTTTGGTGCTCAACAAAAAGATTTAGGCCAAGTAAATGGCTATATCGAAGAGATGATGCACGGACAAAAAGTGGTTAAAATTTTTAACCACGAAAAAAAAGTAATGGAAGAATTCGATACTTTAAATGATCAACTACAAGAAAGCGCCACGAAAGCTAATATCAATGCAAATACTCTAATGCCAATTATGATGAATCTTTTAAATGTGCAGTATGTTTTAGTCGCAATTATTGGGGGGCTTTTTGCAATTAACGGTATTTCTGGCTTAACAGTCGGCATGATTGCCTCTTTTTTACAATTGAGTCGTTCTTTAAATGGACCGATTAGCCAAATATCACAACAAATTAACTTTGTTATTATGGCATTAGCCGGTGCCGGCCGTATTTTTAATTTACTGGATGAAAAATCCGAACAAGATGACGGTTATGTTACTTTAGTTAATGCTAAAAAAGTTGACGATCAATTAGTGGAAACAAAAGAGCGTACCGGCTTGTGGGCATGGAAGCACCCCCACGAAGATGGCAGCATTACCTACACTGAACTGACAGGTGACGTTGTTTTTGAAGATGTTGACTTTGGCTATGTTGACAATAATATTGTTTTACATGATATTAATCTTTACGCCAAACCGGGTGAAAAAGTGGCCTTTGTTGGCGCTACAGGCGCAGGTAAAACGACCATTACAAACCTGATTAATCGATTTTATGATATTCAAGATGGTAAGATTCGTTATGACGGAATCAATATTAAAAAAATCAAAAAAGACTCTTTACGCCGTTCGCTGGGGATTGTTTTACAAGACACCCATTTATTTACCGGCACAATTCGCGAAAATATTCGGTTTGGTAAATTAGATGCAAGTGATGAAGATGTATTGGCTGCTGCAAAATTAGCCAATGCCGATGGCTTTATTAATCATCTGCCGGATAAATACGATACTGTCATTACTGGTGATGGCGAAGGTCTTTCACAAGGCCAGCGCCAATTGCTGGCGATTGCCAGAGCTGCTATTGCCGATCCGCCAGTCATGATTTTGGATGAGGCAACTTCAAGTATCGATACCCGAACAGAAGGAATTGTTCAGTCAGGGATGGACAGACTAATGCATGGACGCACAGTCTTTGTGATTGCTCACCGTTTATCGACTATTCAAAATGCCGACGTTATTATGGTTTTAGACCATGGACGTATTATTGAACGAGGAAGTCACGAAGCCTTATTAGCGGAAAAAGGCATGTATTATCAACTGTATACTGGAAAAGTAGAATTGGATTAATAAATATAAAAATGCAGAACGTATTCGCCTTTTAAAGCGATAGGTTCTGCATTTTTTAAGTTTGAAAAACTTTTCTAAAAAAGACTTTTATTCATAAGCTGCCCGCGGACCACCGATATATTTTGGTCGTGAACGCAAAGCTGTCACGTGAGCACTACCTAAAGTATTGGCAACGGGTCGTACAGGTACTTGGACATGTTTCACATGCATACCGATAGACGTATCACCAATATCAATTCCTGCTTGGGCGATGATATGTTCCACTTCGACAGGATTTTCAAATTGTTCAAAAGCCGCAACGGAGCAGGCTCCTCCTGCGTGCAGTGCTGGTCTAACCGAGACAATTTCAAAATTATTTGCCTTAGCAACGTCACGGTCTACAACTAAGGCGCGATTTAAATGCTCACAACCTTGAACTGCCAAATTGATTTTTAACGGATCTAATATACCTTTTAATGTTTCAATAACCCATTGACCGACTTTTGCACTAGAATTTTTCCCAATGACACCACCTATAATTTCACTTGTAGAACAGCCCAGGACAAAAATATCATCTTCTTCTAAATTAGCTGCCGCAAGGATACTTTCAACCATCGCTGTTAACTGTTCTTTTAATTCATTTTCAGTAATTTGGCTCATTTTTTTCACCTCTGGTTTTATTATCGCTAAAATTTAAAACATTGCAAGTAACTCTAGTATCAGAAAAAACAGACACCGTGGTAAAATGAAGAATAGGAGGGGATTATAATGGAAGAAACAGTTTTTTTCAATCTTGGGAATGCTATTGCATCTAACTTTGATACCAAAGAATTAGCTCGCACTGCACAAATTGAACAATCAAAGGATTTAAAACGACGGGGACTGGTGATTGCAACTGATCTTGATTCTGGGGAACACTTCCTCTTTTATGCCGATGATGTAGCAGATGCATCAAGTGATACAACGGAGTTTAAACTTCGCCATACATTATAATTTGTCTGTAGGCTGTCTTTGACAAGCTTGGAGCTTCATGTTAGGCTTTAATTTATACCATCTGGATATGAACCAAAAGCGGCGGATGATTTTTGTCTGGCGCTTTTTACTATGAGAAATGAGGATTTAACCATGTTACGCTTAGAAAATATTACCCAGCAGTTTGGCGATAAAGTTTTATATGAAGCTGTTTCGGTTCAAGTGAATCGCGGAGAACACGTCGGTTTAATTGGTCGCAACGGGGCAGGGAAAAGTACATTAATTAAGATTATAACTGGCGAAATATTGCCAGATGACGGTCAAGTTGTCTTTCCTAAAAATTTAAGTTTAGGCTACTTAGACCAGTATGTCGGAGTAGACGAACATTTAACGATTCGTAAATTTATGCAAACTGCTTTTAAAGAAGATTTTGATAAAGAAGCAAAAATAACTAAGCTCTATGAAGAATACGGCGAAAGTTTTGATGATCGTTTATTAGAACAAGCCGGACGTTTGCAAAATGAATTAGATCAAGGCGATTTTTATCAAATGGATACACTAATTGATGATTTGGCCACAGGACTTGGGATCAACGTCTTGGGAATGGACAGTCTTTTGAAAAATTTAAGTGGCGGGCAACGTTCTAAAATTATTTTAGCCAAAATGTTGTTAGAAAAGCCTGATTTACTAATTTTAGATGAACCAACCAATCATTTGGATGACAATCATATTCAATGGTTGACGCAGTTTTTACAAGATTTTGATGGAACTTTTGTTGTTGTTTCCCATGATCAAGCCTTTTTGGATGCTATTACCACTCATATCATTGATATCGAGTTTGGCAAATTAACCAAGTACACTGGTAATCTAAACCGCGCATTGAAATTAAAAGAATTGCAACAAGAAACTTATATGCGCCAATACGAAGCCCAACAAGAACATATCAAAAAAACAGAATCTTATATCCGAAAGTATAAAGCGGGCTCTCGTTCGACAATGGCAAAAAGTCGTGAAAAACAACTAGCAAAAATTGAGCGTTTAACCCCTCCAACAGATGCTCCAAAACCGCATGTCACCTTTACTTATGCCCCAATTGTAACTACTTTGGCACTGGAAACAACGCAGCTTGTAATCGGTTATGAAAAACCTTTACTTGCACCAGTTGATTTGACGATTCGCGCGGGTGAAAAAATCGCTTTACGAGGATTTAACGGTATTGGAAAATCAACCTTAATCAAAACGTTGTTGGGCATTATTCCAGCTATCGATGGCGAATTTCATTTCCCTCAACATACAAAAATTAATTATTTTGAACAAGAATTAGCCTGGGAAAATCCATTGGCAACGCCTTTACAGTATTTAAGTGATAAATATCCAACCATTAACAATAAAGAATTACGGCGCTATTTGTCCCGTGCAGGTTTGACAAGTCAGCATGTCCAAGAATCATTAAAGTATTTAAGCGGGGGCGAACAAACAAAAGTGAAGTTAGCAGAAATGATGATGCCTAAAAGCAACTTCTTATTTCTTGATGAACCTACTAACCATATCGATCAAGCTTCTAAGGAAAACTTACAAGAAGCATTAATCGCTTTTCCTGGAACAATCGTTGTCGTTTCTCACGAAGCAGAATTTTATGAAGATTTTGTCGATCGTGTAATCGAATTAGAGAGTTAATAAAAAAAGCCGCACCAGCGCTATAAAGAATAGTCTGGTGCGGCTTTTTTATTAGACTTTAAACTAAGGCGCCCTGAATAGTCTTTTCCAAAATATTGCTAGTTTTTAAAGATAATCGTGTTTCTTTCTACTAATTTCAGTAGGTATTTGAGATTTAGCACACTATTTTGCCATTATGCTGCTATCTATTTCCATTTGTATGTTGCATCTAAAAAGAGAACGCGAAGGTTATCAAAGACAGTGGTTGGTACGAATAAAAATTGGCGTAAATCCTAGCTTTTCTTCAAGATTAAGGTAGATTATGCTACAGTAAAGTAATAAAATTGCAAAAAGCCGTACAAGGAGGAAAATCATGAACTTAGAGACCAAAACAGCACCGATAACTATTCGCAACGTAACAGAGATTGAATTACAACGTTTGTGGGAAATAAGCTATGGTCCCAAAGCGGATTTAACGTGGAAAAATTTTGATGGTCCTTATTTTAACGATCCGATTCTCTCATGGGAAGAGTATAAAGAAGGATTTGGCTGCCGTTTTTTAAATGACACAAATGGGGGTGTAATCTTTTTTGAAAATGAGATGGTCGGTGTTGTAACGGCATATTTTGAAGATGGTAAGTTAAAACGGTGGTTGGAATTTGGTATTGCGATTTATCACCCACACAATTGGAATAAGGGAATCGGAAGTAAAGCTGCCGATTTATGGATAAAACATTTATTTCAACGTTATCCCGAGATTGAGCGGGTCGGCTACACCACTTGGTCTGGGAATGACCGGATGATGGCATTGGGTGAAAAAATTGGTATGAAAAAAGAAGCGCAAATTCGAAAAGTTCGTTATTGGCAAGGACAATTTTGGGATTCCATGAATTATGGCATTTTAAGAGAAGAAGTAAAATTTGGCGAAAAGGTATTTTCAAATGTCTAAGCTAATTATTTTACGAGGAAATTCCGGCAGTGGTAAAACTACTATTGCAAAAACACTACGCAATAATTTTCCCAATGGCTATATCATGACAATTGGACAAGATGAAATCCGTCGTGAAATATTAAATGTAAAAGATACTCCTGATAATTTAACCGTTTCTGTAATTAAAAATCTCGCTTTATTTGGTCGTGAACATTATCCAGTTGTCATTATCGAAGGAATTTTAAATCGGGGGATATATGGCAACATGCTTGAAGAACTAGCTCTTTTTTTTGAACAGACGGATTGTTACTATTTTGACCTTACTTTTAGTGATACTGTAGCCCGCCATCAAACAAGAAAACATCTCACCACATTTACTACTTGTGATATGGCTAGATGGTGGTTAGCAGACGATTATTTAGGTTTTGCTGATGAAACACTCTTTACAGCAGAAATGACAAAAAAACAATCGTGGATATGATAATGGCAAGATTATCGGAAAAATAAGAAAGGGCAGCCTCACAAATGTTGTAAAAAAAGATAATTCTTAAATTAGACGTGATAAATCAATAGACTTCAATAGATAGCAAATTATCAAAATTAGTTTTTAAGTGAACATTTTCGTGCTTTTTGATAGAGAAAATTCCATGATATGCTTGAAAGCAAGCCTTAACATTTTATGCAAAGGAGTTTTGTAATGTTAAAAAAAATTTCAGAAAAGATTGGCTATACAAAATTAGTTTATGATCGCGTTAGTAAGAAACTAAGGACTAATTACACAAAAAAACAAATTGAAGAATTAGTAGAGGCAATTTTAAACGATAACCAAACAAAGCTAAGTCGCGTAGGAAAAAATTATTATCTCTGGCATTCTGAAAAACATATTCAGCTCACAATAAATGCTAGCAGTTATCGCTTAATTACGGCAGACAGACAAGAAAAAATTCCTATATCCAAAAAGTCAGCAAAATCTTAATGGCCTAAGCACTTAACACATGCAGAACATCTAGTTTATTTAGATAGTGAAGGTGAAGCAAAAGAACTAGCTCAACTTTTAACTGGGGAGAAAACCACGATTATGCGGGGAGCAGCTGGACGAAAATCACCATTAGGAGGGCGGGCAAAAGTAGGGGAGAGTATCTACTTTGTCGAAACTGGTGGAAATTTTAACGTTGAATATCACGGAATAATAAAAAAAGTCACTTGAAGAATCTACACAATTTATAAAAAAATACGCTAAACAACTGCAACTATCTGCAAAACAAGAGCAAAGATGGTTGGGAAGGAAATATTTAGTAGTCTATGAAATTAGTCATTTAGAAAAAATTCTTCCTTTTCAATATAAGCGAGAAAAAATATGGATGATTGGATTATTGCCGAAAATATTGTGAAACTTGCACAATAAAGATAGGCTCTACGGGTTACTCAGATGAACCCTCCTAAAACTTTATTTGCCGCTTAAAGTTCCATGACGGTTTTATTGCTTAAATATTCTTTTTGAAAACTATTTCACGAAAATTTCGTTATCTAAATGAAAATTTTATTAATTGTTGGTGAAACTGCGCTAAAATCCACATTTTAGTAGTTGAAGATTCTTTTAAAAATAACTATGATATAGAAGTTGCAATTTATTATTTAAAGGAGTTTTCTTATGAGTCAAAATCAAAAACAAATGCGGTGGTTCACCGTTGGCTTAATTGCTTTTAATATGGTTTGGGGCCTGGGAAATGTAGTGAATAACTATGCCCAACAAGGAATTTCAGTAGTAACTTCATGGATTCTTATTTTAGCACTATATTTTATCCCCTACGCTTTAATTGTTGGCCAATTGGGTTCAACTTTTAAAAGCAGTAAAGGTGGCGTGAGCTCTTGGGTGGAAAATACATCAACCAAACGCTTGGCCTATTATGCGGCATGGACTTATTGGGTCGTACACATTCCATACCTTGCGCAAAAGCCACAAGCAATTTTAATTGCACTAGGATGGGCTGTTCAAGGGAATGGCGATATGGTCTCTAATATGTCGATGACGACGATTGCTTTACTAAGTTTAGTTATTTTCTTGCTATTTTTATTCTTATCAACAAAAGGATTGACGACATTAAAAGTCATCGGTGGTTTAGCCGGTACTGCAATGTTTGTAATGTCGATTTTATTTATTCTATTAGCTGTAGGCGCCCCTGCAGTAAGTAAAGGAATGGAATTTGCTACTCCAGATATGGGGAATATTAAAACCTACATTCCAAAATTTGACTTCTCTTATTTTACTACGATTTCAATGTTAGTTTTTGCCGTAGGGGGAGCAGAAAAAATCTCGCCTTACGTTAACCAGACAAAAAATCCGGCGAAAGAATTTCCACGCGGTATGTTCTTATTAGCGGGTATGGTAGGGGTATCTGCTGTTTTAGGTTCAGTAGCAATGGGTATGCTTTTTGCAAGTAATAATATTCCAGCAGACTTAATGCGAAATGGCGCTTATAGTGCCTTTCAACAATTAGGCAATTATTACGGTGTAGGTAACCTGTTAATGATTATTTACGCTTTAACCAATACAATTGGTCAAATTTCTGCCTTGGCATTTTCTATTGATGCACCATTACAAATTTTACTTGCTGACGCTGATCCAATGTTTGTACCAAATTGGTTGCGGAAACGTTCTGCCAAAGGAACATTGGTAAATGGGTATTTATTAACAGGTATTTTAGTTAGTGTTATCATTTTATTACCAATTCTAGGGATTGGTAATACAGATGAACTGGTAAAATGGATGACAAATCTTAACTCTGTGGTAATGCCAATGCGTTACTTGTGGGTATTCTTTGCTTATATGATGTTAAATAAAGCGTGGAAAAACTATCAATCTGAATACAAATTCTTAAAAAATCCAAAACTTGGCTTTATTGCTGGTACTTGGTGTTTTGCATTTACAGCTTTTGCCTGTGTCTTAGGAATGGTGCCAAAATTGGATTACGCAACAAATCCAAAAGCTTGGTGGTTCCAATTAATGACTAATATCTTAACACCAATCGTCCTAATCTTGTTAGGCATGATTTTACCTGCGATTGCACGACGGGATAAAGATAAAACAGCAATGCCTGAATTAAAAGAAATTTAACCAATAAAAGCTGCTGATCACATACGATCAGCAGCTTTTTAAAAATGAAAAAAACTTACAATAGGCGGGGGAGTAACATTATATTTTACTGACGGTTTCAATCATCTTTGTTAGAGTTTATTTTTGATTCTTTAATAAGTTTAATTAGCTTATCTCTAGCCCAAAGTTCAACGTTTATAGCTTAGTTGTAATTTCTTTTGCAGATTCTGTAAAGTAGCTATTCGTTACAACGAACGCTTTATCTAAAGAATAAAAACCGATACCTGGATATATTTTTTGGTTCGCTTTATTGTCAACTTTATTTTTTGGCGCTTACATTAAATGCCGATTTTAACCGATCTGAATACACTGAAGTAACTTTTACATTTTCATAATTAAGCTTTTCCAGTAAAAACGCTAAATATTCTTCAAACTCATTTCCAGCCATTGTATCAATTGAATTAATTGCGCATTAGCAAATTGGCACCTTTTGGAAACTATAGAAATTAGTTCAGCCAAAATGACAATAATTACTACAATGCGCAAACTAATTTATTTTAACAAAAGTATAGCATAGTCTAAATAGCGAAAAGATATAAAGAATACACAGAAATAGGGGCAAAAAATAGGTATATCAGCTCTTAATTTAAATTATCAACTTCGTATAATATATAGATAGTTAATTTTGAGAAGCGTCCATTTGGGCGCTTTTTTTGTTGAATGGTTCGACATCTAAAAATTCAATTATTGAAATATCTAGCCCATAACATATTGACGTAATTGTTGGTATAGAGGGTACATTCCCTCCATTTATTATATTATTTAAAGTTGATTGTCTAATTCCTGATTTTTTTGCAAGTTGATTTATATTCAATTTTTTTTGATGGATATACTTCATTAATTGTGAAGCAATTATTTTATTATAATCTTTATTTTTCATTTTATAACCTCCATTATTCTTTACATATTATAACACTCAAAGTTAACTATAATTAGTTGAAAGATTGATAATTTAAGATATAATTAAGATATAACTAAATATAGTTAATAAAAAGAAAAGAGGCGTGTCAGATGTTAGAGAGCAAAGGAAATTATATTTTTGACAAGGTTGAAGAGAAGATTAGTAAAGCAGGTAATCCATATAAATTAGTTCATATTATTGATAAAGATAATTTTGAGCGATTAGAATTTTTTGGTGATGATGATTTAAAAGTAACTGCGAACCCGGGCACTCCGTGTAGATTTCAATTGAAGGCTAAACGTCAAGGATATTCGACGGCAGTTAATTGTATTAATGTAATGGGGGCTTAAATATGCCAGTTAATCAAGAGGAATCATTAGACCAAAGCAAAGTGCTAGGGGAACAGTTAAAAGTTAGTCAAGATATTTTGACTGAATTAAAAAAACTGAATGAAACTCTTGATACTGAATTGGCAAGAGAAGCTAAAGAGCGTCAGGAGTTAAAAGAATTTCAAGATAATCAGGAACTTGAAAATCAAAAACTTGAAAAAATTCAAATTCAGGAAAAACAAAATGAAAAAACTGAATTAGTCGAGTTTAGAAAGACAATTCTTGACGCTATAAAGGACTTAGAAACTCCCAAAGAGCAACAATCTGAATTAGTTAATAAGCTAGACGCATTAACAACCGCTGTTGAGGTAACGGATAGACAGGAAGAGAATGCAGAAATCGAACGAAATACAAATTTGGTTATTGTGTTTTTTCTTTTAGCAATTATTCCTATGCTTTTAACGGTTCGTTATTTTGGCAAATTGTTAGATAATGCTACAGCTTAGAATAAAAATAAAAAAAAGGAGGAAAATGAATGTTTACAGCAGATATGTTTACACCAATTGTAGACGCTCTAAAAGAAGTGGTTCCTATCGCGGTAGGGGCTGGTGTTGGTGTCTTAGCGGTTACTTGGGTTGCTAAAAAAGGTTTTAGTTTAGTTAAAGGCATGATGAATAAAGGTTAAAAATTTGTACTAAAAATAAAAATATTTTATTACCTCAAGGGGCTGGGCATTTGCCCAGTCTTTTTTATTGGAAAGGAGAAATTAAATGATTAACGCAAAAAAGGTTGGTAAGTGGGTAGGTATAGTTTTTTTATTATTAATTCTGCTTTTGCTGGGTATAACGTTTATGCCGATACTGGACATTCTGACGTATTACCTAGTGTCACTAGCAGTGATAGTGATTCAAGTAGCACTAGCAGTAGTAGTGATTCGATTAGCTTGGAATCTAGTGATGTGGGCTCTGAACAAGAAAGACCTGAAACTACCCAAGATTATGATGAAATTCAAGGGCCTCAGCTTACCGAAGAAACAGTAAAACCTTTTGTCCCTTGGTATCTTGATGAAGTTTTAATGAATGGTCGTGTTGAGACCAAAAGATTCGATGAGAATGATAATGAATTACCTCAAATTACACCAAGAGCCGCAGGTGATGTTTGGGGAACTGGAAATTTTGGACGTGTAGAAGATACTTCCAGTGGAGTTCCTTTGAGATGGATTAACGCTGCTTTCAAATCGTGGGAGTTCGGTGGTGTTCTTAATCAAGCAGCTGTAAATAATCTTCTAGCTCGAGGTGTTAGAAATAGTGTTACTGCTACCAATACACGGATTGATAATTTGCAAATATTATCAAACAATCGCTATTCGAACTTTACAGGACACCAAACGTGGGCTTCAAATGCTATTGTTGCTTTAAGAGATCGAGCAACTTCTTTGGAAAAACATGAAACTTGGGCTTCTAATGCAATTACTGATTTAAGGTCTACAACTGATTATATTAACGGAAAAGTTAATACACAAAGAAGTGATTTTACTTCTCATACAAATTGGGCTACTGATGCGGTAGTTTCTTTGCGAGAAAGAGCAAATGGTATTGATACTAAATTAGTTAATCACATGAGTTGGGCTACAGAAGCTATTGAGAAATTGCGCACCCGAGCTACCGATATAGATACTAAGTTAGTTGGCCACATGAGTTGGGCTACAGAAGCTATTGAAAAACTACGAACCCGAGCGACAGATATTGACACTAAGTTAGTTGGTCATATGAGTTGGGCTACTGATGCGGTAGTATCTTTAAGAGAAAGAGCGAATGGAATTGATAAGAAAATAGTTGAGCATGAAAAATGGTCAACAGAAGCTATTACAGGTCTTCGTAGTGATCGTGACTATATCAATGAAAAAGCTAATAAATTGCGTTCGGATTTTAATGCACACCAAACGTGGGCTACTGGTGCCATTACCGATTTAAGAACGAAGGATAGTGCTTTACAGTCAGACATTAATGCATTAGGTACTTGGAAGAATGTTCAATTAGCATGGAATACCGCGCAAGAATTATCATTATCCAGCTTAACTGGTCGTGTATCTAAAATAGAAGGCAGATATAAATTTTTAGCATACCAAGATATGAACGATTTAAAAGAATATGGGGAATATTATCTTGGTTCACCAATTAATGGTCCTGGTGGTGGCGGAAATGGTTGGTTAGAAGTAATAGGCGATGATAATGGTTTGCTTCTTCAACGATATACACTTTACAATCGTGGCTCAAATGGTAGAACGTTTGAACGACAACATCATAATGGTTGGTCTGATTGGGTTGAGACTACTACCAATAAAGAGCTTCTTGATAAATTTAGTGTATTTATGCAGGAGCAAAAAAGTTGGAATGATGTCAATCAAACTCGGATTTTTAATACTGCTGATGTTGCTAATAAAGCTAATAATTTAGCAGTCTTAAATCAAAAAAGTATTAATGAACTCAATCAAAAAATTGACGGCTTTAACTGGTCTGATGTTGGTATTATTGCTGCGATTATCGGCATTCATGACGCTTGGCAGTCAAAAAGCTATTCAGGTCCAGTTTTAGATGATGACGGTGCTTTAGTCAAATTGATTAAATATCAACGTGACGCTATTACTTCAAGCTTTAGTGCAGTTCTTCATAATATTTTTGGAGACCCTGCAGACGGCTATCTAGGTATTTTTTGGAAGCATTTTGACGACCAAATATACAACTTAAGATATTCAATTATTAATGGTTTTGAAGAGGTTAAAACGGCGAATAAGGTCGCTTCTGATGATATCAGAGATAACCAAAGTAGCATGCTGACCCACTTAGAAACTATGAATGGTTGGCTAAAATTAATTTATGAAAAACCTAACACCTCGATAATTCAAAACCCATTTGACTTTGATAGACTTCAAAAAATGTTTGATGGTCTAGAGCTTGGTGGTGCAGACGGTGAGAGCTGGTGGCAAAAATTAGTACGAGAATTAGTAAAAGAGTTGATTAGAGGTGGTTTTGAACTCTTAAAAACGTCAATTGAAACACTTGGAAGTTTGCTTGAGACTGCCATTAAAGAGCTCGGTAGAAGTCTAGGTGATATTCTAGATTTTTTAGACGGGTTATTGGATAAAATAATTCATTTAGTAGTGCCAGAAAACTTAGATTTTATCGATTCCGGTTTTGATGGTATTAAAGCAAAAATAGATGTTAAATTTGGTAATTTATTATCGCTTGGTGGAAAAATAAAAGATGTTTTCAAACCAATAAAAAAAGATTTCTTTCAGGCTATTAGTTTTACTTTTATGGGTCAAAAATTTGAACCCACGAGTGAAATGACAGATTTGTTTGTTCCAAAATTTCGAGTTGCTGCTCAAGTTTATTTGTGGGTCTTATGTGCAATTTATTGCTACAAAAAATTGACTGGTCAGGGGGATTTGATTAATGATAATTGAGTTATTTTTCAAATTGATAATCAGTTTAGTTGATATTTTACTATCTATAATTCCCAGTATTGATTTAAATATTGAGATGCCAGATACGACTTGGTTTAGAGAAATGTTAGGACTTGCGGACTATTTTTTCCCAATTGGTACATTAATAAGTGTGCTGGGAGTTATCATTGCAGTTCAAAACGCCCAATTTTTCATAAAAATTTTTAATTGGATTATCAAAAGAATTCCGTTTTTTGGTTAAAAAGAAGCAAAAATGCAGGTCAGCGCAGTGCGCTGGCAAGCATTTTTGCACTTTTATCATAACGAATATTTTAAAAAACATTGAAAAGTTTATTCAAAAGGAGGTTTTACTGTATGAAAATCCTGCAATTTATGAAGTACAAAGGAAAAGATTTTAAAAAGGCGAGAGAATTAAGAAAAGCAGGTATTAAACCTTTTAAAGAGTTTGGTTTAACGCTTTTTACTGGTCGTCAAGGGGCTGGTAAAACAATGACTTTAGTTTATGAGGCAGAACGTTATCGAGCTAAATTCCCAAATCTATATATATGTTCAAACTTTGGTTATGTTCATGAAAATGAGCCACTCCTGGAGTTATCAGACATAGCTAAGGCTGCTTTAAGAGCAAAGGAATTAAAAAGAGATGGTGTTTTAATACTTTGGGACGAAATTCAAAATGATTTTGATAGTTTCAGCAAAGTAAATCGAGATACTTTGGCAGTTGTTACTCAGCAGAGAAAGCAAAAAATTAAAATACTTGGTACTTCTCAGGTATTTACTCGTGTATCTAAAGCTTTGAGAGAGCAGACATTTGAAGTTTGTATTTGTAATACGATTATGGGTCGCTATACTCGTGGACGATTTTATGACGCTGAAGAATGGTCTCATAATATTGATAAGCCTGAAGACAAAAAACAATTGCATAGGTTACGTACCGTGTCTTTTATACAAACGGATGAGCTTAGAGAATTATATGACTCATATGCTGTGATTCAGACATTGACGGAGCGAGCAAAACAAGAGAAAAATAATACAAATGTTTATGTAATTAACCAATAACGGAATAAACCCGAAAAAAATGATTTGATTTTAATCAAATTGTTTTTGAGGGCCACCGGAGCCGGCGAGGTTGGCCGGTCGCTGGTAACAGCGAAAGGAGTGTACACATGAATATAGATCAAGATTATTTCATTTTTTTAAAATGTAATAGAACAACTATGTATAATCGTACATTTCAGTTTCTTTACTTTAAATGTCCTGTTACAAAAGAAGTATTTTCAACTAGTTTAAAAAATACTATTGACTTATCTTCATTTAAAAAAGGAGATAAAATGCGATTTATTTTAAAAATTAGTAGACAAGGAAGTTTAAATAAAATAAAGTTTAACATTTCGGGCGTTATGTTATTAAATAATGAGGAAGTGAGTACATTTGATAGGTGATAAGAAAAATTCAGCCCCCACTACTAACAGGGGGGCTGTCACATCATTGCCAAGTTCTCTAACTGCTTGTGTGGATTGGTTTTCAGCCACTTTTTTCGATATAAAAAGTTGGGAGGAAATTTGTTCCTTAATTGGTCTTCCAATTGATAAATTTACAGTTAAAGATAAGGGCTTAAATGGTTATTTAAAAAGTGCAGTTTGGGATAATATTCAGTTTTACTTTGATGGGCAACCTGGAATGGGCATTTGGTTAAATTTAGGAGGGCAGGGGTGTCGACAGTACGAATCTTTTTTTGAAGAGGGAGGGTGTTGGGATTGGTATGATTTTTTTGAGTATGTTCTTACAGTTCATTCTAATATTACTCGCTTGGATATTGCTTTAGATGATTTTAAGGGTATTTTTAAAATCAAAGATATTGAAAGTTGTTGTAGGCGGGGTTGTGTGGCGAGTAGATTTAGAACTGCGAGGAATTTTGAAGAAATCGATTTAGAATCTGGTGCAACATTAGGCCAAACAGTTTATTTTGGTAAAACTGATGTGATAATACGATTTTATGATAAATATCATGAACGGATTGCAAAAGGTTACGCACTAAAAACAGATATTGATACATGGATTAGGTCAGAAATTCAATTACGTGGAGATAGAGCTAAAGCAGCGCTAGAAGTGATAGTTAATAATGATATGGATTTAGGTGAATTTTTACGAGGTGTTTTGAACAGGTATCTTGCTTTTAAGATTAAAGGGCAAGACAAAATCCGCAGTCGTTGGAAGAATTGTAAATGGTGGGATACCTTTTTAAATGACGTTGGCAAAATTCGACTATCGCTAACGGCTCCCGATAAAACAGTTCTTCGTACTAAAGAATGGGTAGATAAGCAAGTTTTAGCTTCTCTAGCAACTCTTTATGCTTCCTGCGGATCTGATAAACTTTTTTTAGATTATATCATAGAAAAAGGTAAAGACCAAATGAGCGATGAGCAACGTGAGCTTGCTGAAGAGTTTGCCCGTGACGATATATCTCGAAATCGTTTAAAATCTGAAATGGTACAATATCTTTATGAAAAGCATGATTTTAGACAGAAAAAATTAGCAAAAAACTTCTTAAATAATTCAAAAGGAATTTTAGAATATTCGACACTTAAACGTAAAAACAAACTTATTGATGAATATAATCTGGTATAATTAATTTAAATATTCTTCTAGGAGTTGTTTTAATGGCAATTTTAGCAGCTATCATTATTCTTAGTATTTTAACTTTAGTTTATCAAGTAACTGAAAAATCTAGAGAAAAAGATTTGGGTAAAGATTATAGAAAAAAGAAAGACAACGAGGATAATTAAGTGATTTTAAAGTATATTGAAAATGAAAATGTTAATTGGAATGGTGTTAATCCTTTTGAAGAAATTCAATGTGTAATATCGGTTTATTCAGATGACGAAAATTTGATAGAAACAATTGATTACTTTGAGCTTGATTCAGAAATTCGTTTAGGTTTATTTTTACATGAGCATATAATGATACTTATTGAAAAATATTTTGGCAAAGAAAGATTTGTTAAGTGCAATCAAAATAATATCTATGATATTGTTGAGCAATTACGTCTAGGTAAAATAGTATATTTAGAAAATAAATGATTTAAATTTATATTACAAATATATTAAATAACCAAAAGAGGGCAAAAAAAATAAGCTTATCAGCTCTTAATTTAAATTATTAACTTCGTATAATATATATTATGTAAACTAAAAATAAAAAAATATTGTTAAATACGCGGATTTTCCTTTATTTTACTCTTCCCTTTCAAAATATGCTGCTGCATTTAGAAACTGTTAAATGCAGTAGCTCTTTGAACACTAAGCTGATAATCATTTTTAGTGTTCAAAGAGACAGCAACATTTTTTCGTCACTGAAGCTATTTAAACAAAATAATCATTTCAAATCCAAGTAAAATCTACTTGGAAATTTTTTAGAGTTAATTTTTCAATTAATATTCCATTCCTAAGTTTCAAAACTCAACCAAAAAATAGTCAATTTCAAGTAGTCATTCCAATCTTATAATGAAGATTAATAATGTATCCTATTATGGATATTATTAACTCATTTGAGGCATTTATTAAGAATTATATTTTAAACGGTTCCCAGTAGCCTTTTTTAATATTTTAACTAACGGTATTGCGACAATAACCCCAAAGCCAGCTTGACAAAAATTACTTGGAATTGAAGCAATTCCAGCGCCAAATCCATAAAGTAAATTAGTAGCTAGCGCATAACCTACTACCATAATAATCGCCCCCAGGATAAGGCCCAATACTTTTGCAACATTCTTTTGTTGAAAAAAATATCCAAACATAAAACCTTCTAAGCCGTGAATCACTAAGGAGAAAAAAATCCATTGAGGATACCCTGCTAATAAATCAATAAAACCTCCGCTAATGGCCCCAACAAAAAGACCTGCAATCGGTCCAAATAATAAAGCGGTCACCGCAATACCCACATCACACAAAGTCACTATTCCATTAGTTCCTGGTATTGGAATAACCACAACTAACGAAATGGCTGTAATCAAAGCTGATAAAATGGCATAGTGAGATATTTTTTTTATTTCCATTTTTCTCCCCCCGCTTTCCTAAATAAATTGATTATGTTCTATTTAATATTTCGTTCGTAATAGACACTTCCAAACTCTTTTGTTACCATTATTCCCTTTTGTATGCTTTGATAAACATAATTTTTTGCTTTTTTGACAGCTTCATCCAATTCAGCGTTTTCAGATAACCTAGCTGCAATTGCAGAAGATAAACTACAACCAGCACCGTTTATCGATTGGGTATTAATCTTTTTAGTTGTAAAGTGTCTAAGTTCTCCATGGGATAAGGACAATATATCAACAGCATCCTCCCCTGCTAAACGACTACCACCCTTTAATAAAACGGCTGTATTAAAGGCCTTTTGTAAAGTTGTAACAGCCGCTTGCATTTCAGCTAAAGTTGTAATCTTTTTGTTAAGGAGGGTTTCTGCCTCTACTAAGTTTGGTGTAATGATAGTAACAAAAGGTGCTAAATCTGTTTGCATCCCCGCTACCACCGCTTTTTTGAGCTTCAAATCGCCTTCTTTAAACGCTAAAACAGGATCCAACACAACGGGAATATCAGGACGCCCTCGTAGAAACTCTTTAATGAGGGGAATAAAAACCGGATTGGCAATTAAACCAATCTTAATTGCAGCAAAAGACACATCTTGAATACTTTTTAATTGTGCGGCAAATACTTCTTTGTCGACTAGATGAACGGATAGACAATTGCCGCTGAATGTTACGATGGAAGTTAAGACTGACATACCGAAAGTCTGATGATCACTAAATGTTTTTAAATCTGTTTGGATACCACCGCCAGCAAAAGGATCCGAGCCACCAATTGTTAATACTATTTTTGTCATCGGTCTGCCTCCTTAATGATTTAAAGTGTACCAAAATTTATAGTAGTTGCCCACGACCAATTGGAATGTTTTAAAACCAACCAATTTAAGCTGAAAATTACATTTTATCACAGTATTTACGGTTTATTGAAACCGTGTTTTACAAAAAACCACCCGCAAAAAGTTAAATTAAAAATACAACCTTTGCGGGTGGTAAAATATATTATCTGTAATGATCACTTTGAAAACGAAAAGAATCATCTTTTTCTAGGAAAAGTAACTAAGCCGACTGTTGTACTACAAGTGCCAATAGTTACTAGGACAATTTTACGTATCATCCGATCTCTCTCATTGTCTTCTTGAGTCCAGTTAAAAAAATTTGAAACAAGATTATTATCTATTACTTCATGGATAAATTTCGCTTTTCTATTTTCACCTTTTACTTCCTGTACTTCAAAAATAAAATTGAACATATACAATCCCAAGCAAATAGCTGCGACAACTAAACATAGGCGAGAAATGAATGTCTTTATAGTCTTACCCAATTAATTTTCTCCTTTTTCAAATGAAAATAAGGATATAAATTCTTCAGAAACCATTTTAACTTGGGGACTTATCTTTTTAAACGAATGATCGATATCAATAAACTGATTATTTTCATTAAACATCTCTTTTGATATATTCAAAGGAGGATTTACTGACATATTATACATATTTAAACCTTGAGTCACTAATTTCATAGAAATCAAACCTTGAAACCCACCATGTCCACCGTAAACCATAATGCTTACAGGTTTGTGACGCCATTCATCATATAAATAATCTAACGCATTTTTTAAAACTGCTGGATATCCCTAATTATATTGCGGAAAGACTAATACACAACCATCGTATTGCTTAATTGTTTTACTCCAATTTTTTGTGTGTTCTTGTTGATAGTTACCTTGAGCCGGAATGTTGGGTTCATCTAGGAACGGAAGATTTATTTTAGCCAAATCAATAATATCAATTTCAAGTTTTTCATGTTCCATAGTCATTTTGACCCACTGCGCCACATCCCCACCAATTCTATTTGGTCGATTACTGCCCAAAATGATTCCTACTTTATTTTTCATATCTCTTATCCTCTCTCAGAGCAATTTATGTGCATTTTGCACATAAATTATTATAGAGGTATTATGCTATAATTACAAGTATGGAAAAAGAAATCTTTAAATCCCTTTTTCAAATAGTCAATTTCTTCAATGATTCCAAGCATGACATCGATTTATTAAGAAAGGTAGGCGTAAAAGAAGATCAAAACTTATTACCCATAATTGTTCGTGTAGGAATGGCTGAAACCATTAATATTGGCGATTTAGCAAAACAGATGGGGAAAACTCACTCCTCTACAAGTAGGCAAGTTGATAAATTTGAAAAACAGGGATTACTTACCACAACCTATAACAATAAAGATAGACGAATACGCGAAATTTCATTAACCAGTCAAGGAATTGCACTATTTGACCTGATAAGTGAAGTACGATTTAGTCTATTTAGTAAAATATTAAATGAAGTGTCCTTAACCGACGCTAACAAGATAAATGAAGGTCTATCGTTACTTGCTGATATCTTGAAAAAAATAGAGATACAGAGCGAGGATTAATTGAGACAAAAACTATTAAAATTATGGCGCAATTTAGTTTTTTTGCAAAGTTCACAAGCCTCTCTTCAAATAAAAAAGTACTCATCAGGTTCTTTCTGATGAGTACAAATTGTAATCTATTCTCCTAAAAGTTCATCAAAGCTAAAAATCATCGCGACAATTTGAGCGACATTGCCTAACTCCGACAGTGTTGCCGTCTCAATTTTTTTCCAACTGCGGGCCTTATAATCCAACGTTTTAACTTGTAGCGGATTGATGTACCCTTTTATTTCATGTGTTTTATCTAAAGGTACAAAATGGGGTTTATTTGTACTAGTGATGGGACAAACTGCTACTAATCCAGTCACTGCACTATAATTTTTTGTGCTGACTACAAGTGCCGGCCGCCTTTTTTGAATTTCACGCCCAGCGCTAGGATCAAAGTTCAAGGTAATAATATCACCTTGCTCGGGATGGCCATGCATTATAAAATTTCCTTTCCTTGCGGCTGATCTTCTAAAAATCCTGAAGTCGCTTCCAGTTGTTTTCCTTTTGCCATAGCTTCATCAAAGATATTCTTTTTCTTTTTAATGAAGGTAATTGATTCATCTGCACCTTTTACTGCCAAATACTCCACATTTTCTTCTATACCAAATTTCGTAGGGACAGTGAGCACAATTGCGTTACCTTGCCGCCGCGTTTTCATGATATCCCCTCCTCAAAAGTAATTACAATGTAATTATACCAAAAACAAAAAGTAAATACAATGTAATCACATCCACAATAAAACATTAATAAAACATTTTCCGTTATTTGCGATAAAAGAGCTTTTTCGTGAAGCTAGCCAAAAATAACTTTGGTATACAGACCTTATTTGTAAAAACCATCGAATCCCTTTTTCCTAAAAAAACACTCATTTTACCTACGTGATACGGTAAAATGAGTGTTTAACTAAAGAAAAGATTACTCCTCTTCTTCTAAATTAGTCGTCAGTGCTTCAGATTTTTTTAATAGATAAATTTTGCGGATATTAATGATAAGTGTCTTAATCACGGCATAAACCGGAATACAAATCAACATACCCATAATGCCTGAAACGCGTCCAGCACCTAATAACACTAAGATAATGGTAATTGGATGTACATTCAACGATTTCCCAAATAAAAGCGGCTTAATGATATTTCCATCTACTTGTTGGATAACTAAAACTGAAAGTGCCATATATAATGCTTGCCAAGGAGAAATAAACAGTCCCACAATCACAGCGGGGACTGCGCCTATAAAAGGTCCAACATAAGGAATAATATTGGTTATTCCACATATTAATGCCAGTAACAAAGAATAAGGTTGCTGAAAAATCGTCATGGCAATAAAACTCATAATACCGATGATAAATGCATCTAAAACCGTACTACTAATATAAGCAGACAAAGTATCATTTAAGTCGCGCACTGTTTGTCTAAGCTCGTGACGAATCGTGCGGGGAAAGAAATTCGAGACCGCATCTAAAAAACGATGGCCATCTTTAAATATAAATAATAAAATAAACGGTACCGTAAACAAGAGAATGAAAAATTTTGTTAAGACAGAAACGATAGAAGACAAACTGGAAGTCACGCTAACAATAATAAAGTTAATAATGCGATTAATTGTGATATTTGCCGACTCCAATTGTTGCTCTAAATTAAAGTTTTTAAATTCATCTTGTTTGGCTAAGCCATCCAGCCACTGCACAAATTCATCTGCATACGTCGGCAGCTGTTGGGTTAATTGAACAGTCTGCTCAATCAATTGTGGAATGACATTCATTGCTGTTAAAACAATAATAATCACAACAACTAAAAAGGACAATAAAAAGCCTAAAACCCGCGATAGCCCTCTTTTTTGTAAAAAATTGACGATTGGATCAAACATATAATACAAAAATCCCGCAATAAAAACTGGTAACAACACGGCTCCTAACATTTCCAGTACCGGTTTAAAAATACCAGGCATCTGCCATAAAAAATAGACACCAATAATAACTAAGACCAATTCGGCGGTCCAATAAAACAATTTTGAATTCTTAAACGACTGCATACTAAAACTCCTAAACAATTTAATATCTCTATTTTAGCATAACAAATACTGAAATCGATTTTTTGTCTAAATATTATTATAAAATTTTTGTATATTTGATAAAAAAGCTAACCGAGTGGTTTTACACAAGGTTAGCTTTAAACGCACTTATTTTCTCCTATCGTCCTTAGATGAAACGATCAAATTTTTCTGATAGATAGAAAGACAGCGGTTGAAAATATCTATTTGTTCGGCAATTTTATGATAGCCAAATTTTTCATATAAACCCACATGTTGCGTCGCGATAAATGTACTTTTAAAATCTAAAGAATAAGCTTTTTGTTCTGCTTTTTTCACAAACTTCTCACTCATTCTTTTACCACGGTATTTTTCAGAAACAAATACCATACTGATAAAAGGTGTTAACGCTGTTTCTTTTAGGATATCTTTTCTTAATAATGCACAAAAACCAACGAGTTCTTCATTTTCCCAACAGATTAAAACATCTTCCCAATCACGTAGCTTATTATTTTCCATTTGTCTGGCTAAATATGCTCCTGCAGGCCAAGGAACTTGTGCTATTAACGGGATTGCCCGTTCCCATTCAGCTGTCTCTTTAACCCAAGTAAACCTCATAGTCCTCATCTCCTAAGAAAAGAATAGCATAAAAAGACAAAATATTTGGATAACCTGGCTTTCTTATCGGTTTATTTGGTCTCACTCGCTAAACCTGCAAAAATAGTTGTCAAATTTTCTTTCATCATATCATAATAACTATCGCCACGATTCCCAGGCTCTGCAATTGAATCGGTAAAAACCTCCTCATAAATTGGAATACCGCTATCTTTTGCCACACTTTGCATCGGTTTTTTATTAACAGAACTTTCAACAAATAATGCTTTTACATTCGATTCTTTTAGCTGAGTAACTAAAGTAGTAATTTGATTGGGGGTACCTTCTTCTTCTGTATTAATTTCCCAAATGTAAGCAGAAGGGATATCATACGCCTTCGAAAAATATTTGAAGCATCCTTCACTTGTTACAATTAATTTCTCCTTTAGTGGAATACTTGCAAATTGTTCTTTGGCTAATTTATCCAAATTAGTCAATTTTTCAACGTACTTAGCCAAATTATCCCTATAGGTTTCTTTATTGACAGGGTCTTTTGCGATCAATGTGCTGGCAATATTTTTCGCATATAAAATACCATTTTCAATATTCAACCAAGCGTGAGGATCTGCTTTACCCTGTTCTTCTCCTTCTAAATAAATAACTTCCACGCCGTCACTGACAGCAAAGTAATCTTCATTAGTTTTTTTGTTGCCGTTTACCATCAGTTTAGTAAACCAACCATTTCCGCCAGCTTCAAGGTTGAGACCATTATAAAAAATTACATCAGCTTCTTGCGTATTTCTTACGTCTACGGGTAAAGGCTCATACTCATGAGGATTTTTTCCTACGGGTACAATGCTGTGTAAATTTACTTTATCCCCCGCAACTTCTTTAACCATATCCGCAATGATAGAGTTTGTCGCTACCACAGTTAATTTATTTTCAGCAGCATTATCATCCGGTCTAAGAAAACGTTGATAACTAAACATCCCCATTCCAATTAACGCCATTACTGCAATAACGGTGAAAATTCTTTGTTTCGTTTTGGTTTGTTCTACTTTTTTGGGTGATAGGAAAAACCCGATTAAAAACAGGCTCGCTGCAGTCAAAACAATGGCAGATCCTGCTGCAATATTAAAACTATAACCGATAAATAGACCAATAAGAGAGGATAACCCACCTAAAGTTGCTGCTAATAAAATCATGGATTTCAATCGCTTTGTAAATAAATACGCCGTTGCAGCAGGGGTGATTAATAGGGCTACGACTAAAATGGTACCTACACTTTGCATTGCAGTCACCGAAACCAATGTCAACATTAACATCAGTAAATAATGATATCTATTAACCTGCATACCAAAAGCTTTTGCCATCATCGGATCAAAAGATGTCAAAAGTAATGGGCGATAAAAAATTATCAGTAACAACAAAACCACAGCAGCAATACTAATGGTAATCCATTTATCTATATCTTGAACTGCCAACACATTGCCAAACAAAATATGGAATAAATCTGTAGAACTATTGGCTACACCAATCAAAATGATGCCCAATGCTAAAAAAGAACTAAAGGTAATGCCAATTGCAGCATCACTTTTGACAGTGCTATTGTTTGCAATATAAGTAATAAGCACGCTCGCCAAAATACCAAAAACAACTGCACCGACAAAAAAATTAATTCCTAAAATATAAGACAATGCCACGCCTGGTAAAACCGCATGTGAGATAGCATCTCCCATCAGTGACATACCACGCAAAATGATAAAACAGCCGATTGCTCCTGAAACGATGCCAATGACAATTGAAGTGATGAGAGCATTTTGTAAAAAATGATAGTCATGTAATCCCGCTATAAAATGTGCAATCAATTTGTCTCACCTCCAATGAAAAGATAATCACCATAAGCTTCCTTTAAAAATTCGGAAGTAAAAACGTTTGGGACGGGGCCATAGGCAATCTTTTTTTTGTTTAATAATAAAATTTCATCAAAATAATCCGTAACTTTACTTAAATCGTGATGAACGATAAAGATAGTCTTTCCCTTTTGTTTCAAATCGCGAAGGAGACTCATAATAATTTGTTCACTAGTAGTATCAATACCAACAAAAGGTTCATCTAAAAAGATTAAGCTTGCATCTTGTACAAGGGTACGTGCTAATAAAACCCGCTGAAACTGACCGCCTGAAAGTTCCCCGATTTGTCGTTTTGCAAACTCTTGCATATCCACTGCCTGGAGTGCAACATTGACTTTTTCCCAATGATTTTTCATCCTGCTCCATGGTTTTAAACGGGGATATAGACCCAACGATACTACTTCTGCCACAGTAATTGGAAAAGTATAGTCAATTGCGCTTTTTTGCTCTACATAAGCAACTTCCCTTTGTTTTTTGAATAAGGGTTCATCATGGTACGTAACATTACCACTGGCAGGGATTAATTTTAAAGCAGCTTTTAAAAAAGTGGATTTTCCCGCACCATTGGGCCCTAAAATACCAACAATTGTGGGGTTATTCACTTCAAAGCTCACATCATCAATAGCGATACGTTGATTATAAGCTGCAGTAATATTTTGAAACCGAATCATTCTCTTCACCTCGTCATATTTTTAGGCTCACCTAAATATCACCTTTTGAACTAGTATAGTGAATTTTTTATTTTTAGGCAACCCTAACTTTTTTGCGAGATAAAAAAAGACCCGTTTCACAACGGTGTCTTTGGATAATGGATTCTTAAATTTGTTTATCAAAAAAGCGACTCATCAATTCCAAATGGTGCATTACACTTGCTTTACGTAAAATACCCATTCCAGGAAATTTATTTTTAAAGTAACTTTCTTTTAAAATTTTTAAACCTACTGTTTCTTCTTTTGGGAAAAAAGGAAAAGCTATAACTTCTGCCATAACCGCTAGAAAACGGCTAGAAAAGTCTGGTAATTCTTCACTTGGTGAAACAAAATGATGAATACGCAACTGATTATTTTCTGCAAAGTAAACCAGATGCAATACAATTTCTCTGGCTGGATAACTTTGTTCGTAATAAAGGCGGCTATCAATTGAAAAATCACTGAATCCTTTAAATCCTCTTTTGGTAAAGTTTAAATGAGCAGTTGAGAAAATTTCGTCTGGTTGCTCTAGGTAATAACTTGGTCTAACCCGTAAAAAATTGTCTTCTGACAAAATTAAAGGTCCTTTTATACGTTGTAACAAGCGAAATTCCATTGGTACGATAGTCGGAATAGAAAAAATTAGAGAGCCATAGTCTTTTAATACTTCTGCATTTTGAGCAATTAATACTTGATAATGGCTAGAAGAATTCAAAGGGGTAGTTAAAATATGCGCGCTACTTGTAGTTATTTGTTGTAATTTTTCTTGACCCGCAACAGTTAAGAAATCACCCGACTGAGGATTTTCAATTAACGAATAAGGTTGTTTCACTTTATCAAATTGTTGTAATAACTTATATAATGCCGGATTGTCTTTAACGGGTTCAATAATGGGATGAATAGCTTGGCTAAGTTTATCAGCTTCACTTAATTGGCGCAAAGCCAACAAATCAAATTGTTTTCCACGAAAATAAGGATAATACATTAATCTTCCCCCAAAAAGCGTTTTTCCAGTTGAAAATAGGCATCACGGGTAGCCTCAAGTTCTTCTTTTAGGGTTTCAACAGCTTGAGCTTGAGTTTCGGCGATAAAGCGATCATAGTAATTAACGCCACCACCAAAAAGGTCATAGTCTTTTTGACGTCTTTTTAATTCTTTATACAATTGTTCGGTCCCAAAAACGCGTAATCCTCTTTCCGTTTGTTTGGCTTTGCTTACCTCTCTTGCTTGTGCCGTGATTAAGCGATACAAAAGCTCCTGTTCATTCACTTGCAATATTTGGCGTTGCGCTTTTTTGATCGTTTCAAAATAACCCGGAACGTCATACTCTGAATCTGTCAAATAAGGATGAAAGATCAGCACACCAATATGAGAAGGAATTTCTGTTTTAACTTGTTCATATAATGAGTGAGGTAAAACAAAATAATTCAGATGACCAACAAAAGATAATTTGGCTGTACTTCTAAAATCTGCTTTTGTTACCTTTAACTCATAACAGCGCCATTCAAACGTCTGATTAGGTAGAATTTTGCAAGACAGGGTATCAACTATTCCTTGATCATCTGGCATAACTACTTCTTCAATTACCACATCGCCTTTTTGCCGACAATGGAAATACAAAGCTTCTTCCATTGCTAAAGTCAATGCTGTTTTCATAAAATCCCTCATTTAATAAAATTATTTACCTGCTCTATTGGCAAACCAATAGCTGATTGGTAACACCTTCAGTATAGAACGTTCGTTCGCAAATGTGAAGTCAATTTGACCACAAATAGTCAATATCAGATAAGATATTTTGCGCATCTTCTTTTTTACTAAAAGGTAACTGAATTACCTCTTTGGGGACTTTTAAATATATTGTAGATTTTTCCATGCTTATTTGCACCTCTGGGGGTGAAAAGTAACTATGCGTAAAATCATCTAAAGACACGTTGGGTATAACTACATAGAGGCCATTTTGACTAATAAAACAAAAACGTTCATCATTGGTTTCATTTAATAAAAAAGTCATTAATTCATCATCAGTCATAATTTCATCAGCATAGGCTTGTAACAATAGAAATTGCTGAGTCTTTTTAAAAACATTAAAAAATTGATTCAAACTTCTTCCTCCTCACGTAAGTTCAATCTCGTATGAGCTAAAAAACTTTCTTCAAACGATGCACCTTTAAAAAAAGCTTTACCAAATTCATCGATGAGTCCATGAAATTCTTGCGCTTCTGCTAAGGTAAAACCGGCGATATCAACCAAACTTTTTAAAGACTGGTAATTTGTAAGTTCAGGTGTGCCCAGCTGTGCAAATAAACGCCGCCCATATGTATCTGCTACAAAAACTGGCACGTCAAACACATAAAGCATTAAAACATCAGCCGTTTCTTCCCCAATTCCGTGAAGCTGGAGTAATTGTTTTCGTAAATCATTACCATAGTAATTTCTAGTTTTTATAAAGTCGCTATCAAACGAAAGTAACCAAGTAAAAACTTCATGAATGGCACGACTTTTATTTTTAAAAAAACCACTAGGGCGAATAAGAATTTGTAGTTCCACTTCTGACAAGCCCACAATTTGTTGACTGGAAAAATTTGTGACCTCTTTCAAATTATGTAAGGAAAGAGCCGCGTTTTGCCAGTTAGTATTTTGAACTAAAATGGCGCCTAAAATAATTTCTTCTTTTGAGTCAGCCGGCCACCAACCTTGTGGGCCCATCTGCTGGAACATTTTCTGATATAATGCATATACACGTTGATCCAAGTTATCACCTCGTTTTTATTATATCGCAATTATAAAATAAAGCATGGAATTGCTACGAGAGGAGTTTTTTTTATGTGTGGGCGCTATCTTTTTGATTTGAAAACGACTGAATTAAACAGATATTATGAGCAATTGCAACATTTGGGCAAAATTGGCGAGGTTTTTCCTAGCGAAAAGGTAATAACATTAGCCACTAATCCCGCTGGAAAAGTTCATTTAGGCATCACCAATTGGGGCTTTACCACTTCGAAAAATAAGAGGCGGATTATTAATGCACGCTGTGAAACGGTAACCGAAAAGCCACTATTTTCTGAAAGTTTTCGTCAACGTCGTTGTGTATTCCCAATGACAGGTTTTTTTGAATGGGATTCAGGTAAAAATAAAATACTATTTAGACCCACTGCTGAAGAAGCAATCTATGTAGGAGGGTTTTATCGTGAACATCAAAATGAACTAGAATCCGTTATTCTAACGACTATACCAAATAAAACAGTAGCTCCAGTTCATGATCGAATGCCTTTGATTATTAAAAAAGACGAAATTCGTGCTTGGTTAACAGACTTCAACTTTGCATCTAATTATTGTCGCCAACAATGCGATTCCCAATTAATTTTAGAAAAAAGTATGCCAGAAAATTAATGGCATACTTTTTTAGTTTACATATTCAGATTATGAGTAACTTATTACTAACCAATTAAAACTGATTCTTCCGGATACTTAAAATGTTGCTCTTGTTGGCGAGCTTTGGCAATCAACGAAAGTAATACCGTCATAATCCCTACTCTGCCAATAAACATTAAAGAAATAATAATCACTTTACCTACAATACTAAGTTCCGGTGTTAATCCCATTGTCAATCCGACAGTCCCAAAAGCGGACACGACTTCAAACACAATGTATTCTAACCCGAGTCCGTCGACATCGGGGATTTTTTCTGTCACAGATAATATCATGGTAGCCAAAATACATAACGACAAGGTAATAAAAAATAGCGTAAGGGCTCTGAAAATAGCCCCAGCTGGAATGGTACGGCCGCTAAATTCAGCGCGATTTCTTCCTTTTAAAATACTTTTCATCTGTATAAGCAATACACCAAAAGTTGTCGTTTTTAAACCACCTGCTGTTGAACCTGATGTGCCCCCGATATACATCAGTACAATCGTTAAAATTAAACCAGCGTGACTCATTTCAAAATAGTTCACTGAATAATAACCTGCTGTTCTTGGTGTAACCGCCATAAACATCGTATTAAAAAAGCGTTGCAACCAATTGCCTGTGACCAGCAATTGTCCGTTGTGCTCTGTTAAATAAAAACCAATAGTACCTAAAATTAAAAGACTACCCGTCATCAATAACGCAATTTTCGAATGAATGGACAAACGTTTTTGTTTACGATATTGGATTAAGTCAAACCAGACCAAAAAGCCCAGACCACCAGCAATAATTAAAATCATGATGACAGAAAGCATCCAAATATCCTGCTGATTATTTGCCAGACTATCGCCCAAAAGATCAAAACCGGCATTACAAAAGCTGGAAACAGAGTGAAAAATACTAAACCAGATCCCTTTTAGCCACCCATACTGTGGAACAAAAGAAAAACCCAATGCAATACTGCCTAATCCTTGAATAATTACAGAGGTTAAGAGAATGTAACGCATCAAATTCACACTACCATTCATTTGTTCCAAATTAAGAGAATCCTTTAAAATCATCCGTGTTCGCAAATTGATTTTCTTTCTAGCAATCATAAAAAAGAATACGGGTAAAGACATAAAACCTAAACCGCCTGTTTCGATCATCACTAAAATGACAAATTGGCCAAAAGGCGTCCAATGTTGTGCTGTATTGACGGTCGTTAACCCCGTGACACATGTTGCCGACGTTGCAGTAAAAAGAGCATCAATAAAGGGCGTAACTCCGCCAGAACGGCTCGAAATCGGTAACATCAATAATAAAGCACCACATAAAATTACAGTTGCGAATCCTAATGAAATCAACTGTGGTGTTGCTAAGTGGCCTTTTTTCAATTGTTTCAACAAACTGACCTCCACATTACCCAATTAATTTTCATGAGATGAAGGTTAATTGGATAAAACATTTTTATTACTATTGATTGTACCAGATAAAGGGAAAAAGTTTCCGTTTTTAAACGGAAACTTTTATGTTAATTGCGATTCATATTTTTTATCTTAATCATACGCGTGACTTCAGAGCGCTCGTTTTCTTCTAGCTTCATTTTAATGTAGTAAATGGTTTCTTCAAGTTCAGGAATCGTCATATATTCCAATGCATTCACACGGCGACGTGTTTTTTCGATTTCACTTGCCATCAGCTGACATGTTTTTTCGATTTCAGTTAATGCCAGTAATTTAGGTAAGACCGTAGTAAAACGTTCTATCGCGTTGTCTAGTGGTACATTGGAATTAATATACCCATACTCTAAAGGTGCTTCAAAAATATCCTCGTCATAATGAAAGTTCAAAACCGGAACTTCTACACTCATAATATTTTTTTGATCCATTTCGAGTTCTACTCGGGTTGCAGGTAAAATGAAGAGTTCTTCAATAAAGGCTTCGTTTAAAGTCGCATTGGCTAAACGGAAAGAACGCATCGCACTTTCCATCATCTCCTCAACTGCTTGACGTAAATGATTGTTTTCTTTGACCATTAAAATGAAGCGGCGCATTAATTCATCTTGTTTATCTTTTAGTAATTTATGTCCTCGCTTGGCTGTCGTTAGCTGTTTTTGTAGCCGGGCTAACTCCATTCGCGTCGGATTAACATTTAAACGCGCCATCTAAATTACCCCTTTTCTGGCAAATACTTTTCAATCATGTCATCTTTAATCCGTTTCAATTCTGTCTTCGGCAAGATACTTAGCAGCTCCCAACCCAAATCAAGTGTTTCAATGATAGAACGATTGGTTTCATAGCCTTGATTCACGTATTCAGTTTCAAAACGTTCCGCAAATTGCGCATAAATTTTATCGACATCAGATAAAGCAGAATCACCTAAAACCACGGCTAATTCTTTTGCTTGTTTTCCTTGTGCATAAGCAGAAAATAACTGGTTCATCGTGGCCGCATGATCTTCTCTGGTTTTGCCAGGTCCGGTCCCTTTGTCTTTTAAACGTGACAGTGATGGTAAGACATCAATTGGTGGTTTGATACCACTTTTGTATAAATCACGCGACAAAATGATCTGGCCTTCAGTGATATATCCCGTCAAATCGGGGATGGGATGTGTTTTGTCATCTTCTGGCATTGTTAAAATTGGAATCTGAGTTACAGATCCCTTTAATCCCTTAATTCTACCGGCACGTTCGTATAATGTCGCCAAATTGGTATACAAATACCCCGGATAGCCACGACGACCTGGAACTTCCCGGCGTGCAGCTGAAATTTCACGTAACGCCTCACAGTAGTTGGTCATATCTGTCATGATAACTAAAACGTGCATACCTTTTTCATAAGCTAGATATTCTGCAGCAGTAAGAGCCATCCTTGGTGTAGCAATTCGTTCAATCGCAGGATCATTCGCCAAGTTCATGAAAACTACAGAGCGATCAATAGCACCTGTTTTACGGAAATCTTCCATAAAATATTCTGCTTCTTCAAAGGTAATCCCAATACCAGCAAAAACAACGGCAAAATCATCATCAGTATTTAATACAGAAGCTTGTCTGGCAATTTGAGCCGCTAGTTCTTTATGAGGTAAACCTGAACCAGAAAATACCGGTAATTTTTGTCCCCGCACCAACGTATTCAAATGATCAATAGAAGAAATCCCAGTTTGGATAAATTCATCTGGATAATCTCTGGCCATCGGATTGATAACTTCACCGTTAATGTCCAACATTTTCTCCGGTAAAATTTCAGGTCCATTATCTTTTGGTCGTCCTAGACCATCGAAGGTGCGGCCAATCATATCCATCGAAACACCTAATTGTAGGGGATGCCCTAAAAAGCGTACAGCCGAATCTTTTAAATTAATGCCGCCTGTTCCTTCAAAAATTTGAACTAAGGCTTTATCTTCAGATATTTCTAAAACTTGACCTTTCCGTAGTTCACCCGTTTGTAAACGGACTTCGATTAGTTCTTCATATTTCACACCTGCTACTTTATCGACAGCCATTAAGGGGCCAACCACTTCACCAATCGTTTTATATTCTTTAATCACGGTTCATGCCCCCTTCTTGGATAATAGTTTTGATTGTTTCTTTAATTTCTTGTGCTAAATCTGTGATCTTACTAATTTCATCTTCTGGCACATATTTCATGCGGGCAATTTTATCACGCAGCAAAACAGTTCCAGCCATAATCTCAGATAAATAAGAACCTAATTCTAAAGCTTTTTCGGCTTCTTTACCAAATGACAAGATATTTGAAAGCATTTGGAATTGTTTTTCCCGTGAAGTAAAAGTATCCACATCATCAAATGCATTTTGTTGCAAATAGTCTTCGCGAATAGATTTTGTGACTTCTAGTAGTAGCTGATCTTTTTCTGATAAAGAATCAATCCCTACCAGGCGCACAATCTCTTGTAACTCAGATTCTTTTTGAAGTTGTCGCATCGCATCAGCTACGAGTTCAGACCAAGGTACTTGTAATTCTTGATCTAAATAATTTCCTACCTCGGTATCGTATAAAGAATAGCTCTTTAGCCAATCAATGGAAGGGAAATGACGTTTTTGAGCTAATGTGGAATCTAAGCCCCAAAACACTTTTACTACTCGTAATGTATTTTGGGTTACTGGCTCTGAAATATCTCCGCCAGAAGGTGAAACGGCACTAATTGCAGTAATGCTACCTTCTCGTCCTTCTTGGCCCAAGGCGATAACTTTACCAGCCCGCTCATAATATTCAGCTAAACGTGAGCCTAAATATGCGGGATAGCCTTCATCCCCTGGCATTTCTTCTAAACGGCCAGACATTTCCCGTAACGCTTCAGCCCAACGAGAAGTCGAATCCGCCATAATCGCTACAGAATAGCCCATGTCACGGAAGTATTCCGCAATGGTAATACCAGTATAGATGGAAGCTTCTCGGGCAGCTACGGGCATATTTGAAGTATTGGCAATCAAGATTGTTCGCTCCATTAATGATTCCCCGGTATTTGGATCAATTAATTCCGGAAATTCATTCATAACATCTGTCATCTCATTGCCACGTTCACCACAACCAACATATACCACCAAATCGACATCCGCCCATTTGGCAATCTGATGTTGGACTACCGTTTTACCAGCACCAAATGGGCCTGGAACTGCTGCCGCTCCGCCTTTTGTAACTGGAAAGAAGGTGTCAATTACACGTTGTCCGGTAATCATAGGTGCCTGTGGATTCATTTTTTCTTTCACGGGACGAGCGCGTCGGACAGGCCATTTTTGTAACATGGTAAATTCTTTATCACCCGTTGGTGTTTCGAGAACATAAATTACATCATCCAAAGTAAATGAACCAGATTTGATTTCTTTAATCGTACCTGAAATACCATTTGGTACCATGATTTTATGCGTAATAATTTTCGTTTCTACAACGGTACCGAGGATATCTCCAGTTGAAACAAAAGTTCCTACCGCTACACTTGCTTCAAAGTCCCATTTTTTTTCATGATCTAAAGGAGGCAATTGCACACCCCGAGTTAGAAAATTACTTTTTGTTTGGGCCATGAAAACATCCAGCGGCCGTTGAATCCCATCAAACATTTGAGAGATAATACCCGGTCCTAGTTCAACCGATAAAGCTTCTCCTGTTGAACGTACCGGCTCTCCTGGTCCAATTCCTGCAGTTTCTTCATAAACCTGAATAGAGGCAATATCGCCTCGCATTTCGATAATTTCGCCAACAACACCAAGACTACCTACAAAACAAATATCTTGGATGCTGGCTTCACTCATATTTTCGGCCATTACTAAAGGACCGGATACTTTGATTATTTTGCCAACTTGCACTATTTTTAGCTCCTTTACAAAATGTTTTGACCGACTGCTTTTTCGACATTGTCTTGAATCATTTGGCGTCCAATTCCTAAAGTACCATCATGATTGGGAATTAAAACGACGGATAACTTAGGATTGGACTTGTGACGATCGATTTCATCTGCAATTGCTTTGCCGCATTCTTCAGTTAGATAAATAACGCCGTATCCTTCTAATGCCATGTGGCGAAAAGCTTTTAAAACAGCCTCTTTACTGGTATCAGAGTAGACCGAAAACCCAAACAATTTAAAGGGTAATACAGACTCTTTATCTCCGATTACGCCAATTTTATATGTCATAGGTCATACGCATCCTCTCTTTTATTTGTTCATTCGTAAAGCCACTTCTTTTTCCAGTAACAATTAACCGTAAATTTTTTGTTTCAATTTCCTTTGCATTTAAATAAGCCAGTAATGGTAGTGGACCAAAAGCTTGTGTTTGGGCGGATGCAAACATTTCTGTCAGGCGATTGTCTTTAATTCGATCCAATTGAGCAAAATCAATGGTTTCACCGGTAATAGCATTGGCTAAAAGATCCGCATATTCGCTGGTTAACAAATAATCTCGCAAAGCGGTAATATCCTTATCAGCAAAATTTAAATAAGTTTCTTTTGGAATACTTCCCGAACTGGATAAAACAGCAGTTAAAAATGCTTGACTACGCTTTTGTAAAACACAGCGTAAAGCAGTAATGATATTGGTCAAATCGATAAAAGTAATAATTTCTTTTAGCAATTCTGGGTAGCCTAACTGCTCTCCTAGGCGACGCTGTTCTTTTAAAAAGCCACGATCATAAATAACATCGATTCCTTGTAAAATAGCAGATTCCGCTAGGTATTCTCGCACTTCATTAATGCTGTCTAAAATTGATACCGGTAAAACTGCTGATTTCCCCGTTTCAATGGCATGTTTTAATTCTGCTAAGGAATAAAAACCATCTGGTAAATAGAGATAATCGTAATTTTCACCAATATAGTGAGCTTTTGTCAACACCTTCAAATTATGGAGTGTAAACCGCATTGTAAAAATGAATACAACTTCAGGAACAGGTGCTCGTTCCACCAATTCACTATAACTGGCTAAAAGCTCTTTATTTAAAACCGCATCAAAATCATTCGGAAATTCTGCGGTTAAATATTTGCCATAGGCGGTTGCATTTAGAAGTTCTCTTATTTTTGGTAAATCAGCAGCAATTAACTGCTCATAAAAAGCAGGAGCTAAAATTTCGGTTTCTTTCAAACGAACATAAGGATTCAGTTGATGATATAAATCTTGTTTCATAAACGCGCTCCTTGTCATAAAATCACCTTTTGTAACATACAGTTAAAAGGTAGTACTCTTATACCTCAAACAGCATTTTTGAAATACTGTTACTATCAGTTGTTTTAATCTCATTTAATAAATCACGGTATAAAAAATTATATTGGACACCCTTATCATCTACTACAAATCCATAAGATTCAGTTGCAATGGGGTTGCCATAAAGTAATTCGTAACGTAGTTTACCATTTAATTTTGCTAGCCACTCTGAGGTATATATTTCTGTTGGCATTTGTTTAGCGGGTTGAAAGAAAACTTTTTTGCCTTCTTCAAAGGGCAACAGTTCCAAACAACGCGCTGCAAAGCTTTGGGCTTCATTTGTGTCCCAAGCTTGCATTTTAGCGTAAGCCTCTGAAAATACTTTACTTAAATAGCTCTGTTTTGCCAGCAGTGTGTCTTGTTTGACTTCCATTTGCTGACGTGCATGAAGTTGTTTGTATTTTACTTTTTGATTTTTGGCTAATTGTGCTTGTAGTTTTTGATCTTCTGCTTCTAATTTTTGTTTTTGTTTCAAAAAATCTTCTTCAATTTGGGCACGTTGCTCTGCATCAAAAGTGGTGCGTTTTGCTAATGCAGCTTCATCAATTTGTTCGATAATTTTTGTAATTGCATCCATATGTTTGCCTCCTTCTACAATTAGAAACTAGATGCTACCTAAAAGTAGAAATGAGATTACGAAACCTAAAATGGCATACATTTCAACCATTACCGCAAACATTACTCCTTTAAAGAAATGTTCTGGTTTTTTAGCCAAAATTTGAATTCCGGCCGCAGCAACTTTACCTTGGGCCATACCAGAAAATAAACCAGTAAAAGCAACCGGTAAAGAAGCCATTAAGTAAGCCATCCCCGTTACAATCGACATATCACTTGATAAACTACCATAAATCATAAAAGCAATAACGAATCCATAAAGACCTTGCGTACCAGGTAACAATTGTAGAATTAACGCTTGACCAAATTTTTCAGGCTGACTTGTCGTTAAAGCTGCCGCAGCTTCACCCGTCAACCCCACACCTTTAGAAGAACCAATTCCAGAAAATATTGTTGCAATCCCCATTCCGATAATTGCAAAAATCATGCCACCTTGGTTGTTAATTAAAAAATCAATCATTTATTTTTTCCTCCATTTTCTTCATTAAAGTTTACATATTTTTCTTTTGGTTTAAATGTTTTAAAAGCACGGCCACCACCGTTATAGAATTTACCGAAAAACTCGACATATTGTAAACGCGCAGCATGAACATAAGCACTTAGCAAAGATAAGAATATATTTAATCCCTGCAAGGCCACAATCAATACCGCACCGGCAGTAAAACGGGCGGCTGGCGGCATATACCCCACCAACATATTAAAAGCTGCCGCAATGCTGCCACCAGAAATTCCTAAAGCCATCAAACGGCTGTAACTCACAAAATCACCAATATAGCTGGTGACTCCATAAAGTTCGTACAAGCCCATGAAAAAACCACCAACTTTAGATTTCCCTGTCACAGCAGGAATTAATAACACACATAAAGCGCCGATAATTGCCACAATCACACCTAATATGAAAAGTGCATTTGAAGCAAGTACCATTTTACCTGCTGCAGCGATGATAATTCCCGCTAAAATAGCTTGCCAAGAAAAACCTTGATTAACTGCTTGTAAGTAATCTTTTTTCTTGATGTTTTCTTTGGCAGCTAAGAATAAACCTGTAAAAAGTTGAATCCCCCCAAAAACCATAGAAATACCAAAAATTGCCATAAAGTCTTTTGATGGCGACAAGAGGTAAAACGGCAATTGTGCGCCAAAACAGCTTCCGTAGATGAGCCCCCAAATAATGGTTGAAACTGATAAATACTGAAACAGCTTCATAAATCGAGCAACACCTTTGCTTAAGGTTAGTTTCTTTAATGCAAAGGTTGTAACGAAAAGCATTAAAATACCATATCCTAAGTCAGCCACCATCATACCAAAAAAGACAAAGTAAAAAGGTGCGAGCCATGGTGTTGGATCAATTTCACGGTATTGGGGCAGACTGTACATTTCCGTCAGCATTTCAAAAGGTTGAACAATCGCCGCATTTTTCAATTTTGTGGGGGTTTTTAAAGTGACTATTTCTGCTTCGGTTGGTTCACTATAAGAATAATAAATTTCGTTATTAGGGAAGTGCTGGGCTAATTGCGTTTCAAAATACTGGCAATCAGTTTCGGCCAACCAGCCAGATAAAACAACCAAATTATCTGATTTTACTAAGCCAGCCTTAACAAGTTCCCGTTCCCTTTTAGCTAAAATAGCTTCCTCAGCCAACTGTAATTGTGCTATCTCTTTTTTGTGCTGACCAATTTCGGCTACAAGAGACTGTTCTTGTTTAGCTAGTTGTGCTAATTGTGTTTTTGCTTCTTTCAATGCTTGTTTTGGCAACTTGTTATAAGGGTTAGTTTCTTCTTTTACACCAAATTTTTGCATTAATGATTGAACGGATTTTGCTTCTCCATTTAAATATACTAGTGCAAAGCCAGTTACCTGTTGCTCGGTAAATACATTTTCAACATATAGGTTATTATTTTCATTGGCTTCGCTTAGAAAATCCAACCACGACTGATCTTCCATTGTTCCAAGAACCATTTGGGCACTAGCAGTACTATCTGCTGTATAAGCATCTAAACTTTGCCACAGTGTTGCCCACTGTTCTTTTTCTTGATTAATTTTCTTGGCCTCTTCCATCGCCAGCCAGCGCTTTTGTAGATCTTCCAAGTCTTTTAATTGAGTGATTAATGTTTTTTCATCAAACTGATTTTCAAAAGAGAGAAAATCCAAGTTCTTTCGTTTTAATTCAATCGTTTTTTCTTTAGCATTGCCATGATTTCTGACAAAGCGTAGGTTTGTCTCAATTTGTTGTAATAATTTTTCGTATTTTTGTAGGTCGTCTGGGGAAGATAATAAGCCTTCCGGAAAATAATAGTCAATCCATTTTTTATTTTCTTCATCTGCTAATAAATCCGTAATTTCAACTGTTTGTAGAGCTTGCAAAAGTTGCAATAGCTCATCTTGGTGGGATTTTTCCAATATAAGCGAAATCTTTTTAACCGCTTCAACTGCCATAAGTTTGTTGCACCCTTTCTATAATGAAAGTGGCGACTTTTTCATGGCGCTCTTTATAAAGCTCAGTAAATGTCGCTTTTTCTTTTTTGGCAACTGCTAAAAGTTCTTCTTTTTCACTTTGTAAGGCTGTAGCTGCAATTTTTTCGCTAGTATCACTAGCCTGTTGCCGTTTTGCTTTTAATCCATCTTGCAACAATTGTAATTCAGCTTCTTTTTGCGCCGAATATTCTTGCAAGTCTTTTTGTAACTCCATTTGTAATTCTTCGTTGCGCATTTCTGCTGCTTTAATTTTATCTAAAGCTTCCTTCAAGTTAATTCCTCCTTTACTATGCTATAAAAAAAACGCTCTTCAAAAAATTTGAAGTACGTTTTAAAAAGCACCTCAAAAATGCTCTTCTCACCCCTTGAAGAACGCGATCCTTGAAGTCTTTGACTCAACCGTTACAAAATATAGAAAAATAATACTCTATCATGATAACAAAACCTCTAAAAAAAAGCTATGACTTTAGCAAAAAAGTCATAACTTTCCAATGTACAAATGACAAACCAACTCGTTTTCTTCTTATTTAAATAACGGTTTAAGAAGTCAACAAAATAGAGATAATATTATTTTGAGCCTTGACGAATAAGATAATCAAATGCACCTAATGCAGCGGTAGCACCAGAACCCATTGCAATGATAATTTGTTTATAACGACTATCTGTACAATCGCCAGCAGCAAAAATGCCGGAAACATTTGTCGCGCCATCTGATGCGGTTACAATTTCACCGCGTTCATTTAAGGTTACAGCCGTATCTTCTAACCATTTTGTATTTGGTTGAAGACCAATCAGGATAAATGCTCCTGCTACTGAAATTATTTCTTCTACGCCCGTTTCACGCTGACGATAAGATAAGCTTTCTACTCTATCTGTGCCGTTGATACTAGTTGTTTGCGCATTTAAAATTATCGTGACATTCGTAAGTTCTAAAAGACGCTCTTGTAAAATTTTATCGGCTTTTAATGTTGGCAAAAATTCTAACACATAGACATGGTTACAGATACCCGCTAAATCAAGCGCTGCTTCAATACCTGAATTACCGCCACCAACAACAGCAACATCTTTTCCAGCAAATAAAGGCCCATCACAATGGGGACAATATGCCACACCTTTATTTTTAAATTCTGCTTCGCCAGGGATATTCAAATTGCGCCAGTGAGCACCGGTTGCTAGCACAACTGCCTTACTTTGCAATTGGCCACCATTTTCTAAATCTATTGTTACGATTCCATCATTATGAATCCCGGTTGCAATCTCACCGCTAATTAAATCGACTTCATATTCTTCCACATGTTGTTTTACTTCAGCCATAAACTTAGGACCTTCAGTTTTTGGTGTTCCAATGATATTTTCAATTGTTAGAGTTTCCATTACTTGGCCGCCAAATTCGTTAGCGAGAAGACCAGTCCGAATGCCCTTACGCGCAGCATAAATAGCAGCACTAGCTCCAGCGGGGCCACCACCGACAATCAGCATATCAAATGGTTCTCTGGCTTTGAAAACTTCTTTTTTGGCTGTAGGAATTTTTTTTAGCAATTGGGCAAGCGTTGCGCGGCCATTAGAAAATTCTTCCTCATTTAAAAAGACAGTGGGAACCGCTAAAATATTACGATTTTCGGCTTCTTTTTGAAATGTTCCCCCTTCAATCATGGTATGGCTAATATTGGGATTTAAAACTGCCATAATATTTAAAGCTTGGACAACATCAGGACAATTTTGACATGTCAAGCTAATGTATGTCTCAAAATGTAAGGACTCTGTAATGGCTTCGATTTGCTTACGTTGATCTTCTTCAATTTTGGGTTCGCGACCGCTAACTTGTAAAACTGCTAGTATAAAAGAAGCAAATTCATGTCCCATTGGTAATCCAGCAAAAACGATTCCACTTTTCTGCTCTGATTGATCCACTGTAAATTGAGGTGTACGGCCACCTGTAGTTTCTTCAAAATGCAATAAATCTGATAAACTCGTAACTTCCTCTAGAAAACTTCGCATTTTTGCTGAATGATCATCATTTCCCAAGGTAGCACGGAAAACCACTGGGCCTTCCAACATAGTAAAATATTGTTTTAGTTGTTGAATGGTATTATTATCGAACAATTTCTTATCTCCTTTAAATAAAAACCGCCATAATTTACAAAGTTACAGCGTAGTATGCTGATCGTTGTAAAAGCTGGCGGCAGCTGCATTTTTAAATCATCGGAATACAGTTATTAAATTTTACCAACTAAATCAAAACTTGGCGTTAATGTTTCGCCACTTTCTTTCCATTTTGCTGGACAAACTTCACCTGGATGATTACGAACGTATTGGGCTGCACGAATTTTATCAACTAATGTGCTGGCGTCTCGTCCAATACCATCGGCGTTAATTTCGACGGCTTGCACAATCCCATCCGGATCGATAATGAAAGTACCGCGTTGAGCTAATCCTTCTGCATCATCTAAGACATCGAACATTTCAGCGATTTTATGACTTGGATCACCAATCATATAATATTTAATTTTGCCGATAGCCTCTGAAGTTTCATGCCATGCTTTATGGGTAAAATGAGTGTCAGTAGAACAAGAATAAACTTCAACCCCTAGTGATCGCAGTGTAGCATACTGCTCTTGTAGATCTTCTAATTCGGTTGGGCAAACAAAGGTAAAGTCAGCTGGATAAAAACATAATACACTCCATTTCCCCTTAAAGTTTTCTGCTGTGACATTGACAAACTCACTATTGTGATAAGCTTGAGCGTTAAACTCAGCCACTTCTTTTCCAATCATTGACATTGCGCTACCTCCAGTAATTTATTGAGAATATATTCATCTAATTGAAAAAAATCTTTTTATAGAAACGATAAAACAAAGAAAGATTAATTATCAATTTATAATTACTATAATCTAAAACTTTCGGAATGTGAACCGTTTATAGCAAAAAAAAATAATATTTTTTTAGCTTTTGGCATTAAGTGTTTATTTATACTCTCTTTTCTGGATAGTGGTATTATATTTATGAAGGGATTGATAATCATGGCATTAACAATTAAACAAGCAGAAGATTATTTAACAAATCATGTATCCGGTATCACTGTAATGGATGTTACAGTAGAGTACCCAGATGAAAAAGAAGTACTCTATATCGAAGGAGAAAAGGATTATTACTTTTTTATCAGTAAAGCGAACACTTATCGCTTTACCGATGGTCAAAAAAACGAAAAAGCATTCTCTCATGAAGATTCAGAAAATCCGATGACAGAAGAAGAATTTTTAGATAAAATGGTGCGTATTATTTTATCTGAAGAATAATAAAAAGCCTTCTGCTTAAAGCAGGAGGCTTTTTTGTCTAAAGATTAGCAAAAGAATATCTATCTTCCAATCCTCTTATTAAAAACTTGTATGAAGGTTTCATTCATATACCTGGAGGTAAAAGAAATGAATTCCTTTTAATTTCTATTTAGCAAAACATGATGTTCCAGTCTAATTGTTGGCTTATTTACTTTTCATTGTATTGGTAAAAGCCATTCTTCTTTTTGACGACATAATTTTCTTCCTGCCAGACCCCACGTTTAGCCTTTTGCGCAACGGCTTGTGCGGTAATTAATTCATCAATATAGCTATCACCACCAGTATTTACATAACGTACAATTCCTAATCCTTCTTTTAGCAACGCAGTTTGTAACATTTCGTCACCCACATAAACATAGGCAAGATAACGCCCATAGTTATCTCGCACTGCTCCTTTATCAAAAACTATACTAATAGCCTCTTTTTTTAACATCTTTTTAGTAAACGCACTTGCTTCTTTTCCAAAAGGTTGCACATTCATGCCTGGTTTAACACTTTCTGGTGTATCCACTATCAAAAGACGCAGTTTGTATTCTTTTTGATTGCTATAAAAAGCAAAAGTATCCCCATCGACATTGCGAATATCTGTTACAGCAATCTTTTTGAAGCGAGGAGGATCATTTAAATCAACATTTTCAATTGGCTGTGCTGCTGTTGTGGCGGTAGTTTGTTGGGCCTCTTTTTGTAGCTGGTCTCCTTGGCGAGGTAGAATACCTGTAAATTGTAAAACAATAAGTAATAGAACGGTTAAAATACCACCAACACTGATTTTCTTTTTCATTTTTTCACCTTTTAAAAAAAATTTTGTAGCGGAGAATAGCTTAATCTCTTCGATTGGTTGATAGCAACATCTCAGAAGCTTTTTTTCTCCTTGACCAAATGCTTTTTTATTATGCCCTAATTTTGCTTTTTGAACAACTGAAATAAAATTTCGGAAAATTTATGTAATTTAGTGTTGAAATTTTCAGAATATTCAAGTATGATACTGTTTGTTCTTTAAAAATCATGGCTAACGTTATTTAACACAGCCTTTTAAGATAGGTGGAAAAATGGAAAATAAATTACAAAAGAAAATGCATTCCCGCCATGTGACTATGTTGGCTCTCGGCGGCGCAATTGGCGCCGGCTTGTTCAAAGGCAGTGGTGAAGCAATTAATTTGGCTGGCCCATCTGTTATTCTCGCTTTCTTTTTAGGGGGATTACTATTATTTAGTATTATGAATGCAGTCGGAACTTTAGCCGTCAAGAATAGTCATGCTCAAAGCTTGTCAGGCGTTGTTGCTCCCTACATTGGCTCTTTTTCGGCCTATTTCACTGATTGGCTATACTGGACGATGTGGATGATTAATATTGTGGCTGAGGCGGTGGCTGCAGCTAGTTTTATGCAACTATGGTTTCCAAACGTTCCTGCTTGGGTTTTCATTTTGGTTATTTCACTACTTACCACGATGATTAATTTTTTATCCGTTAAAATTTTTGCGGAAACTGAGTTTTGGTTAACTATGGGGAAAATTAGTGTTGTAGTCTTACTAATTATCTTTGCAAGTTACTTGGTCTTAGGTAAAATTTTCCACGATGGCTTTGCGCCAACTATGGGAAGTTTAACCAGTCATGGTGGCTTTTTCCCTCATAAAATTCAAGGATTATTAAATTCTTTGCTGCTTGTTGTTTATTCATACGGTGGTACTGAATTAGTCATTATTGCGATGGGAGAAACAGAAGATCCAGCCAAATCTATTCCAAAAGCCATTCGTAGTGTCCTATTTCGCATTATCGCCTTTTATATAGTACCAATGTTTTTATTGCTTATCATTTATCCATGGCAAACTTTGGCTCATTCAGAGGCAAGTCCATTTGTTTTAATTTTTGAAAAAATGCAGATTCCTTTTGCAGCTGATATCGTCAATTTAGTCATTGTATTTGCGTTATTTTCATCAATTAATTCAGGTATCTACGCATCTTCGCGCATTTTACACTTACAGCTTTCAAAGACGAAGAGATTTAGTAAATTTATGCGTTTAAACAAACATGGCGTACCCAATAGAGCTGTTATGTTTTCAACTGGGATGCTGTATGTTGGCGTATTACTGTCCTATTTATTTGGTGACTCGCTTTTCAATTACTTGGTAGGCTCCCTATCCTATACGGTTCTTTTGATCTGGGTAATGTTGTGTCTAGCTTATTTTCGTTATTTACAGCAAAATAAAAGTTCATTCTTCAAACGGACAGTCAATATTCTCACTTTGCTAAGTTTAACGGCAATTTTTATTGCAATTTTAACTACTAGTAATTTAGTAGTTACAGAAGTCACAATTGTGATGTATGGTTTGATTGTCGTCTCCTATTTTTTACAAAAACGTAACGCTATTCACAATCCGGCTCTGAATTAATATCTTAGGGCTAAAGATTTTATAAGCAAAATTAAGCGCCCTTTAAAGTTAGCAGTTGGGTCTAACTTTAAAGGGCGTTTTTTTCTATTTACGAACTAATAAAGGAACTAAAAAGGCATAACTCGTGAAGAAATCTAATAAAGAGCGACGACGATTATTGGAATCAATAAATAAAGCGGTCTGGTCGTCATCATCAGGATAGATGGCTACTTTTTGTTCTTGATCTAGTAAAACTTCGTAATGATTATCCTTATTCTTTTCAAAATCATATTCTTCGTTTTCCATTGTAATAATAAAGATTTCGTCTAAGACTGGTGTTGCCATTTGGTAATCCGTTGTCAATTTGACGTGTAATTCTTGTGTATTATCCAGCAATGTTGCTGCCACATCAAAACCTAATTCACGAAAATGTTGTAACAATAAGTTAATGTCGTAGTTTACTAAAGACAATTGGTTTTTTGAAAATACTTTATCCGCATACCAAAGATGAATTAACGCTAAAACTTCATCATCGTTTACGGTTATCTTCATTTGTTCTATGTCAATCACCATTAGCGGCATAAATTCAGAAGTAAAACGTTGATCGACCGGATTAATTTTGAAGTTAAAAATCAATTTTTGCGACTCGTCCAAATAGTATTGAACCAAAAAATGTTTTGTTTCCCAAACGTCATAATTACTTTCAGCAGGTTTTAATCCGACTGAGTGTAATGGTTTTAAAAGCTCATAAGAAAAATACTCCAATAGAATTTTTTTGGCAATCGTAGATATTTCCACTTGAGGAATAATTAAACGCCGATATTCTGTCAACAATTCATCAAAATTAGCTTCCATCAATGATTTTCGCAATTTCAAATCAGCAAGTTCTTTTTCAGAGGCGGCAATAAGTAAGACAATCTCATCATGATCCGTTTCTTTATTTTGAAGATAAAGTTGCGCATCTGTTGTTTTTGGTATCTCTGTAGTCAAATTATCATCAGTTCCAGTTTCAACAATTTTAGAATCCGATTCGGATAATTCTGATGGATTTTGAACGGAATCAACAGCTTCGGTGATATTTTGCATTTCTTCATTTTTTCTATTTTCTTCACTCATTACACTTTACCTCCTTCATCCAAATAGTTCGCTAAGAAAGTTTGCAGCTGTTCTTGTAAATCTTCTAGACTGCCAAAATAGCGTTTAATTTGACGAAACTCCTTGGTAATTAAAGCACGACTTAATCTAACTTGTTGATATTTACTTTCCAATGTTGCTTTTTGTTGTGCAGTTTGCTCTTTTTTTTCTATATAAGGTAGCCACTTAACGCGTTGGTTTTCTAAGTCTTCCCTTTGTTTTACTAAAATTTCTAATTCTTCATCGGTTTTGCCGCGATTAAAGAAACCTTTTGCATTTTCAATAGCTTTCTCTTTTTGTTTTAGTTCTTTAATTTGTTCATCAAGTTGTTCAATTTGTGTCTTAGCCATAATTGTATTGGCAGTCAGTTGATCCATTTCTTGTTCGATTTGCTTCAATGATCCTTCATGATCCGTAACAAAGGCTTCCCATTCATTATCAATTTTCGGAATAATAAAAATTTCCGGAACACTGGCATCAATTCCGACAGTTGCTCTTTGGCGATAATAATCGCCTATACGATAATAATTTAAAGTTGCAGACACTTTTTCATGGTGTTCCATAAACGGAAAGGTACTCATAAAGCTATCATGTATTTTTTTTGTTAATAGTTTATCAATTTCATGATTTGCATTAGATGTCTTTTTTAATTCATCATGTAAACGTCCATTGTATATCCGATAAATATCGGGAATTCGTTCTTCTTTGATGGCTACTTCGAAATCTTGCAAATCATGCAGCATTTGGCCAATATTTTTGGAAGCTACTTCTTTAATCTCACTAAAACTTTCCGATTCTTCCAAATCAGTTATTTGCGAATTTATTTCCTCATAATCGTTCGTCATCTTAACCCCTTCTTTCAGCACATTATATATACTATTCTAGCATTAAAAGATGAAATTGCGTTATTTAAGCTATGTGATGGAAAATAAAAAACTGCAGTATCAGTGTCAACCATACTGCAGTTCTATTTTAATTGAAAAGTCCTTCAAAAAAGCTTTTGATACTTTGCCACAGATTACTAAAGAAGCCTTGGTTATCGTTTAATGTTCCTTGGATTTTTTCCCCGAAAGATCCCAATTCATCACTTAACTTATCAACAGTTTTATTAAAACTGTCACTTAGTTTATCTAACTGCGCTAGTGATTCTTTATCTAAAACACCATCAGTTTTTTGATATTTTTCTGCTAAGGAGACTAATTTGTTTACATCATCATTTGTCATATAATCGGATAAATTGTATTTTGCTAAAGCATCATTGACGATCTTTTCAACATCTGCCTTTGTAGCTAGTTCACCTTGCTTATCTTTTAGAGCAGCTAACTCTTGCTTAATTTCTACCAATGTTTGATTTAATTGCGTGCGATAAGCTTCATCGGCTTTTTCTTGATCCGCTTTATTTAAATTTTCATCTGCATTTTTTTGAGTTGCATTTTTAACAATTGAATCAGATACACTTTGCGTTGTATCTAGCTCTTCTTGCGCTAATTGTGCCCGGTCTTCGTCAACTTTTTCACCGTTTGCCTCAAAGGCTTTATAAACACCAGTTAAAGCACTTTCACCGGTAACTTTTACGACACTTGCTACTTGAATTGTGGCATCTGCAATACCAGCTGTAATTAAAGGATTTTTATATTGGTCTGCGGTAATTAATGTTATGTTTTCTGGTGTTAAAATATTAACTTTAATTCCTTTTCCTTCATTTTCCCTTGTAACCATAACCGAACTAAACATAACATTATCATCACCACTACCATAACCTAAATATTTAACTAAATCGGCACCGTTGGCAACGTCAATATTTACGTTATCAGTATTCACACCAAATTTTTCCAAAGTTTCTGCTCTTTGTGTACTATTAAGTGCGGATCCTAATACGACAGTTGGTTTCCCCCAACGCTCATTAATTACTGTATCTTCAGCAGCTGTAACATTTTTTACAAAACTGACCATAGTTATAAATAAAGCTGCAATAATAACCAATAGGTTACCTAGTTTATTATTTGTTTTTACATTCATAAAAATACTCCTTCCGTTATATTAATATTGTAGACAATCTGAAGGAAGGAATACAATAAAAAGACATATTTTAATAATTATTTTATACTTTTAACATAATTTTAAATCAAAAAAGCCAAGTCCTTTTCGACTTGGCTTTATCATTGCGTGGCGACGTCCTACTCTCACAAAGGGAAACCCTTCACTACAATCGGCGCTAAGAAGCTTAACTTCTGTGTTCGGCATGGTTACAGGTGTATCCTTCTCGCTATCGCCACCACACTATTTAATTA